>Ga0111221_1074_pt1 | contig 12906 bp, 13 predicted proteins | sample DeeMarSWOR152_54_FD_80385 | JGI IMG/M metagenome (GOLD analysis project Ga0111221, IMG submission 80385) | Spirochaetes bacterium DG_61 | reverse complement strand
AATTTTTATCTCTGGGGGTCATGGGGTCGCCAGTTCAAGTCTGGCCAGCCCGAAAACTCTTTTTTTACTCACCCTTCTGTTGGATGTTGAGGACCTCTATCTCAATATCTCCTCGCGTATACGTCTGGCATGCAAGTCTTGTATTTGCTTCAGCACCCATGCTCTCGAGCTTTTTTTTCTCAGAGACTTTTACCGGTGAAAGATATTCTCCCCCATTCAGAACACGTACTGCGCATTTCCCGCATTTGGCTCTTCCTCCACATACGTTCTCTATAGGTACCTGGTCGATCTGAAGAGAGACAAGAAGTGAGGTCACCAGGTTTGTTCTCGTTTTTTTACCGGTATTAAGAATATGAATTTCGGGCATGCCTTTCTCCTGTAATATTTATTGAAAGGGCTTTTTCCACTGCAGGGGGAAATATCGATTCCACGTCTCCTTCCAGACGCAGTAAAACAACCGGAAGCTCATCATGATCAGTCTTCCCTCTGTTAATGATTACATAGGGGATACCTCTTTCGGCTGCTCGGAGTGGCACGAGACTGGCAGGAGTGACCGATAGAGTGGATCCAAGGGCAATCACGAGGTCCGCACCTTCCGCAGATAGGAACGCACGTGCGAGATCTTCCTCTTTCAGGTTCTGTCCGAAACTGATGGTAGCGGGTTTGAGATACCCACCACAATCGCACATCGGAACATGGTGGGTCCTCCTGAAATTCGAATACAACGGATCGGGTTCGAAGCGTCTATGGCAAGACTGACACTCTACCCAACCCATCGAGCCATGCAGTTCCACCAGTCGTTCCTCGGAATTACCCGCCAATCTATGCAGACTATCAATATTTTGCGTTACCACCATATGAAGCTTTTCTGCTCGTTCCAAATCCACTATTGCAGCATGTACCATGGTCGGTTTTGCCCTCTTTAATACATCCCAGCTTTCTGATTTCTGTTCCCAGTATCTGAGACGAGCATCCGAAGAGTTCATGAATTCATTGTAGTAGACAGGATTCGTCTTTTTCCAAACCCCCTTTGGCCCTCTGTAATCTGGTATACCACTCGTGGTTGAGATTCCTGCACCCGAAAATATGAGGATCCTCCGTGATTTTACTATGAGAGAAACCAGCGATCGCTCTTCATTCTCCTGCATTTTCTCCCCCATACACATGTATGATGAAGATAATAATCACTCCAATTGAGAAAATCTACTGCATTTCTGGAAATTAGTCTTTAGACAGTGCGAAAATTTGATGTATAGTCATTGAAAATATGTTTATCTTTGTGTATAGTATTGAGGAAAAGGGAACACTCGGGGGCCAGATGGGGTTATTCATCCATAAGAGAGAGAAGTATATCGTTGATGACATAAAACGGCATGCGGACCTCGTTGCTGAAACGGTAAAAATATTTTTACGATCCTTGCGCGCCTATATTGAAGGTGAAAAGGAACAGTCGAAGCTCCTTACACTAGAGACACACAACAGAGAAAAAGAGGCAGATCAGTGTAAACGGGAGATAAACAAGGAAATGTACCTGGGTGCCTTTATGCCCTCGGTGAGAGAGGTTCTTTTTATCGCCCTTGATGTGATCGACAAGGTGGCAAATGAGGCGGAAAGAGGGGGAGATTTCCTTACCCTTATAGAGCCGGAAATTCCTCCTGAAATAAAGCAGAACTTACTGAAGATGATCGAGCTCACCGAGCTGTGCGCGGATAAGCTCAAAGATGGCATTTACAACCTCTTCATGAATGCAAAAGAGGTATTTGAAGATACCCGCCAGATCGAACACCTTGAAGGTGAAGTCGATAAATACGTCTGGAAGTCCATCCAAGCGGTATTCAGGAATGAGAAGATAGTTAAATTTTCAGAAAAGATGATGCTCAGGGAACTAATCCTGCGTGTGAATGCGCTTACAAACAGGATGGAGGATGCCTCTGACCGCCTTGATGTGATCGCTCTCAAGTTGAAGACATAATCCTTATATTTAATAAATCAATGAGTTTGCAGAAAGAAAAGATTGTATACCTCCGTTCACTGGGATGCAGTAAAAACACTGTTGATTCTGAGGTGATGCTTGCCCTTTTGAAGAGAAAGGGGTACCGTACAACAGATAATCCTGAAGAAGCATCAAGGATCGTGGTAAACACCTGTGCGTTTATCGATGAGGCGAAAGAGCAAGCCATTGACTCCATACTCGAGCTTGCAGTGCATAGAAAAAGGGGCGTAAAACTTATTGTTGCCGGATGCCTTCCCCAGCTCAACTGGAGGGAGCTCCTGGATGAGATGCCAGAGGTTGATGCCGTGGTTGGTGTTGGTAATCTTGAAAGCATTCTAGAGGCGATAGATTCTGCTGGGGAGCAAAGGGATTTCCCCGACAGTAGATGCATCGAAGAGGGATACCGGGAGTATGCGTCGAGATCCGAGCTCCTTTCCTTTCCCGGATTCGCTTATGTGAAAATATCTGAAGGATGCAGCAGGCACTGCAGTTTTTGTCTTATTCCGAAAATACGGGGGAAGATGAGAAGCAGACTCCCCGCAACCATAATCCACGAAGCGAGGTCTCTCCGGAAGAGAGGCATTCAGGAGCTGATCCTGATCTCTCAGGACACACTCTCATACGGAAAGGACCTGGGGATGAGAGATGGCTTGAAAACCCTTCTCGAAGGTATTGTGAGGGCATCCGGCATCTCATTTCTCCGACTCCTCTATCTCAGACCATCACAGGAGCTCTTCCAACTCATCGAACTTTTTAATGGAGGGGGAGTTCTTCCCTATTTCGACATCCCTATACAGCACGTTTCAGAGAAGATCCTCAGGTTAATGGGAAGAAGTGGAGGAGATAGGGAGTACAGAAGAATCATAGATTCAATACGCGAACGAGTACCTGGTGCGGTTTTTAGAACATCGGTAATCGTTGGATTTCCAGGGGAGACCGACAGGGACTTTGCACTGCTCCTCAACTTCGTACAAGAGGTAGAGTTCAATCACCTTGGTGTTTTCATATTTTCTCCCCAGAGAGAAACTGCCGCCTTCTCGTTGAAGGGAAGGGTTCCACGGAAGGTAGCCGAAATACGCAAGCGTCTTCTCATGGAATCACAGCAGAAGATCTCCCATCGTCTTCTCACTCGTCTCGTCGGCCAGACTTTCCCCGTTCTCGTGGAGGAACGATTTCAGGAAGAACCACTGTACATAGGCAGAAGCTACCATTTTACTCCGGAGGTTGATGGTGTGTTCCTTCTCCGATCAGCAAAGAACCTTGTACCAAGAAGCATCGTACACGCAAGGGTGACAAGCGCAGACGATTACGACCTGCATGGTGAAGCTCTTAAATCCTGATATTGTCTTATTCTATAAATTACCTAGTAAATTTTGAACTGTTGATGAAAACGTTTCGTAATATATACAGACATCTGAGCGATGAAGGCTATTTTCTATTCGATGTAAATACGCCAACACTATATCAGGAGAAACACCACGGAATTGTTAACCATAATTTAGATGGTGCAAAGTTCAAACAAATATTGGAATATGATCAAAAGAACAGAATCGCCAAAACGATATTTGATTTTGGAAATGGACAAATTAAAAAACATATAACGAAGGAATACACATTTAAAGAGATTATGGCTTCAGAAGTATGACCTATCGCTATATTCTTTTCGATCTCGATGGAACACTAGCTGATCCAAAACTCGGTATTACGAAATCTGCTCAGTACGCGCTGGCGAGATTCGGTCTGCGAGTAGTTTGCGGTGGCACTTTGGATGACAGTATCTCCAAGAAGGAAGACATTGTTCGGCAAGCTCTGTATGAACTAAGCAATCCCGCACCTGATAAGGCGGTTATGGTCGGTGACACTCAATATGATCTCATTGGGGCAGAACAGAATGGGATTGACTTTATTGGAGTGACCTACGGCTACGGATTCCGAAAAGATACAGATCCCCCCGGACAGAGTTATGGCCGAATTGTTGACACCATCGAGGACCTCTGGAATGCGCTACTTTATTGACAACGCCTCAAACTTCGTTTGACTACGCATTCGCAGCTTTGGTAACAAGTGGGTCTCCTCTGATATTCTTTATGATAAAAAGCTTTATGATGCAGCAGTGCAAAAAAGAATCATAAAAAAAAGGGCGAGTTCCAACAATTGATTGGGATGGAAGCAAAGATCTTGATTTGGTAAAACCATGGATCATTGAAGATAAGAGCACTCTTCGTTCATTTGACGATGTGAAGTCATTAAAACGGTGGATTTTGGACCTGATAGCAATGCTCATCGTATACGGCTTGATAAGCAAGATACTTTAATGCGAATGGATAAAATAATAAAATGGTCTATATAGTACATTTCTGTTCATGAGAAGTCTAAAAATAGCGGAACTGAGCTTAAGTTAAAGCGGTAAAAAAGATGATTACGGCATGCATGATATCTGTTAGACAAAGTCTTTAAGACAAGGTCTTTAGACAAGATTTTCTAAACAAGATCATCTAGACGAGATCTTCCGCTCTCACCAGGTCCTCAAACTGAATATCAAAGGCAACGATTCCAACGATCTTTTCATCCTTTCTAAAAACCGGCGCCGATACCGTGAGACAGAGTACATCCGTGATGTAGGAGACGTAGAACTTAGAAACATGGATTTTTCCATCCTCAAGGGGATTCACGAACCAGGACCTGTCAGAGAAGTCTTCAGGCAGATGTGCATGTTTGTACTTTCCCTTCAGATTTGGCTGGGTGATGAAGGGGGTAATGATTTTTGCGTCCAGATTTGTGACATAGGACCACTGGATGAATTTGTGTTCGAACACGAGCTTTTCGAGCAGTGGAGTAATCTGCGCTGAATCCATGGACTTCAGCTCCGGGCTGTCGGCCACACCACTGATGATATCCTCTGCCATCTCTAGTGCTCTCCTCTTGATCCGGTCGAACTCAGAGATAAAGAGATGAGGCATGAAATGGCGTACCACATGTTCCATTTCTTCGTTTGAGATGGACGTGACTCTGCCCTTGTTGTACAGTTCCTGAATCCATGCGTTGATTCGTGATACACTCGGATCCTGTTTATTGATTCTGCTGTCACCCGTTAATCGCATGTGGGTGTTTATCCACTGAGCTATTCCTGCGGACCCTGATTTGTCGTTGATGATTATCTGGGGAGGCCGGTTCAGTATCTTCTCAGTGTCGAAGATGTTGTAGATTTCTGGGTTCTTGATCATTCCATCTGCATGTATACCTGCCCGCGTCGCATTGAAATCTGAACCCACCAAGGGGAAGTTGTTCGGAATTCGTTCACCGATCTCTTTCTCGTAGTAGTTTGCGATTTCTGTAATGATAGTAGTATCGATTCCATTTGTTTTTCCCGTGAGGGAGATGTACTCAATGATCAATGCTTCGATCGGGGTATTCCCGGTTCTCTCTCCGAATCCAAGTAATGTCCCGTTTGCGGTCGAACATCCATAGAGCCATGCAGTTGATGAATTTATCAGCGCCTTGTGAAAGTCGTTATGTCCATGCCATTCCAAGAGTTCTCCCGGGACTCCCGCAACGTCCACCATCGTACGAACGAGCTTCGGAACGCTTCTTGGGAGCGCAGCACTGGGATAAGGCACTCCGTATCCGAGAGTGTCGCAGAGACGTAGTTTTATATTTCTGTTGCTCTCCTCTTTCAATCGCATGAGCTCCTGAGCAAAGGGAACCACGAAACCGAGTATGTCAGCCCTTGTAATATCCTCGAGGTGACAGCGAAGCTCAAGTCCTGCACTCAGTGCTTCCTCAACAATTGCAAGATAATCCTCCATTGCTTCTTTTCTACTTTTATGGAGTTTAAGAAAAATGTGATAATCACTGCATGATGTGAGCACACCTGTCTCTTTGAGACCCATGCTCTTTACGAGCTTTAAATCCCTTTTGTTTGCTCTGATCCATCCCGTCACCTTTGGAAACTCGTATCCAAGAGCGAGCACTTCTTCGACTGCTTTTTTGTCTTTATCACTGTAGAGAAAAAACTCTGAGTGACGTATGACTCCTTCGGGTCCACCCAGTCTATGTATTAGCTTGAACAGATCAACAATCTGTTTTGGCGTATAGGGTGATCGTGCCTGTTGACCGTCCCTGAAGGTGGTATCACTGATGTAGATTCCTTCTGCAGGGCAGATGGGAATAATCGTATTGTCAAAGGGAATCCTGCATACTTCGCTATAGGGAAAAATATCTCTGAAAAGAACCGGATCATCAATATTCTCGATTTTATACTTTTTTTGAGACAGATATGTGTTCAGAGGAACAAAACTATTCTTTTTATCCATTGTACGAACTCCTCTGGATACTCCGAAAGGTTAACAAACAAATAAGCGTGCTAAAAAATATAATCATTTTTTTTTACTAGGAAAACAATTAAGAGAGCGGAAATTAGGAAGGCCCCTCGGTTTCGTTCTACTGTATATTTACAACCTCATAATTTTCTATAAACCACTGATCTCCATACTGATGGAGAAGATAGGTATATCGCTTCGTCTCTTTCACCTGACCGTACTCGAAAAATTCGGTCACGACTACCCGTGCATCTCGCTTTTTTATGAGGGTCTCTTCGATTTCAAAATTTGTAGGTATCGTATCAGAGAAGGGGATGTTTTCCAGCTTATTTTTACCCATAAGGTACTGTCTGAACTCTTCTATAACGGCTGGTTTGTCCTTGTCTTTCGAATTGAGATACTTTTTTCTGGCATTTTCAAACTGCATGATAAATCTATCAATTTTTATGTAGAGAAGATATTTTTCAAAATCCTTATCCATGAGGGAATTGATGGTGTATTCTACCACTTCGTAGGGAGGAATACTCTCCGCCTTCAACTTCCGGATTTCCTCGATCCTGACTTTTTCTTTGTACTGTTCCGTATAGGGTGGATTCAGGTTCAAGTACAACTCGGTCTCCGAAATCAACGTGTACTCAGGATCGGTGATGAGATTTGGATAAAATAATCCATTTATCACGTATTCACCCTGCTCCTGAAAATCGAACCACTCACTTATGTCGATGCGAACACCGTACACTTCATTCTGCTTGAGGGTAATTTCATCGTTCAAGATGGGTTCAAATTGTCGCCTCTGAAGTATGTAATTGCGTGAATGTTCGATTTTCCTATTCCCGAGCGTTGTTATTTCGAAATCGAAGGTAAATACTTTATTGAATGAAGTAATAAACAGGAAAGGATCGCTTCCGTGATTGATTATTTTAAACTCCACAGTAATTGGACTGTTGAGATAATATATCTGCCGATTGTAAAATGCAATGGTAACTTCTATATTGGAAGTATCCTGGGAATATTTTGTAATATCCTGAGAATAGCCGATACATATACAAAAGATGAGAATGAAGAAAAAACAGATGCAGAATTGTTTTAAGGTTCTTTTTTTCATGGATTATTCAGACCTATTAACATGTTTTTTTTAATAATCGGATAATAACGAAAAAATATATAGATTATATCGCGATGTTTCATCATAACCAGTAAAATATATTTTACAGATAGGTGAAGCAACCGTGCAACTATCTGATACCCTGATCCTTGCACTTCTGCAGGGGGTGACGGAATTTTTTCCCATTAGCAGTTCAGGTCACCTTGTACTCATTCAGCACATGCTCGGATTGAAGGATGTACCAATACTTTACGATCTCATTCTTCATCTCGGCACCACTGTCGCGGTAATACTCGTATATTACAGAAGTATAGGAGAAATATTGCGGGATTTTTTGCGATGGATGATCAAGGGAAAGGTGGAAAGGAAGGAAACTTATGAGAGCGGGAATGTAAAACTATTACTCTACATCCTTATTTCAGTTGCAGTAACTGGGATTATGGGAACTCTTTTCAAGGATATGCTGTCAAGCTTTTTCTACAGGCCACGATTCGCACTGCTGTTTCTCGCTGTCACCGGCGTTATTCTACTCATGACCGTATTCATAAAGGGAGGTGAAAAAGATATCAAAACCGTTTCCGTTCCCTTTCCGCTCATTATCGGTGCAGCGCAGGCTTTTGCGATACTTCCAGGCATCTCAAGATCGGGAGCGACGATCGCCACAGGGCTTTTTCTCGGAACCCAACGTGCATTCGCAGCTTTATTCTCATTCCTGCTTGCAATACCATCGGTATTCGGCGCATCGCTTTTTGAATTCATTACCATCCATGATCACGCGGGAATGGGTATGAATCATGGTATTCTCATCACCGCCTTTATGGTTTCTCTGATTGCGGGATTCTTCTCGCTCAAGCTTCTCATTCGATTTGTCATGGGAGGAAAGATATATCTCTTTTCATTTTATTGTTTCGCAGTTAGCATTGCAGGGGCATTCATACTCCAATGAAGGACGAAATATTAAGATGCGCAATTCGGTGAAAACAAATCCTCAGAAGAGGTGCTTGATCGCTGGCATCCTATGTATGGTCTTGGGCCTCTTTCTCGTCCTTGTGCTCATCGGATTCCATCCGGAAGACTCACTTTACTTTACGAACCATCCCGCCCTCAAAGTGGGTCATTTTCTTGGAAAAACCGGCGTAACAGTCTCCGGATTCCTGTTCTACTATTTAGGAAGGTCTTCATTTGTGTTCGCAATTTTATTGTTTATTGCAGGATTCGTCTTGATTCGGAGAATATCAACATCACGAAAAATCGGATACATACTTATCGATTTCTTTGCTATTTTCTTCTCCCTCGGTGTCTTCAGCAGACCACAAGAAATGCCTTTCCACAAAAGCGGAGGAATATTCGGTTCAGCTCTTGCGCATCTCTTGAGTGGGAGCATCAGGAAAGACATCCTGTTCATCATTTTTCTCACACTCTTTACAGGCACCCTGGTTTTTCTTTTCAAGGTTCCTCTCCGATTTTTGTTTTCCCTCTTTTTAAAGAGAACAGGACGATTTTCTGGACGCCTGCATTCGGCAGGTATCCAGAAAATCGGAACGCAGAAGGGAGGGTTTCAGCAGGTCAGCTATAAAGGAAAAAAAACGGGACAAAAACCTTCTAGAGAACTGAAACAGCAAGTGGAGGAAGGACGGGAAGGACAACCATTTTATTTACAACATGTAAAAAATAAGAAGAAACCTCCACTGATACAAAGGGTGTTCATCGACAATGATCCATGCATCCCTGTTCAATGTGCGCAATTCGAGGATGAAGAACCTCCACCAGTTGAATCTGCAACAGGTCAATATCTGTTTTCTGAGAGAGACCCACAAAGCAGTGCACGGAGAGAGGGAAAGAGGGTAGACCTGGACGCTTCTATCCTGAAAAAGTCGAAATCGATGAACATAAGAGAAAGAGAGAAAGAAACGATCCGCAAGGCTCGGGAGCTGGAAAGAACTCTGGACGAGTTCGGCATCGATGCAAAGGTAATGGGAATAACAAGGGGGCCCGTCATCACTCGATACGAACTGCAGCCAGCCCCCGGAGTCAAACTAAGCAGAATTGTGAACCTGAGTGATAACATCGCTTTGAGTCTCTCTGCAAATGGGGTTCGCATCGAAGCACCCATTCCAGGTAGAGCCGCAGTGGGAATCGAAATACCGAATGAGGAGAGAGAGATTGTTACCCTTGGGGATATAATTGTTGAGGCGCAGACTTACGGTGAATTGCCGCTTATTCTGGGAAAGGACATATCAGGAAAGATCGTTGTGGCCGATCTTGCCGAGATGCCGCACCTCCTGATTGCAGGAGCGACAGGTTCAGGAAAGAGTGTGTGTGTGAATTCTCTTATTGTCAGTCTACTCTTCAAGAAGAAACCGGAAGAGGTTCGTTTCCTTATGATCGATCCAAAAATGGTTGAGTTGAAAATATACAATGGCATTCCCCACCTCCTTACGGAGGTTGTGACCGATCCAAGAGACGCATCAAGAGCACTTCGGTGGTTGATTCATGAAATGGAAAACAGGTACAGACTTCTGGATGAGAACTTTGCGCGTGATATCACCGGTTATAACAGGAAAGTGAAGGAGAAGATACCATATATAATCATTATTGTTGATGAGTTTGCGAATCTCATGGCCATCTCTCAGAAGGAAGTCGAAGATGCGGTCGTGCGACTTGCAGCTATGTCAAGAGCGGTAGGAATACATCTCATAATGGCCACCCAGAGACCGAGCGTAGATGTCATAACCGGACTCATCAAAGCAAACTTCCCATACCGAATCGCTTTCCAGGTTGCCAGTAAAACGGATTCTCGTACGATTCTTGATACTGTTGGTGCGGAGAAGCTTTGCGGGAGAGGCGATATGCTCTTTTCACCTGCAGGAAGCCTACATATACGACGAATACAGGGAACATTTATCTCAGAGGAGGAAGTTTTCAGTATAGTTAAGGACCTTCGGGAAAAAAACCCTCCAGAATACAGAGAAGACGTTCTCACCTATGATAGTGGAGAGGCGCTCTCTCTGGATGAAAACGATCCAATATTCGATGATGCGGTAGAAATAGTGCTGAAAACGAAGAGAGCCTCTGCCTCATTCCTTCAGAGAAGATTGAAAATTGGTTACAATAGAGCTGCCCGTCTCATCGAGCTCATGGAAGAGAGGGGAATCATTGGGCCACCGAGGGGGAGTAAACCGCGAGAAATATTTGTTGATCGTCTTGAATGAACCAGCAACACTCCGTGAACGGGCTGTTCAGCATACTTTATTAATTTCTTGATAAATGAAATCCTCCATTGTATATTTACATTCGATTGGGCCCCCTTATAGGACAAATGAGATGGATTTGTGAATCGAGGTCAGAGTGTTAAAAATTATTGTTATCCCGCTTTTATTGTTTGCCTTCTGTTTCAGTATGCCCCTTTTTGCACAGCAAAATCCTAGAAAGAAGGATCCTGTTCAGCCGTCGGAGGGTACAATTGACATCGTATCGGTAAACGACATAAAAGCGAAAATGGCTGAAAAATTTAAATCCATTCTGGATTATACAGCTGATTTTCAGTGGATAAATGGTGAAAGCCATTATCATGGGAAAATTCAATATAAGAAACCGGACAAAATTCTCCTTACCTTCGATGAACCTCAGGATCAAAAAATCGTATCGAATGGGAGTTTTCTCTACATATACATTCCCTACCTAAAGGTGGTCGTCCAACAGCTTCTCCTTGAGGACACTGAGTCCTCAATACTTGCTACCACCTCAGAGGAAGGGCTCACAAGATTATTTGACGAGTACTCCTTCTCCTTCTTCGATACAAGTACGTTACAGCTCTATAAAAACTCGAGGGCCTACCATCTCAAACTTACTCAGCATACACCGAAGGTTGGTTTTAAAAAAATGGACCTGTGGGTCGCTGAAAACGGCCTTATATTGCAATCAAATGGTTATTCTCCGAATGGAATCAATGTGAGTCTTATCTTTTCTAATATTCAGACCAATACGGAGCTTCCGGATTATATATTCGATTTTGAAGTTCCCGCTGATGCCCAGATCATTAGAAACATTATCGTGCCATTTTCTGATTGATAACTGTCTTCATTGTTGTGCTAGGCAGTGAAGCTGCACGGAATGTATGAACTCTCTCTCAGAGGAATTTGATGAATCAGATAGGGCCTGTATTTAGAGATGCGCGAACCCGATCGGGTAAAACCATCGATGATGCGTCCAGAGAGACTAAAATAGCGAAAAAATATCTTCTCGGTATCGAAAACGAAAACTTTGACATCTTTCCTGGTGAAACCTATCTTGTGGGATTCCTGAGAAACTATGCTCAATTTTTAGGGCTCGATCCTGATGATATGGTGAGAAAATACCATGACTATAAAATCCAGGAACAGCCCGCTCCAATCGAACAGCTTACGGCACGTCCCAGAAATACACGAAAATTTTTCCTCATTGTGCTTCTGCTCATGATTGTCATAACCGCAGCTCTCTATTTTTTTCTTTCGGGCAGGAAGGGAGAGCAGGAATTGGCAATGAGCAAAGAAAAAGAAGAGGAAGCGCAGAAAGGGAGTAAATCTGAAGCGTTGACAAAAAAGGAGGAAAATATCGTTTCCTTCGAGGAAGAAGAGGTCATCAAGGACTTCAAGAAGGGTGATATCATTGAAATGATCCTCGGTGAAAAAAGGTACAGCATCTCCATCGATAGGATAGATGAAAATCTGGACTTTTCCATAGAGGCTATTCCCTTCAGTCTTGCGACCGATGAGCGAGTAGAAATAGATTTCGATAGAGATGGAAGGAAGGACCTTCTTGTCAGAACCAACAGGCTCGGTGAAGGTATGGTGAATCTCACACTGAAACGTCTGTACAAAACAGACCTGCGCACAAATGAAATGAGTCCACTGATGGAGAAAAAAACAGCCGGTGAGGGGAGGGGAGGACCTCCTGAAGTTGTGATAATCAAGGAGGATGAGTTCACCTCTCCTATTCCAGTGGTACCGAAAACAGGATTTCAGATCGTTTCGAGCTTCGAAAAAACGAATATTACTATGAATGCGAAAACCCTTGCAACCACTTACATAGGATACTCTGTTGATGACGGGGAAAAGGAGGAGAAAATCCTGAAGACTGGGGAAGAGTTTACAATATCTGCAAAGGATGTGCTCCGATTAACAGCTGCGAATGCCCGGGGATTGGACGCCAAGATCAACAATGTACCGATCATTCTCGGGGAAAGCGGTCAGGTGGTGGCAAAGGTGATTCGATGGTACCGCGACAGTGAAAATGCTACCCTCTTTTATCTTGTAATTGATGATTGGGAGAAGTAGAAAGGTTAACCTACCAATTTTGCCAGCTCATCTCTACTCGTAATAATTTTTGAAACGAGTTTGTATTCAACTGCTTCCTTCGCATTGAGCCAGAAGTCTCTGTTTGCATCCAGGGTGATCTTTTTCAAATCGTGTCCTGTTTCTTCTGCGATAATCTGGTTAAACTGGTCTCTG
>Ga0111221_1072_pt1 | contig 13001 bp, 10 predicted proteins | sample DeeMarSWOR152_54_FD_80385 | JGI IMG/M metagenome (GOLD analysis project Ga0111221, IMG submission 80385) | Spirochaetes bacterium DG_61 | reverse complement strand
CTGTATATATAATCGTAGTTCAGGTCTCCAATGACAGTGACAGCCGGTTCAGAAACCCTGTCAGAGAGGATCCGATCTATTATCTCATCGGTAATAACTCTCATTGCCCTCCGAGAAAGATAATCATTGAGGGGGAGAATAACAAATCCGAATTTTAATCCAATCCTCGATTGTGATTTTCATCTGAGCGTGATACTATAGGGCAACCTAGAATCCGGGGGGATTTTCATGCAGTTCGATTTATGTGGACAGGTTGCGCTGGTCACCGGCTCCAGCCAGGGGATCGGACGGAGCATTGGTATCGGACTCGCTGAGGCTGGAGTGAAGGTTGTGCTCACTGCGCGCAACCAAAAAAAGCTTGAAGCCGTACAGGAAGAGATCGCATCACGGGGGGGTGAGGCGGAGGTGCTACAGGCCGATATTTCGATGGAAGAGGACATACTGCACCTGTTTGACAAATTGGAAGAGAGGTACGGCAAGCTCGATATTCTAGTAAACAATGCCGGTATCGGTATATGGGGCAAACTGGTGGACTTCGCAATGGATGACTTCGACAGGCTCATGGCTGTAAACGTGCGGGGCCTCTATCTCTGCTGCCAGCAAGCAATGCGGATGATGATCCCGAGAAAGAAAGGGTTCATCATCAACGTTTCGAGTGTTGTAGGGTTCAAGGGGTATCCAAACCAGTCCGCATACACCGCAAGCAAGCACGCTGTCATGGGAATTACGAAATCCCTCGCTGTAGAAGCACAGGAGCACAATATCTGTGTTTCGGTCATCCTACCGGGGGGAGTTGCCACGGATTTCATCGGGGAGGCGAGACCCGATCTGGACCGCTCAATCCTTATACCTCCAGAGGATATTGCGAGATGTGTGCTCTTCCTCCTCTCCCTCTCTGACAGAGCAATGGTTGACCAGATCTACATAAGAAGGAGGACCGGATCGCCCTTCTGAGCAGTGTGATCTTTCAGATGGGAATCTTCAGCACTGTATCCTTCTGGATCTGTATTCTCAGGAATATTATATGAGCGAAAGGCTGAAAGAGTGGATACCTTTAATGAATACGAACGGACACAAGAGACTATCAGATCTTCTATCCTTTTTCGAACCCCGGGTTCGCCTTCTCACAGAGGTGGGAGAATCAAAGGTTGGAAAACAAGGAGAAAAGACAGTCCTTTCAACCTGCACAACCGATTGCGGGGGGACCTGCACTCTTTGGGTACACCTGAGAGAGGGCACCATACGAAACATTACTCCCTTTAAAGATGGGAAGAACCCTCCACTCACACCCTGCATCAGAGGTCTCAAGTCCCACCACCGCGTATACGCCCCCGACCGTTTAAAGTATCCGCTCAAGCAGGTGGGAGACCGCGGGAGTGGAAGGTTTAAAAGAATAACCTGGGAAGAAGCTCTGTCAACCATCTCCGATGAAATGCAAAGGATAAAACAAAGCTTTGGCCCAGAGGCGATTCTTGAATGCTCGGGAGCAGGATCCATCCTAGTATTCCTCCACTCAACTGAAAAGGGTGCACTCTTTACACTTCTGAACGAGTTTGGAGGACGGACGGCACTCGGAACAAACACTTCCTTTGAAGGAGCATCATGGGCTTCACAGTTCACCTACGGCATTACTTCAGGGGAGGATGCCAACAGTTTATCAGACCTTCTCAATGCACGACTTATCATTCTTTGGGGGCTTAATCCGGCGGAAAACCGGTTCGGAACGGAAACCCTCTTCTGGCTGAAAAAGGCAAAAGATGCCGGGATCAAGATCATCGTAGTTGATCCCTGCCTTACCGATACTGTCAGAACTCTGAATGCAATCTGGTTTCCAGTGCGTCCGAGCACCGATACTGCACTCCTCAATGCAATGGCCCATGTGATACTCAGGGATGGTCTTCACGATAAAGAGTTCGTTGATCACACCGTGTTCGGTGTAGAGGACTATCGTCGCTATCTCACAGGTGAAACCGACGGTGTTTCCAAAACTCCCGAATGGGCAGAAACAATTACCGGCGTTCCTGCAGAACGAATCAGGCTCTTTGCTCGAGAGTATGCAACGATTAAGCCCGCGGCTCTCATCCAGGGCTGGGCACCGGGGAGAACTGCTGGCGGTGAGCAGTACCACCGCGCAGCAATCGCCATTCAGGCACTTACGGGTAACATAGGGATACACGGTGGCAGCGGCTCCTGCTGCGGCGTTCAGAAGCGTGGAGGAAATGGAAAGCCAAGCCTCATGGAGATGCTTTCCAGTCTTAATACCGGCTACAATTCCGCACTCAAGGCAGGCGGCAGGGGCACAGAGATAAGCTCGGGAAAATGGGCAGACGCGGTGCTACGCGGAAAATCCGGTGGCTATCCGAGCGATATCAGGATGATCTATGTTGCAGGACACAACATCCTCAACCAGCGGGCGAATGTGAAAAAGGGGATAGAGGCTTTCAAAAAGGTTGATTTCGTGGTCTGCCAGGACCTTTTTTTAACTCCCACCGCCCGTTACTCTGATATCGTTCTCCCCGTCACCACGAGCTTCGAACGGGAAGATATTCGCATTGCATGGGTAAAGGGGTACTACATCGTCTATTGTAAAAAGGTTATTGAACCGCTCTGGGACAGCAAAACAGACCTGGAGATTGCCCGGGCACTTGCCGAACGGCTTGGAGTAAAAGGATTTGAGAACAGCTCAGAGGAAGAAACACTGAAAGAGCTATTTGGGTGCACCTTCCTGAGCTCTCGTGTGCGCTTCGAGGAGCTCAAAGAGCAGGGGCTCTTTAGAATAGAAGAAGAGCCCTTCATCGCTTTTCAAGATCAGGTCACCAATCCAGAGAAGATCCCTTTCTCCACTCCCACAGGCAAGATCGAAATTTACTCAAAAATGCTGGAACAGATGAATCCCGATGACCCTTCCCTCTCCCCGGTCGTCAGGGATTATCGAGAGATACCGAGAGTCCCGTCATTTCTCTCCTGTGAAGAGCTGCCCGGATCAGCGCGGTCCCGAAAGTATCCTCTTCAGCTCACCACTCCACATAGTCGCTACAGGGTACACTCGCAGTTCTACACTACCAATGCTCTTCGAAGACTATACAGACACGAAGTGTGGATACACAGGCTTGATGCGAAAAAACGGGATATAAGAGACGAAGATATGGTGCTGGTTTTCAACGACAGGGGATCAATCGTGGTTCATGCAAAGGTGACAGAAAGGATAATGCCTGGGGTGGTGCGATGCTACGAGGGTGCATGGTACGAACCTGATGAACAGGGCCTCGACAGAGGGGGCTGCGTGAACGTACTGATCGATGATACGCTCAACTCTGCAAGTGGTGCTTCAAACTGTAATACATGCATGGTTGAAATACGAAAGGAGTCGGGATGAAGCGAACGAACGCGCAACTTGCTCAGCTCTCATTTGAGCGTGCACAGCTTTACGCCTTCTTTTCGAGGATCTTCAGCGAGGAAGTGGACGCACCGTTGCTCGAAATACTTCGAGAAAGGTGTCTGGTTCTTGCTCATATAGAGCATGATGAAAAGGTGGGTATTTCAACGCTCAGGAGCTTTTTTAAAGATATAGAAATCTCTGTGGAGCTTGTTGAGGATCTCAGGGAAGATTTCGCGGCGCTTTTCCTCGGCACCGGCAACAACCCCGCATTTCCCTATGAATCGGTGTACATGAACGAAAACAGGCTCGTGATGGGTTTGTGTCGAGAGGAGGTACTCGAACTCCTCGATTCCGAGAGCCTGCAAAAGGTTAAGCGGTGTAAGGAACCGGAAGACCACATTTCAGTTCTGTTTGATTTCATGGTTTACCTCTGCCTGCGCCTGAAGGAGGAACTTAACCGGGGAGACACCGAGGCAGCCGAGCACACTCTCTCCATCCAGAATAACTTCTATCACAAACACATCGTCACCTGGACCGACATGTTCTGCAGAACAATCATCGAGGGTTCCACACGGCATCGATTCTATGAATCAATTGGCCGAATGCTCCAAAGCTTTCTTCTCGATGAGAAGAATATGTTCGACCGCTTCTCTTAGATCCTCCTTAAAGAATTTCCAGCTTTGTTTTCCCGACGGTGATCACGTCTCCGCTGTGAATTCTTACCCGTACAGCACGGGGCACTGGATTATTATTGAGGTAGGAGCCGTTGGTGCTCCCCTTGTCCATGAAGTAGTAATCCTCCCCTTCCTGCTCGATAAGGGCATGCCTCCGAGAGACGAGAGGATCGTTCGTTATTACAATATCGTTTTTCGCATCTCTTCCAATAGTGATTATTCTGTTTATGTTCACCGATTTATTTTTAAACCTGATTCGCATGCCTTTGGGTTTCAGCTTTCTTGCAATAGCCCTTCCCTTTTCATCTCGCTTATAAACCGTCTCATCGTTCATTATCCGAACTCCTCGGTGTGATCTCCCTTTCCTTCAATTGTAAATCAAAACCAATGTAAGATCAATCCGTTTTCTGAAGGACTTTTCTTTCCAGAGAGGGGCTGATTCGCGTAACGATCTCATAATTTATCGTGCCTGCCCAGTTTGCCATCAGCTCAGCAGTAATGCGTTCATCTCCCCAGGAGCCAAGAAGCACCACCTCATTTTCGAGTTTCACGTCCGGAATATCGGTAACATCGATCATTGTGAGGTTCATGCACACCCTTCCGATTACAGAGGCCCGCTTCCCGTTTACGAGCACGTAGGCGGTGTTACTCAGATTTCGATCGTACCCATCTGCATATCCCACCGGAAGCACCGCAAGATTCGTCGGTCTCGTGGTTCTGTAAGTGCATCCGTAGCCCACATAGCTCCCTTCACGTAATTTTTTGATCTGAACGATCCTGGTTTTCCATGTGAGGATGGATCTGAGTTTCGGGACGTACAGTTTCCCCATGAGTGCGGAAAGGTAAGTTTCACGGGACGGCCAGAGACCGTACAGACCTATCCCTGCACGCAGCATGCTGTAATGGGTTTCCGGGAACAGGATGCTTGCCGCAGTACAAGCTGTATGCACAATGGGAGGCTTTACACCGTCCTTGCGGAGCACCTCAAGGACCTCTTTAAAGGTGGCAAGCTGTTTTTCTGCATACTCGTGGTTAAGAGTATCCTCTATGTTTGCGAAATGGGTTGAGATTCCCTCGAGTTGTATTCCCCTGTTTTTCTGGATGAAGTGAACGAAATCCAGAACCTCTTCAGGAAGCACGCCCTGACGTGCGGTGCCTGTTTCCACCTTTACATGGACCTTAACCGGAGTGTCAGCCGTTTCGATTCGGGAAAGCGCCTCAATCGTTTCTCTGTTGTAGACCGTCAACCGTAAATCCGCATGCACGGCATCTTCAAGGTGCGCTATGGGAACATGTCCGAGCAGTAAAATCGGTTTCTCCACACCCAACTCTCGCAGCTCGATCCCTTCTTCTAGAGAGTTCACTGCAAACCAATCAGCCGATTGAAGAAGCCGAATCATCTGGGAAACACCATGGCCGTAGGCATTGGATTTTACTATCGCGCAGAAGAGCACATCTTGTTTCGCACAACGGCGAAGCTCCTGAAGGTTATGATCGGGGGCATCTGAATCAAGCTCTATCCATACAAGGCCGTTCATGGCAAGAGAATATCATCAGGGTCAACTTCTGACAACCAAAAATTTCCTGTCAACAAAACACCCCTGCCCTGGTTCGTCTTTGAAATGTACTTGTTAGATAAAAAGAACATATATCAATACTATAATTTTAGTATATGAAATTAATTCCACTTCTTACACTTTTACGAGCCGTACCCTTTGCTTCTCTCGGAGCGGTACTGAAATCGCCTGGGGCCTGAGCTTCCATAGAAACCTCGACACTCCAAATCCGGAAGATGCGAAAAACATATGTGGAAAGGTACTGGTACTCCAATAAGCTCGGTTATATCTGGAAAAAAGTTCCTATAAACCTTCTAAACTATTAATACGTCGAAACCATTGTATTGATTTATTAATTCATTTATATACAATGAATTACTTTATTTCCCATCAAATAGATTAATAAATGTTTATACGGGTTGTTATTTAAATCCTTTCTTTATTATATCTAAATCTTTAAAAATTAATGAATTAGACTACTGTAAGATAATGGCATATATATTGCTATTTATTATATGAAAAATTTTAGTACCAGATTTGCTCATTTTGAAAATACTAATTGACAGGCAATTTTATGAAAGTAAATATTCGCTTTTCATTTTATTTTTACACTTTGTTAAAAATAAAATGAAATGCCAAATATGGAGGCAAGAAAATGATTTCCGGAAAACCAAAATGCGTCTTTATACTGATTATAACATTTTTATTTTTTATAGTAGGGTGTGCAACGCACAAGTTAGTGGAAAAGAAGCCTGCAGTATCCGTGGAGGATTTCTTCTGTGCTATACAAAAAAACGATTTACTTGAGACAGAGAGAATGATAGTAGAAGGATCGGATGTTAATGCAAAGAATACGAAGGAATATACACCGTTGATGCTCGCCGCAGAACATGGAAACATTGATACGCTAAAGCTTCTCCTGAATGTGGGTGCTAATATAAATGCACAAGGTCGTTCAGACTGGACTGCATTGATGACTGCTGCTTTTGAAGGGCAAACAGATGCCGTTCGAACTCTCATTGAAGCTGGTGCAGATATCCATGCACGAAGCGAGGCGGGAGCAACAGCCCTCTTGTATGCTGCGATGAAAGGACACACGGATACAGTCCGCCTTCTGTTAAAAGCAGGATCTAACATTGAAATACCTGATGATTATACACCGCTCATGGCATCGTCGAAGAATGGGCATATAGAAACGACGAACATGCTATTACAATGGGGCGCTGATGTTAACGCATTGAACAATGACAATATGTCCTCGTTAGCCTTTGCATCTTGTGAAGGTCATACAGACATCGTCAGCCTGCTGATCGATGCAGGTGCAATTCTCGATGCACAGGATGAATTGGGAAGTTCCCCATTAATGAAAGCAGCGCAAAATGGACATGTGGATGTGACAATGCTTCTCATCAATCAAGGTGCAGATATCGAATTGAAGGACAATGAGGGCTTAACAGCCATGATGATTACAGCGATGGAAGGAAAAGTGGATGTTCTTAAACTGCTTTTGGACAAGGGAGCTCTTATAACCGCGAAAGACCAGTATGGCAAAACAGCGCTCATGTTAGCTGAAGAATATAGCAATGAAAATGCCGCACAGGTATTAAGAGAAACTGTAAAAGAAATATTTGAAAGAGTTATACTATTAATGAAGAAAGAACAATGGATCATATCCGCTCTGGTGCTCTGTTCCCTAATTATTTGAGTTCATTCAAAGGTGTGTAAGTTCATACCTTTTGATCAATTGGCGAGAACGATTTAATAAGAGACTGCGCATCAGATAGAGACATCGGTAATGACGGCCCTAAATATCTCTCACTCCCATGCTAAGCTGCATCACCAAGATGTCTTCTACTTTGCGTAGTTCCCGTGAAACGACTGAGATATTCCTTTTGTAGGGTCTTCATTACAGTCGCATTGCCCTGAAGAGGCTGAATGATATCCACCCCAATATCGATATGAATGGGGCTTGCTATACACAAAATATGTGTTCCAGGTATTCATTATATGTGTAATTTACCCCATAAAAAGCATGATTCCTTTTATTTATTAAAAAAATATATTTTTTATTTGACAAAAATGGCACTCTGTGCTATACATGATGGGACGTTAATCCATAATCTAAGAATAAGTAAATGTATCGAACAAAGAAACAGATAGAGAGACTCAATTGGTGGTGGTGGGCTTGTTCCCCTAAGGGGTGAGTCTGCCGGTAACGAAGAGCACACCGTGGATCGCCCCCGTGGGTATGATCCACGGTTTTTTATTAAATAAAAGACCGTGGGCATAGAGAAAGCCTCCGGTCTTTTTTAGTATGGATGAGGAGCAGTTATCTATTTGCTATTTAGCATCTGTTTAAACTTCAAATATGGAGGAGGATACATGAGAAAAAGGTATTTCGCAATAATCTGGTGGCCCCGCCGGGGCCGAAAAAGAGAATAACGAGATGATCAATCAGAAATTATTAATCATTAAAGGAGAAAAAAATGGAAAGAGTAAAATACATGCTTGATGAAAAAGACATGCCAACGGCCTGGTATAATGTCCTCGCAGATTTGCCAGAGCCAATTCCTCCTTATCTTCATCCTGCAACGAAAAAGCCGCTAGGGCCCGAAGATCTTGCGCCATTATTCCCTATGGAACTCATAAAGCAGGAGGTGAGTACTGAGCGGTACATTGAAATACCAGAAGAGGTGCAGGATATTTATAAGCTTTGGAGACCCACTCACATGTTTAGGGCACGGAGGCTTGAAAAGGCGCTCGATACTCCAGCAAGAATTTATTACAAATATGAAGGTACAAGTCCGCCTGGAAGTCATAAGCCAAATACCTCTGTCGCCCAAGCGTACTACAACAAAAAAGAAGGCGTGAAACGCATTACAACAGAGACTGGGGCTGGTCAATGGGGCAGCGCACTATCTTTTGCAGGTGCTTGTTTTAATATTGAAATTAAGGTTTATATGGTTAAGGTGAGTTACTTCCAGAAGCCATACCGGCGAATAATGATGCAGACATGGGGGGCAAATTGTGTTCCCAGTCCATCACCGGATACGAAGTCAGGAAGGGATATGTTGGAAAAAGATCCAGACTGTCCGGGGAGCCTTGGCCTTGCGATCAGTGAGGCTGTTGAGGACGCTATATCAAGGGAGGATACGAAATATTCACTCGGAAGTGTGCTGAACCATGTGTTAATGCACCAAACAATAGTTGGACTTGAATCGAAAAAGGTGCTGAAGGAGATCGATGCATATCCGGACATTATTGTTGGCTGTGTTGGGGGTGGATCAAACTTTGGGGGAATGTTTTTACCCTTTATCAAGGACAAGCTGGATGGTACAAAGCCTGATTTAAGAGTAATAAATGTTGAACCCTACAGCTGCCCGACCTTGACGAAGGGACCCTATGCATATGATTTTGGTGATGTGGCGGGTCTTGCCCCAATTGCAAAAATGTTTACTCTGGGGCATGGATTTATTCCACCACCGGTACATGCAGGAGGGCTCCGATATCACGGGATGGCTCCAATTATCTGTCATCTATTGAACCTCGGTTTTGTTGAAGCAAGAGCCGCCCACCAGCTTGAAACCTTTGAGGCTGGTATTACATTTGCAAAGAGTGAAGGGATCATAAGCGCACCTGAAACGGACCATGCAATAAGAGCGACCATTGATGAGGCGCTGAAGTGTAAAGAGACCGGAGAAGCAAAGAATATTCTCCTTGCACACAGCGGACACGGTCATTTTGATATGGCCGCATATGATGCGTACCTTGCCGGAAAACTTAAGGATTATGAATATCCAAAGGAAAAGATCGAAGAGGCTTTAAAAGAACTGCCAAAGGTGTAAAGCGTGTAACATAATAGGGCCCGATGTACATCGGGCCCTCTATTTAAAACATTTTCACGTTCTCTGTATTTGAGCGCATTAACTTGTTCTTCCAGCTGACGAATTTTGTCTCTTATTTCATCAATAGCAATTTTTTTTGGGTCATCGAGTCTCTGTGCTCCACCCTTTTATGATGTTGAAACAATAGTCTCCTGATCAGAAATGCATCCAAAGAATAACTCATGGGATGAGGTGCATCCATTTCTTCTTATAAAAAACTTATATTCCTCTTATTACACCGTATTTTCTTGTCATAATAGCATTACCAGTTGATCTAAACGACCAAAGGTGCCGATGACCTTCTGCTTGACCTTGCCGGTATCTCGGTGATATTCCACGATCTGCAGGTATTAGTAGTAACCGGAGGGTTTCACACATACGAACATGATGATAATATCCTTTATAGACAACATCATCATATTCTACATTCAATTAATTATAAATAAATAGGAAATATAATTTATTGACACTACATAATTGAAAATTCTTGATAAGCTAAAACTCTAAGTTCTTACTTTTTCGAGAATTAGTTGCTTGCCCGCCTGGGAAATTGTTTAAAAACTGTAGAAGATGGGTTAAACATATCGATCGGTCGAAAAATTCGATGTTGATCAACGGGATTTGCTTATCAAACTCGGTAGAAGGAAGGCCCTAGGTGGCCAGGAGGATATAATTATCGATGTGACCTACAAGCTTTCACAAATGAAAAAAGCATGACCATGCGCTGATCAGGCTGATACGGAATGGAGTGAACTAACAGGATTGAAAAGATGGGAAAAGGGAAAGACATAAGCCAATAGTTATAGAATCAAGGACATGAATAGTACTATCCTTCTTAAGAGAAGCATCCATGACAGTTTGGATGTTTTTCCTAACTTCTCACCGCTTCAAACATAGCTATAATATTTTCGGGGGGGATATCTGCAAGGATATTGTGAACTTGTTGAAATACAAACCCACCACCTGGTGACATTATTCGCACATTCTCTTTTACATGCTTACGTACTTTTTCGGGAGTTCCACGAGGTAAAATATCTCTTGTATCGCATCCACCGCCCCAAAAGACCAAATCTTTTCCAAATTCCTTCTTCAATCTTGATAATTCCATATTATTACAGTTGAATTGTACAGGATTAATAATATCCAAGCCAGCATCAATAATATCGCGTAGTAATGGATATACACCACCGCAACAATGCAGACTAACTTTAATGTGAGGGGATATTTTTTTTGCCTGATTCCACAGTAGTTTATGACGCGGTTTAAAATATTCTCGATACATTTGTGGCGAGAACTGTGGGCCAGATTGTGTACCTAGGTCATCACCAAAACCGATTATGTCGATATATTCTCCGACTGCTTCCAGATATTTTTGCATATTCTCCAAATGAAATTCGGTTAACTTATCCAGATATGTATGTATACGTTTTGGCTCTGCTGCTAATAGATATAAAAAATGATCAATACGAAATGAAAACTCCCCAATTTCTACTAGGTTTCCGCCAAATGTAGCATATATAGCTCTGTCTGTGGATTTTCGCAGATCCTTCGCTGTTTGCCTGAAGACTCTAAGTCCATGCTTATCAAATCCCGCAGGAGCTGGTGGGATTCCAAGTCTGCACCACATAATTTGCTTGAGGTAATACGGTAATTTATCGAAAACTGTATCGTCATTATTGAGAAGAGGAAAAAAAGTCTGTTCATAGAACAGACACCCATTCTTCTGTATGCAAATTACCTGCCCCTCATCGCCATATACCACGTTGCCCTCATTAGTTTTTTTTACTTTTATAAAAGAAGGAATTTTACAAAGGCTTCCATCCGACAATTCCCAATCTTGCCAGTAATCCTCCTTTTTATAAAAATTATGTCCGAGCTCTACTACATCCGCTCCTATAATATTTAAAACGTCATCCTCTACTAAGGCGAGCTGTTGAATGAAATCATAAATATATAATTTGCTCGAAGGTAAACCTAAATATTCCCGCAATTTAATATATGCCTGAACCATAATGCCACTGGAACGATGTCCATTAAAGTCGATTGGAATTCTATCTGGCTCTTTATGATTCATAGCTGTACTAATTCTTTCCCTTGAGTTCACACTAATCTCCTTTTTAGTATCAATGTTCGAAGGATAAAACCATTCATGTTATAGAGGACTTCAATACGTGTACGGTGAGATAGAGTAATTACGCTTCCATAGTATGATATCAAATAGTCAGCACCAGTTCCAATAAATATAACAACACCATCTTCTACTTCCAGCTTTATCTGAATTACTCCTATTTTCCCTATCTTTACTTTTCCTCGTCCTGCTTTTTCTTCTGTTTTTCTCGTTCCTCGAGTGCTTTTAATACTTCTTCCGGTGTTTGTGCTTGTATTACTTCTTCTTCTTTTTGAACTGCTTTAACAGCATCTTCTTCTTTTTTTACTGGTGCACAACCCATGCACAATATTATGACCTGTGTGATTATTATGAATAGCAGAATAATTAATATTTTTTTTAACATCTCTATACCCCTTTTACTCAATCATATAAAAATAATTTATAATAATTAAAATTTGAAATATTTACTCTATTAAATTTTGAAAACTTTTTATACCCTCCCTCCCCGCATTCCAGCTTCCCTAGTTTGTCTATCTATAAGAATAGCAATATAAATAATAACACCTTTTGCTATCAACTGATAGAAATATCCAACACCTAATATTGTAAGACCATTCCCTATTATACCCACAGTTAAGGCACCAATTAATGTACCCCACATACTACCCACTCCACCAAACAAACTGGTGCCTCCAATAACTACAGCTGATATAACGTCTAGTTCAAAACCTTGACCAGCGGTAGGATTTCCAGAAAAAAGGCGACCAGCTAAAATCGAACCTGCTAAACCTGAAAGCATTCCAGATATAAGAAAGACTATTATCTTAATCCTGTCTACATTTATTCCAGAAGTTACAGCAGCTTCTTGGTTGCCACCCGTCGCATAAACATAGCGACCAAACTTTGTTTTTCTAAGTATAAATTGACCAACTATTAATATCACTGCTGCAATAACAACTGGAGTTGGAATTGGCCCAATATAGCCTGTTCCTAATGATATAAAAGTATCATTTTTTATATAAATAGGAGCACCGCCTGTATAGGCCAATGCTATACCCCTTGCAATACCCATCATGGCGAGTGTTGTTATCAATGCATTTAATCTTTGTTTAGCAACAATTACTCCCACCAATACACCAACTGATGCCATTCCAATCATTATCATCAAAAGTGCAACATACCATGGGGTCCCATAATATAATATGGCCGCTGCAAATACCCCAGAAAGAGCCAAATAAGAGCCTACTGCAAGATCTATATTTGCAGTAATCATAACAAAAGTTAATCCTACACCAACTATGATTGCTAAAGATACCTGTCGGGCTACTGTTAAAATATTACTGATGGTAATAAATCTTCCTCCAGACATAATAGAAAAGAATATAATTAAAACAACAA
>Ga0111221_1101_pt1 | contig 13387 bp, 8 predicted proteins | sample DeeMarSWOR152_54_FD_80385 | JGI IMG/M metagenome (GOLD analysis project Ga0111221, IMG submission 80385) | Spirochaetes bacterium DG_61 | reverse complement strand
AATCTGTATGTGAAGGGTAGAAGCAGATACGGTGGATATTTGGTAGATGATCAGGCGGTGCATGTGAGCTGGGTTGTTGCATCCGATGCGCCTCAGACAACGATTATCAATGCTCCTTCAACACCTGCGCGTGAAACAGATGCGATGCTATGGGTTTCAGGGGTCGACCTCTACCGGTACACCATCGATAGCGGGTATTACCGTCCTGAAACGGAAGTGAGCGAACCCATAGTCATCACCGGATTGGCAGAGGGTACGCATGTGATTTCTGTGATTGGAAAGCTCGATGGTGGTGAATGGCAACTGGAGGAAAACGCGACGACGGTGAGCTGGATTGTCGACCGTAATTACGGATTTGATTTTTCAAACCTACCACAAGTCTACCACATCGACATAGAAGATGTGGGTGGTGATTTTATCACCTATAAATGGGATGGCAGAGATGAGAGTGGTGCGGTCCTGTCTCCAGGGTGGTACACGGTACGGTTGACCGTCAGAGATGAGCTTGGGCGTTCGACTTCTCTGGCGAAGCTGGTTTCGATCGGTGATTTGATGGCTGACAGCGACATGCTCTGGGATGGAACAAGCGCGAGTCAGAAAAACGTTCACGCATTCGGCAGGTGGGCAGTATGGCAGGATCAGAGAAGCGGAAACTGGGATATTTTCGCGCTTGACATTGGTAATGGGAGTGGTGTCGCAGAAATAATTGCTCAGGGTCAGCTGAACCAGGAGAGACCCAAAACGGACGGCCGGTATATAGTCTGGGAGGATCGTCAGCCTGACGGAAACTGGGACATCTGGGGTAAGGAGCTCGGGAGTGCTGAAGCTCCCTTTGCGATTACGGAAACTGCGGATCTTGATGAACAAAAACCTGCGATCTACTGGCCATGGGTTGTGTATCAATCCCGACCAATTGAAGATCCAGAGGCACCGTGGCAGCTGATGGCATACAACATGGAAACAGGAAGCGCTGAGGATTTGGATCCCACTATCCAGGATCAGCTCGACCCCGAAATCTACAGAGGAAAGGTCGTATGGCAGGATTTCAGGAATCCAGGGTATGGGGAGATCTATCTCAAAGATCTTAAAACAGGGGAAGTGAGGCGGGTCACCGATGATCCTTACAGCCAGTACCACCCGGTTATCTGTGAAAACTGGATCGTGTGGTCGGATACGAGGGATACTCAGAGCGAACTCTACGGATACAATCTTTTAAGAGATGCGGAAGTCCGGCTCACAGATACACCTGAGAACGAGACAAGGCCCTATCTGAACGGAAAATGGCTCGTGTATGAGGAAGATTCCGCAGGGGTATTAACAAATAATTTGAGGGTTCTCCACCTCTCCAATTTCGCTGCTATGAATCTGACCAATTTTGATTCGGAAAAAGAAAGGCCTGCTCTTGCATCAGGAAAGGTTATATGGCAGGACAAGCGAAGCGGGAGAAGTAAGGTCATGATGGGTTCTTTACCCAATCTCCAGGCGATTTTCAATAATTACAATACAGTGGCAGTGACCGAAGGGATGGTATCATATCTGGGGGATGCACATACCCTTCTCAGATTGTGGAACAGTCAGGCAGGAGTCACTTCCATTATACGGTACAGGTCTCTTGTTCCGACTCCCGTTATCGAGGCGGTCATCTGGGAGAACGGTCAACCTCTTGGTCCCAACTTCGATCTGGAAGCAGGGACCTTTCTGTGGGTCAGGTTTGATCATTCCAAGACTCTCCCTATCCGTATTCTTGATTCCGAGACCGGCAGATGGGTGGTGGCTGCCGTTGTGGACGACAGGATCGTAGGAGAGGATTTTGCAATATCGAGGGTTTCAGTGGTCATGCTGGATATGAAGATGCCGGTTAGTTCCTGGAGACCCATGGAGTGAATTGCAGTAAGTGAAGATGCATCAGGAGGGGCAATCATGAGGGGGAGCAATATGAAAGTAGTGTGCGTGAGCGTAATAATCATGTTCTTTGGTGTGCTGATATCCTCGGTTTCCTGCCTTGCCGTTACCGCTGAGGATCTTAAAGAAATGATGGATCGGCATGAGCAGTTCACGCTGATTGATGTGAGGGATAACGCAGCCTATGTACGCAGTCATATTGCCGGGGCGATCAATGTTCCAGCGCGGCTCTGTGGAATGAAACAGTTTCCTCCCATAGGAAGGGTGATTGTATACGGGGATGGTCTTGATGAGACACCGGTACTTGAGGCTGTCGAGGCATTGAATAGAAAAACAGGAATCGAAGCGGAAAAGCTTGATGGTGGAATCTTACGATGGGAAGCGCTCAATTATCCGAGCACTCGAAAGAAAGGCTTTGAGGAAGAACATCTTCTTTTTATTACCTATCGGCAATTGGAAGGGATGAGCAGAAGTAACCCTGACCTTGTGATACTGGATCTACGGGAACCGCAACAGGCAATTCAGAGCAAATCATTGAAGGAGCAAGGGGGAAAAACCGTCCAGGGGAAAAGGCCGACAGATTTGCTGAATAAGTTTCCCGGTGTCAGGATTATTAAGTCGGTCATGACAGAAGGCACAAAGGACGTTGCAGCAGGCACTATCAGTGCGAAAGGCTTGCGAGATACACCCGGAGCGCACTCCGAACTTTATGTGATAATTGACAGGGGAGACGGATCTGCGGAAGAGATGGCCAGGCGTTTAAGAGCAGCGGGGATAAAGCGTATTGCGATACTTGCGGGAGGTGAAGAAAGTCTGGTCAATAGTGGAGAGCATGAGTCAAAGAAGTAAGTAACGGGGATGATCTATGAATAAAATCTATCGCGCTATTACTCATTTGTTTTTTCTGGTCATCGTACTCTTTTTCACAGTAGCCGCGGCACAGGCCCAAATCATTATTCAGAATGTGCAACCTGTGGATGTAACACCGTCCGATTTTTCCATTATCTGGCAGACCTCTGAACCTGCAACACCCGGAATTGTCTTTTATTCCGACGCCGCGGGTATAAATGAGGTTTCGGGAGAGCTGGAAGTAGTCCTTTTTCCTCTGTGGGCTGGTGATCCCGAAATTGTTGATGAATATCAGCAGGAAATGGAGAAAGAGGGCCTTCGAGACAGTGCAAAACAGCTGGGATTGATGAAGATAGGTGTTCACGGATGTACCCCCGAAACGACCTACTATTATAAAGTCTTTGCCGAAAGTGATGGGAACGGAGTGGTGTGGTGGCCACCTGACGGTACTGCCACGGTGACAACAACGGAGGCAAACGCCTTTATCAGTGACGCGAAACAGCTCTTGATTACCCTTCTGGATAACGGGGAAAGCCTGGATGCAACGGGATGGGTGGTCACCGCATCCACCGATGAAACCCTTTTTCCAATTTCGGCCTTTGTTGGGGACGGAGCTGGAGCAAACCAGGCATATTTAAATTTGAATCACTTTTTCGGTGCGGACGGGTCTAATTGGATCCCCATAGGGACCAGGGAAGTGACTCTCTATATCAATGGTCTTGAAACAGGTGTGATAGAGCATATTGTGGATATGGATTTTTCCACAGATTTTCATGTGTCCACGGTGTACCCGATCAATGTGCAGCTGGGTATGGTGCAGGATACAGATGGCGACGGGCTGCCTGACGATGTTGAAACAGCGGTCGGGAGCTGCACGAATGTATTCGACGCGGACAGCGACGACGACGGACTTCCGGATGGAGTGGAAGATGCGAATCAAAACGGTGTCGTGGACTCCGGTGAAACGGATCCCTGCAATGCAGATACGGATGGCGACGGCATTCAGGACGGCACGGAACAGGGCGTCACAGAACCGGTACCGGATCCAGACGGCGATGGACCGTTGCTGGGAACAGATACAGAGATATTCGTACCCGATGAAGATCCAGCAAGCACCACGGACTCTCTGGATAGTGACAGTGACGATGACGGTATTCCGGATGGCTCGGAAGACACGGACCAGGACGGACTTGTGGACAGCGGGGAGACTGATCCCGACAATCCGGATACTGACGGTGATGCTTATGATGATGGCAGCGAGGTGTATGCGGGGAGTGATCCTCTGAATGGGTATTCCTATCCCGGTGTTACGATCGTTCAGTTAAAAGAGGGATACAATATGATCGCAATTCCAGCGGATGTGACATTCGTACCTGATCTGAGAGACTGGCTCCCTGTTCTTGGGGACGCCATGGAGGTTGAAAAGGTCATGGTCTATGATGAGTCGGCTGATTCGTTCGTGAGCGTGATTCCGGAGGATCCGGCGAACGAGAGCTTTATTCTGCAGGGAGGAGAAGGGTTGATTGTCTATGCCCTGGGAGACAAACAGATCGAGTTTACCACAGTATTTGACTCGAGCCTTGATTTACACCAGGGATTTAATTTAATCGGGATCGCAAGTCCGCCTGTGAACAACAGTGCGTACGAGCTATTAAACTCGAGCGCGCTTGGACCGGATAATATCGCAAGCGTCCAGAGATATTCTCCAGAGACCGGAATCTTTGAAACCGCCGGATTCACGACTGATGGTCAGATTGTGGGAATCGATTTTCCGATCATTCCAGGCGAGGGATACTTCATATTCATGCGACAGGAAGTTCTGGATTTTCGGTTTTCAGATGAGCAGTGAGACAGGTATGGAAAGACAGATGAATTGGGTGTGGTTTTTTGTACCAAACTGAGGGGGTGTGGGTCATGGGGAAGAAGATTGCTTGGTGTACAGTTTTGCTGCTTCTGTTTTGTGCAGGAAGTATCAGCGCGTTTGCCAGGCCGCAGCCGGACTTCACCTTCTATGGAACCGCCTATGTGAACGGTACGCCCCTGACCCAGACGGATACCGGCTATACAATCACCCTCGAGGCCGACGGAATCGAGCTTGTTCGTTATAGGATGGGTGATGATCCAGGCTATGGAGACAACTATGTATTGATCGTCCCCATGGACGATGATCCGGCGGTTACCACCAAAGGCCAGGAAGGGGATACGGCGTATGTGTACATCAACGGTGTCGAGGTAGACGAGTCCCCCCTTACGCTCGGTGACTATGGAAAAACTCTACCCCAGGACATAAACGCCACACTCATTACCTATACCATTTCCGGATATGTGTTGACCTTTGTCGGAACTGGGATTGCGGATGTCATGATGAGCGGACTTCCCGGTAATCCTACCACATCTCCCGACGGCTCCTACGTCGGGACCGTTCATTACGGCTGGATAGGTGTGGTATCGCCGATGAAAAGCGGGTACGTCTTCAGCCCTGCATACATGAGCTATATCGATGTGACTTCCGACCACACGGGGCAGAACTACACGGGTTCATTGGTGGGAAATCGGCCTCCTGTTGCGCTTGCCGGCCCAGACCAGAACGTGGAGGAGGGGGTGGAGGTCACCCTGGATGGTTCAGCTTCTTACGACGTGGATGACGGTATCTATGCGTATTTGTGGACACAGATAGGAGGTCCTGGGGTGGGTCTCTCAGATATTTCTTCTGTAATGCCGATATTTACATCTCCTACCATTGATCAGGACGGCGAAGCACTGCTTTTCGAATTAAGGATAACAGACTATGAAGGGCAGGAGTCATCTGACATATGCATCGTGAACGTGACAAGCACGAACCTACCGCCTGTTGCAGATGCAGGACCCGATCAGGAAGTGGAGGAGGGTGATCTGGTGGTTCTGGATGGAGACAATTCTTACGACCCTGATGGCACCATTTCCTCCTATCTGTGGATTCAGTTGACCGGGACGCATGTGACCTTATCTGATGAGACGATTGCACAACCGACATTCACTGCAGGTGGTGGTGCTCCGGAGGGCGAGTCGCTTATCTTTGAGCTTTTTGTCACGGATGATGGAAATCTTCAGTCTTCTGACATCTGTATAGTGACAATACTGGGACAGAATGCTCCTCCCGTTGCAGATGCGGGATCCAATCAGGTGGTGGATGAAGGGCAACAGGTGTGGCTGAATGGGAGCGGTTCCTCTGATCCGGATGGGGATGATATCACATTCCTGTGGAAACAGGTGCGAGGAACAGTTGTACATCTCTCCGATGTCACCGAAGCGATACCGACCTTCACTGCACCGGATGTTGGTCCGAACGGTGAATCCCTTCTCTTTGAATTGATTGTAACTGATGAGTGGGAGCTCAGTTCTAGGGACAGCTGTATTGTGAGTGTGGTTACACCGCAGAACGCACCGCCTGTTGCCAATGCTGGCTCTGACCGGAAGGTCAAGGAAGGAACGAAAGTTGACTTGAATGGAGGAGGGTCATACGACCCAGATGGGGCGATTGCGTGGTGTCAGTGGTCTCAGATAAGCGGACCACCCGTGACACTGGAGGATGTGACGGAGTTTGGTACCAGGTTCACCGCACCAGAGGTAGGGCCAGAAGGAGAGGTGCTCGTGTTTCAGTTTACCGTGTGCGATGGTGTGCTTCAGGACTGTGATAAGGTCACTATAAAGGTGACTGATGAGGAAGAGGGAGGAGGAAACGGGGGTCCATCCTGTGCAGTGACAGCTGCAGCCATTGGTTCGCCTCTTATGGAGAAGGTGGATGTATTACGCCAGTTGAGGGACCGGTATTTGGGAAAGCATATGATCGGGAGAGCAATTGTGAGACTCTACTATAAGTACGGACCATATGTAGCACGTTACATCGAAGATCACGAAGTGCTCAGACGATCGGTGCGAACTGGTTTATACCCGATTGTTGGCGTAAGTTATGTCCTCATAAAAACCACTGTGTTTCAGAAGATGATCATAGTGATACTTATTACTGCATGTATTTTCATTACAACGATCATTTCTATATCTAAGAATAGATATTTATTTGAGAACGCTGGATAAAAATGTAAAAGATTAGTATGAAACATAAAAATACAGTTCATTCCTGTCTTTTAATGTTAGTGATGATTTTTGTAATCTTCAGCCTGCCGGAGAGTCATGCACAAAATGACTTGGTTCCGATTGAATTATCTCTTAAGGCTTCAATTTATTATGCTGAAGAGATATTTGGAGAGGTTAGGTTTTTAGATGTTGTTACCTATTATGATATGGATGATAAGGCTGCAATCTATGTTTTCACGTTATACAGGAAACCGGGAGAAATTCCTAAGCTCGCTGAGATTAAAAAAGAATTACGTTTGATCCGAGAGGAAAAAATACAACTCGACAGAGATAATACTCCAGGGCACGCTCCTCAGGTAGCTGAGAAAGATTTCAAGACAGAAACATATTGGAAGATAATGCGTCAGGAGGAAGCTTTTGTAACAGTTGTTGCGAGCGCAACCTATGATCAAGTACCAGTGATACAGATGTATGCAGGGCTCCCTCTTCATATGGTTGCTTTACAAGATGCTGAAACTGTAGCACTCGAAGAGTTAAACGTCGGTAATGTACGATTGGAAAAACTGCTCTATCTTGAACCTTTAAGATTTGTATTTAAATTCACTGATGATTTTGGGAATAGTGTGCTTGTAAACCCCTTAAAATTACAAAAAATGGATGATAACGATTTAGAGAGTATGAGGTACTACCAGATGATGATCGAAGAAGATCATATCATGCAAAGAAGACGTTCAATTGTTCAAAAAAAATGGAACCATATAAAAGATATCCTTGAAAATTTTCGTTGAGTCGTTTTCGAAAAAGAAATGTAAGGCTCATCATTCGTAATTCTATCACTTCTCCTAAATTGTAATGAAAGAGATATATCGGGTTCGATTTGTAGTTTTTTTATTTATCATTATTTCGATTATTTATGTTATTCCCTTCATTTTTTCAACCCGATCTACACATTCAGCAAGCTATGGTGATGTAATCTCTATTCAATCGAATCCGGTTTACACAGCAAATGAAGTAAAAATTTTTGGAGTGCCTGATTATCAGCAGCAATTAAAATGGCCAAACAGTTGTGGTCCAGTTTCTGCGGCATGTATTTTGAGTTATTGGAGTTCATGCGGTTATCCTCACCTCTTAGGACCTGAGGATACAGAAGAGCTGCTTATCGAAGATCTTATAAATAACAGTGATTACACAGCAAATGAAGGTACTTCCGTGTGGGCATTAGAAGATTCTATAGAAATTGTATGCAACGATCCAGGTATGAACAATACATATGGTTTTAATGCGACCTATATCGAGGATGCTATATATTATGATTTTAAAAGTGAGATAGATGCTGGCAGGCCTCTCCTTCATATTACGTACGGCCACCAGTATTATGACGATCACAGCTTTGTGGGTGTTGGGTACTCGGAAACAGAAAGTGCGCAATGGTGCATTGACCATGACAATTGGCCAACTACTCCTGAAGATGTATACATTGAGTGGAATGCATTCAGCAATAATATTATGCGTGTTACCCCTGGGTATGATGACAGTAAGATTGTTTCAGGGTATGCATATATGACAAACGGTGCCGGCATAGGCGGAGTAACCATTAAATTCGATCATTATGATTATCAGAGGGATATATGGTTAACCGATGGGACTGCACTCACCGATGACAACGGATTCTATTCCTTTACGATTTATTATGGCTGGGGCGGGGTCTCTGGCAGTGCATTTAATACTGGTAAAGCAACGCCCTTAAAAACCGGATTCAGCTTCATCCCTTCCTACACTGGTTATGATGATGTCATTACTGATAAGATAAATCAAAATTATACAGGCAGCGCTCCTTCTCTACAAATCTATGGGTATATCCGCACTTCAGATGGTGCAGGGATCAGTGGCGTTCTGATGAATGGGCTCTCAGGGTCTCCAACTACCTCTTCGAGCGGGTATTATAGTGATCTAGTTCCGTACGGGTGGACAGGGATAGTTACGCCTGTGAAAAGCGGTTACACCTTCAGCCCTGCGTTCATTAGCTACATCGATGTGACCTCACACTTTTCTGATCAGGACTACATAGGCACTCTGGTGGGGAATCAGCCACCTGTTGCCGAGGCAGGATCTGAACAGGAGGTGGAGGAAGGAGCACGGGTGACGCTGGACGGAGGGGATTCGTACGATCCGGAGGGAACAATAGCGTGGTGTAAGTGGTCACAGATGAGTGGATCACCTGTGACACTGGAGGATGCGACGGAGTTTGCCACCAGTTTTACCGCACCGGAGGTAGAGCCTGAAGGAGAGGTGCTGATGTTCCAAATCACCGTGGCCGACGACGGAGAGCTTCAGGACTGCGATGAGGTTTCGATAATAGTGATGGATGTTGAGGAGGATGGGGACGGCGAGGGGGTGCTGACCTGTTTTATTGCAACTGCTGCATTTGGCTCACCTCTCGAAAGGGAAGTAAAAATATTGCATCAGATGCGGGACCAATATTTGGTAAAAAGTGTGCTCGGGAGAGCGTTCGTGAGGCTCTATTACAAGTACGGTCCGTTTGCGGCACAATACATTGCTGGGCGAGATGTGCTCAGACGATGCGTGAGAGTCGGATTATACCCCTTAATTGGTGTAAGCTACGTCCTTGTAAAAACCACTGTGTTTCAGAAGCTGATCATTACGATTTTTTTCTGTGCATCTTTTGTAATTGTGGCCGTAATCTTCAGGAGAAAGACAGATATAGACTTATAAGATCAGGCACGTTCGCGCACTCCCTCATTTCCATGTTCGATCTTCCTTTGCTGCTTTTAAAAATGAATATTTAAAATGGACAACGGGTGTTCAACTATATCCCTCAGCAACTCTTCGTTTCCCTCTACTGCTGCAGATATTATGCACAACCCTTTAAAATGTAATTACATACGCTGGTGAGAAACCCGTAAAATAAGATTTTGCTGTTGTACATACTGTTGAGAAGTAAGGATGTTTGAAACTTGACAGAGTGTCCTGGTTTCATTACAATATCTCATTTCTATTATCTTTAACACGAAAAATACAGGGAGGATCAAATAGCAGAGAGGAAGATCGATGCAGTATTCGAAGATTACGGTACAAAACCGGTGCCGCAGGAAAAGACGACAAACTGGTTCCAGATGGGCATCATTCTCTGGGGGATAAATGTCTGTATACCTGCATTCATGGTCGGGGGAATGGTTGCATCAATGGCGAGGCTCCCGAACGCCATAGTGGCAATTCTCCTCGGCTCCCTGATCCTGACCGTAATTTCTATCGCAACCGGTATCCTGGGGTCGCGCACGAGAATGTCGACCGCGATGTCCTCTAAATTGACCTTCGGTGTCTACGGGAATACCCTCATTGCGATTCTCTTGTTCATCGGAGGCTGATCGCCAATAGACTGAGCGCACTCAACCTGCAGGCCGACTGGTGATCAAGAATCGGAGATGGCAAATATGTATGCAAGAGCTACACTGGCGGAAACAGATCGGGCACATGCGTCCGGGTATACAAAAGGCCTCAAAACCTCTGTTACCCAACCCCTCTAAAGAATTGTTTAAGACTCAATAAGACTCTCCTTTCATAGATTTCCTTATAAATAAATGAATTAGCTTCAATCCCACTTTTTTATAAATCCTGAGCTTGTGAAGGGTCGCTTCCTCTGTACATCACCATAAATTATTAAATGTCAAAGAGATAAATAATAAAGGCGGTGTGGCACGGTTCTTGTTTATTCATATGTACAGGAGCTTCTAAACAGTTTCTGGAAAATAAAACAGAAGAAAGGAGAAAAGCAATGAAATGGTTTATTTGTGTGTTTTTAACACTCGTGTGTCTTGCACCCTGCATAGCGCTTGCTGGTGGAGGGAAAGAGGGCGGTTCTGTGACGAGGACGAGCTACCTTGCAGAAAGAGGTACGATTGTATCGCCTGAGGAGGTTCTCATCGATTCCTACATTGCAAGCATTGACTTCGGGTATCCCAAACCCTTATCATCCCTGCTCGGAGTCTCTCTGTATTCGGGACACCGGCAGCTTTCCATCGATGGCCAGGAGGAGATCATCCAGATAGGTATTCAGGGAGGAAAAAAAGATTTTGGGGACCTCCCGCCGATGAACCTTGCCTTTGTCATCGATCACAGCGGCTCAATGGCAGATGCGAACAAGCTCGATTGGGTCAAGGACGCCTTCGATATCTTTATCGAACAGGTCCGCGATGTGGACTACGTCTCACTGGTAATCTTTAATTCCGATGCCTGGGTTGTGTTTCCTGCAACGAAAATGGATTCGAGAAGGAATCGGATGAAGTTTCAGCGGGCCGTACACTCGATTCAGGCGACAGGAAGCACCAACATCCGGGCAGGTCTTCTCCTCGGCTGTCTGGAGGTGGTGAAAAACCTGAACCGGGAATATGTCAACCGGGTGATGTTTCTGTCTGATGGGTGTGACACATGCGGGAACACCCATTATGACATTCTCGAGCTTGCGAAGCAGTTTTGCGCAGAGGGGGTTACCATCTCCACGATCGGGGTTGGATCGTCCTTCGATCTCGAGCTCATGGTTGATATGGCGGATGTTGGAGGAGGAAGCTCTCGATTCATTTCAGACAGAGAAGAAATGGAAAAGACCTTCGGCAGTGAGCTCGACAGGATGGTCGTTCCTCTGGCCAGGAATGTTGAGATGACTCTGGAGTTTCTGCTCGACGTGGAAGTGCTTGATACGTGGGGGTATGAGAACAGACGGAGCGGAGATACGATACGCTACTTCCTGCCGACCCTGCACCACGGCGACTATGAAACGATCCTGGTTCAGATCTGGGTACCTCAACAGAGGTACACAGGCACGGCAGACCTCGTCCGCTTTTCTGTTCAGTACGAGGATGCCTACGGAAATCGCTATTGGTCTGAGCCCCACATCCTTCAGACCAATTTTGTGGAAATGCCCTACCCGGTGACCGGTTTTACCGACGGCAGAGTGCTCCAATCGGGAACAATTCTCCACTTTGCCCAAAATCTTAAAAAAATCGGTGATCTTTGCAATTCAGGTGCATCCAATGTGAACATAGAGCGTGCGCTTGCAATCACACTGAAAACAAAGAAGGAGCTCGTCAATGCAAAGATGCGACTGGACTACGAGAGATTCGATGACGAGATCAGGGTTCTCGACCGGTATCTCGAAATCCTGGGTCGTGAGCTGAACCTGGCTGAGTACATGGTCTCAGAGATCACCAGGGATGTCGAAATGGCCCCCATGGTCCTGGAACGGCCCCTCCCGAATCACCTGAAGAACCTGTGTCGGGAAATCGGACTCGATTTAAAGCAGAAAGGAAGGGGTGTCGTGGCTTTCTGCGGATTTGCCTCTCAGGGGAACAGCTCCCAGAGTATGGTTGAATTGCTCTCCGACATGGTGTTCAATGAGATTGGCAGGATTTCCGCGCTCACACTTGTAGAGCACTACAGTCTCACAGCGATCCTAGAGGAGAAAGGATTTTCCCAGTCCGATCTGACAGATAAGTTGAATGCTCTTGCAGTGGGACGATCCCTGGCCGCAGACTACATTATGACGGGCTCCGTAATAGAAACGGCGAACACATACATCGTCTTTTCGAGATTACTGAATGTCAAAACAGGAGAGGTGGAATCAGCGGCACAGGTGATAGTCGCCAGGTCATAGATTCTATTGAAGGTTGACACTCTTGTAAGCGCAGAAATTAACAGCTTGTGAAAAGGCTGCTGAAGCGCATGCTGAAGCAGCCGTTTTTATATCAAAAAACCATGTCCCCGGGCTCGATGTCCCTCTTTCTGCAGTGCTCACGGTAGAGCTCGAGGTAGTTCTTTGCGGTCCCTGCCTCTATAGAGAGCCCCAGATGCCTGCATACCTCCAGTATTTTCTCTTTCTCACCTTCGATTTCCACATAGTCTCCGATCGGCGTACGGTCGAGGAGCACTTCTGTGCCGAGAAAGTGGAAGATATCTCTCCGCTTCTGGTAGCGGAAGGCCTTCTTGTACCCGAGCCCGGTGAGTATGCGGTAGGTCTCGTTGAAATCAGAGACCTTTACCTCATACTCCTCCATTACCTTGAACCGTTCTTTTTCAACCGGCTTCTTAAAGGTGAGGACCACATCGTTGCTTCTGCGAAGCCTGAGGATCTCCCTTTTCTTAAAAAGGGTCCCCACCTGATCGTCGAACACGATGTTGTCCTCAAAGAATCCGGTCTCGAAATGGGCACCCTCCTTCTTGAGCCTGTCCCTTATGGATTGAAGGTTTTTCACCGGGAATTTTATTTCCGTCTCTTTCATTACGGCAGCAGCTCGTCGGCCCCGAGGTCGATGAGGTTGTAGTCGGTGCCGCTTCCTGTCTCCCTGATCTGCCCGTCGATGTCCAGGAGGGCTCCCTCTTGAGCATACAGGAAGAGGTAGCTGGGATCGTACTCTCCCCAATATCCCCTGTTCTGCACCGGCGGGTAGGTGGCGGTACGGATATGATAGTCTGCGCTCGATATGTTCCTGAACACAGTGGAGGGGGAAGCGCTGTCTTCATAGTTCGATTTGGGATCAGGCTCGAACAG
>Ga0111221_1068_pt1 | contig 13566 bp, 10 predicted proteins | sample DeeMarSWOR152_54_FD_80385 | JGI IMG/M metagenome (GOLD analysis project Ga0111221, IMG submission 80385) | Spirochaetes bacterium DG_61 | reverse complement strand
AGATCCGGTTCGCCAAGAAGGTTTCCGGACCGTAGGCGGCCCCTGTAGATCAAACCCACGCCCTGTTCCATTGTCTCCTGTGTGCGCTCCTCCCTTTCCTCTGCTGTTTTTCCGCCCAGATCTGCAAACTCAAGGGAACGGTCCATCATGACCTTCTGCTCGAAGAGCGTTCCCCGTTCCCACAGGAGCTGAAGAAAGGTGCTCTCCGGATCCCTTTTCACAGGGTCTTCGTGCAGGTCGAGATAGAGTCGGTGGGGACACTGCACGAGATTGTAGAGCATAGAGGCTGTCATGAAGCTTTCCATCTTACCTCTATAAATACTTACAATTCGAAAAAAGGCAATACAAATTCAGTTCTGCAGAGTGAAAAGGGCTACCCTAAATTTGGAAATCGGATGCATTTTGATCTATACTTATAAAGGATGAAAGGAAAAAACGATGCTCAGTGCTGACCTCACATATAGGAAACACCGTCTGAAAGATGCAGCCGCATCCAGAGGGCGCGCAAGAGTCTGTAACAAGGGTAGATTGACAGCCTGAGCGGAGGTGTTCACACAATTACACTAATGTGAATCGGTTATTGAACCGATTACACTCCTGTAACAGATGATACATTCAGGTGTGTGTGATTGTAGATAACTTTCTTTCCTGCAATTAGTTACTCATAGAATAGATTTTTAAGCACACTCGGCATTATGATTGCAAATGAAAAAGGGAGCATCTCGCATGGCAATCCTGCGGGAAACTCCCCGCGGAAAACTCCTTCTTGAATTCTCCAATGGAGCTTTGAGGGGGAGTTTCCCAGGAAGAAACGATTTAAATAATTAAAAATGTGCAGGAAACGAAAAATTCCACCGAAAAGGTACATAGAATGAAAAGAAAGAGCTTTCGCTCACGGCTGTTTCTATTACCCTTGTTTCCACTCTACCTCTTTGTCTATTTCATGTATAATTCTGTACCAGAGGAGGGGGGAAAGGCACGTGTCGTTTCTGAGACACAAAAGGCTGAAGCCGCTGAGATAGAATTAGCGATTGAAGCTTCGGCAGAAAAAAAAGAGGCGCCCGATTTCCATCAACTGCGCGCCCTGCTAAACTCCGTTCAACGAACGTTTCTTTTTTCTGAACACAATGCAGTGGTGCGGCAGAGCGATCACGTGGAAGACTGGCAGGAAAATCCCTCCCCCAGAACTGATCACAGCTCACGGTGACCCCGATTTTATCTTCATGAGGGGAGCAAAGATCGTTTTCCACATTCCGATGACAGGCTCTATAGCCGTTCATCAACGATTCACATTCTCTTTATAAAACATTCATCCACTGACGACACTTTCCTCTTACACCTCTCATGTTACCTGTTTTTTTTACTTGATCGATTCCCACCACCCAATAGTAAATTCTATTCAGATCATCCTCATGAGGAGTGCAGAGTGAATAGACAGCTCGAACATGAGATTGACTTGGGAAGCTTCAACCCTATGGAGAGAAAAAGGGCGCTCCACGAACTCCATCGTCTTCTCGTCTCTGGTGAGGTTGCTCCCGCCCCAGAGCTTCCATTGGTCAATCTCCACTGCCATACCTTCTTTTCTTTCAATGCCTATTTTTATTCCCCATCTGGGTTCGCTTGGGAAGCGAAAAAGCGCGGCCTGTATGCCGCAGGTATCATAGACTTTGATGTGCTCGACGGCGTTGAGGAATTCATTGAAGCGTGCTCGTTTCTCGGTCTCCGATCAATAACGGGAATCGAGTCACGGGTCTTCATCGATGACTGGAAGGATCGTGAGATCAACTCTCCTAAAGAGCCGGGCATCTACTACGCCATGGGATACGGGTTTACGGATCTTTCAAATGCTGATTCATTTGCAGCAAAGACTTTAAAAAAAATGGGAGCTCTTGCGCGGCAACGGAATGAACTGATGCTCGAAAAGCTCAACCGCCACCTCATGGAACTGCAGGTGAGCTATGAGCAGGAAGTCCTCCCCCTCACCCCCTCAGGAAACGCAACAGAGAGGCACATGCTCGTCGCAATTGAGGAGAAATCGAGAAAGGTTTTTCCCCAACAAGAGCAGAGGATCCGCTTCTGGGCTGATTCCATGAATGTCGATGAGGGGGAGATTCGAAAACTCATCGAAAGACCGGTCGATCTCCAGATGCTCATTCGCTCAAAACTCATGAAGTTTGGAGGACCTGGTTATTGTACGCCTGACAGGGAAAACTTTCCTCCCCTTGAGGAGGTCTTTTCCATGGTCCGCGGATTCGGGGCAGTTCCGACGGCTGGTTGGCTGGACGGAACGAGCAGAGGCGAAGAGGACGCTGAAGAGTTCCTGGATTTTCTCGTCCATAAAGGGGCTTCCTGCCTTGCGATCATTCCTGATAGGAACTGGAACATTAGAGACACGGAAGAGCGGAAAGTGAAAGTCAAAAATCTCAATGAAATCATTGAGAGCGCTCGTAAACGAAAATTACCCATCCTTGTGGGAACCGAGATGAATAAAAACGGACAGAAATTCGTGGACGATTTCTTTGCTGATGCCCTCCAACCCTTTCAAAACGATTTCCTTAAAGGAGCACGAATCATGAACGGACATACACTTCTAAGGGATGTACTCGATATAGGCCTCCTGAGCGAGGAAATCCAGGAGAGGTTTGCCGATGACCTCGACACCCGAAATCGCTTTTTCGAGGAGGTTGGAAAACTTGTGCCTTCCGATAACCCATTCGAGCGATCGGATCTGGAGCGTACTATTAGGAAGTTGTGGGAGCTCACCTGACCACAAGTACAGTCCAGTCATCCGGGAAATAGTTCCGCACAAAGGCTGTAAGCTCCTCCCCGCTCACAGCGTCGATTTCAGCGAGACGTTCTTCAAACCCCAAGATTCTTTCTTTCCGTGCTGCCTGCACTGCGATATACTCTGCCTGGAACCTGGGTGACTGGTAGGTAATTGCAAGCCTCGTTTTACAGTACTCTCTGGCAAGTTTGAGCTCTTCATCATCAAGAGGCTGCTCTTTGAGACCCCGAAGAATACGCTCCGTTTCGCGTATGACCCGTTTCACGTTTCTCTTTCTCGAGGTACCAAACACGAACCAGGTGTAGGGAGTAATTCTGAGCGAGTGGTACACATCGATATCGTATACAAGCCCCTGTCTCTCCCGTATCTCCTCGAAGAGAATCCCTCCGATTGAGTTTCGCAACACCGCACCAAACAGTGTGAGCACAGACTCATCCTTTCTCTGAAACCCTTCGAGCCTGGTACCAATTAGTACACCCGACTGGGTAAGCCCTCCCTTCACCTCTCTCAAGAGGGGGAGAGCATCGCTACTCTGGATAGGAGGTTCTCTCTCCAGAGTTCCGCGAGACTTCGGCAGTTTACCGAACGTGCGCTCGAGCACACCCCGGGTGTGCTTCACGTCGAAGCTGCCCGCAACGGATATTACAATGTTCTCCGGTCCGAAAAATTCTCTATGCACACCGATCAGTTCCTGCCTGCTGATGTTCTGTATATGAGCAATGCGCTCTTCTTCGGGTGAATAGAAATCAGGATAGAATACAGAATTGTAGAGCTCTATGAGTCTGCTGAGTGGGAAATCCTGCCTGCTTTTAATTGTTTGAATGGCGATATTTTTCTCCTTGGCAAGGCCCTCCTCGGGAAAGAGGGGGTTTACGAGCAGATCCCGGGTCAGCTCGAAAGCTTCGTTGAGCCTTTCTGAAGGAACCGTTGCCGCTATGCTCCAGTACTCCGTTGTCGTAGAAAAGTCAAAGGAATCCCCGAGAATGGATATCTCTCGCGTGATCTCGTAAGGGGTGCGCCCGACCGTTCCCCGTTTCAGTATCGGAGGAATCAAACCGAAGGTGCCCCGCTCCTCCTCCGACTCGAACCTGCTGCCCCCTTTCACCAGGATGAAAATTCCCGCAAGATTCGTTCCACCGCCGGGAGACAGCAGAAGGGTCGTCCCGTTTGGAAACCTTTTACTGAAAATCTGAGCAGTGGCAGGACAGGTCCAGAGCCCGCAGAGCGTCAATAAGAAAGTAACAGAAATGAAATACCGATGGTTCATTATCAAAGCTTCTTTGTTACAAGGAATTTCATTGCCAGGTATAGTTTTGAAATGCCTCTTGCCGGGAGCATCTCGACAGTTACAACGTTTTCCGGTGAAAAGTACACTCCTGCCGTCTTAATCACATCTTCCCTACTGATACGCTCTAGTTCTTCCATATGCCCATCCACCGTAAGGACTATGCCCCGAAACAAGAGGCTTTCGACTTCAAAGTCCGCAAGATCCTTCGGCCTATCGAGGTTCAAATGTCTTCTTGATAGGAGTGCCTTCTTTGCGAGGAGTAAATCCTCCTCTGTGAGCTCTCCTTCACGAACCGATGCAAACTCTTCCCAAACAATGCGGGAGACAGTTTCCACGTCTTCAGGATTCATGCTGAGAAAGAGAGCCCATACTCCTGTGTCAGAAAAGGGATACCAGAAGTGGTATATTTCGTCTGTCAAACCTTCCTCAAGGACGATTCTTCTGTGAAGACGTGATCCGAGGCCAGAGCCCAGTAGGGTATCCAGTATCCGCATTGTAGAGTAATCATCGGAGCCCCTCCCCGGTGTAAGAACACCCGTGATGAAGAAAGCCTGTCTCACAGGTATTTTCTTTTCGAGCTCATGGACCGCGATCTCGGGCCTGCTGAAATGAGCCGCAGGGAGAGGATTTCGATCAAGACCACCGAATAGATCCTCGATCAGACGTCCGGTATGCTGCCCATCAATTTTTCCTGCGGCAACTACCACCATGTTGTCCGGTACATAGTAAGCGCTATGGAAGGCGATGAGCTCTTCGAAGTCGATATTTTTAACTGACTTTTTTGTGCCGATCACCAGATTGGCGAGAGGGGAGCCGGGAAATATCTTTTTTACCAGGGAGGTAATCGCAAGCGCCCTGGGATCATTTTTCCCCATGGCAAGCTCCTCAAGCACTACCTCCCGCTCCAGCTTCAGATCCTCTTCTGTGAAACGGGGCTCGAGCACAAGAGTTCTAAGGGCTGTCATGGAAGTGACAAAATGTTCTGGTCGTACGGTGAAGTAGTACGTGGTGAGCTCCATCTCAGTCAACGCATTCACATTACCCCCTGTTCTTCGAATCTGTGTGAGGGGCCGTGCGCGCTCATTCTCCTTGAAGAGCAGGTGCTCGAGAAGATGAGAGATGCCTGCCCATTTGTCCGGTTCGTATCTTCCGCCAACTCCGATAGCGATAGCCCCGTAGCTCACCGTTGATCCAGGCATCTCGATGAGAACCACCTGTAGTCCGTTCTTCAGGTGTATCATCTGGAGACTGTTCCCACCGCCCAGATCGAAAGAGACTTCTTCCTCTCTTATCAGTGGAAGCGGAGCAGGCGGAGGTATAAGCGAGCCTTTATGCGAACGAACACTGCTGCAGGAAATGATTGAGATAAGTACCACCCCCGTACAGAGAGTGTATGATACCTTTGTTTTCAGTTGAGTTACCTTTATCGGATGCTTCGAATGTTCCTTTACATATGTTAATTTCACACTGGTCTGTTGTCAACTTGAAGTGGAGATTTACAAGCGGGGGGCTTCATCACCGCTAAAAATGACTTTTTACGGTTGATTACCACGAATAGCGCGTTTCTTTTCCCAGAGGGATCAAGCAACAGCAAGAGCTAAGTATCCGTGAACTCATCCTATTAATAATCTTAATTCACGCAGAATCTCTGGCTTTGCGATACGGCCGAGGAGCAAGAGCTTTGATTCAATATTCTCCTTCACGGCTTCCTCTTCCGCCAGGAGGCCGTAAACATCGGGCTTGTGAAAGAACATACAAATCAGGTAACAAACGCGCACGATAAATGAGAGCGCCTCTAAAACCGTTTTCCCTCCCAGCTTGTTCCTGTACCTAATGATCCTGCCCTCAAAGGGTAGATGAAAATATCTTCCATTCAACAGTGCTGGTTCGAGCGGCTCATACTCTTCTGTCCCGATCTCCCCCGGAGTGCGTAACCGGAGGATCCGTTCGAGTTTGTTCCCCATGTCGTGCAGGAGGACAAGCCCCTCATCTATGAGCTGTTTTGCCTCAGCCTCATACCTGTGAACCACTTTACGCGGCTGCAGGAGTGCAAGATACTGTTCAAAGGTGAAATGAGACTCTAGATAGTAAGTGATCTTACCGAGCTTCTCTATGATGTATTTTAATTTTGTGAGGTCTACCTGGAAGAAGCTTCTGGCGAAAAGCTCCACATTTCCGACTCCAGGAATATGGATCTTACCGTTCAAAATATTTTCAAAAGAGTTCACAAATAAACCGAAGAGCCTCGCCGAAAGGTCCACGACATCCTCGAGATCCTCTGTAAAGCTACACTTTTTTCTCTGTTCATTTGACTCGTAGAAGTATTCGATGATCTTGTAATCAATCTCCCCTTTTTCATCCAGTGGAAGATACTGTTTCAAATGCTGTATCTCCAATAGTTTCTTTTGTAGAGAGAGAAGCTCTTTCCTGGACTCTGCAATGCACTGATTAATCTCATGATACGTCTCTCCTTCACATTCAAATACCTCTTCACTCACCACTTCACCGCTGTTTGCATGAATGAGGTCATTGATCTCAAAATATCGCCTGTATTTCAACATGTTCAGTCCAAGCAGGAAATTGTAGAGCGAAGGAAGCTCATCATCCCTGTTGATTATCCGTCTCACAAGCAGTACCACACTTTGGGAATCTTTAATATCGGGAACCTTTTTTAAGGCTCTTTTGAGCGCGCTTATAAGAATCTCGGGATAATCTTGTCTGTAGTGCAGTACGAGAAAGAGCATTTCCAGAGAACGGTACTTCTCAAGAAGATTTCTATTCTTCAAATCGGGGAGTGAGAAATCTGTTTTCACAATCTTCTCACAAAGCTTTTTCAGGACCACGAGAAGATTAAACTCTTTTTTATCGAGGTACCGCCACCCAGTACTGAGCACAGAGGAGAGGATTTCAAATAGCTCCACTGACCAGGGCTGCAAGTAGGTGGTAAAGGTTGTTCCCACATCCCTGCTGAGCTGGATACCGGACGGAACTATCCTCGGTAGAAAGATATGGGTCACATTTCCAAAGTAACGGATTTTTCTGTATTCGAGAAAGAGATAGCGAAAATATGAAGCCTGTGTGTGAAAAGGCTTGATGGAGCGCCGGTTCTTCCAGACCCTGCCTAAACTGTCGGCCTTTTTCTGCTCCGTTCCTTGCTGCGGTGAATGGTCTGAACGTTCTTCGTACGTGGTTTCGTTGAACGATCTTTCTTTAAGCGGTCCTTCTTTAAATGCAAATTCATTCATTAAGAAACGGCACTCCTATTAAATTTTAACCCATAAAAGAAGAAAATCAAAATTGTATATTAAAAAATCGTTTTTTCTCTACATTCACCTGTTTCTATGAGACCCAAAAGTGGTTTTCCTCTAATAAGTATCCGAGCACTACTCCCTGGGAAAGATTATTTGTAGAGCATCCGCGCGTTTCGCGTAACTGCTTCAATCACCTCTTCTTTTCTCACGCTTTTGATCGTTGCGAGCGTGTCCAAAGAAACAATGACATTGGCGGGTTCGTTTCGCACCCCGCGAGTAGGCCCAAGCACCGGGCTGTCGGTCTCAACAAGAAGGCGTTCGAGAGGCAGGCTTCGGACCAGCTTCTGCTTCTGAATTGATCGGACCACTGAGGGAGGTATGGAAAAAAAGTAGCCTGCCTCCACAGCAGGAAGCGCGCTGGAGGCTTTCCCATCAAAGGCATGGAGCTGCACCCGTTTCGCACCTCTTCGAATAAGCAGATCGATCACCTTCCTTCCTGCTGAACGGGAGTGCACGTTGAGCGGCAGATCGAGCTCAACTGCGAGGTCGATGAAGAGCTGGAACACCTCCCGCTGTAAATCCCTCGCATGTTCCTCCTTCGCCATCCAGAAATCCAGTCCCACCTCTCCTATTGCCCGGAGCATGCTCTGCTCTCTGCGAATAAAAGAACTCACTCTATCTGCCTGTGTGCGGTCTGCCATGGAAGGTGCAAGACCTGCGGCAGGGAGCAACATAGGATACCGTCGGCCCAGCTCCACATTCCTTTCCGCTTCCGAGAGGGTCTCACTTACACACAAGATCGCACTCACTCCACAGGCTCTGGCCCGTTCCAGCACCTCAGGGAGATCGGAATCGAATACAGAATCACACATGTGCGCATGCGTATCAATGAGTCCTTGTTCAATCATAGGTCAGGCTTTCTTCTGAATGAGTATAGTCCATTCATCCCGGGAAGGATCGTAACGGATGAGGTACACCACCCCATCATCGGCACGCACCCGGAAAAAATGCATGATTGGCACATCAGGTTTCAAACCGCCCTCATACCAGCGGTCGATCACTTCCAGCACACTCAAGCGTCTCCCACCATAGATAAGAGTTCGCGGACTCTCGTTCACCCTGAATCCAGAATAGCACTCTACGGAAATTTTTTCCTGTTTCCACATTGATTTTCTTTTCTCTTGATCTTGATTCAATACATGATATAAAAAGAACACACAGGGATCAATACTCTTCTGTGCTCAGTTGTGTTCATGTTTCTGGCGGAAGGGAAGGCTGTCTGTTGGACAGTGAAATTCTTAAGGGTTTAAAACTGGAGGACTCAATAATGAGTTTCCAGGAGGGCGGCCCATTCCCCTGGGCCACGAAGTATCCGGATATGTGTACGAAATCGGAAAAGACGTGACAGAGGTGAAACCGGGGGGTAGTGTGATCGTACAGAATCACCTGCCCTGCGGCAGGTGTCGTTCCTGCCTTCAGGGAAAAACCTCTACTTGCAGCAGTATCCAGACCTATATGAATGACCGGTCGGCTCTGGCCGAATATCTCACTGTTAAACAGAACATGGTTGTGCCCTTCTCCGGTCTGAACTATACGGGGGCCGTAGTTGCAGAACCCCTCACCGTTGCCTTCGACATCACACGCGAGGCACAGGTACAGCCCTTTCAGCGGGTGCTCGTATCGGGACCCGGGATTATCGGTCTTTTCTGTACTGTGCTTTTGAAAATGGGAGGTGCAGAGCCTGTCGTTGTCCTGGGGAGAATGCTTTCTTCTGCCCGGGGGGAAAAAAGAGCTGAAGCTGCAGTCGCCACGGGCGCTTCGCAGGTCTTCGACACAGAAGAACAGGACCGGATCGAACGGGTTCAGGAACAGTATCCGGAAGGCTTCGAACGTATAATCGTAACGTCACCACCTGTACAAATAGAAAGCATAAGAAAAGTTGCCCATTTTCATTATCTACGATTGCTGTCTCAAACTGCACGGCCAACTAATATGTATCTCTCAGGGGTTTCTCAGTAGTATATTCTCTTCATCCAACTTAACAAGGGTGGGCCTTAATGAAAGAGTACGCCGATCCGCGAATGCACTCAGCCGAACACATCCTGAACCAAACCATGGTTAGGATGTTCAACTGCGGCCGCAGTTTTAGCTCCCACATCGAAAAGAAAAAATCAAAGTGCGACTACCGTTTCAACAGAAATCTCACCGAAGAAGAGGTTGTAGAAATCGAGCGCAGGGTAAACAAGGTGATCGCGAAGGATCTACCCATTGGTGAGGATTTCATGAGACGAGAGGAGGCCGAATCACTTTTCGACATGGACAGGCTCCCTGATGTTGCAGACCAGCGGATCAGGATTGTCAGGGCCGGTGACTATGACGCCTGTCCATGCATCGGGGATCATGTAGAATCCACGAAAGAGATCGGTATGTTCAGAATCACCACCACGAGTCATGAGGATGGCGTGCTCAGGATCCGCTTCAAGCTTACCCCATAATGCTGTATTACCTCGGTTCATCGGTGTCTCTCACCGGCAATTCCGCCTCACTCAAATAGGTTTGAAAGGTCCCCATGGTGATCTTTGTACCACGGCGGTTTCCCGCAATGAGGTGCTGGACAGCGGGATCAAGGCTGCGAATCACCTCTTCATCAGAAGCATATCCAGCCACAATTTCGAGCCCCCGCCTCGTCATCACATATACAGGGATCTTTGTCGTGATCTGGAGGATCGCCTTTGTCCCCACCATGCGTCGCAGCTCAGGAGAGCCACAGCTCCATACTACGTCTGCATCCTGCTCGATCTCACGAAGCCTTTCCACCGATACACCGGTCGCACAGACCATGAAAGAGCAGACCCGAACACCATATTCAGACGCAATCATTTTCAAATCCGCCGGGTGCTCGTCCATAAAACTGTTCACTGTCACGGCGATGGAGCGGTACCCTCGCCGGGCAGCTTCTCTCACTCCCTCAACCTGGCCGATCCGTGCATCCTCGAACACCACATGACTTTTGAGCGTGCGAAGTCCATCCATGACCACAGGTATGGGGCTCGTATAAAATAGACCATTCATGCGTGCGCCGATACCCTGTACGACCTCTGGTCTGTCTGTGATGACTGTTCCAGCCCCGTCGCACACAACAACTGCGGCATCTATGATCCCCTTTTTCATAGCATACATCAGCATCTCCGATGCTCCGTAGGGCACCTCGATCTTCTCCCTGATGAGCTCCCTGAACTCCGTGAAAAAGCCAAAGTGCTCGATCTTGTCCTCCATGGCTTTCGCAATGAACTCCCGTGCCTTTTCTTGCGCGTGGGGAGAGCCGTGGAATTCAGGATAAAACATTCGTGCAAGGGGGCAGTGCGTCATTGACGGCTCCGTCACCTTGATTACCTTTCCTTCCGATACCACCACAAAGGCGGAGAACATCCTGGTGACATGAAGGTCCTTGAAGGCTTGCCGTTCAACACCGATCTCAGTGAAGAGCTGTGAAAGATTCATGGTAGAGTTCTGCTCACTTTCGATTATTAAGAGAGAAATAGCACTGTTCTCCGTAATGTGAACAAGCCACATTATCGATCAATAGGATTTTCTTGCCTTCTTGGCAAGAAAATCAGGATTAAGGTACTAAGATACTACAGATCTCTCTTTCTTGCCCAGTTTTATTGCATGCGGCATCAGTATAGTCCTCAAAACTTCAATTCCTTTTTGTCTTCTGCTGCAGTATAGTCATTATATGACCGACATCGATCTCTGCCGGTTGCTTGATCGGTTTGGGTTATCTTGATATTGGGAGCACAGGCTAAAAAGGGGTTCTAAAATCGGATTCAAGGGCACGTATAGCAGCTTGTATGTGTGACCTCGAGATTCAATTCTCCGCAGCAAGGGACTAAAAACAGTGCACGACTCTTATGAAGGATTCATCGTTCACGCCTATCCCGCATCGAGTAAGACAGGGACAAGAATCTTTCTCATTGGCCGCCTCAAGGGAGGAAAAACCTTTGCAGTGATTGAAACGCGGGAACGACCTGCCTTTTACCTGAGAGAATCGGATCTCGGCTTGCGCGAGAAAGAAATCGACGTAAATGGGGGTAGCTTTGAGGAGAGCACACTCCGCACCATCGATGGGGAAAGGTGCGTCAGGGTAAGCTGGGGCTCGGTTCAGCAGTTTCAGGAGGCTTCCCAGCGGTTCATTGAGGAAGGAATCCGGACATACGAGGGGGACATCCGCTTTCAAGACCAGTTTCTTATGCAGCGGGGTATTCACGGTTCTGTGCGGATTCAGGGTACACCGAAAAATGGGAGAAAAGTGGACCTGATATTTATCAATCCGGAAATTACCCCTTCGGAATGGCAGCCCGAACTCTCGCTTCTCTCTCTGGACATCGAAACCGATCCCAGGGGAACACAGATCTATGCCATCAGCCTTCTCTGCGCTGACCCTTGGAAACAGGATCGACGTGAGGAAGTGCTCTTTACAGGTGCCATTGATCACAGCGGGGGAATCGTCTCTTTTTCTGATGAACGTTCCCTGCTTCAGGGATTCTGCCACCGGATCGTGGAGTGGGACCCAGACATTATTACCGGTTGGAACGTGATCGACTTCGATTTCAAGATAATTGCAGAGAGAATGCAGTTCCACAGGCTTCCGTTTCACATCGGCCGCTCTGATACTCCTGCGGCAGTCCTTCCGGGAGAGAAGAGCCGGTCCTATACAGTCATAGTTCCCGGACGCCAGGTTCTGGATGCGGTGCGTATCGTACGTGCTTCACCAGAGCACTTCAGCGACTACAGTCTTCAAACGGTAGCCTCATCGGTGCTCGGCAGGGGGAAAGACCTTGAGCTCCTGGAAGACGAGAGCAGGCGGGACGCTGTTGTGCGGCTGTACCACCAGGACCCTGAGGCTCTTTGCCGCTACTGCATAGAAGATGCGCGACTCGTTCTGGATATACTGGAAAAAACCGGGCTGTTCGACCTCACCCTTCGACGCTGCATTCTCATTGGAATAAGTCTTGAGCGTGCTTGGACAAGCATTCTCGCCTTCGAGTACCTATACATCGAATCGTTGCACCGTAAGGGTTTCGTCGCCCCGAGCCTCGGTGTTGATCCTTTCCCAACGGTTGATGCTCCTGGCGGCGCCATCCTTCAGCCACAGACCGGAATCTACGACAACGTGTGGGTTTTCGATTTCAGGAGCCTCTACCCCAGCATCATCAGAACATTCAACATTGATCCCCTGAGCTTCGTGCTCCCTAAAAACTCAGAACGTTTACCCAAGGGAGAATTTGATCGCCTCATTGTCGCACCCAATGATGCCCGATTTCGCCGAGAAGCGGCAATACTCCCTGAACTCCTAAAGCGATTCTTCCAAAACAGGGATGAGGCGAAAAAAACAGGTGATGAGGTGGCCTCTTATGTATACAAGATCATCATGAACTCTTTTTACGGAGTGCTCGGTGCAGCCGGCTCCAGGTTCGCATCAGGTTATATCTCAGGTGCAATTACCAGTTTCGGACAGTACCTGCTCCGCTGGTGCAGCGACTACTTCAGTCGCCTCGGCTACCGAGTCATCTATGGGGACACAGACTCGCTTTTCGTTCTTTCCGGTCTTAAGCGCAAGACATCCGCTGAAGAGCTCATGGAAAAAGCAGAAAAGCTGTGCACACAGATCAATTCCGATCTCAGCCGCTTCATCGATGAATCTTACAAAGTAAAATCCTATCTTACCCTTGAGTTCGAAAAGGTCTACCATAGATTTTTCCTTCCTCCGGTAAGAGGAGCGGTTCTTCAGGAAGGAGGGAGACGCGGAAGGGCAAAAGGGTATGCAGGCCTCCTTGTTCCGGTCCACACATTCATCCATTCCATCAAACCAGAGGAACTGTTTGGATATATTGAGGTGAAGGGAATGGAGGCGGTGCGACGGGACTGGACAGAACTCGCACGAGGATTTCAGATCGGCCTTCTTGCACTCCTCTTCCGAGGAGCAGAAGTAAAATCCATTCGAGAATTTATTTACAAGCTCGTCGTCAACCTTCTTAGAGGAGGACTTGACGGGCAGCTCGTGTACATGAAGGCATTACGAAAACCGGTCTCAGACTACACCCGCACGAAACCGCCCCATGTACGGGCTGCGAGCATGCTCGCTCAGGAAGATCAGCATGGACTCATTCACTACCTCTGGACGACTGAAGGTCCCCAGCCGGTCGGCAAGGTCACTGCCCCTATCGACTACGAACACTATG
>Ga0111221_1181_pt1 | contig 13631 bp, 15 predicted proteins | sample DeeMarSWOR152_54_FD_80385 | JGI IMG/M metagenome (GOLD analysis project Ga0111221, IMG submission 80385) | Spirochaetes bacterium DG_61 | reverse complement strand
GGTCTCCCTATGGTTCTGTGCCTATAAGTTTCGACTTCATCGCCTGGGGAAATGTCTGGAAGATACCCTTTTCAATCATTATGTTTGCCGTTGTTGCAGCCGTTTCTGTTGTCTTTCTCCGTCTCACCGTATTCGGTCGTTACGTATACGCCACCGGCGGAAACGAGGAGGTCGCACGGCTTTCTGGAATCAAAACCGGGAGGGTCAAGGTAATCGTGTACATGATTTGTAGCTTTACCGCGGCACTGACCGGTATCTTCCTGGCAAGCCGTATGGGCATGGGTGATCCCCTCGTGGGTGAACGCTACATGCTCGATTCAATTATTCCAGTGCTGATCGGGGGAACCAGACTCACCGGTGGACGGGGTGGTGTTGTCGGTACCATCGCCGGAATATTTATCTTCACGATTCTCAGCAACGCGCTCAATCTCCTCGATGTGTCAGCCTATTGGCAGTGGATTGTCGAAGGACTGGTGGTCATCGTGAGTGTCTCTTTTTACTTCAGGCAGAAGGGCTGACAACTGAATATCTATCTATACGGATACTGATACATTACTATAAATTATTTCCCGCAGAAATGAAGAATAGGGCGGTTCCTCAACGAGCAGCCTCTCTGAACTGCGGTCGATCATAAGTACTACTTTTTCAATTTTCAACCAGGAGGAGAGAGTCCTATGAAAATCAGCGGTGTGCATCACACGTGTGTTATTGTCTCCGATATGGACAAGTCTCTCAAGTTCTACAGAGACATGCTCGGCATGAAGGAGGAGGTCAACATCAAGTACGATGCCGACCCAGTGATGATGGACCTGCAGGGGAATGAGCCGAAGCAGCACTTGGTCATGCTCTCTGCAGGAAATACAGTTATCGAGTTGATCCAGTACATCGAACCGAAGGGGAAGCCCTATGATAGGAGACCCTGCGATATATCGAACATGCACGTGTGCTTCCAGGTGGAGGATATAAAAAAGACATACGAGGAGATGCGGGCCAGTGGGATAAGATTCCACAGGGACCCTGCATTCATAGGGGATGATGGAGGAGCGCTCGCCGGTTATGGATATGTCTACTTCCGTGGCCCTGACAACGAGATCCTGGAGTTCATACAGGTACCAACATAGGTCTGTTTTATATCTCACACTTTGTAACTAGTATAGTACCTGAGATTGAGCAGTGCTCTTATAATGGTTCCCCGGAGGGGCGTTCCAGTGGGGAAAAACAGAGTGAATGCGCACCTTTTGCGATATGCCTTATGAAAAAGAGTATATTTAGCGAGGAGGCACAACCATGAGAATCGGAATGTTTACCGCAAACTTTCTTGATATGGACCTGGAGTCGGTTTTCAAGATGATGGCGGCAAAGGGGTACGAGATGGCCGAGCTGCCCGCCTTTTACGGTAACAGTCACCTGGATATAGACGAGGTGCTCAAGCCAAACGGTGCAAAGAAGATAAGGGACATGGCGAAGAAACACAACATCGCCATATCGGCGCTGAGCAACCACCCTGAGGGGCAGCTTGTGCTCGGGCCGCATACGAAAGATACAGATACGCTTTTCCAGGGTACTCCGGAAGAGAAGATAAAGTTCGGAATGGACCGGATGAAAAAGACGGCAAGGGCAGCAGCTGCCCTCGAAGTACCGGTGGTGTGTGGGTTCATCGGGTGTGAGCGGTTTTCCCGGTGGTTTCCATGGCCTTACCCCCAGGGCTGGGACGAGATGGGAAAAGACTTTGTAGAGCGCTGGGGTGAGATCCTGGATGTGTTCGAAAAGGAAGGAGTGAAGTTTGCCCACGAGCCGCACCCCAACGAGTACGTCTACAACGTGGAAACTGCAGTGAAAAGTGTTGAGCTGATCAAGGGCCATAAATCGTGGGGATTCAACATGGATCCGGCCAATATAATTCTTCAGGGAATAGACCCGGTGATTTTCGTCCAGGAGCTCGGTGACAGGATCTATCACGCACATGCCAAGGACGGGGAAATTGTGGAGCACAACGTGAAGCGATCCGGGATGCAGCCGACCGGAAAGTGGAACAGGATCGACCGCGGCTTCAGGTTCAGGATTCCGGGCTGGGGCTCTGTTCCCTGGAAGCGGCTCATCACCGAGCTCGTGCTCGTGGGATACGACTACGTGTTGAGCTATGAGCACGAGGATGTCATCATGAGCCGTGAGGACGGGCTGGAAAAGACCATCGAGTATCTCAGCCCGCTCATTATAAAAAAACGATACGAAGGCCGTGGGGACAAGCTATTTGAGTGATTATTATCCCGGAGGTCAGTTCGATTCCTTGTATTTCTCTGAGGCGGCGAAAAAGGGCTTCTAGAATAAGTGGAACAGGAGCATCCTGTTTTTCACCTGAAATGGACTTACGCTCTGTGCTTTGCGTGCGGGAGACCGGGGCGAATATATATTTGAATTGAGGAGAAAAGAAATGAAAGAAAAGCAACCCCTCTTTTGGGAGATAAAAATCGGAAACCGTACTGCGCATAATCGCATTGTGCTGAACGCAATGGAGTGCAACGACGCTGACAAGGAGGGCAATCCCACAGAGCTCACCTATAAGCGTTACAGGAAAGCGGTCAAGGGGAATGCAGGTGTAATTGTCATCGAGGCGATTAGCGTCATCGACGAAAGCAGGGGAAGGCTCAATCAGCTCATCGGAATGCCTGCCAACCAGGAGGGGCTCGCAAAGATGATCAGTGAGCTCAAAAAGGTAAACGACAAACCCCTGCTCTTCATTCAGCTCACCCATTCTGGGGAATTGAGTGAACCGGAGTTTTCAAGAAGGGTGTGTGTGAAGCCGCTGCCCGGCTTCGGCGGAGATCTCCTCTCAGAGGATGAGGTTGAGGAGATCATCAAGAAGTTCGTGCTCGCTGCAAAGGTGGCGCACGATGCGGGGGCTGACGGTATTGACGTAAAGCTCTGCCATGGGTATCTGGGATCTCAGTTTCTCAGGCCCTATAACGACAGGAAGTGGAAGTACGGTGGACCCTGGGAGAACCGAACCAGGTTCGCTTACGAGATCTACGAGCGGATCGCCAGGGAGATAAATGACCCTGACTTCGTCGTGGGGTCCAAAGTCTCTGTGTGGGAAGGTTTTCCGGGAGGCTGCGGGACGGTGGGACCGGATTCCCCCGTCATGGACCTTACTGAATCCCTCGAGCTCATCAGGGGCCTCGAGGAGCGTGGAGGGAAGTTCATTTTGGTGTCTTCAGGGAGCCCGTCCATTACTCTCGCGCTCACACAACCTGACCGGAACATCCCTGACTATGCCTACCTGCACTTCTACTTTCAGCAGATGGTGCGAAAGACAGCGAAGCCCCAGACGGTTGTCATCGGCGGAGCCTATTCGGTGTTCCGGAACGGCCAGAACAAGTTTCTTGCCGTGAACAGGGAGGAGAGCTCATTCGTGTATTGGGGGAACAAGAACATCAGAGACGGTGTGTGCGACATGGTTGCGGTCGGCAGACAGTCCCTCGCCGATAGCCTCATGCCCGCAAAGCTCGAAGCAGGCAGGGCAGAGGAAGTCGACTGGTGCACCTGCTGCGACAACTGCATCGAGTTCCTCATACGGCAGCAGCCAGTAGGTTGCGCCACCTATGACAAGGAGTACACAAAGGCATTCAAAGAGTTGCGCAAGGAGCAGGGTAAGCTCGCCGAAAAGCATACATAGAGATTTTCATTAACCGGCACGGTTTCACAATTCATCGAGAGAGGAATTACGGATGGTTTTAACCATGGAAGGTTTCAGAAAGAGAATCGAATACAGTTTGTGCCAGCAGTTTGCGAGTGAGGAGGATGTGCGCAACTTCTGTGAACGTGCAAAGACAGTCGGTGTGGGGGTTGCCTGTGTGAATCCGGTAAACGTCGGGATGACCTCTGACCTGCTGAAGGGCACGGGAATAGAGATAAGCTGCAATGTGGGGTTTCCCTTCGGATCGCACTATACCGACGTGAAGGTGATGGAGACGAGGCGCGGGATCGCGGACGGTGCTACTCAGATCGACGTGGTGATAAATGTGGGTGCACTTCGTTCGAAGAAAGAATCCCTCGTGCTCGAGGATATCAGGGCCGTGGTGGAGGCAGCAGAAGGGAAGCCGGTAAAAACTATCATCGAGACCTGGGTCCTGACCAGGGAAGAGAAGGAGAGGGCCTGCAGGTTTGCCGAGGAGGGAGGTGCACATCTGGTGAAAACCACCACTGGCGTGAGAACCCAGTACCTCGGGCTCATCAACGACGACCCGAAGGGAGCAGTGATCGAAGATATTATACTCATGAGGAAGGTGTTGAGCCCGAATGTCAAGATTAAGGCTTCGGGCGGGGTCTACGACCTGGACTACGCGCTTGAGCTCATCAGGAACGGTGCAGACCAGCTCGGTGTAAGCAGGGGTGAGGAATTGATCAGGGAGTTTTCCCAACGATTCGGAGAGAGTACAGAACTATAGAGGGCTTACGGAATGACAAAAAAAATTATCGCTTGTGACCTTGGTACAGGGGGAAACAAGGCCTCCCTCTACGACGGAGATGGGAACTGTATCGAGAGTACCTTCGTTCCCTACGAGACCTTCTACCCGCATACTGGATGGCACGAGCAGCGTCCGCTCGACTGGTGGAATGCCGTAGTCGAGAGCACCCGTAGGCTGCTCGAGAAGCGGAATGATGAGAGGGGCAACATTGACTCCATCGCATTCTCCGGTCATAGCTTGGGCGTTGTTCCCCTCGGGAAAAATGGAGAGCTCCTGAGAGAGGCCACACCCATCTGGTCTGACACGAGGGCAGAGAAACAGGTGAAAGAACTGTTCGAGCAGACGGACCGGGAGCGCTGGTACAAGACTACCGGAAACGGATTTCCCCCTGCCTGCTATTCGGTTTTCAAGATCATGTGGTACAGAGAAAAAGAACCGGAGATGTTTAAAAGGATCCACAGGATCATTGGCACAAAGGACTTCATCAATTACAAGCTCACAGGTACGCTCCTTACAGACTATTCGTATGCCTCAGGCAGTGGTGTCTATGACCTGAAAAACTGGAGGTACAGCAGTGATCTGATAGATGCGGCGGGGATTTCCGAAGAGCTCTTTCCCCGGATAGTTCCCTCCACTCACATCATCGGAGAGCTGACTGAGGAAGCCACCGGAGCCCTTGGTCTCTCACGCCATGTGAGCGTAGTATGCGGAGGAGTCGATAACTCCTGCATGGCCCTGGGTGCGAGGAACATAGAGGAGGGGAGGGTGTACACATCCCTCGGCTCCTCCTCATGGATTGCGGTGTCCTCGGCTCAACCCATCCTGGATTATGCACGGAGTCCCTTTGTGTTTACCCACGTCATTCCAGGAATGTTCACCTCTGCGGTGAGCATATTTGCCGCTGGGAGTGCATTGGAGTGGGTGAAGGAAAACCTGTGCAAGAACCTGGTACAGGCTGCTGAACGTCAAAAACGGGACGTGTATGAGCTCATCAATGAACGTGCGGAGAGGTCACCAATAGGCGCAAAAAAGCTCCTCTTCAATCCCTCTCTTGCAGGTGGTTCCTCGCAGGATTCGACCCCCCACATCAGGGGTGCCTTTGCAGGGCTTGATATGGGACATACCCAGGAAGACATCCTCCGCTCCTGCATGGAGGGAATTGCCATGAACCTGGGTATAGTGCTCGACGTGCTCAGAGAGTTCTGCGCCCTGAGCGATGAGATGCTCATGGTGGGTGGAGGGAGCAAGAGCAGATTCTGGAGAAGGATCTTCGCGGATGTGTACAACATGAAAATACTCAAGACAAACATAGACCAGGATGCAGGGTCTCTCGGAGCCGCCGCCCTCGCTGCAGTCGGATCAGGCCTCTGGGGTGATTTTAAAAGGATAGACGAAATACACCAGATTCAGGAGATAACAGAACCCATTCCAGCACACGTGAAAAAGTACGAGCAGCTCCGGCCTGCATGCGAGCATATACGCGTGACACAGTCCGAGCTCGGCGATCTCCTGCACGGGATTGAGGTTTAGTTACGAAAGAAGGCGAACCATTGAAGGGAAAGGGTCCGCTCAGATTTTCATCCTTTGAATCAAGATTATACACTGAGGAGGATCAATCAAATGGCTGAAATGATGAAAGCAGCGGTTGTTGAAACACCGAACCTCATGGTGTTCAAAGAAGTCCCTATACCGAAGATCGGCGATGATGAGGTACTCATCAAGGTGAAATATACGGGTGTGTGCGGCACCGACTGGAGTATCTTTACAGGAAAATACTCATCCGACAGGCTTCCGCTCATTCCCGGCCATGAGTTTTCCGGAGTGATTGCGCGGGTGGGAAAACATGCTCGGAATTTGAAAGAAGGAGACCGGGTGACCGCTGACATCAACATGAGCTGCGGCTACTGCTTCTACTGCAGGCGGGGTCAGAAGCTCATGTGCCCTGAGTTCACCCAGCTCGGCATACACATAGACGGCACTTATGCGGAGTACGTGAAAGCGCCCTGGATGCAGGTGCATCGTCTGCCCGATAGCATAGATTTTTTAAAGGGGGCCTTTATTGAGCCGGTCTCCTGCGTGATCCATTCTGCAAAGGCCATGCAGGTGGAGACAGGGTCCTCCGTTGCGATCCTGGGGAGCAAGCTCGGGATGCTCCACGCTGCAGTGGCCCGCCACCGGGGGGCGGCTCCCGTGATCCTCCTTGGAAGAAACCAAAAAAGGCTCGAGATGGCAAAGCGGATGGGTGCCGACTTCACGATCAATGTGGAGAGGGTAAAGGACCCGGTGGAAGAGGTGAAGAATCTCACCGAAGGAAGAGGGGCGGATTACGTAATCGAGGCTGTGGGTACAGCCCAGACCTATGAGCTTGCCTTCTCCATGGTCAGACCAGGAGGAACGCTCGCTGCCTTCGGTATTACCGGGGTGGACGATATCATGCGGCTCAAGCCTTTTGATGTGGTGGTTGGTGAGAGGAAGATCGTCGGTTCCTGTGCGGGTTTCGGAAACGACTGGAACGATGCGATTGCTCTCCTACAGTACGGGAGGGTAAACCCAGAGCAGTTGTTCTCCATGATCGTCCCCCTGGAGGAGTTGAAGACAGTCCTCGAAGAGCTTCAGAAGGATCCTGACCTGACAAAGGTTTTTGTGTCTCCCGAGTCCACAGAGAGGGAAATACTGAAGAAGTAGCTGGATTTTTGCCCGGTTTTATAAACCCCGGGTCTGTGACTCGCGGGGTCTGTGATCCACGGCTGTTTATGCTCCCATGAATGGACTGCATCTGAATTACATAAAGGGGTACAGATATGAAAAAAATACTCGTTACACCACGTTCTCTCACAAAATCAGGCCACCCTGCACTCGATCGTTTCAAACAGGCAGGGTATGAAGTAATTTTCTGCACTCCCGGTAAGCAGCCCGAGGAGGAGGAGCTCCTCAATATCTTGCCGGGTTGTGTGGGCTACCTGGCCGGTGTAGAGAAGGTGACAGGGAAGGTGCTTGAAAACGCAAAAGACCTGAAGGTAATCTCCAGGAACGGCAGCGGAATAGACAACATCGACCTGAAGTCAGCAGAGAAGCTCGGGATACGAATCTGCAAAACCGAAGGTGCCAACGCGAAGGGGGTTGCAGAGCTCACGATCGGCCTGATTTTTGCCCTTGCGCGCTGGATTCCTTTTCACGATGGGAAGATGAAGGGGGAGGTTTGGGAGCGGAGAAAGGGAATCGAGCTAGAAAACCGTACACTGGGGCTTGTCGGGTGCGGCCAGATCGGAATGGAGGTGGCAGTCCGTGCTCTTGGGCTCGGGATGAGGACAGGCGACACCCGGATCCTGGCTTCGCCCCGTCTGATAGGTTCAGCTGGGTTTCCTTCGATGAGGTACTGAGTGAATCAGATGTGATCAGCCTGCACCGGCCCGCATCTCCCGCGGGTGAACCTATTATAGACACGAGTGCGATCGTAAAGATGAAAAAGGGGGTATTCCTCATCAACACTGCCCGTGCATCTCTCGTTGACGAAAAGGCGGTGACAGTGGCACTCGAGAAGGGGCAGGTTTCAGGGATTGCGATGGATGTGTACGAGAAGGAGCCTCCGGAGGATTACAGCCTGATCAACCAGGACAGGGTGATCGCGACCCCGCATCTCGGCGGTTTCACGGAGGAGAGCGTGGATCGGGCCACCATAGATGCGGTGGAGAACCTGCTCAGCGCCCTCTAGAGGTGGCGGCGCTTGCCTGATTGTGATAAGCGTACAAGGCCTTATCCATAACAAGAAGCTTGACAGATTATTTATTCTATGGAGAATTGTAACCGTTGAACAGAATGAGTTTGATGTTTCGGACCATTTTTTGGAGGAACTGTTGAAATGATAGTAGATGTCCATGTGCATATGGGGTGGGATCACACATTCGATGAGGACTTCACAAAAGATGAACTCATCAGGAAAATGGAGACCTGTAATGTCGATGTTCAGGTTGTGCAACCGGGAGCGTGCCACGATATAGACTCGGTGAAGGAGCAGCATGATGCAATAGCGGAGCTCACTCGAGAATACCCCGGTCGATTTTTCGGTATGGCAAACCCTAGTCCCCATCTGCCGGGTACCCTTTATGAGGATGAGATTAAACGCTGTATCGAAGAGCTTGGCTTCGTCGGTATCAAGGTCAATACCATCGCCAGTGGTGTGAACCCCAATTCAAAGGCGGGAAGAAAGGGATTCACTGCAGCACAGAAATATGCGGTTCCCCTCATGGTGCATACAGGAGCGGGCATTCCCTTTGCATCACCTGTGAATCTCATTTCACTCTCAGAGGAGTTTCAGGACCTGAAAATTATCATGGCCCACTGTGGTGAAATGGTTTTTGCAAATGAAGCGGAAGTCGCCTTTTCGGCATGTCAGAACATATATGGAGAAACCTCATGGACTCCGGGCTTTATTGTAAAACACTGGATTAAGAAATTCGGGTACCGTTTCATGATTGGTTCCGACCATGCGGACAATATGGCGACAGAGATAAGGAAGTTTGAAACGGTGGGCCTTACAGACGAAGAGCAGAAGGCTATCCTTGCGGAAACCGCTATAGAGGTATTTAAACTCAAGGATAGAATCAAATAGAACCGGGCTGTTTTTAGCACAACAATCGCTCAATCGCATTTCATACGAGTGAGCTCCATCTTTCCTGTTGTCTGAAAAAAATATTGACAAAAATTTAGTGATCACATAGCATGAAGTAGACAATTTTACGGTATACGAGCATGCATATCGGAGTGAGCAACTACACCTGGCCATGGGCTGTGGGGCGAGAGGGATATGAACCAAAAAAACCACTTGACGCGAAAGCGCTTGTAGAACTGGCACACCGGTTTGAGGTTCCGGTACTTCAGATTGCTGATAAACCGGTCTTACATGAAATGGACGATGATGAGCTGCATCATTTCGCAACATATGCGGCACAACTGGAGATCACCCTTGAAGTCGGAACAAGAAGCATTGAACCTGATCATCTTCTATCCTATTTGAGAATCGCCCAAAAATTAAAATCGAAAATCCTTCGATCAATAACCTATAAGCTCGACAGCGAGGCAGAGTCATGGTTGAAAGAAGTGCTCCCGATATATGCAGAGACTGGGGTTTCCATTGCCCTTGAAAACCACGATGAGCATGGATCAAAAGAGTTAGCTGATTTTATCGATCGTATTGGGAGCCCCTTATTGGGTGTCTGTCTGGACACTGTGAACTCATTTGCAGCTCTCGAATCTCCTGAAATTGTGGTGAAAACGCTCGCACCTTTCACCCTCAATCTCCACATCAAGGATTTTGATGTAGTGCGGGCTGGACATGATCTCGGATTTTCAATTGTGGGGCGACCAGCCGGTGAAGGACGGCTTAATATACACTGGATCATTGAGCAGATCACCAAGGCAGGACAAGATCCGAATGTAATTCTTGAGTTATGGACCCCATTCACGGAAAGTGTGGAGAAAACCATTGAGATGGAGGCCGAATGGGCTGAAAGAAGTCTGCAAAACCTTCGATCAATCATATAAGTGGTAATTCCCTCACAAAACTTGTCAAAAAGTCACACAGAAGAGAAGGCGACGAGAGAGTGTTTCAGGATTTCTTGCACGTGACTGCGGGCAATGAGACTCAGGGGTTATATTTGTAGTCAAGCTGAAAGCTGACCAAGCGATGCCCCGTCGGACGTATCGGCCCGGTTTTTCTGTGAGAAGAGTCAATGAATTCAGGAGTAATAGGATGAATGCACTGATGACCTCTAGGGAGCGTGTAAATGCCGCAATCAGTCATAAAGAACCTGATCGCGTGCCGTTGGATATAGGTGGGGGAGCGAGCAGTTCGATAGTGATAGAGGGGTATGAAAAGCTGAAAGAGCAGATGGGAGTCAATTCTGAAACAAAAGTAATGAGTAAGATCTTTCGCATCGCCCGAATGGATACATCTATTTCGCAGCAACTTGGTTCGGACTGCCAGCCCCTCATGATCAAACCACCTTCGAACTGGAATCCACCTGAATCTGAACCTGGAACTTTTATCGATATCTGGGGGATAAAATGGAAACAGGTATACTATAACAGGGACTGTTATTATTACGAAGCGGTCACACACCCTCTATCTGAAGCAGAGATAGACGATCTGGATCGGTACCCCTGGCCTGATCCACTGGACACGGATTCACCCATGGCCTGAAGGGAGATGCGAGAGAGATCTATGAGGATACAGAGTTCGCAATCGTTGCGGATGGAGGCTTCAAGAGTTTCTGGGAACTGGGATACCTTTTACGAGGATATGACCGGCTCCTCATGGATGTAATTATTAATCCTGAATTCGTTTCCGCACTACTATCGAAGCTGCTTGAAATAAACCTTGCTGGAACCGGAAAATTCCTTGATGTGGTAGGGAAATACATTCAGGTCTTTCGAACAGCTGACGATATGGCAACGCAGAGCGGTCTGTTGATTTCGCCAGCGACATATCGTACGCTCATCAAGCCGATTTATAAACGCTATTACGAGTTCGTGAAATCCAAAACTGATGCAAAGATCTTTTATCACAGCTGCGGAAATGTTGTTGATCTCCTAGATGACTTTATTGAGATTGGGCTTGACATTATAAATCCTGTTCAGGTTTCTGCAATGTGTGATACCTCTGAACTCAATGCCAGATTCGGTGATAAGTTGGTTTTTTGGGGAGCTATTGATACCCAGTATGTGCTTCCCAAAGGATCAGCCCAGGATGTCGAGGAGGAGGTAAAAGGAAGAATCCGCGAACTTTCACCTGGTGGCGGGTATGTAGCTGCCCCGGTTCACAACCTTCAGCCTGATGTCCCACCCCAAAATATTATTGCGATGGCTAATGCCGTTCAGCGATTCGGACAATACCCGATCGACCTTTAAGATTCTCATTCACAGGAAAATACCGTCAGGATTGAGGGATTTTTCCTGACGCCAGATGAGCTGGGTCGTGATCTTGAGAATAAAGAGGAGCGAAGCCCCATTTAAGTATTTTATCTTGACAATAATTCTGTTTCATGTTAAAAAGGTGTTAAACGTTAAATGCCAGACATCCAACAATAAAAACAGTAATTGGTATATATATTTCTGATTATTTAATTTTCCAGCCTAGAGAGGAGACAAAGGAAAATGGAGGGGCCCCTTTTCACGATTACCATTTTGGGTGCTGCCGGTAAAATGGGTATGAGAATCCACAACAACCTCATAAAAGAAAAACATACATTACTGCTCTGTGAAAAATCACCCGAGGGTATAGAACTTCTCAATAAAAAAGGCGTTGAAGTGACAGATATGAAAGAGGCGGTGCCTACAAGCGATTTTGTCATAATGGCGGTTCCAGATGCAGTGCTTGGAAAAATATCTCATGATGTGGTCCCGCGCATGAAAGAGAACGGGACTTTCATAATGCTTGATCCCGCAGCCGCATACGCACAGGAAATTGCACTCAGAGATGAATGTACTTTCGTTGTGACCCATCCGTGCCATCCTCAACTTTTCGTTGAGCAGGAGACACCGGAAGCACGTGCGGATATGTTCGGCGGTATTGCTGCGAAGCAAGACATCGTGGTTGCCCTGCTTCAGGGAGATGAGGATCGTTTTCAAATCGCTGTTGAAATATGCAAATGGATGTTTGCACCTGTGGTAAAAGCGCATAGAGTCACGGTTGAGCAGATGGCGATTCTTGAACCAGCAATGGCGGAGGTAGTTGGGGCTTCTTGTGTCACTCTTCTGAAGGAAGCTCTCGATGAGGCGGTTCATCGGGGAGTACCCGAAGAGGCGGCGAGGGCTTTTATACTTGGTCATATAAACATTGAACTTGCCATTCTATTTAAGAGTAGCAATCCGTTTTCAGATGCAGCATACAGAGCGATTCAATACGGTAAGAAGAAAATATTTAAAGATAACTGGAGAGAGGTCTTTGAGGAGAGTTCGATCAAGGAAGTACTGAAGATGATGCTCCACCCTGAGTAATCCCAGGAGATGTTTGAAGATACAATGGACGATGAAACAGTAAAAAGCAACTCCACAGATGATTTATTTTTTGCAGTCAAACAGGAGTCTGCTGCCGATCGTGTCATCAATTCGATCAAGGAAGCGCTCATTTCGAATAGACTCTTACCTGGTGACAGGCTCCCCTCTGAAATCGATCTAAGCAAAAAGCTTGCGCTGAGCAGAGGGTCCGTGCGGGAGGCACTGAAAATACTTTCCGCATTGGGAATAATTGAAGTCAAGCGGGGTGAAGGAACCTATATCGCAAAATCTGATCCAAAAGTCATTCTTGACCCACTGCTTTTTCGACTCATTCTGAGCAGAGCACACAAGAAGGAATTGGTTGAACTGCGTGAGCTGATGGAATTTGCGATCGTGAAGCTCATTATTTCCAATGCGAAGCACGGGGATTTCGTCAAGATAAGGAAAACAATTGACGAAATGGAGGACAGAATCAAGCTAGGAAAAGACAATTTCCCCGAGGATCTTGCCCAATCTGATCTGGCGTTTCACAGGGCGCTGGGTGAGGCGACAAAGAACAGGCTCGTGGAAAAAATTTATGATTTTGTCATGGATTTTTTTGCTCCATCGATCACACTGACCCATAAAAAGCAGGAGAAGGGGCTGATGGCCCTTTCCCTCCATAAAAACATATACAAAGCGTTGGAAAAACGAGATTACAAAGAAGCCTTGAAGGCGGTTGAAGAATCCATTGTTGCCTGGAAGCAGTTGTCAATGCCGATTGATATTCAATAAATCGTCAGAAGAAGGATGCGAAGAGGAGTTTCAGCACCGGATGAATGATGAGTTAGTGCGAGATGCAGATTCAATCCTGACTAATTGTTTTTATTTCAATTAGTACTCTATTTTAAAAGGGAGGAGGTAAAATGAGAATTTTTCGAGCAAAAAAAGTATGGTTGTTCCTTTTTGTCTGCCTGGTGGTGATTGCATTCACATTGCAGTATGGTATGGCGGGGAAGGGCGAAAAGGAGGAGAAAGAAGCGGAAAAAGAGATGGAGGAGGTGGCAGCTCCCAGGACCTTCAACTCTGCTACATGGGCCGTGGAAGAGGCGAAGAAGTACGCCGGTACAACCCTCAACGTGGTGTGGGAAGGCGGCCTTCAGTCGCAGGACCCCCTGACAATGGGTCCCA
>Ga0111221_1067_pt1 | contig 13780 bp, 12 predicted proteins | sample DeeMarSWOR152_54_FD_80385 | JGI IMG/M metagenome (GOLD analysis project Ga0111221, IMG submission 80385) | Spirochaetes bacterium DG_61 | reverse complement strand
TTCTTGTGGGTCCCCCGGGTACGGGAAAGACACTGCTCGCCAAAGCCATTGCAGGAGAAGCGGATGTACCATTCTTTAGCATGAGTGGTTCTGATTTTGTTGAGATGTTTGTGGGCGTGGGCGCAAGCAGGGTGAGGGACCTCTTTGATCAGGGAAAAAAGCACGCCCCGTGTATCATCTTCATCGATGAGCTCGATGCGGTGGGAAGGGTACGGGGCGCTGGATATGGAGGTGGCCACGACGAAAGAGAGCAGACACTCAACCAGCTTTTGGTCGAGATGGATGGTTTCGAGGAGAATGAGGGAATAATCGTGGTAGCTGCCACTAACAGGCCGGATGTCCTCGATCCTGCTCTGCTGAGACCTGGCAGATTCGACAGGCAGGTCGTTGTCGATATTCCTGATGTGAAGGGGAGAGAGGGAATTCTAAAGGTGCACATTCGTAAGATTCCTGTTGGAAACACCGTGAACCTTAAGGTGATTGCCAGGGGAACTCCGGGGTTCTCTGGAGCGGATCTCGCGAATCTGGTAAATGAAGCAGCGCTCCTTGCAGCCAGGAGAAATAAGCGGAAAGTGGGGATGGAGGAGTTCGAGTTTGCCAAGGACAAGGTCCTTATGGGGCCGGAGAGAAGGAGTATAGTAATCTCCAAGGATGAGCGGATAATAACCGCATTTCACGAATCAGGGCATGCGATTCTTGGAATGCTGCTTCCCAATGCTGATCCACTCCATAAAATGACCATCATTCCCCGGGGTCTTTCGCTCGGACTCACCCAGAGCCTGCCCGAGACTGATAAACACAACCTGACCCGTGACTACATCCTCGATCAGATTACCATGCTCATGGGAGGGAGGGTTGCAGAGGAGCTCGAGTTCGGTAAAGGCGGGATTACCACCGGTGCGCAGAACGATATCGAAAGGGCAACCAGTACCGCACGGAAAATGGTTTGTGAGTGGGGAATGAGTGAGAAGCTTGGCCCCCTTCAGTACGGACAGAAGGAGGAACCTATATTCATTGGCAAAGAAATCGCACGACACAAAGACTACAGCGAAAAGACATCTGAGCTGATAGACGAAGAAATCCGGGAGATCGTTGAGCGGGCATACATAAAAGCCTGGGATATTCTGACCAAGCACAGAAATTCCCTCAAGAAACTCGCCGATAAGCTGCTCGAAAAGGAGGTGCTGGACAGAAAAGCGATCGAGGAGATAACCGGAATCCGAAAATCCGGAGAAACGAAGAAGGCGCGATCATCGGTGAGGAAAAAGAAAGAGGAAACTCAGGAAAAAGAGGAGGTTCCTGCTACCAGGTTGAAGCTCGGTAACATTAAAATTGCCACCAATGAAGCAGGGGCAGACTAGTAGAACCCACCGTTCCTTCCAAAAGTAAAAAGAGCCTTGGCATGCACATTTTCCGGTTAAATTGAGAGATAGATCAGTCAAATTTGTCTTCCCACCCATGGATTTTAAAGACATAGAGATTTACCTATTTAGGTAGACCAACGGGTATCTATCACTGAAACCTTTCTTTCCCACATTGATGAAAACGTGTTGATGCACGCCTCCTGTTATGGAACCCCCCAGAGGATTCTATCAATAAAATCTGGTTTTATCGCATGGATATAATAAGCGCGGGTGGGCATGTTTCCTGATTCACTCTGCAGGATCGATCGGTAAAGCCTCTATTTCTTGCACTTAAAAAAATCAGCGGTTTTACACTTTTTTAGATCTTCCGATAAATAGATCGAGTGGTTCAACTGGAGGTAACTATAGTGGAGAAGCTTGAGGAAGTAGTCTGCAATATATGTGAGAGTAAAGACTGCTCACCCTATCTGCTGATGGATGGTTATTCTTACCAGAAGTGTAATAAATGCGGTCTCGTCTATCAGAATCCTAGACCATTGTTCGACGACCTGAGGAAGCGCTACAGGGATAATTACTTTGAATACGAGATCAAGAATCAGGAAAACTTTTTCAACCTGATGAAGCTCGGGCTCAGGGACATTGGTTTTGATCTGCTCTTTCCTGAAGGTGAGACTGGGAGGAGTTTTCTTGATATTGGGTGCGCCACAGGGCTGCTTCTCAACCACATGAAGCACAGGGGCTGGAAGACGAAGGGGGTCGAGATTTGCAGAGAGTCTGCCGCATACGCGACTGAACAGTTTGGCCTCGATTTGTTCATCGGCACGCTGGCCGAAGCAGCCTTTGAAGACCGATCCTTTGATGTGGTGCACTTTTCCCACCTCATTGAGCATGTGTCTGACCCCAAGACCCTCCTTCTTGAGGTGAAGAGAATATTGAAACCTCACGGACACGTCATTCTCACAACTCCCAATGTAGACGGATTTCAAGCCAAATATGCCCGAACGAGTTGGAGATCCGCCATTCCGGACCATGTGTATCTCTTTTCTAAAAAAACAATGAGACTGATACTTGGACAGACCGGATTCAAGACCATAAAACAGATCTCCTGGGGAGGAATTCCCGCAGGAAAGCGGGTAAAGTTATTCAAATCACCTGCTGATAGGTTTGCAAAACTTTTCAATGTGGGTGACGTGATGCTGTTTCACTGCACACTCGCCTGAAGGGAAGGGAGAATAAGAGATGAGGAAGTTTTTAGAGGTGCATACCACCACTGGGAGCAGGGCTGAGGCCGAGCGAATAGCTGAGAAGCTGATTGATGAGCGGGTTGCAGCATGCGTGCAGATTCTTGGTCCCATTTGGAGCATGTACCGGTGGAAAGGCGCAGTTGCGTCTTCTAAAGAATGGCTCTGTATTATGAAAACCAGGGAAGACCTGTTCAATACGCTCCAGGAAATAATTACCGGTCTTCATTCCTATGAAGTTCCCGAGATCATCGCTGTCCAGGTTGACGGCGGGAGTACTCCCTATCTTTCGTGGCTCCAGGATGAGCTCAGAGGAAAGTGATATATCCCGTATTAATCGTTTGATTCATATTGATCAATTGATAAAACCAGCATTCCTTATTATTATTTTCCAATTCATACTTCGGAGCATTTTATGCTTTACGTTCCGCTCTTTCTTGCATTAGGTATTGGTGCAGGGTTCCTGGTCAGGAAAAGATCAGGCCTGCTCTTTGTAGCCGATAAGATTTGTGCAGGTCTCATCCTCATTCTGCTTCTTCTCCTCGGTTACACTCTGGGAGGGAATCAAAGCATCCTACGAAATTTCTCGCTGTTCGGCATTCAGGCGGCTGTACTTGCATTCGGCGGAGTCGGAGGCAGCGTGCTGCTTTCCTCCCTGATCTATAGAATTTTTTTCAAAGAGGTTTTTTTAAAAGAGACACGGAATGGCAGGTAGTATCTACATATCGATCGCCTTCGTAATCGGAGTATTACTCGGAAGAATGGGAGTGCTTCCGGTGGATACCCTCCCTCCTGGTATGATGGAGTATGTTTTGTTTGGACTCATATTTTTTGTGGGTATATCGGTCGGTGCAAATATGGAGGTGTGGAAAATCATTAAAAAGATGCATGTGAAAATCATACTCCTTCCCCTTTCAGTTATCATCGGAACACTCGCAGGTTCAGCGGCTGTTTCCTTTGTACTTGAGCGTATATCTTTCTCTGAAGCACTTGCTGTGGGAGCAGGGTTCGGATACTACAGCCTCTCAAGTGTGCTCATTGCCCAGCTCGACGGCGAGGTACTTGGAATGATCGCCATGCTAGCAAATCTGATGCGTGAGATCTTCACTCTTCTTGCATCTCCGCTGCTTGCCCGCTTCTTCGGAAGGCTTGCACCCATTGCCGCAGGCGGTGCAACCGCCATGGATACCACACTCCCTGTCATAACCAGGTTTTGCGGCAAGGAGTATACGGTTTTTGCCATTTTCAGCGGTGTGGTACTTACGCTCCTCGTCCCTCTCTTGATTCCATTCTGTCTTGCCTGGCGGTGAACTCCAATTTCATTTGGAAACAAACCACCCACCCTTAGCTTGATGTTGGGTGTCGTGGGAGAAATATCTGGAAGGGAACAACACAGGGAATAACAGTAATGAGAGCTCAACTCGTTTAACTCCGGGTGGAGTCAATCACGCAGTGGAGATCTTGAGGTATACATCGGGTTGTTCGAACTTCACGACTAAAACCGTCAAGAATGTGCTTTTCATTTTATCGGCTTTATCTTACAATTACTCACACCAATGTGATGTGAGGTGAGAGGAATTCCTATGAAAGATATTCCAGTCCTTCATGTTGAAGCAAAGACTCTTGCAGAGGCCTACGAACGTGCCCTGGTCGGTCTCTTCGAAAAGGGGATCCGTATTAAAACTCAGTACGACAGGCCTCTAGACCCTCCCAGCATCGATGCAACCATGAACATAACAGTCTTGGAGCCGATGAGCGATCCGATGATCCACAAGGCTTTCCCCGGTGGCATCGAGGACCTGCGGGAATATGTGATGGAGCTGGAGGGTCTGAAGGACCACTGGATAAAGAATCTAAACGATCCCGATGATACGAGGTGGGAGTATACCTATCACTGGAGATTGAAAAACTATGGTACGTGGCGGGAGCGTTCAAAGGAGACAGGGGAATCAGAAGTCATCGGCCCATTCAGGGTTGATCAGATTGAAACTGTGCTCCACAAGCTGATGGAGATGCCCTACACTCGACAGGCACAGATGATAACCTGGATGCCGAACATAGATCCACAATTTTATGATCCACCCTGTCTGCAGTCCATCCACTACAGAATCGTAGAGGATGAGGATGGGACGTGGTATCTCAACTGTAATGTGCGATTCAGGAGCAACGATGCCTGGGGTGCCAACTTTATGAATATGTTCGGGATTGTGCACTTCAATCACCATCAGGTGGTCGTTCCCCTGGAGGAGATGACTGGCAGTAAGGTGCAGCTCGGGCGAATGAACTGGCATGCAGATTCCTTTCACATTTATGGTAAGGACATTGAGGATTTCCAAAAACGTTTTCTCGATCGAACGAGGGAACCCTTTGAAAGGAGAGTGTACAATTTCTATGATCCAGGGATTCAGGAAATCTACACAGAAGCAGAGGTAAAGATCAGGACGAAAATGAAACAGTATGACGAAACTCACCCCCCTTGAATCGGTTGTAAGGAATACTGGTTCATACGCATGCTGTGAATCCTGCTTGATTAAAATTCCGGTTCAGGATAGTATGGGAGGAGGAACGGTAGGAATTACAAAAAGGGGGAAGGAAGAAATGAGAACACGATTTCTCTTCCTCTTGTTTGCCTGCACTTTCATTGCTTTTCCGGTCTCCTCAGAAGATAAGGAAATGGAGGGAAAGAAAATGGATCTAAAGGTGACGAGCACCGCGTTCGTTCAGGGAGCAATGATTCCATCTAAATACACCTGCGACGGGAGTGATATTTCGCCTCCGCTCTCATGGACAAAGGGTTCCGAGGGAACAAAGAGCTACGCACTCATATCAGACGATCCTGATGCACCCGTGGGGACCTGGGTCCATTGGGTAATGTACAACTTACCGGCAGGTGTGACCTCCCTCAAGGAGGATATTCCCAAGGTAAAGCAGCTGGCAAATGGTGCCCTTCAGGGAAAGAATGACTTCGGCAGATTCGGTTACGGGGGGCCATGTCCTCCGGGCGGTACACACCGCTATTACTTCAAGATCTACGCGTTGGATACACAGCTCGGTGCCGGTCCTGGCCTGACGAAGAAACAGCTTCTGAAAGAAATGGAGAAACACATCCTTGCCCAGGGCGAGCTCGTGGGAAAATACTCCCGGTAAGGGCTTCCATGCTCGAGGGAGTTATCCATGGGGATATCCCTATAGGGAGTTGTCCCCCGAGATATCTCCTTATAGAGATGTCGATGTTGGTATGTGTACACGTAATGAAGACATCGAGGCCAGCCTGCGTGTAAGGGAATCTACAGAGAGGAAAATGAGATGCAGAAGGGTATCATCTCAATCAACGAGCTTAGCAGTGCAGAGATCCGACGAATAATTGAAACCGCTTCAGACATCAAACGCAATCCTGGCAGGTACAGTGAGCGGCTGAAGTCACGCGTGCTTCTGCTTCTCTTTCAAAAAACTTCCACCAGGACGAGGATTGCCTTCGAGCTGGGGATGAAGAGGCTCGGTGGAAGCGCTATTGTAATGGACTGGGACAAGAGCAATTTCTCCATCTCACCGCTCCGGTATGAGGCACACTACGTGGGACGCATGGTCGATGTGATACTCGCACGGCTGCTCAGAAATGAGGATATCGTGGAGTTTGCACATACTGCCAGAGTTCCCCTCATCAACGGATGTTGCAACATGTACCATCCATCCCAGGCGCTTGCCGACCTTATGACTGTCTACGAGAAGAAGGGTGGCTTCAATACCACCCTTGCCTATGTGGGGGTGCAGAACAACGTTGCCAATTCCCTTTTTTATGCATCAATGAAGGTGGGTCTGCACCTTATATTTGTTACGCCCCAAAAGGACGTTGTTCCTGATGATTTCGGATCGCTCTCTCAAGATTCCGATACGTTCGAAGAGACACTCGATCTTCAATACGCGGTATCGAAGGCCGAGTTTCTATATACCGATACGTGGATAAACATGGAGGAGTTCAGCAGGGTTGGCAGAGATCCTCAGCAGGATAAGAAGATTAAAAAACTACTCGCCTACCAGATCAATCGTGAGCTCATTTCGAATCGTGACGTGTACATAATGCACGACATGCCGCTCCATCCAGGTCTGGAGATCGATGACTACGCAATAAACTGCGAGAGATCTCTCATCTTCATGCAGGCGGAAAACCGCATGTATACCGGACAGGCACTGCTCCTCTATCTCCTCAATGCCCTTTGATAACCAGCTAAACGGTTCGTCCTGAGGAAGGTAAATAGGAGGATGCACTTTTAACCATGATAAATAGAACATCATCCAGAATTGCTTATCAACGGCTTGGCAGTGCCAGGCGACACATTTGTGTCGCACGTGTGAAAAGAATGCACAAGCGAAAATACCAATTTTCATTCTCTTTGAATGCTATCTCAAGCAGCACGGGCAACTAAAATGCCTTTAAAGAAAGAATTGAAGCTGGTTCATATCTTCTCCATTGCAACAGGTGCAATGATCAGCTCGGGTATATTCATACTCCCGGGTCGTGCTTTCTCCTTTACAGGACCATCTGTATTCATATCCTATATTTTTGCAGGTATCCTCGCTGCAACAGGAATGCTCAGCCAAGCTGAGCTGGTATCTGCCATGCCGAAGGCGGGCGGGACCTATTTTTATGTGGCCAGGAGCATGGGGCCAGCCATAGGAACGGTAGACGGGATTCTCACCTGGTTTTCACTCTCCCTGAAGAGCACACTTGCCCTGATCGGGATGGGAGCATTCGTCAATTTACTCGTGAGCATCGACATACGATTTGTTGCTCTTATCTTTTGCGTCATATTTCTTGGAATAAATCTTTTGGGCGTGAAGGAGGCAGCGCGTATACAGGTTGGCCTGGTTGCCCTTCTACTAAGTTTGATGGTCCTTTTCATTTTCCGCGGGATTCCATACATTCGTTTCACGCGATTCGAGCCCTTCGTGACGCAGGGAACTGTTGGAATTCTCTCCACAACAGGATTCGTGTTCATATCATTCGGTGGCCTCCTAAAGGTAGCAGCGCTGGCGGAGGAGGTGAAGGAGCCGGGAAAAACCATTCCCCTTGGTATGATTCTCTCCCTGTTCGTTGTAACGATGCTCTACACACTGATCGTTTTTATCACTGTCGGAGTACTCGATGCGGCGTTGTTGAGTAGCTCTCTTACGCCGCTCTCCGATGCGGCTTCAGCTGTGATGGGGCTTTGGGGGAAGCTGCTCCTGAGCGTTGCAGCGATCATTGCATTTATTACCACTGCCAATGCGGGTATTATGGCTGCATCCAGGTATCCTCTCGCGCTCAGCAGGGACGCCCTCCTGCCAGAGTTCATCAACCGGATTAATGAGCGGTTTCATACGCCCCACATCGCTCTTCTCATCACCGGTATTTTCATGATCACTTCCCTTTTTCTTAATCTGAATGTACTTGTAAAAGCAGCCTCCACCGTCATGATACTGACCTATCTGTTTGCATGCCTCTCAGTTGTCATACTCCGGGAGAGCCGGTTGCAGAATTACCGGCCCTCTTTTAGGGCGCCGCTTTACCCTTATCTACAAATCGTTGGTATTCTTGGGTTCGGCGCACTCATATATGGAATGGGAAGGGAGTCTCTGTTCGTGAGCATGCTACTCGTGGTCGGCGGGCTTTTTATATACTGGTTTTACGGAAGGATCAGGGCGAACAGGGAGTTTGCTCTGCTCTATCTCCTCAGGCGTATAACCGCAAAGGAACTTGTGAGCAGGACGCTCGAATCCGAGCTTCGGGATATAATCCGTGAAAGGGACGACATTGTCAAGGATCGTTTCGACAGGCTTATAGAGAGGAGCCCCATAATCGATCTGGAAGGAGTTCTCAGCTCCGAAGAACTTTTCCGGCTGATCGCCGGAACCATGGCTGAAGCAACCGTTGTGAGCAGTGAGGGATTGTACAATTTACTGCAGGCGAGGGAGAGGGAGAGTAGCACAGCGATTACTCCCTTCCTTGCAATTCCCCATATTATTATTGAGGGGGAAAAGCGTTTTTCTATCTGCCTGGTACGCTCAAGGGAAGGGATCCAGTTTGGTCCCGAAACCCCTGCGGTTCGAGCGGTTTTCGTGCTTATCGGGACGCAGGACGAGCGCAACTTCCACCTGAGGGCGCTCTCTGCCATTGCTCAAATCGTCCATGACCCGGCCTTTGAGAGCAGATGGATGAGCGCCACAAGCAGGGAGGGCCTCAGGGACATTATACTCCTTGGAAAGAGAAAAAGAAGCTGAAAGAGGGAGATAGCTCCCTGGACTGGAGGGAACGCAGGGTGGTACCGAACTCTATAACGATCTTTTCACAAAAAAGGGTAAAAATTCTTGACAGATTTTTTTCTTTTTAATATACTCAAAGCTCAAATGGATGTAATTCTCGTGAGAAGGGGCGCGAAGCAACGATAACTTTCTCCTCTGCAGGGAGAAAGTTTTTTTTTACATTTTTTCTAAAACGGCAAAATGAACCGGGTGGTCATGGAGAAAGATAGAGCTATTGAATTGCTCAAACGTTCTGGTGCTCTCCTTGACGGTCATTTTATTCTTACCTCTGGTAATCATTCGGCATACTACATACAATGCGCTCTCCTGCTTTCCAGGCCTGAACTCGCAGTCGAATTCATGCAGGACATCGCGCGCCATTTTCGTTCTATGAATATCGATACGGTCGCTGCCCCCGCAGTTGGAGGAATCATCGTTTCCTATGAGCTCGCGAGATTACTCGGCAGGCGATCCATATTCCTTGAAAGGGAAAAGGGGGTGATGAGCCTCAGGAGGGGATTCAGGATCCAGAGGGGAGAAAAGGTACTCATTGTTGAAGATGTGATCACCACTGGGGGCTCCGTGCTTGAAGTAAGAGAAGTTATCCGGCGTGAAGGCGGAGAGGTCATCGCCTTTACGTCTATTGTGAACCGTTCGGAGGGCAGGTTTCAGCCGGGTATTCCCTCTTATGCTTGTGTACACATGGACATACCGATTTATACTCCTCAAGAGTGTCCGCTTTGTGCATCGGGGGTGCCTGTAGTGAAACCAGGCTCGAGGGGACTGAGGGAAGACACATGAAGAGAATAGGTGGTGAAAGAGATGGATTTTAAAGGGATAAGTATTATTTCTATCAGGGATATGGATAAGGAGTCGTTCCTGAAGATAATTGAGGTTACCCGCCGCGTAAAGAAGGACGAGCATAAGGGTTGTCTCGAAGGAAAAGTCCTGGCGACCCTCTTCTTCGAGCCGAGTACCAGAACAAGGCTTTCCTTTGAGTCGGCAATGAGATATATGGGGGGAGGAGTGATTGGGTTTTCCGGCACAGACTATACCTCCATTAAAAAGGGTGAAACCCTGAAGGACACCGTCAGAACAGTCTCTGGGTACTGCAATGTGATCGTGATCAGGCATCCGATTGAGGGTGCAGCACGATTCGCATCCGAAGTTGCCAGTGTTCCCGTGATTAATGCGGGTGACGGTGCAAACCAGCACCCAACCCAGACCTTTCTCGACTTGTATACCATGAGTGAGCATTTTTCAGATCTATACTCCGTGCGTGTGGGATTTCTGGGAGACCTGAAGTACGGGCGTACCGTGCATTCACTAGCCTACGCCCTTTCCCTGTTCCAGGCACCCCTGTGGTTCTTCGCCCCGGATCTCCTAAAGATGCCTGATTACCTGGTGAACGAGATTAGGGAAAATGGCTCTGAGGTGAAAGAAATGAGAGATCTGGAAGACCTTCAGGACAACCTGGACGTACTCTATGTCACCAGGATCCAGAAGGAACGCTTCGGAGACATGCAGGAGTATGAGCGTGTTGCCGGATGCTACAGGATCACGAAAAAGATAGTGACCCAGCTCGGAGAGGGGATAAAGATAATGCATCCACTCCCAAGGGTGGATGAGATTGCTCCGGAGGTAGATGATATGAAAAATGCGCTCTACTTCCGGCAGGCCCATAATGGAATTCCCGTTCGGCAGGCAGTTCTAGGGCTTGTACTCGGGGTTTTAGATTGAACTGAGTGATAGCGGAACCCTTCCTGCACCATACATAAAAGCCTTCGGTACAGCATTACTGCGAAGGAGAAGAAGAATGAAGACCTACAAGGTATATGCCATCAACGATGGCACTGTCATTGATCATATACCGAGCACAAGGGCTTTGAAGGTTATTGAAATTCTCGGTCTCGAAAACGAGGGAATTCTCACCATTGGAATCGGGTTTTCAAGTCAGAAGATGGGGAAAAAGGACATCGTAAAAATCGAGAACAAGTACCTGAAGAAAGAAGAGACGGATAAAATCTCACTCATCGCTCCCGGCGCCACCATAAATATTATCAGGAACGGAAAGCTGAAAGAAAAGCGAAAAATCGAGCTCCCTGAAGAATACTTCAACATAGTAAAGTGTCTCAATCCCAACTGTATTACCTCTAAAGACGATGTTCCCACTCGCTTCAAAGTCGTAGGAATCTCGCCCCTAGTTCTTCGATGTCACTACTGTGAGAGAATTGTGGAGTCAGGGGAGATTGAGATAATATGAGCGATCACCCATCCTTTCTCGGTATCGAGTGCAGGAACAGGTCTATCCTTGCATCAGGTATCCTGGGTGTTACCCTAAGCTCTCTGAAAAGGGTGTACGATGCAGGTGCCGGAATTGTGACCTCGAAATCGATCGGAACTGAAAGGAGAAAGGGGCACAGAGCTCCTGTGGTATATGACTGGGGATACGGGCTCATCAATTCGGTAGGGCTTTCAAATCCCGGGATCGATGAGTTTGTCGCACGGTTTGATTCTATAAAGATTACATTTCCGCTGATCGTGTCCATTTTCGGTCATAGGATCGAGGATTTCTCTTCCCTTGCGGAGAAGCTCGAGTCTCTCGACTTTCCCTTACTCGAGCTCAACCTTTCCTGCCCAAATGTACTAGACGAGTTCGGCACCCCTTTCTCTTTTTCTGAAGATCTTACTGAGCAGATTACGCGGAATGTCAAGGATCGCACCTCGAAGAAGGTCATCGTAAAGCTGAGCCCGAATGCACCTAATGTTAACGAAGTTGCACAAGCTTCAGCGAGGGCAGGTGCAGATGCACTGTGTGTAATGAACACCCTTGGGCCTGGAATGGTGATCCACACCCAAGCCGCTGTTCCCGTGCTCGGCAACAGAGTCGGTGGAATTTCAGGCGGGGCGCTCCTCCCACTGACAGTGAAGAAGGTATATGACCTTTACGGCTCGGTCTCCATTCCTCTTATCGGTACGGGCGGGGTCTCAGATGCTGACGGTGCTCTTCAGCTGCTCATGGCAGGTGCCCACATGTACGGTGTGGGGAGCGTGGTCTACAGCAGAGGCATTGAAGTGTTCAAGGAGATAGAGGAAGGGATCGAAGAGTTTCTGCATAAAAACCGCCTTGAAAGCAGCGGGGAGCTCATTGGGCTTGCCCACAGACAAAAAAAACCCCGTTACTACAGTGCACCCTTGGGATTCAAGCGCCCTGCAGGCAGCATTCCTTTCACGGTAGTGCCCCTTGCAGAAGTCCTTGAAACCGATGAAGGAGGCGTGAAAACGCTCCTTTTTGACTGGAAGTGTCTTCCTCCACCAGTAGCAGGACAGTTTTTTATGCTGTGGATTCCAGATGTGGATCAGAAGCCCTTTTCTGTTTCCTACTATGACGGGGAGAGGATTGGATTTTCCGTTGTGGAAAGGGGAACGTTCTCAACTGCGCTTTGTTGTCTTGACGAAGGGCACCCACTCGGTTTGCTCGGGCCGTTGGGAAAAGGGTTCGATCTGGAAAGTCACAAGAATTATCTGCTCGTGGGAGGAGGTATCGGGATTGCGCCGCTCCTCTTTTCCGCTGTGCAACTGGTTGAGCTCGGGAGGAGGGTGACGCTCCTTGCCGGGGGAAGAGACCTTCCTGCGTTGGGATGGGCAGGTAACCTGCTCGAGAGATCCGGGATACGCACACGTGTGGAGCTCTTTACCTGTACAGAGGACGGTTCTTGCGGGAGAAGAGGGGTAATCACCGATTTTCTGAAGGAGGTTATCGAGAAGGCTCACCCTGATTGTGCGCTCCTGTGCGGTCCGGAGCTCTTCATGGCAAAAGCGCTCGACGTGTTCCGGCAGAGCCGTCTCAGCGGTGAGGCAAGCATCGAGAGGATGATGAAGTGCGGAATCGGGATTTGCGGCTCCTGCTGTCTGGATGAAAACGGTGACAGAGTATGCCTCGAGGGCCCTGTCTTTTCCTTCGACTATCTCTACGAAACGGAGGAGTTCGGAAGGTACAGGAGGGATGAGAGTGGGGGGGTAGAGGGGATCGGTTGATATGTTCGTCTTCAGAAATGTATTCATACCCCTGGAGGATGAATGGGTGGGGAGGGATGTGCTCATCGGTCAGGGGGTGTACAGGCAAATAGTTCCACCAGGAACGGTGAAGGGTGTGCTGGCAATACAGTCTGAGGGCCGATATTTGATTCCCGCACTCGTTGATCCCCATGTGCACGTGCGTGATCCGGGCTTTTCACATAAAGAAGACTGGGAAAGCTGTACGAAAGCAGCGCTTAAAGGCGGCTTTACCACCATATTCGATATGCCCAATAACAGGGTACCGGTAACAGATGAAAAAACCCTAGAAGATAAAATAAAGGTAGCAAAAGAGAAAAGTTATGTGAACTTTGGTCTGTATGTAGCGCTTACGAACTCCAACTTCCATGCACTCACTGCAGACACTCTACAGCACAGGATATGTGGAATCAAGGTCTATCTGGCGAAGACCACAGGCGGTATTACAGTGAGCTCGGAAGAGGCGCTCCTACGTGTGTTTGCACAGCCAAAACCCGTGCTTGTGCACACGGGTGGTATGGATGGGCTTCTGAAGCTTTTGTTTGTGTACGCGCATGCGGAGAAAATGTTCTCCCGGCTTCCGGTTCTGTATATCTGTCACGTGAGCACGGAAGAAGAGGTGAAGGTGCTGAGAAAGTGGAAGAGAGGTTACCCGAAACTCCACGCAGAAGTTACCCCTCACCATCTCTTTCTCAACAGATCGAATTATCACGGTCCCCCCGGCGTTCTTCCTCCCCTTGAAGGGGAGAGGGACAACGAGGCGCTCTGGGATGGGATTGCCGAGGGCATACTCCAGATGCTTGGTACAGACCATGCCCCGCACACGCTTGAGGAGAAGAT
>Ga0111221_1066_pt1 | contig 13844 bp, 14 predicted proteins | sample DeeMarSWOR152_54_FD_80385 | JGI IMG/M metagenome (GOLD analysis project Ga0111221, IMG submission 80385) | Spirochaetes bacterium DG_61 | reverse complement strand
CAGAACGGGCTGGAGTGATCTACTCCGTATCAAGCGGGGACGAGCCTGGACTTATTACTGAACTTGTCGACAGGTATGGAGGTCTCGGTTTCGAGGTGGTAGCAGTCGGAAAAAGCCCTGTAAGCTTGGCAAAGATGGACAGATACGCAACCCCTGATACAGTTACTGAGGACGGAAGGCTCCTCGATATCAATCCAAATATCCTCGTTACCTTTCGAGATGGAACAAAAACCTCCATTGAAATGTCATCGATTTCAAACGCAACCGGTTTGGTACCCGATGTATGCGGAATGCATGGACCGACTGCTGGTATTCAGGATATGGCAAAACTATTTTGTCTCAAAGAAGAAGGAGGTCTTTTACAGAGGCGGGGAGTCGTCGACTATGCGCGTCCTCTTCTTCTCAAAGACGGGTCCGTCGATTTTGTACACAGCGTCACCCCCGGGGTTTTTTTAGTACTCCGAACGCTCCATCCCCAGCTTCAGCACGATCTTGAATACTGGAATGTAATTCATACAGGGGAGTACTACACGTTTTATACCCCCTATCATCTCGCTTCGAACGAATTACCCCTTTCGATCGTCTGGGCCGTCGAGGACCATGAGCCAACGGTTGTTCCCCGTTTCGGGCTTCTCACCGAGGTCATCGGTGCAGCAAAGTCTGATATTCAACCGGGCTCTCTTATCCGTACTACATATCACCTGTATGCGCTCAACGATCTGGCGAAAGTAACAAAAGAGAAAAATTACGTGCCCTTTGGACTATTGGACAACGCAAAGGTGAAGAAGAATATTAAAAAGGACCAGATCGTCACATGGGACATGATAGAGCCAAAGAATGATACTGTTCTGTTTTATTTACGAAAGCTTCAGGATGAGCTCTTTGATGTATGAAAGGACAAGGAAAAACAGGTGTATTGAATGATACTCCATTGTTTTACAGTAAATCAGGTTGAGCGAACAGGATCGAATCAATGATGTATGTAATTGCCGATGATCTGACCGGTGCCGGCGACACGGGAGTTCAATTTGTAAAGCGCGGATACAGGACAATTGTGTCGATAATGCCGGAATCAGTGCTCTCAATGGCTTCTATTGATACGGATGTGTACGTGGTTGACACGGAAACACGGGATGAAGAATCCACGGCGGCACAAGTGAAGTTACAAAAGATGTTAAAAGTATTGAATATCGACAAAACGGAAATCGTCTATAAAAAAGTCGATTCCACATTACGGGGTCCCATTGGTGTAGAGATCGAGGAGATAATGAAGCATCTTGGAAGGGATATATGTGTATTTACACCAACTTTCTCATCCTACGGAAGAATTACGATCGGGGGGTATCTTGTCGTGGATGGGGAAGTGCTGGGGCACAGTAAATACTACAACGGAAAGATGGAACCGGGAGACGCATCGTATATCCCGTTGCTTCTGAGCCATCAAACGAATATCCCCATCGCAAGAATTGACCTTAAAGATGTAGCCAAAGGAGTGGATGTCATTTCACGAAATCTTATAAAGCTTTTCGAAAAGGGAAACAAGATAATCATCATTGACGCTACCAACGAAAAGCATCTCCATGACATAGTTGAGGCGAGCCTCCGCTTCACCGGATCCGTACTCTATGCAGGATCAGCCGGGCTTGCGCAACACATCTGTCAGGGAACAGAGTTCCGGGTGATAAGGACGCTGAAAGTTGCTGCGTCAATCAATCCGTATCTCATTATTTACGCTTCTCGTCATCCAATCATTCAACAGCAGATTGACTACCTCAGAGAACGGGTAGAATGCCATGAGCTCATCATCGATGTGTCCAAAATTCTCTCAGACAGGGATGGAATGCTCGCTCTTTATACGGAGGATTGCCTCAATGCTCTTGAAAGTCGTCTTCATGTGATCATTCATACCCACCATGACCGCACCGAGGGAGAGAGAATTTTTGAGAAAGCAATTGTAAAACATAAAACTGAGCTTCGAATGTTGGAATTACAGATTCGACAATTTATCGGGGAGTTGGTTTCAAGAATACTATCCGTTATAAAAATTGAAAATATAATCCTCAGTGGAGGAGATACGGCCTTAGGGGTATGCAATGCCTTGGGAATTCAACGTCTTCAGATAATCGATGAACTTTTGCCGGGTATACCTGTTTCATTGGCTGACTACAATGGCAACCCGCTCCAGCTCGTCACAAAAGCGGGGGGTTTCGGAGAAATAGATACACTTTTCGAGCTGATAGAGAAACTCTTAAAAGTGAAGGAAAAAGCGCATAATTAGTGAGGAAAATGCATTATGGAACGACCAATTATTGGTATCACCATGGGTGACCCGGCGGGTATTGGTGCTGAAATTATCATAAAAGCACTGGGCCATGAAAGCATTTATGAGATCTCACGGCCCCTTGTGGTAGGATGTAAGGGTGTGATGAAGGACGCCCTGTGCTTTATCCCATCCAATTTGGATTTGTACATAATCGAGAACCCTGCCAAAGTGAAAGGACAATTCGGCAGCATTGATCTTCTGGACCTTGCAAATATAGAGCTTTCAGATTTTAAATATGGTCAGGTAAGTGCAGCTGCAGGGAAGGCTTCCATGGAGTATATTTTTAAGGCGATTGATCTCGCAATGGAAAGAAAGATAGACGCAGTGGTGACAGGACCGATCCATAAAGAGGCAATAAACGCAGCGGGATTCGCATACTCTGGCCACACGGAAATATTTGCTGAAAAAACAAGAACGAAAAATTATGCAATGATGATTTCCGATAAGGATATGCGTGTAATACATGTGACAACCCATGTTTCTCTTCGGAGAGCCTGTGACCTAGTGAAAAAGGAGAGAGTGCTCGAGGTCATACGACTTGCACATCAGGCAATGAAAGCTCTCGGTATTAAGAATCCGCGGATCGGTGTCGCAGGATTGAATCCGCATGCAGGGGAGGGCGGGTTGTTCGGCGATGAGGAAATAAAAGAAATTATTCCTGCTGTTACACTGGCGAATAATGAGGGGATCCACGCGGAAGGCCCGGTTCCCCCTGATACGCTCTTTTCAAAGGTAAAAGGAAAACAGTATGACATCGCCGTGGTAATGTACCATGACCAGGGGCATATACCCATGAAGTTCAAAGGCTTTGAATACGATCGAGTAAAGAACATGTGGTTGACTATGAGCGGTGTCAACACGACCATAGGATTACCGATCATCAGAACTTCTGTTGATCATGGTGTTGCATTCGGGAAGGCGGGCGAAGGCAGGGCAAATGAAGAGAGTATGGTTGAGGCCATAGAAATGGCTGTCCAATTTGCTAAAAGTAAAAAATAATACCTTTTTGGAGGGTATTGAACCATGAAAGCAGCGTATAAGCCGGACCGTAGGAAAGGAATCGAGATAAGAGATGTACCCCTTCCAGGAATATCGGAGAATGAGGTCCTGATAAAGGTGAAGGTTGCGGCTGTGTGTGGCTCTGATATTCATCTCTATAACTGGAACGAATGGTGTGAAAATGTACATGCAAAAAATCCAATGATAATTGGACATGAGTTTTGTGGTGAAGTAGTCGAGGTCGGTCAAAACGTGACACTCGTGAAGAGTGGAGATCTTGTCGCAGGAGAGACGCATGTCCCCTGCGGAAAATGCATGCTTTGCAGAACGGGGAAACAGCACATCTGTCAAAGCATGAAAATTGTGGGTGTGCATACCGACGGGGCATTTGCAGAGTATACAAAGATTCCTGAAGTGTGTGCGTATAAGCTTCCTGAAACGACCTCCTCGGAAATCGGTGCACTCTATGAGCCTTTTACCATTGCGGTGCACGGCGTATTGCGGGGCCAGGTCGGGGGACTGGCAACAGCGATTTTTGGATGCGGGCCGATCGGACTCTTCGCAGTCAACGTTGCATCGGTGTGTGGTGCTTATCCTGTTTTTGCCATTGACGTCAATGAATACAGGCTCGAAATTGCGAAGAAAATTGGAGAAGACGTCATCACCATCAATCCGAAGAAGGAAAATGTTGTTGATATAATCAAGAACAGAACAAAGGGGTATGGTGCGGATGTGGTAATTGAATTGGCTGGCTCTCCCGATGCGACGAGAACAGGATTTTCATCCCTTCGAAAAAGCGGGCGAATATGCATAATAGGTCTGCACTCACAAGAGGTAAGCCTTGATTTTGTGAACAATGTCACCTACAAAGAAGCAGAGGTATACGGAGTCACCGGACGGGTCATGTTTGACAGCTGGTACGTGGCTGAAAATTTGATACAGAGTGGAAAGATGCGCATCAGAGATGTGATTACACACGAGTTCTCCCTTGATGAAACAGAAAAGGCGATACGTACCGCTCAGGAAGGGAAATGCGGAAAGCCGATCATACGAATCTCTTGATTGGGTACATGTGTTGTACATTGGATTTTACATCGCGCACTTAATGGAGAAAAAGTATCTCATTATAAAAAAATGCATGAAAGAAAGGAGTGCGGTACCATGTACAGGGAGTATGTGGTAAACACAATGAAAAGAAACAGTATCCCCGACGAGAGGATTGAGCACGGTGAGAAAGTGTGCAACCTTGCGCTGAAAATTGCCGAACGAATGGAAGAAATGGAAAGCATCAAGCTCAGTCACAATGACATCATTGCCGCTGCCATTCTCCATGATGCGGGATTTACAAGATGCAAGGGAAAACCGGTGACAGTGAACATGCTTGGAAAAAAAGATTTTGTCGTACCGGAAGATGTAATCATGCACGGGATGTACGGTGCAGAGATTGCGGAGGAAATGGGGTTCTTAAAAGAGGTCCAGAGGATAATAGTCCGTCATGAGCTGATCGCGGTCACACGCGCGGAACGCGAAGAACTGGGAATTCTTCCTCTCCCACAGGATGATGTGGTTCCAGAAACCTGGGAGGAAAAGGCGGTCTGTTATGCTGATGGACTTGTTTTTCTCGTTCTTGGGCTGGAGCTGGACCTCTGGAATGATCCTGAATCACCGGCCAGAGGTTTTTTTGACATTTTAAAAACGATGATAGGACATTTGAGCACTGAGCCGATCACGCTTAACCATCCGGTTCTGCAGAGGGCCAATCGTCTCAACAGAGAACTGAAGGATTATGCTGAGCCTGGGTGGCTCAATGAAATATAATTCAGTTGTAATCATTATTGTCTATATACCACTAATGTGGAGATATCTGGAGATTATACATGGATGAACAATTTAAACAAACAGATCCGCGTAGTATTGACACAAATGTATTTGAACGGATAGGGAGTGAATGGATGCTCCTCACAGGAGGGACAGAAGACTCCTTCAACACGATGACGGCAAGCTGGGGTGGAATGGGTGTACTGTGGGACAGGAATGTGTGTTTCTGTTTCATACGCCCCACACGTTATACCTATCATTTCTTTGAGAAGTCTGATGCCTTTTCCCTTTGCTTCTTTAAGGAGCGGTACAGGAAGGTCCTCGAGTACTGCGGAAGCCATTCAGGAAGGGATGTGAATAAAATAGAAAAGACCGGTATCACACCGGTTTTCGGAATGCTTAACACCGTATACTTTCAAGAATCCTCTCTCGTTCTGATCTGCAGGAAAATCTATTTTCAGGATCTTATACCAGATAATTTCCTGGACAGCAGGATCCACACACACTATCCTCAGAAGGACTACCACAGGTTTTACATCGGTGAGATAGTACAGTGTTTGAAAAAATGATTCAGTGCTCAGTGAGAGTTCGTCTTCTGAGGAGCGATGTATTCGAAAGTGAATAGAGAGTTAGTGCGGTCCAGATGAGCCCGAAGCTGATCAAATGGGTTTGAGTGAAAGGCTCCCGAAACAGCGTAACGCTCAGAAGGAGCATGAGGCTTGGGGCAAGGTACTGAATGAAGCCAACGGTGGCAAGAGGGATCCTTCTCACAGCGTGGGCAAACCAGATGATAGGCAGGGCGGTCACCGCTCCGGCCCCTGCAAGGAGCATGGTGATACTGGGGGAAGAGGACGCGAAGAAGCCGCCACCCTGCTGGTGTTGGAACACTATATATATAACCGCAGCAGGGGTGAGTATCGCCGTTTCAGAAAATAGGCCGATAAGAGAATCTGCACGCGATATCTTACGCAAGAGACCGTAGGTGCCGAAGCAGAACGCCAGGGTGAGGGCGATCCACGGGATTTTTCCGTACTGAAGGGCCATGTAGAATACTCCGGAAAAGGCGATAAGCACCGAAATCCCCTGCCAGAACCTGAGGCGTTCCCTGAGGAACATCACTCCGAGCAGCACGTTTACCAGTGGATTTATGAAGTAACCCATGCTTGACTCGACCACATGGTTCGTGTTCACGGCCCAGATATAAATGGCCCAGTTGACGCCCAGGAAAAAAGCGCTCGCAAGGAATGCAAGCTGGTTGGAGACCGTAGAAAAGGCCTCCCTCACATCGGGCCATCGGTTTCTCACAGCAACGAGGATTGAGACGAACACTAAAGACCATGAAACCCGGTGGGCGAGTATCTGTATGGGCGGTACCTGAATGAGCAGTCGCCAGTAAAGGGGCAGGAATCCCCAGGTAGTGAAGGCGACAAGCGCGTAGAGGATCCCGACTTTTGCTTGGCTTTTTTCGTCGCTCATTTCTTATGAACCTTCGCCTCTTGAGTGAGATTATCAACGATGCAGCGCGCACGGGAGAAAACTTGGTTTATCGTGTACCTTTTCGGAACCGCGATACAGGGAATCCCCGCACCGAAGCACGCGGCAGCTCCTTGCTCGCTATCCTCAAAGTGGTATCTCCGATTTTTTTCTGCCACCAGTTCCGAAATCATCTCCCTATCAACGGGTATACTCCTCTGTTGCAGTGTGCTCTGCAGATACACGGCAGCCCTTCTTCCCACGCAGTCTTCTATCCACTCCCGCTCGCTCAGCTCTATATAAAGGGCTTTCAATGCATCATTGACCGACCTTCTCTGAATCACCTCATCGTCTATGATCAATCCGTTCATGTCGAAGACCATGAGGAAGGCCTGTTCTTGTAGCATCCTCAGAAAGGGCTCTTTAAAGTAAAAGTTTCTTTTCATGGAAGGATAGAGTGGATGATGGCCTACCGGGTTTTTAAAACATACTCTCAACACGCTCTCTGATATCTGCAGGCACCTGGGCACCGATTTTTTCTATTGTTTTAGACGCCACGAAGGAGGCGATCCGCCCGCATACCTCGAGGGGATATCCCTTAATGAGCCCGTAGATAAATCCCGCAGAGAAGTTGTCACCCGCACCGGTCGTATCTTTTACCTCCGTCATGAAGCTCGGGACTCTGAGATGAGAGCCTTTACTATAAATATGAGTATCTTCAGCACCATTTTTTACCACTGCGATGTGCACCCTCTTTCCCAGATCCTCCACACTCCTTTCGATGGGCATCCCGGTGAGGATCTCTGATTCCTGTGCATTTGCCAAAACGATATCCACGTCATTGTTGATGAGATCCAGAAAATCCACCCTGTATCTATTCACTGCCATGGGATCTGCAGCATCGAAAATGATCTTCACCCCGCTTTTTTTCGCGATGCACACAGCTTCACTGATCGCTGCCTTCTGGTTTTCCGTGTCCCACATATAACCGGTGAAATAGAAAAAGCAGGAGGCTTCGATCATATCGCGGGGGAGATCCTCCTTTCTGAACTCACGACAGGAGCCCAGGAATGTGTTCATCGTCCTCTCTTTGTCCGGAGTGATAAGTACGATACAGGTCCCCGTTGGACAGGCATTCGGGCGATTGTCCTGGCGGAGATAGGAGGCGACATTTTTATCCTGAATCAGTTTCTCGAAGGCGAGCCCGTACTCATCGCTGCCGATTTTTCCCGAGAGCGCTGCATTTATTCCGAGCATCCCAAGGGCCGTCATGGTATTTGGGCAGGAGCCTCCTGCTTCTACCTGAACTTCCATCCCCCTGATATGATCTAAGAGAAGGCTCCGTCTCTCTTCGTCGATGAGGTGCATGATGCCCTTGTTGAGCTTGTTTGAAGTGAGAAACTCCTCATCCACGTACACGAAAATGTCAACCAGAGGATTTCCTATTCCCGAAACATCCAACCGCTTTTCCATTATTGGCCATGTGCTCCGTAGAGCGATTTCTTGATCTCGGCGAAGCCGGGTTTGATAACATTATAGATGATATCGAGACGCTCGGGAAAGTGAAAGAAGGCGCTCTTCATTGCATTCAGCGTGAGCTTTTCGATGTCCCTGATCTCCAGGTTGAAGTGCTTCACGGCAAGCCCGAACTCCCTGGTCAGGGTTGTATTGCTCATCAGGCGATTGTCGGTATTCAGGGTGACTCTGAACCCGTTCTTGAGCAAGATGGGAAAGGGGTGGTATCGAAGTTCTTGGATTGCTCCTGTATGAAGGTTGCTGGAAAGGCAGACTTCGAGGGGAACCCGACGGTCCCTCACATACTGGGAAAGATATCCCATTTCGATGATCTCCCCATCTGCAGTCATGATGTCATCCTTCAGGTGTAATCCGTGCCCGATTCTGTGGGTACCGCAGTACTGCAGCGCCTGCCATATGGATTCCTTTCCGAAGGCTTCACCCGCGTGGATGGTGATATAGAAATTGTTCCTCTGTATATAGTAGAAAGCATTCAGATGGTCCTTCGGGGGATATCCCAACTCGTCTCCTGCAAGGTCGAATCCAACAACCCCCTGCTCCCTGTAGCGAACTGCGAGCTTGGCTATTTCCATTGATCCCGAGGAGGGAAGGTTTCTCATGGCGCAGAGTATGAGCCCAAACTTGTTACTAAAAGCGCGCGCTCCTTCTTTGAGCCCTCTCAGTACCGCTTCCACGACCTGTTCATGACTCAGACCCAATCTGGTATGAAACAGAGGAGAAAACCTTGTCTCCACGTAGACCACACCGTCGTTTCGCATATCCTCCATCATCTCAAAAGCAACGCGGTGGAGTGCTTCCTCGGTCTGCATCACCCCTGTGGTTATTTTGAAGCCCTTGAGGTACTCACGCAGGTTCCCCCTGTTTGAGCCTTCGAAAAACCACCTGGAAAGTTTCTCGGAGTCGTTTTCAGGAAGTTTCAGCCTGTGGGATTTGGAAAGTTCTATAATGCTGTGCGGCCTCAGACCTCCATCCAGATGATCATGCAGAAGAACCTTGGGTATTTTCCGAATCAGCTCTTCTGAGAGAACTACCTTCTTCTGCTTTTCGCGGGTCTGAGCTTTCGTCATACTGTTTGTTTCTTTTTTCCCATTAATATACTCCAAAATGCCAGAAAATGAAAGGTACAATCTGGTTTTTGTTGACTTTCCATAAATTTCACAGTAGTAAATTGTTATATAAAGGGTACAGGACTGGATTATTCTATTGAATAACCGGGAACCTGGCAAGAATCTACACACGCAGTTATCGGTTGCTTGGATCGGACTGACCGAGACAGCCAGTATTCCTTCCTTTCTTTTTACGCAATCGATACATACCCGGTAACTGCAATGGCGCTTGTATGCAGAGAACACGCTCAGAGCCGCTGATCCGTACAACAGGCCTCCACCATATATACAGGGAAGGGACGAGCTATGCACTGGATGGAATCGATCTTGAGATCGAGGCTGGAGAATATATTGCAGTAGTGGGAGCCAATGGTTCGGGAAAATCCACGCTTCTCATGCATCTCAACGCCCTCCTGCTGCCAACCAGTGGTGACGTGATGATCGCTGGAATGAACACGAAGAATAATCAGTGGTTACGGGAAATTAGGAGCATGGTGGGAATGGTGTTTCAATCCCCTGACACACAGATAATCGCTACGATTGTTGAGGAGGATGTCGCGTTTGGTCCGGAGAATATTGGTGTACCCGAGCAGGAGTTGCGGCACCGCGTCGTTCAGGCGCTTCGAGCAGTTGGGTTGTATAAGCTGCGGAAGCGTCCTTCCCACCTCCTGTCTGCTGGACAGAAGCAGCTGCTTGCCATTGCTTCAGCACTGGCAATGCATCCTCGATGCCTCGTCCTTGATGAAGCGACCTCAATGCTGGATCCGGCTTCCCGCAGGAGCTTCCTCGAGACATTGGCACACCTTCACAGACAGGGAATGACCATTGTGTGTTCGACTCACAACATGGATGAAGCGGCTCTTGCACAGAGGATCATCGTTCTTTCAAAGGGAAAGGTGATTGCTGACGGGAATCCAAATGCTATTTTTTCCAGAAGGGAGCTGCTTGTATTAGCGAACATCGAACCTCCCTCCTCCCTCAGGCTCGCAGAAAAGATCGGCGAATATCTGTACGGGTTTTATAGCAGCGCGTTGACCATCACCGGACTCGCCGATGAGGTGGATGCATATCTAAGGAATAAGGGGAGCTATGACCAATGATCCCCTTTAAAACACCGCTCATCGGGGTGAAGAGACTTTCCCATACCTATCTCGCGGGCACGGATCTCAGCGTCGATTCCCTTAAGAACATTGATCTTGAAGTCTTTCGAGGTGAAACGGTAGGAATAATCGGACCTGCTGGTTCGGGGAAATCCACTCTTCTTCAACATCTCAACGGGCTGCTCAGACCCCAGCGGGGTGACGTCTGGGTGAAGGACATTTCAATCCTCCATTCAGGAGAGGAGATACGCACGGTGCGGACCCATGTGGGGCTTCTGTTTCAAAACCCTGAAAATCAACTGTTCGAGCAGTTTGCAGGAGACGATGTCGCATTTGGGCCACGTAATATGGGACTCAGCACCGAAGAGGTGAGAAGACGGGTAAAAAATGCCATGGAGATGGTGGGTCTTCCCTTCTCCTACAAGGATAGGCTCACCGCGCATCTCAGCCTTGGAGAGAAAAGGCGGCTTGCGCTCGCCGGCGTGCTTGCCATGGATCCGGAAGTCCTGGTGCTCGATGAGCCGACCGCGAGTCTCGATCCCGATGGAAGGCGGAGGCTTCTGCATATCCTTTCCGGATGGAAATCTTCCGGTACAAAGGCGATGGTAATTGCCTCCCATAATATGGATGATATAGTGGAAACATCAGACCGTGTGTATGTGCTCCTTCGGGGAAAGATCGCGCTTGCAGGAACCACCAGGCAGGTCTTTTCAGGTGTGGATTTTCTCCTTCACAATGATCTTGCCGTTCCAGTGGCCTCCGAGCTCATGCACTACCTCAGGAAGCGTGGTTTTCCAGTATCGAGTGAAGTGCTCACAGACAGGGAGGCAGCACAGGAAGTGCGAGGATTATACGATGCGTGAGAGATCGGAATTTGAATTATTTTCAAAGCTGAGCATCGGACAGTATATTCCAACGGGCTCTGTGATACACCGCCTCGATCCGCGAATTAAACTAATCCTGGGGATTCTTCTGATTGCAACTGCTGTGTTGGCTGGCAGTGTGGTCGCTATTTTGATCCTTTTATCTTCCGTGATTCTGGGATTGTGTCTGACCAGAGTTCAACTCAGGCTCGCCTTCACCCCTCTGAAGTTCATGCTTTTCTTCCTGTTCATTCTCGCGGTCATCCAGGTGTTCACCATTCCACAGTACAGGACAGACGGGACCGTGCTTCTACACCGCGGCGTGGTGAAAGTAACGACTCTCAGTCTCCTTTCTGGTACGCTTCTGATCTTCAGGTTTGTCGTAATTGTGCTCGGTTTGAGTATGTTCTCTTTTTCAACAAGTACAACGGAGCTCCTACACGGTATCGAGCATCTTCTGCGTCCGCTCGAAAGAATCGGTTTCCCTGCTCATGAGCTTGCCCTTACAGTCCACATCTCGATCCGTTTTCTTCCGATTCTCGCCGGCGAGGCGGAGCAGCTCATGAAGGCACAGGCATCGCGGGGTGCAGATTTCGGGTACAGTAAGTGGAATTTTTTCCGTAAGATCAGGAAAATGCTTCCCCTGCTGCTCCCGCTTTTCATCGTAAGCCTGAAGCACGCGCAACACATGGCACGCGCTATGGAGTCACGCTGCTATACGGGTGGTGCAGGAAGGAGCCATTTTGTTCATCTTCACACTGGGCCGTCCGATTACAGTGCACTTCTCTTTGGCTGCGCAGTCTCGGCTTCTGCCCTGCTTGTGTACTACCTCGCGGTGGATGAGGCGGTGGGGAGATTGCTCTTGAATATTTTACGGATGTAACGTGATACATCTGAGTAATCCTTTTCCAAAGGATTGAACCGATGGAAACACCAGCATCGGACGGCAAAAGACGGGGGCTTTTGGGTTCTAATGGCCGGGAACAAGATTGAGGAGCGCGAAAGCCGGATTTGTTATGCGACCAATAAACCGGATGATGACATATTGAAATTGGAGGGATTCATATGAGTGAAAAAGTAAGAAAGATAGTTGTCTCGGGTGTCATGGGGGCGATTTCGATTTTTCTGGGTGCAAGCCACCTGGGTTTCATCCCCTGGTTTGCTGGTGCAGCGCTTACGATCATGCACGTGCCCGTGATTATCGGAGCAGTTTTGGAGGGACCTCTGGTAGGCGGGATCATCGGATTGATTTTCGGTGTATTCAGTCTTCTACAGGGCGCTATTGCTCCAACAGGACCCGCTGATGTTTGGTTCGTCAATCCGCTCATTTCCATTCTCCCGAGGCTTTTTATTGGACCTTGTGCTTGGCTCATATACCGTGCGGTGCGGCGTTTAGCAGAAATTCCAGCACTTGCCGTCTCAGGAATTGTAGGCTCACTTACGAACACTGTACTCGTACTCGGTGCTCTTGGCTTGTATAGATATCTGCCGTGGCAGCTCATAGGGACAATCGCAGTGGTGAACGGACTCCCCGAGGCCGTCCTTTCTGCAATTCTCACTACTGCGGTGGTAGCAGCCTGGAAGGGTATCCAAACCAGGCGTTCAGGATCCAGTGTGTGAGGAGGAGTCCATGCTGCTCTGTATTGATATCGGAAACACGAATCTCGTGTTGGGATTGTGGAAGGAGGGGAAATGGCTTGCTCAGTGGCGGATACGGACCGACAGGGAAAAGATGCCCGATGAATACGTGCTCCTTCTCAAGGCACTTCTGGGTGACAGGGGGTACGACCTGCGCAGTGTGACACGTGTAGTGATCGGAAGCGTAGTACCTCGCTTGAAAAAAGTATTTCGAGATCTCTTCGAGGAGTACGTGAGGGTACACCCGCTCATCCTCGGACCTGGAGTGAGAACAGGACTCCGCATCCTCATTGACAATCCGACCGAGCTTGGCGCAGACCTGGTAGCCGATGCGGTCGCCGCTTACCACAGGCTGCGCACTGCCTGCATAATCGTTGATTTCGGTACAGCAACGACCTTCAGCGCGGTATCGGCAGAGGGTGATTTTCTGGGAGTTGCAATTGCTCCAGGACTCGAGGTTGCAGTCGATGCGCTGTCTTCGAGCACGGCCCAGCTTCCCCGCATCAGCCTGTCTGCCCCCCCAAAGGTTATCGGAACGAATACCGTACACTCCATGCAGTCAGGGCTTATTTACGGATATGTGGGGCTTGTGGAAGGGTTGATCAAACGAATCCGTCAGGAGCTCGGAGAGGGAGCGCAGGTCATCGCAACGGGAGGGTTGAGCAGGATATTGGCGCCATACACCAGGGAGTTTAACCTTGTCGATCCTGAGCTCACCCTGGACGGGCTTCGCATCATAGGGGAGCGAAACCTTCCGCCAGAATAAATTGAGGTTGACTGGGTTGGCTTTTTACGTGAGACTTTAAAAATCTAAGGAATTAAAATGATAGGTAGTAAAAACACGGATCTCAATATCTCTTGGCTTAGAGAGGTTCTTGAGGAAGAACCCCAGCTGGATATCAAATATATTTCGATAAGGGATGTAGCAAGAGCAATCGGTGCAAATCCAGAAGGATTTGAAAGATATATTCGAAGAAAAGGGATTGAG
>Ga0111221_1151_pt1 | contig 13992 bp, 12 predicted proteins | sample DeeMarSWOR152_54_FD_80385 | JGI IMG/M metagenome (GOLD analysis project Ga0111221, IMG submission 80385) | Spirochaetes bacterium DG_61 | reverse complement strand
AGCGCGGAAAGTTCACAACCAGTGATGAGAGTTCTTCTCCGGTCCTGGCGTCCACGATGATAGCCCGCACAGAATCGGTTCCAAAATCGATGCCAAGTACATACTTATCCCCGCTCATGAGTCCATCTCCTTTAAGTATGTTGTGAAGATATAGGATTTACCTCCGGCTCAGATGCCGGAAGAATGGTCCCCCCATTATAAACGAGAAAGGGGAAAAGGACAACGACATTCTAAGGAACGCCTTTCACCCGCCCACCCTGTGCATGGCGAGGTTTCCCCATTCATCTTTGAGGTTGTGTTTAGCCGGCTTTGCACGTACAGCCAGGCAAATTTCCTTCTTGATCAGATCTTCTTCCGTTTGAGATTGGATGAGCGCTCTCAGATCCAGGTCCTTTTCTCCAAACAGACAGGTCTTGAGCCTCCCATCGGGTGTAAGCCTGACTCTGTTGCAGCGCTCGCAGAAGGGATGGCTGAGGGCACTGATGAAACCGAGCGTTATCTCGCTCCCCTTTACCCCGTACACGTCAGCGGTCAGCCTCCTGTGAGCCTCTCCTGTCTTAAAAAGCGGGAATATGGCCTTTATTCTTTTAAAGATTTCCCGGCGGGGAATGAAGAGATCCCGGGCAACTCCACTGTTATAGGCATGCGGCATAATCTCGATGAAACAGATATCTACTTCCTTGTCAATCCCGTATCGTACAAAATCCTGAAGCTCCTGATCATTTACCCCTCTCATGGCAACTACGTTCACCTTTATCTTCAATCCAAGTGAAGCAGCCTCACTGATACCTCTCATCACCCGTCCATGCAGGTCAATTCCCGTTATTTTCAGGAAGGTGAAAGGGATCAGGGTATCAAGACTCACGTTAACCCTTTTTACGCCCGCCTCCAGAAGACCGTATGCGAGCTCATGGAGCTTCGTGCCGTTGGTGGTGAGCACAAGCTCTTCCAGAGATTTCCTCTTTCCAAGCTCCTGAAGAAGGAAGAGAATGTTTTTCCGAACAAGCGGCTCTCCGCCAGTTATTCGGATCTTTTTTACTCCCAGCTCGAGAAAGAGATCGGCGAGCTTCAGTATCTCTTCATAGCGAAGAATCTGCGATGAGGGAAGGAAAGGTACCCCCCCCTTCGGCATGCAATAGAAGCACCTGAGGTTGCACCTGTCCGTCACCGATATCCGTAAATAATCGACCCGTCTTCCAAACCCGTCCTGGAGTATCTCTCTCATGCGATCAATCTCTTGGTCACTCATTCGTTCTTCCACAGTCTTTCACCTCTCCACGAATCAGCTCAACCGCATGGTTAATTACAGGGCGTACAATCGCGAAGCTCTCCCTTACCGCCTTCTCGCTCCCGGGCATATTGATGATCAGGGTGCGTCTGCAGACACCTGCGTTTCCTCTCGAAAGCATGGCCCTTTCGGTCTTCTCCATGCTCCGGGCACGGATCGTCTCAGAGATACCTGGAACTTCCCTCTCTATCACCTGGGCGGTCGCCTCAGGAGTAACATCACTCGGTGCAAGACCAGTTCCCCCGAGGGTAAAGACGACGTCCGCCTCACCTCTGTCACAGATTCTCCTGAGTTCTTCGGCAATCTCATCCGCTCTATCTGGAAGGACCTTGTAACAGGAAAGGACACCGAGATCCTTCTCAACCAGAGCGCAGATTGCTGGCCCGCTTCGACCTAGTACTTATGTTTAAAACCGCCACTCTTATTTCCGCTCCCATGTACCGCTCTTCCCTCCCCTCTTCTCGGTGAGTGCAAGGTCACAGATCACCATCCCTCTATCGACTGCCTTGCACATGTCGTAAACCGTGAGCGCAGCCTGCGCTGCGGCCTGCAGCGCCTCCATCTCAGCACCGGTCTTTGCCGTTACGGAAACCTCTGTATGAATCGTGAGTATTCCTCTCTCGGGTTCCGGTATAAAGAGCACCTCCACATGGTTGATGGGAATGGAATGGCAGAGCGGAATGAGCTCATCTACCCGCTTCGCAGCGAGAATTCCCGCGATTTTCGCAGTGGTAAACACATCTCCTTTCTTCACGGTTCCTTTTGTTATGGCCTTGAGTGTCGCTGACTTCATTTTTATCTTGCACACCGCCTTGGCAATGCGCCCAGAAGACTCTTTGTCCCCAATATCCACCATTCGAACATTCCCATCACCGTCCAGATGGGTAAGTTTTTGATCCATAGGGCGCCTCCGTTCCTTTCTCCCCGAGTCCTCCACCGGTCACCGCCGTTCAACGACCTTTATCTCGATGTCTCTGGGCTCTCCCACATTTTTAAGTGAGCCCACGAGACCACGAATAACATTCACGAATACACTGGTCACGTAGGGGTTGAGTCCTACTCTTTTCCCGTTTATCAGCAGCTCGATGCTCACATTGGTCTCTTTCTCGGTCATTTTTCTTCTCCCATAGAAATCTCAGTGTACCTACTCTCCTGCTGAAACGATCCACTGATTGTGGAGAGAGACTATTCAGCGAAATATCAGCGATCGATGAGCAGTACCTTCACCGTTTCTCTCTCTTTAATCGTTTTCGTCCCTTCAGGCAGGATCATAAAACAGTTCGTCTCCGCACATCCCGTAATATCCGCTGACCCGTTGAGCGTGAAGGGGGTCACGGTGAGACCCCCGTCTTGCACCCCGCACCGGGAGGGTACTACATATAACCTCCCACTCTGATATGGGAAGTCAGCGGTTATTCGAGCATTCAGAAATCTGGGCTGGTAATCTTCCCTCCCCATCATTTTAAAAAGCGCGGGTTTGATAAAAAGAAAAAAGGTCGTAAGGTTCGATACCGGGTTTCCCGGTATCCCGAATATCCTGCATCCATCTTTCCTGGCAAAGAGAAGAGGTTTTCCCGGTTTCACCCTTACCCGATGAAAGAGCACACGCCCGCCCTCTTTCTGAAGAATGTCGGGGATCAGGTCATAATCCCCCATCGATACGCCCCCTGAGAGGAGAAACAGATCCTTCTCGAACCCTCTCCGTATCGCCTGCCTGAGCTCCTCCTCGCTGTCATCTGAAATTCCCATGTACTCAGCGCTACAGCCTGCTCCCCTTACCAGGGAATAGAGCATTGGGCCATTGCTATTTCGGATTTTTCCTTTCCCGGGGTTCTGGGCCGGTTCAACGATTTCGTTCCCTGTGGAGAGGATACCTGTCTTTGGCATCCGCACCACTCGAAGCGATGTCTTTCCAACAGACGCACACACCGCCACCTCAGAGCCCCCCATGAGGATCCCCCTGTGCAGCACCGTCTCACCTATTCTTACATCCTCACCCATTCTGCATACGTTTTCTCCTGACAGTACCCCTTTTTTAAAACGGATGAGGCTTTCTGAGACCCTTTCCGTGTCTTCCACCATCACAACCGCATCCGCCCCCTCAGGTACGGGGGCCCCGGTCATTATCTTCATGCATGTTCCCGTCCTGACAACCTCTGAGGAAAAGGTTCCCGCAGGAAGATTCCCGATGAGCGTCAGTTCTACAGGAAGCCTCGCAAGATCCCTGCTCAGAACCGCATACCCATCCATCGCGGCTTTGTGGAAGGGAGGAATATCAATGTCCGAACGAACATCTTCAGCAAGCACCTTTCCGTATACCGACTGGAGATCAGCATACTCTTCCCCGAGAATGTCGGTGTTATCAAAAATGTTGGCCAGGGCTTCGTCCACCGAGATCATTTTCATCCACCTCTTCAAAAAGAGATCTAAACCGGCTCTCCGCATACCTGCGCGTCTCTTCAGACAGCCGGTTGAACCGAGCAATGAGCTCTTTCGCTTCTTCGGTGAGCCTCGTACTCCCGCCTCCGGTTCCCCCTTTTTTCCTCTTCAGGAGTTTGAGACCGATATTACGCTCCACGCTGTCAAGGAAGTTCCAGGCGCGCCTGAATGATATTCCGAGCTTCAGAGCCGCCCGGGATATTGAGCCTTCCTCATCTATCGCCTGTAGAAGCGTGAGCTTCCCATTCCCCAAAACCGGTTTTCCTTCTTTCTCGAGCCAGATCTTTACTCTTACCCGCATCATGTCTTCGTTATGTTAATATAGCATATCGGTAATTCAAAGTTAACATCTATCTCTCTTCATTGCCATGAAAAAACAATCTCCCTGCTGGAGGTCAGGAAGGAACAGACAGTGGTCTAAAAATGTTAGAGATTAAATCGCAAAGAGAGATCTGCTTGTGGGTGCTTCGTACTCCTATGTTTTTATTACAGATTAAATCTCCTGAGGATTGTGCCGGAAACCCGTAAAGAAGGATTGTAAATACATCTCATGCCTTTTTGGTACATACACTTCTCTCTTATCGAGCAGTTTTTACAGTTCCTCTCATCATCACGGCGGACCGGACGGTTGAATACACCGATTACAAAGGAATCAGATATCATTACTCCTCGTTAAAAAGTAAACAGGATGGATATTCCTGAACTCAATCCAATGCGAGCTTTCCTCTCAATATGGTATCGCGCTCGTCCGGACCTGTGGAAAGAAGGACAACCTGAACGCCGAGCATCTCTTCAAGGGTTTCCACATATTGACGAGCTGCTGTTGGAAGTGCATCATATTCTCTGATTCCCGAAGTGTCGCTCCAGCCTTCATACTCCTCGTAAACCGGAATCGCCCTTTCCAGTACTGCCGTATTCGCAGGAAACCTGTCGGTTTTCACACCGTCTACCATATAGTGGGTGCACACCCTGACTTTCTTCAGGCCGTCGAGGACATCGAATTTGGTCATTGCGAGGGAATCGATCCCTGAAACAAGGAGGGCGTAGCGTACTGAAACCGCGTCGAACCATCCGCACCTGCGCGGCCTACCGGTGGAAGCACCAAACTCGCTTCCCCGTTCCCGCAGGAGCCTTCCTGTTTCATCCACAAGCTCCGTAGGAAAAGGGCCATGTCCAACCCGTGTAGTGTAGGCTTTTACCACCCCCAGCACCTGCCCCACCGCTTTCGGGCCGATCCCGAGCCCGGTGAGTATTCCACCAGCACTTGGATTCGAGGAAGTCACGTAGCCTTCACGTGCGAGCCTGTCCAGGAGCACTGTTGTGTTTGCTACATAGGGGCAGAGGATCTCCCGGAACACCTCAATCTTCTCCATAACCACACGTTTGGAGACCGGCTCTCTCTCAAAACGTTTCACCAATGTCGTGTTCACCTCCTCGAGTGCAAAACTCACCATCCGCTCTACATAGTCTCGTTCCTCCAGGTCGCAGGGGCGGATTCCGATTCGTGCATATTTAAAGGCATAGGAAGGACCGATCCCCCTCTTCGTGGTCCCTATACCTACGGCCTCCTCCATTGCAACATCGAGCTCGATATGATAGGGCATTATGAGCTGTGCTCTATCTGAAATAAACAGCCGGGAAGACGGATCAATCCCGTGAGAGCGTAACGTATCTATTTCCTCCTGAAGCGCCAGGGGGTTGACGACAACTCCATTTCCAATGATACAGACCTTCCCTTTTTTCAAAATTCCAGAGGGAATCAGGTGAAGGATAAACTTCTCACCGCCGGTTACCACCGTATGCCCCGCGTTGTTGCCTCCTTGATACCTGCAGATGACATCGGCCATTTCTGAGAGGAAGTGCACAAACTTACCCTTCCCTTCATCTCCCCACTGGGCCCCAACAATCGCAATACTTTTCATTACACCTCTCCAATGAACGGAATCATGTCATATAGAGTACATTTCCTGCGCTACTATAGAATAGAATAATACCATGCGCCCATTTTCTCAACCAAATATCACCCATCCTACTTTTTCGTTGACTGAAAAATCAGAGATTGTTAGCTTATTTCAACAGCTGGAACTAGAGGTCGACCAATGGTAGTCAAAAAAAAGAAGAAACCACCTATCAAGAAGCTTCTCGTTTCAATAATCATAGGCTTTGTGGCGGTTGCTTTCATCGGCAGCTTCGCCTACCAGTATGCAGCGCGTAGGGGAGGTAATGTAAGCTCTCTCGCCGAGGTGAACGGAGAGCCGATTTCTGTATCGAGCGATTCACTCTTCGCAAATCTCTACCGGCAGTTCTACGAAGAAGAGAGGCAGAACCTGAAGGAAGATGAGGAGATGAGTGAGGATAAAAACCTTGAGCTTCTCAGGCGGGCCCTGGACACGGTTATCCAGCGGACCCTGATCCTTCAGTACGCCGAACGTGAAGGCATAACAGTTGACAGAGAGACAGTCCTGACATCGATCGTGAAAAAGGGATACTACAGGAGCCAGGACAAGATTTTCGATGAAGACCGCTACAACAGAACTCCCGAAGCGGACAGGCAGAGCATCTTCCAGAGCGAGCAGGAACAGCTCATAATCAGCCTCTTTTATAATGAGCTCTTCGGCTCGGTTCCTGTGACTGATCTGGAAACTAAATCCTTCTACCAGTTTATCGATTACGGGAAGAAGATCGAATACATCTTTCTCCGTTATGACGACCTTCCCGAAGAAACGCTCAGAAGTTTCTACGGAGAAAACCCTAAACTCTTCGAAAGAGCTCACGTCGCCCATATTCTTATAAAACAGAATGAACCGAAAGGAGAACAGGTGCTCGCAGAGGTCATGGAGAACCCCGATGAGTTCCAGGAGCTCGCGAAGAAGTATTCAGAGGACACGACGAAGGAGAAGGGAGGCGATCTCGGCTGGTTCTACCGAAAAGATATGGTCCCCGAATTCTCGAATGCTGCCTTCAAGCTGAAGAAAGATGAGATCAGTCCCCTGGTCAAAACCGCCTTTGGGTACCACATCATCAAAGCCCTTGATGAAGTGAAAATCGAATCCTTTGAAGATGCGCTGTACAGGATAAAGAGAGAATACGTGAGCGAGCACAGGGACGAGGTAGAGAAGAAGGTCGCTTCTTTAAGCAAGGAAATACTTTCGGCTGCCACCACAAATCCCCAGGAATTCGCGACCATGGCCCAAGACCTGAGTCTGAAGGTGACAACCACCGATTTCATCACCCTCAGCGGGCAGTATATACTGAACGAAGAAAAAAATACCCCTCTCTTCGAGCTCATGAACAATCAGACCCTCATCGAGCTCGTCTACTCAACCCCAACCGAAAAAGTCGGAGGGCCTGTAAAAACGCAGGATGGTGAGATTATTTTTAAAGTCATCGATGAGAAAAAGTTTGATCAGGCGGAGTACGAAAAGGCAAAAGATTATATTGTGAATGCCTACAGGAACCTGAAGGAAAACGCTCTCTTCAACGACTGGTATATCAACGAAATGCGAAGGTCGAAGATTGTGGATAACTTCAATCAATTCTTCGAGCAAGCAGGATAAAAACCTCCTGTAACTTAAGGGCAGGCGGACTTTTATAAGAAAACCACCTAGCGCTTGTGGAAAAATGCCTGGCTTCAGAAAGGTATCCCTGAAGTGGGGTTCTGAACCCTCGAGGTAAACCAGGCGGTGGAAACCTGGCAACTACAGTTGTGCAGTAAAAGCTACACGGCTTCATGCTGGTATTTGAGGTTGCACCGATCAACTGAAGTTGCACAGGGCAACTGAGGTTGCACAGGGCAACTGAAGTTGCACAGGTCCCCAGGACATTCAATGGATACAATCGTTCAGAAAAACATTACCATTCTTTCCTCTCAAAACCCTTCTCTGAAAAACAAGCTTCTTCCGAAGGATTCTCTTGAGCCCTACCGATACGTGAGAGAGCCGAAGCCCAACATACTTGTGGGAAAAGGATTCTATCATTCAATAAAGGATCCGGAAAGGGAGGCTAAAAATCTGGTAGAAGGACTCACCGTACGGAAGGGCTTCCTCTTTCTCTTTCTCGGTGTGGGGCTCGCCTATCACATCGAACTTTTCAAGAAGCTCTACCAGGAAGCGGGTGAAGTAACGATCATCGCAGTGGAGAGAAGCCCTGAAGCATTCACTATTCTCATGCAAAGGAGGGAACTCTCTTTTCTCCAGGGTATACACCTGCTTATAGATGAGAGCCCACACAGGGTAGAACGTTTCTTCCACTCCCTTGATCCCCTCTCATTTAAAGGGTACAGGGTCATACGTCTTCGGGGGGCTTACTCTTTCTTTCGAGAGTACTACGGGGAAATCGAGACCTGCTTTAAACGCGTCATGTCCTCCAAGTTATCTGATATACTCACAAGATTTGCTTTTGAAAGCCTCTGGATGAAGAACATCGTCAAAAACGTGCCCTACCTCTGCGGAAAGAGCCCCATAAATCCGCTGAAAAATACTCTCCGCAACAAAGCTGCGCTGGTTATTGCTGCAGGACCATCCCTGAACGACCAGCTCAATCTCATCAAAGAGATATCCGGATCGATCTATCTCATTGCCGTCGACACCGCCCTTGAACCTCTCCTCCATCGTAATATATGGCCAGATTTCGTGGTGTCCCTCGACGGTCAATACTTCACAATATCCCACTTTCATACCGTGCTCTCCGGTAGGGATTTTCCGCACTCTCCGATTCTCATCGCCGATGTGGTTTGCCAGCCCCTGGTGTTGAAACACTGGCATGGCCCGCTCTATTTCAGCGCCACTGCGTCTAACTCCGCCGATGAAGTACACCCCCTCGTTCACATGCTCTCAGAGCGATTTCTTCCCCTTCATATGCTCCCCTGCGGAGGGTCGGTCGCCACCACCGCCATCGAGTTTGCGCTCTTCCTCGGGTCCAATCCTGTGCTCGTCACAGGCTTGGATCTCTCCTTCACTTTTTTTCACACCCACGCCAGCGAAACATCTAATGATCTTTATTTCCGTCGGTTATCCAACAGGTTAAAAACCATTCACTCATTGGCGGGAGAAAGGATTCACAGGAGAAACCTGCTATTTCTTCCTGGGCTGGATGGAGAAAAAGTGCTCTCTGATTTCGTATTCGGGAATTACCTGGACTGGTTTTCTCAAAAGGAAGAATACCTAAACAGGGTTTATAATGTGACGGTGCGGGGTGCAGAAGTTGCTCCCCTTGCGCACTTCCGACTGGAGGATTTCAGACCCGAAAAAAACAAAGAAAAGGCTCTCTCTCCAAGGTTTTGCCTCAGGATGAAAGGCGCAAAAAGGGGAAAAGATTCCACTCACGCACCAGCGGAGAAAGAACTCTCGCACGACGTCTGCATGCAGTTTCTTGCGGATCTGAAGCATGAGATACCCAGAGCGCGCGCCACCCTGTCCATGAATTCAGATCAGAAGGGCACGGTACATTTTGCGGATGCTCGATATCCGCAAGATGCTTTGCATCCGCTTTTAAAAAACATCCTCCCCCTTGCCATCTCGATACACCGAGACTTGGTTTCCGCCAGTTCCCATGTGCACCTCTTTCTCGATATGCTAGAAAAAAATGTATGTCGATCGATCCGACATATGAAGACAAAAGATCACTGAATCTTTCGCACCTCATACATGCCGTCATTCATGTAAATGTACACAGTTGTGTTCGAATAACTCTTGAAGGGGATCGAAATGCTCTCTCCCCCAATGCCCGGAGCGTTGTAGATTTCCCGCTCACCTATCTTGTCCCTCACCACGATCCGGAGCTGTACCTCTTGGAACTCGAGCGGCACATCAAAGTTCAGTACTCGTGCGTAAAGCTTGTCCTTTTCTCTTTCAGAGGGGAGATAGCCGACGTTGAACGTGACCGTATCATTCCTGTTCACCAAGGTTTCCGGAAGCGGATCCTGTGATATGATGATCCCGTTCTGTGACGGATCGATCACCTCCTCAGTCACAATCTGAACAACCACACCCCTGAGCGCCAGGATCTGCATCGCCTCGTTCACATTCTGTCCCATGTAATCATCAAGCCGGAACGCCTGGATCTCCTTTCCCTTGCTAATGATCAGATCGATACTGTCCACATTGGTAATCGGGGTATTCGGAGGGGGAAACTGCCCGATGATCGTACCTCTAGGAAGGTCTGAAATGACATTAGTAATGTTCCCGAGCTTGATCGTCTTTCCCTGAAAGGAGAATATCTCCTGGAGACGGTTGTTAACGTAGGCCAAGGTTTTTCCCGTGTAATCCTCCACAATGGAGATTATCGGTCCCTTGCTCACGATCAATTTCACGTCTTTACCTTCTCGAACGACGCTTCCCGGCTGGGGGTCCTGCTCCACGATTACATTCTTCGGATATTCACTGAAATAGCGTGGATCGATCAGGACATTGAGCCGCTTTTTCTGAAGAATGAGAAGCCCGTCTATGAGCTCGCTCTCCGTAACCTTTGGAACCGTGACCTCCGGTGGGCCCTTTCTCACAACCCAGAAAATGACCGCTGCCACCACCAAAAGCACGAGGATAAAAAGAAAGAGAATAATGATAACGTTTCTTATGATGAGCCGGGATTTAGAGATTACCTCGGTCCTAAAAAGACGGAACACATTTCTTAATCTGTGGAAAAAACCTCTTCTGTCAGCATAGGTATTGAAACTCATCGGACTGCACTTTTCAGAACGGAAATAAATAGATGATTTCTTTTAAGATCAAGGGTCAATCAACAGGAACTTTTTAATCGTTGGCGAACAATATCTTCCTTTTACAAACATGAGCAACAACCCTGCAAAGCAAGCCGGGCTTCAACCTAATAATTGTTCACCAAAAACTATTTCGTCGTTGGTGAACTTTGTTCACCAACTCAATAATTAGTTCTTTAGCTCTTTATAATTGTATGCCGACTGTTCAAGAAACAGCTACGATTTCATAGTTGCTGCAATTGTTCACCAAAAACTATTTATAACAACAGAGCGGAAAATAATCAACCCTTTCTTAATCATCCGAGTATTTTTCCTAGGAGGCTTCGATATCCGTTTATGAACACCTCATGGTTCATTCTTCTCTTGTTCTCCAACTGGAGATCAGTGATGCCGATCAATCCGTTTCCGGTTTGTACGACAATGCCCTCACTCCTGTCGAGCTTCACAATCCTTCCCGGCTCGTGCTCTTCTTCATCCTTAAACTCGGAAAGATGAGCTCTGAATACCCTTAAAAGCTTTCCCTCAAGAGAGGTAAATGCAACAGGCCACAGATTGAAAGCTCTGATCTTATTCACCACAGTACCCGCGTCTTCGTGCCAGTTTATGCGCCCGTCCTCTTTGCTGATCTTCGAACAGTAGGTCGCTTCCCTATCGTCCTGTTTTTTTGGTTTTTCCCGCCCACTCAGATAGTCATCAATGGACAGGGTCAGAAAGCCGGGGCCTTGAAGGATGAAAATATCCATGAGATCCTCTGCGGTCACCTCTGGGGTAATGGGGACCTGCATGTGGGCGATTATATCACCTGCATCCATTCTTCGTTCCATGATTTGGACAGTCATTCCGGTGATCCTGTTGCCCTCCAGGAGCGAAGATTCGATCGGAGATGCGCCCCTGTATTTCGGGAGAAGCGAGGCATGAAGGTTCAGTGCGCCGTACTGCGGGAAGTGAATAAGATATTCGGGGAGAATCATTCCAAATGCGACGACAACGATGAGGTTGACTTCCTGTTCTTCGCACACATAGAGGATGCCGTGATCAATTGTCAAGGGCTTCAATATGCGAATATGAGCCGTTTTTGCAACGCCGCTCACCGGCGTTTCCCGTAATTTTCTGCCCCGACCAACCTCTCTGTCAGGCTGTGTCACAACAAGAACCACCTGAAAATCATTAAGGAGCCTTGAAAGACAGGCAGCTGCAAGCTCCGGAGAGCCAAAGAATCCTATTCGCACCCTATTTTTCATTGACATGTGTGTGAATGTTGCAAGGTTTTGAGAAAATCTATCTCAGGATGCAGTTGTATTGAAGGTAGATCTTCTCTACAGCAGTGTCTGGTTTTCGGAAAGCTGGTGTGGTCCATGCATGCGTGCTCTGGACACGCTTGTCCCCGGCATGTGTGCTGCCTGCACGCGTACCTCCGGTGCGTTGAGGTGTGTCTTCACCCTCTCTCTTTCTTCCTCGGAGAGCCGATCAATGAAGAGCACACCGTTGAGGTGATCGATTTCATGCTGAAGAACCCGGGCAAGCAGGTGTGTTGCAGTTATCTCTACCAGTCTGCCGCTTCTGGTCATACCTTTCACGATGACCTTTAAAGGCCTCAACACTTCGGCGTTCACACCCGGTATGCTGAGACATCCTTCTTCCATGCTGTCCGTATCCTCGGATGCATATTCAACGACCGGATCGATCAGAGCCAGCCGTTCGAAATTTTTTTTATCCACTGAAACGATGATGATTCTCTTGGAGACCCCTATCTGGGGCGCAGCGAGTCCTATTCCTCCCGCTTCATCCATGATCTTGAACATATCCAAAATGAGCGTACGAGTGGTTTCATCAACCACCTCCACCGGATCCGCCGTCTTCCTCAATACTGGATCTGGGTAGGTTTTAAGATCTCTGACGTTCATGTAAAAAATATAACTATTGAGAGATGGATGAACAAGTTTTTTCAAAGCATTGACACGGGATCAATGTCGATTTCGAGGTAGTGCCCCTGCCTTTTTACTATTTTCGTCTGGAGCTCCCTCAGAATTTCTCGCATGCCTGTAAGCTGATTCAGCTTTATAATCACATGGACCCTGTAGTTGTTCTTTATCCTGGAGAGCGGGCAGAACGCGGGACCGAGCAGGGAGATGTAGCTTTTTGTTCTCTCCTGGATGAAGGAGATGGCGCAGTAGGCTGCATCAAAGAGCTTCTTTGAATCCACCCCTCTGAACACAAGCCGCACAATCCTGCAGAAGGGGGGGTAGATGAGATTTTCTCTATATTTTATCTCGCGGGAGAAAAACTCCTCATAATCCTGATTTTTTGCGGTTTGAATGGTGTAGTGTACTGGATTGTAGGTCTGAATTATCACCTCCCCACCCTTTTGGCTCCTCCCCGCTCTTCCGGAAACCTGGGTGATGAGATTGAAAGTACGCTCGGCAGACCTGAAATCGGGAAAGTTCAGGGGAATATCTGCGTTCAGTACCCCGACGAGTGTTACATCGGGGAAATGCAGCCCCTTGGTAACGATCTGGGTTCCTATGAGAATGTCAATGTGTTTCTTAGAGAACTCAGAGAGGATGTGGGAAAGAGAGTTCCTCTTTTTCACGGTGTCGGTATCCATTCTCACCACCACCGCAGCAGGAAAGTACTCGTGGAGGGCTTTTTCGATTTTCTGCGTGCCGAATCCGGAATAGAGAATCCTCTCATCACTGCAGACAGGGCAAAGATCACGGGGAGACTCCGAATAACCGCAGTAGTGGCAGATCATTGTGCCCTTGGTCTTATGGTAGGTGAGCGTAATATCACAATTTTTGCATTTGAAGATGTATCCGCAATTCTCGCAGTGCACGTAGGGAGAAAATCCCCTCCTATTGAGAAACAGGATGACCTGTTCGCTCTGCTTTAGCCGCCTTTCAATCGCCTTGAACAGTGGATTCGAAATATATCTGCCTCCCCTGAGTCTTCTCAGATCGGCAATGTGGGTGGAGGGAAGCTTCTGGTTCAGCACCCTGCGAGAGAGCGTAAGAAGGGTGAACCTGTTCATTTTTGCAAAATAGAAGGACTCAATCGAAGGGGTTGCACTACCAAAAAGCAGCGCCGCATTGTGCACTTTTGCACGAAAATATGCAACGCTTTTTGCATTATAGCGCGGCGTTTCGTCTGATTTATAGCTCGTCTCATGCTCCTCGTCGATGATGATAATACCGATGTCCTTCAGCGGTGCGAAAATTGCCGAACGGGCTCCGATAACGACCCGCCTATCCCCGCTTAGTATTCTGTGCCATTCGTTGATTTTTTCCGCCCTCGTGAGCCGGGAATGGAGAATCGCAAGCTCACTCCCCATGCGTTTTGAGAAGTACTCGACCGTTTGTGGCGTGAGGGATATCTCCGGTACGAGGAGTATCGCTCCTCTCCCGCGTTCAAGCACCTCGTGTATGATTCTGAGATAGATTTCAGTCTTTCCGCTCCCTGTCACACCGTGCAGGAGAAAATGCCGTGCATGCTCCTCATCGAGTGACTGAAGTAGGCGGGAAAAGACCTCTGTCTGCTCCTCTGTAAGTGTGAT
>Ga0111221_1064_pt1 | contig 14206 bp, 10 predicted proteins | sample DeeMarSWOR152_54_FD_80385 | JGI IMG/M metagenome (GOLD analysis project Ga0111221, IMG submission 80385) | Spirochaetes bacterium DG_61 | reverse complement strand
CAATGGCTCTCTCACGATCAATAAAGATGTAGACTCTCATCCTGATCCCGACAGGGTATCTTCCATAGCATTTAAGTATAGAGGTCTCAACAATGGATGCCGCCGAGTCCGCGTCTCGGAAGTCGAGGCGAAAAACTTGGCCGAAGTTGAATCCCGAACAGAAAAGCAGGCTGCGGGGGCCACAAAGCCAACAGAACCCAACGTTAAAGGAAAACTCGTTGAATATGCTTGGTGGATGAAAAAACAGGGCTATGCTGACTCAACTATAAAGGGAAGAATCAAAATACTTAAAACACTCTCACGAAAAGGAGCCAATGTTTTCGACTCTGAGTCCATCAAGGAGGTCATAGCAAAGCAAACATGGAAAGAGTCAAGTAAGAAATACGCAGTCATCGCATATTCCTGCTTTCTTCAGATGTTTGGGCTGAGCTGGAAGCCACCCATCTACAGGCATCGAGAAACAATGCCGTTCATTCCACTGGAAGAGGAAATCGATCAACTAATCGCCTGCTGTGGCAGAGTAACGGCTACGTTCCTGCAAGGTTTAAAAGAGACTGGGGCTGACCCCGGGGAGTTCATAGCTATAAGATGGATTGACGTTGACAGGAAAAACAGAGCCATCGCAATAAATCATCCCGTGAAGGGCCACAATCCGAGAGTAGTTCATGTTTCCAGGAAACTCATCGACATGCTTGAGAAGTTGCCAAAGAAGGGCGAGAGATTATTTGTCACGAACGTAGACTACATGTACAAGAACTTTCGCCTTCAGCGAAGGAAGGCCACGAGAAAACTTGTAAATCCAAGACTGGAAAAGATCACTTTCGTCACTCTACGGCACTGGAAGGGCACGATGGAATACCACAGAACCAAGGACATTCTACACGTCAAAAGAGTACTCGGCCATAAATGCATCCAATCCACAATGGTATACATCAACCTCGATCAAGCTTACTTTCACCAAACCAGTGAAGAGTTCACCGTAAGAATTGCGAGCGATGTGAAACAGGCCTGTGAGCTTGTTGAGACAGGATTCGAATACATCACTGGAGACTATAGCGACGGCGGCAAGATATTCAGGAAGCGGAAGTAAAAATGGTAGGGTATCCCTTAAAATGCCTAGGTCTTCTTGAGGTATCCCTCTCTGGGAGAATATATGGTTCCTTCATTTTGCATTTTTCTGATGAGTGTTTCCGCTTCGGTGCCCATTATATCATATTCGGTTTCAAGTTTTTCCAGAAGCTCCGACTTTTCCACCATACCGGTTTCCCTTTCCATCTCGACTATGGCCCCTAAGAGGATACTTAGCTTGTCACGCAAACTCTTGGGTTTTCCAGTCATAATTATATCGATGTCCAATTTGTGGGAGGAGATGTCGATTCCAACCTCTTCCAGTGACTTTTTCATTATAGCGATGGAGGCTTCGGCATCCTCAACGAGTATCTCCTTCCTGAAGGCAGCCCGTGCCCTAGCCTCAGCCAAGCGAACAAGAGACTCAAGTTGCCGAGCGGTGATGGCTATGGGCGTCCCCTCAGTTTCACTGGCCGAACGCATGGTTAGGTAAAAATCTCTGAGGCGTTGCAGGGATTCCTCAGTCAATACAGGCTTCATGTTTCTGACGTAACTGACGTACTTTCGAAAGAGATCTGGCGGTATGGGAGGCTCGACGGGGGCGATACCTGTTTTGTGGAGGTTGAGGATGTGCTCCGACATCTTTGTGTCCAAATCCTTTTCAGGCACATCTCTCAACACAAAGATGAGGTCAAACCTTGACAGAATCGTGACGGGAAGAGAGATATTCTCTGCCACCGTCCTATAGGGTTCGTATCTTCCCAAGGCGGGGTTAGCTGCCGCCAGTATAGCTGTTCGAGCGTTGAGGGTTGCCACGATGCCACCCTTCGCGACTGAAACGGTGTGCTGCTCCATGGCCTCATGTATGGCTACTCTATCCTCGGGCCGCATCTTGTCAATCTCGTCGATGCAGGCAACACCCTTGTCTGCAAGCACCAAGGCTCCTGCTTCGAGACTCATTCCTCCTCCTTGTTCTCGCAGCACAGCCGCGGTTAAGCCGGCAGCGGTGGTTCCTCTCCCAGAAGTGTAGAGGCCTCGTGGAGCGACTCTCGACACGTATTGCAATAATTGCGACTTGGCGGTTCCCGGATCTCCTATCAAAAGGACGTTCATGTCTCCTCGAATCTTGATGTCGGGAAGGTATTTTGGGACGCCTCCAAAGAGAAGGTACATGATTGCTTCTTTAACGTGCTCATAACCATAAATGGAGGGAGCTATGGATCGAATGATTTTACGGTGAACCCACGGATCCTTTGCGAGTTCGATAATTTGTTTCTCCTCCTGAGGCGAGATGAGTACCGTCTCCGGCTCTTTACTTACGACATCAATGAAGTTACAATCAAGGTGCAACTGAAACACTCGAAGCTTTCCGACCCTTGGAAGGGTGGGGGCGGCCGCGCGAACAATTCCCACCACGGAAACATGGTCTCCAGGCCTTGCTACGTCAACAAGGTCTCTCCCGACGAGCCGGATATTTACCCAGCGGGGGAGTTGACCCGGTGGGAGTTCCTCAGGCCTTTCTTGGATGCGAATTTCTTGGGAATCGATGAAGACAGATTCTTCTTGGACGAAGTCGAAGGGCCCCTTCCCTCTACACGCTGGATCGGTGCACGCGAACGGGGCTGCAAGGAACGGGCCCGTCTGATCGATGTAGCTGATGGTTCCGCACCGTTTACAACGGAAGGCAGCTCGTACTACCATGGGCTGGACATACGGGGCGCGTACAATGATTCCCTCTACCATCAGTAGTTTTCCGATGTGTTCAGACCCCAGCGTTCGAAGCAAAGTAGTTATCGGCAAGCCCCTGAATTGGATCTTCACCGCTCCGATTCCTTCGGCGTATTCAGGGTCTTCTATCTGCAGTTGGGCGTATGCAGCGCGATTCGCGTAGTCTAGGTATTCGTCAGGTTTCTCGATGATGCTTTCTGCAAGGGCCGAGTCCGTTGCTAGCAGACCCTCAAAATCCACGATAAGGGAGGTTCTTCCGGTGATAGCTATTTGGGAGATTCGCTGACGATATTTTTCTGATTTCAGGAAGTCCTGAAACCTTTCTTGAGGGTCCGCCAAGACTAGCTCTTCAGTCAAGATTCACCGCCACCCTTCAGGATTTTCGATCTACAATCGCTGATAATGGAAAACAAGCGCTCATAGACTATGCGCTCCTCCCTCGTTAGATTCTTGAGAAAATGGCTTGTTTGCATAGATGTTGATGCGAGGGAAACGATCTTTTTTAATCGGCAATTAATAATGTCGCGGGAGAGCTTTGATACCTTCTCGTATTCCTTCATCTTTTCAGGGTTATTCACGGCTTCCTTTTTTAATCTAGCTATGTAGCGTCGCAGTCTAGGATAAAAATCCTCCGATAGGGAGGAGACTTGTCTCACAGACTGAACACGCTCCTTCCAGTGTATCTTGTAGAGCTTCATCGCATCCAACAACTCTTCCTCTCGAAAACGAGCTACTCCCGCCTTTTCCATCTCACGAGCAATCCAAAACCTGACCTCGTACTCCTTACCCTCCTCAAAGGGACCGACCTTGAAGCCCACAAGTTCGATCTCAGGGCAGGCCCTACTTGCAACGATCTTAACCGGTGTGTTTTCGAACACAAAATCCTCATCATTGATAAATGATGACCCTTCCAACAACATTTAACCCTCATTCCAACGAGAGGTTTATCTGAAACTAAGATACACCTTTCCAATATAAAGGCTATAGTCAAAAGCCGAAGAGCCAAAAAATGAGAAAGTCGGGTAATATTTTAGAGCTCGGTTTCGGATTCTTGGTTAAACATTTCTTTGGAGTTTAAACAGGGTCTAGATTCGAGTCATTTCTTCGACTGGAACGAGACAGTGCGGAGCAAAGGTGTCAACTTTTGCTCCCTCCTCCAACATGGCTGCTCCAGGAGTCAGACCGCCAACCATGCACAACCCAAATCTATCCATGCCCACGGGTATTCCAAGTACTGGTTCATTAGGCTCACCGAAGACTAAGACGCCCCCCCACCCTCTGTTCTTGAGGCTTGTCAGAATTTTTTTGGTTCTTTCTCTAGCTCCTGCAGGTATTTCCCTTAGGGTGGCGGGCAACATGCCTGATCCGGTACGTAGTACTTTCATGATTGAGGTCATATTTTTGTATACGAATACCTCCAGTGGAGGTATGGTTGTCCTCTCGTAAGAGATTATCTCTACAAAACGTATGGGGTTACGATTCACCATTTGAACTAGCCCACCGCAATTGAAAAGCAGGGGAGTACCTGAGTGGATGAGTATCCCGTCTATACTCAAGTTACACACTGTGAATAGAGCTATTTTTCCCTCTGGGACAGAAATATTCAGGTACTCCTCCCCCTCGTCTAACACCTTAATATAAGGTGCTGATAACAGATTTATTTCACTAAGAGCCTTGACGATTTCAGCCGTCTTATCACGGAGGGCTTTATCTATTATAGAAACATTTGCAACAATCATCCCAGAATCTGCCTCAAGATCGTACGTTACTGAATATGCCATAGATAAGAAACGAGTGATGACAAAACTAGCTCGTTGAAAAGCTAGAGCTCTGCTAAGTTCCTCCAACCCTTGAGGAGTTATCGTCCTTCCACTTCTATCATGACCCTTAACAAAACCCTTCGCCTCCAACAACTGAAGATGATACCTTACTGTCCTCTCGCTGAGAAGGAACCCTTTCTTTCTCAACTCTCGTCTCAGCACAGTCGAGCCTACGGGACTTTCATATTCACTTAAAACTCTCAGTATCTCAACCTCTTTTCTGTCGGTCTCAGTCAAATGGACCATACACTATCTCTCCATAAGAGAATTGGTCTCTTCCATTTATATTATATTATAAAGGAAGGAATATCGGAGACCTCACACCAAACCGGGGATCATAATCTATCTCGGATTATACCTCGGTGCAATCGTAGAGGCATTCAGTATCTTAATGTCCTAGAAGGGCATCTCTATCAGCTCTATAGTATTCTCCGAAACATTAAAAAAGACCTATGGCATAGGGTTACCGTATCCCTACAATTTCGGGAGGAGTAAAGATGCCGGAGCGTGTTAATAGGAACTCTTCTTACCTAAACGCCAAATCTACCACCGGAACCACGACAAGAGTGAAGGACGTAAGTCCAATGAGCGGCATGTGCCCCATATGCATTCGAGACTGCCCCTTTCTCTGCGAAGTTGGGCTATCCACATTTAGAGGAAGGGAGGCGCTTTACCCAGAGCCCCTACAATTCGGGGATAGCACCGCCGCGGCCTTGAAGGATTTTGGCTTAGACTGGTCTCAGATCCAAATCCTCTCGTCTGTTTTCGGAGCCCAAGGAATAGAAGCTGACTCTGACTTGGCACTCTTCGAAAATGCGAACACAGAAACCAAGGTGGCGGGTATCCCACTAAAAATCCCTGTCATGACGGGTGCCTTTGGATCCACCGAAGTGGCTAGGGTGAACTGGGATGGCTTGGCGATCGGCGCGGCTATCTCAGGCGTTATCATAACGATCGGAGAAAACGTGTGCGGTATGGACCGTGAATCTAGAATCGTAAACGGCAAGGTGACCTATTCAAAGGAGTTGGAACGCAGAATTGATTCCTTCCGAAAGTTCTGGGATGAAAAATATGGTAATGTGGCTGTTCAAACTAATGTAGAGGACCAGAGGTTAGGCGTTGACATCTACGCCATATCTAAGCTAGAAGTAGATATCATCGAGAGAAAGTGGGGTCAGGGAGCCAAAGCGATCGGAGGAGAGGTCAGGATTAGAGACCTGGATAAGGCTATCATGCTGAAAAAACGGGGATATATCGTTATTCCGGACCCAGAGGACAAGACCTTTCAGGAAGCTTTCAAAGATGGAGTCTTCAGATCATTTGAGAGGCATAGCCGAGTGGGCATGCCCGTCCAAAGGAGCTTTCTAGAGGATATCGACTGGCTGAGGAACCAAGGTGCCAAGCACATACTTCTTAAGACTGGCGCCTACAGACCGTCCGCCGTCGCTTATACCATGAAGTTTGCCTCTGAAGCGAAAATTGATGCGGTAACCTTTGACGGCGCCGGAGGAGGAACTGGCATGAGCCCAGTGCCAATGATGGATGAGATGAGTACACCTACCGTTTACTTAGAAGCCCAAGTCTTGAAATGTGCGGAAATTCTGAGAAAGAAGAGCAGGCATTTGCCGGACATCGTAATGGCTGGAGGTTTCATAAAAGAGTCCCAAATATTCAAGGCCATAGCGATTAGCAATTTCGGTAACGGTCCGTACGTGAAGGCGGTTTTAATGGCGAGGTCTCCTCTCTTAGCGGTTATGAAAACTTCTTATTTCCTAGAACTAGCTGAGTCGGGCAAGCTTCCGAGAAAGTTTGCGGATCGATACGGCACAACTCCAGACAAGTTCTTCGTAGTCACGCCACAGTTAATGGACTTGTATGGGGGGAAGTTCAAGGAAATTCCATGGGAGGCGATAGGTCTCTACACGTATTTGTCCGAAAGGGTCATGGTTGGGTTGACGCAGCTTCTGGCTGGGGCCAGAAAGTGGAAACTGGATTTGCTGGATAGACACGATCTTGTCTCACTCTCGGAGAGAGCGGCAAAGACGACGGGAATCCCCCTAATGGAAGAGGCAGAGGCAGACGCCATCGAAAGAATCCTCGAATAATTCCCTCTCTTTATACTCTAAGGTCTTAGCTTCTAAAGTTTCTTTAGGGGAACATTCTTTTACATAGGGCTTGTAATTGCTTAGAGGAATAACTTTTCTAACTACACCAGCCAAGACGGCTACGGTGAGTATGTAAGGCTGAGGGGAGGGGGGGTTGAGAGGTTTCGAGGTGTGAGTAAACGAAAATTCCCAAAACACAGGTACAAGCATGATAAACAAACTACATAGAGATTCACAGGTTCAGCCGAACAAAAGGGAAAGAATAGCATAACCGGAATGAAGGTCTCGGAGAGAGAACTGAGACTCATCGGGGAGCGCATCGTGAACCTGAACAAAGCGTTTAACGCACGTGAAGGAATAAGTCGCAAGGTCGATACCGTTCCGGATCGTTTAACGAACGAGCCAGCGCCTAAGGGATAGGAGAAGGGACATGTTGTAGAGTTGAGTGAGATACTTGATGAGTACTATGAGCTCCGCGGCTGGGATGAAAAGACTGGTCTGCCCCTTCGCTCCACGCTGTAAAAACTGGGCTTAAACGATGTTGCAGAAGCTCTCGGCAAAATTGAGAAGCTCATAAACTAAGCCTTATTGCAGCAACGTGATTACTAAAGTTATTTCTTACTGCCGTTTTATATAGAAATGACTATTCCCTTGTATAAGGCTCTAAAAGCGCGGAAGGGGCTCCCAGCCTTCTAAGGAAGAGTAAAAGGCTGATCAGCGCGATGAGTGTCGCGAGGTAAGGCAGCATCCCCAGGATATGAATCGGAAATCCTAGACCCTGAAGTTCGAATTGGAGAGCATGCACTCCCCCAAAAAGTAACGATCCCAACAGTGCACCCAAAGGATTCCAAAGTGAGAAAATCGTGAGTGCTATCACCAACCAACCCCAACCAGCAATCATCCCTTCCAGCCAATAACCCATCCACGCTATCGAAAAGAAGGCTCCTCCCAGTCCAGCCAAAGCCCCCCCTAGGCTCACGCAGAGATAACGGGTTCGAAAGACGTTCACCCCTGCTGAGTCCGCCGCAGCTGGATTTTCGCCGACTGCCCTTATGTTAAGTCCAATTCTAGTTTTGAAAAGTACAAACCACATTATTGGAACCAGTATTAAGGCTAAGTAGACCAGAAACACATGTTGGAATAGGAATTCACCGAGTACTGGTATATCACTCAATAACGGGATCGGTGCCTTGGTGAAACGAAATGGCAACTTCTCCCCGGCACGGGCTACTCCAATTACCCCACTTAGACCAAGTCCAAGCATGAAGAGCCCGAGTCCGGCGGGAACTTGCATGCCCTGTAAATGAACGGCTACGAAAGCGAACAAGAAAGCCAAGAGCGCTCCGCTCATCATACCTATAGCGACTCCTGCCCAAGCATTTCCCACTACAAAAGCCCCTAATATACCCACGGCGGCTCCGGTGCTCATCATGCCCTCAATTCCGAGATTTAACACACCGGAGCGTTCGGTGTAGACTTCCCCCAGCGTCCCGAAGAGAAGAGGTGTTGCAAAAATCATCGCCCTGTTGAGAAAGGGGCCTGTTTTTACACCTGATAGCTCCAAGTACAACACTAAGAAGATTGCAGCAGCTATACCAACAACGAAAATCTTCTCCTTCGCATGCGCATGCGAAACTTTATTCATCACTAGAGCACCTCCAACGATGGCCAAGAGCACCAAATTCAAAGGTATTCATCTTCCCCCATCCAAAACAATTCTATATCTAGAGAGTATCGCTCCTCCAATAAGGCTGATGAGGATTAACCCCAAGATTGCCGTAACCATGGCATATGGAATCCCCTCAATGAGTTGGACACCATGTCCACCTATCAAAATCCCCGCTATGAAGAAGGCCGCCAGTGCGGAGCCCAGAGCACTCCTTCTCCCCAGCCACGCCACGATGATTGCGGTATACCCGTAACTAGAAACATACGCTAGCCCGCTTCCATCAACGCCCTGTTTGAGCATGTGATGAATGCCGGCCACTTCTCCTACACCGGCTAAGCCTGCGAGACCTCCACTGATGATCATCACCAACATCATTATCTTAAAGCTGCTTATGCCAGCGTAGCTGGCTGCGGTAGGATTCTCGCCAAAAACTCTGACCTCGTAACCTAGCTTGGTTCTCCTCAAAAGTATGAACATCAGGACGACTGCGATCCCGATGATAAGGGTTGGATAATGAACACGGGTCCCAGCTAATGTCGGCAAGCACACGGAGGCAGGGAGGGGGGCTGTATATGGAAAGCCGACCCCGGGAGCCTGCCATGGCCCATACACTAAATATAGCAACAGTTTATGGGCGACGTAATTCAGCAGCAGGGTGCCAATCACCATGTCGAGACCAATTTTATTATTCAAAAACGCACAAATGGCCGCAAAACCGCCCCCGGCAGCAAAACCCGCTAAAAACATAAGTGCCACAGACGCGGGTGCTGGTAGGTCGAAGGGAAAGAATAGAGCCACTCCCGTGCCCGTGATCGCACCAATTGTCATCTGCCCGGGAGCACCAATGTTCCACGCTCTCGCTTTAAAGGCGATGGCTAGCCCCTCTCCTATCAGAAGAAGGGGAATTGTCTTGGTTAGGGTCTCAGCAAGGGCCGAAAAACCTCCAAAGGCCCCTGAAAACAATGTTAAATAGATATGGAGAGGATCGAAACCCTGTGTCCATAAAAGGAGGGACCCTACCAATAAAGCGATGACTATGGAGAGGCCCGAAATCCCGAGCTCGAGCCAAGGCGAAGGAACAACTCTCTTCACTATCTTAAGCCTGAGCATTACAAGATCTCACCCCATGGAGTTCCGGTCATCATCAACCCAATTTCCTCGCGACTCACCTCATCGGCGTCAACTATTCCCATGATCTTCCCTTCGTACATCACAGCGATTCGATCGCTCATCATCATTATCTCATCCAAGTCCTCTGAAACCAAGAGAATCGCGCCCTTTTTCCTCCTCTGTTCCAACATCAGTTCACGAATACTTTCTATCGACCCCACATCGAGACCGTAAGTGGGATACGCGGCTATTAGCAGCTTAAGCTCGCCGGAGGTCTCCCTAGCTAAGATCAACCTCTGGATGTTTCCCCCGGAGAGAAGACTTGCCCGACTGTCAGGGCTAGGGGTAATTATATTGTATCGAGAGATTTTTTCCTCAGCATTGCGACTTATCGCACTGTAATTAAGAAATACCCTCCCAGAAAAGGGAGGAACCCGATAATCTTTCAGGATGAGATTTTCTTTCACATTCATGGTAGGAACTATACCGACTTCAATCCGTTGCTCAGGAATATATGCTACGCCCGCGTTCACAAACTTGCGCGGAGAAGCGTTCGTCATTTCCTTTTCAGAGAGTATTACTTCGCCCTCAACGACTTTCCGTAACCCAGTGAGAGCCTCGATGAGCTCCCTCTGACCACTTCCACCGATTCCTGCTATCCCTAAAATCTCCCCTTCGCGGATGGAAAAGGAAACGTTCATAACGGCCGTTTCTCCCTTGTCGCCGAGGACACGAAGCTTTTTCACTTCTAAAACGGTTTTACCCTTTTTTACGGGTTTTTTCTTCACCCTAAACAGGACCTCCCGTCCCACCATCCACACTGCTAGAGATCTCTTAGTCGCCTTTGAGGTTGGGAGAGTCTTAACTTTCTTGCCTTTTTTTAAAACGGTGACTCGATCGCTGATCTCCAACACTTCATCGAGTTTGTGGGTGATGAAGATTATTGCGTAACCCTTCTTTTTCATCTCTTTGAGTCGCGAGAAAAGTTCCCTCTTTCCTTGTAGAGTAAGGGTGGAGGTCGGTTCGTCTAGGATGAGGATTTCCGCACCACGGCAGAGTACTTTCATTATTTCGACTTTTTGTCGTTCGGCAGCCGAGAGTTGCCAGATTTCAGCGTTCGGATCCACTTTCAATCCGAATTCTTCCGAGATCCTCAAGATTCTCTTCTTTACTTTACTTCCCGGGAAGAAGAAATCGCGGGATGAGGCGAGGGCGATGGTCTCTGCAACCGTATGGCGAGGGACTTGTTTGAAGAGTTGGTGGACCATCCCTATCCCCAGCTCGATCGCGTCCTTCGGGGATCCGATGTTTACGTTTTTGCTACGAATACGAATTTCGCCCTCATCCGGCTTGTACAACCCGTAAAGGATATTCATCAATGTCGTTTTTCCCGCGCCGTTTTCCCCGAGCAAAGCATGGATCTCCCCGGCCTGCACATCGAAGTCTACGTGGTCGTTCGCGAGCATGCCGAGAAAGCGCTTCGTGATTCCCCTCATTTCCGCGACGGTTTCTCCGATCTTCACTTCAGGAACGGCTGTAACTTTTCTCTCTTTTTTTCTCCCGAGTATAGGGATTTTGAACGGGATCTTCAAATTCGTACCCCCGTCTCTTCTGAGCAACCGGTTAGTGGTATTCTTCTTCTATCATTAAAAAGTGGTGGGCTCACCCTACAATTGACATCAGCGCTTGTTTTCGTTCCTCGCGCTCGTAGATTAGAATCGGTGGTAATCATAATTCATTACTTGTCGGCCTCAACGGTTCATCCTAAGGATCTAGCGTATAGCTTCACTTCGCGAGTGTGTTCAGTCTCATGATGCTCCGCTTTTGCAAGCCAGTGCGAACATCCCAGCTCCAAGGGCGATAGTACTCATCAAACATTGGCTTGAGGTCGACGACCGTGTCCTTTCCTGACCCTTTAGGCATCGATTCCTTAGCGCGCGCTATCTCACGACGATAGCTAGGCGTCTGGCAATGTCCGGCATCTTATTCCGGCGGTATGGTGCCCTCCGGATACCAGTCCATTTCCCACCAGAGTTGATACCCGTCAATGACCTCTCCTGACTTCAGCCTCAGGTTTCCTTCGGTGTCGCGGATGGGACCTGTAAATGGTTCAAAAGTGGACCGCTCGTCTTTGAACTGTTCGTACCTGTACATGATCAGATCATAAACGCCTATCGTTCCTAGAACCGGATCTGTCACCGTAACTGCCTTCAGGTCTTCTGTGAATATGGGATTTATTGGCTCGCCGAAGTCGGAGCCCAGCTCAACATAGCCGCCAGTTGCTAACCCCCAGTGCTGCCAGTTCTCCGCTTCGCCCTGCTGCGCTTTCAACAGAAGGTACTCGTACCATTTTTCCCAGTTAACAAGTTGTCCACTCACGACCACGTCTGGGCCAAACTCTTTCATGCAACTGTAGTGGCTGAAGGTATAGATCTTCTCGCCCGTCTCTTCGTAGTGGTCCTGACATTTTGATATAACAGCTGGCGCGTCCGCGGTGAATCCAATAACGTCTGCTCCCCAAGCTATTAGGGCCTCGGCGTTGAGGGTGTCAGTTGCCGGATCGACCCATGATCCAGTGACAAGCACCTTCATCTCGACATCCGGGTTGACCTCCTTCGCTCCCAAGAAGAAAGCATCCAGGTGCCTGACTACTTCCGAGGTCGTATAGGCCGCAACGTAGCCAAGTTTGTTCGTTTTGGTGAGTGCTCCAGCCGCAAGCCCATTCAGGTAGTACAACTGGTAGAAATCGGAAAAGTAAAAGCCCACGTTAGGCGCGCTCCCGTGAACGGTTGGGTCTCCTGAGCAGTGATACAGTATCTTGTCGGGCCATCTCTCCCCGGCTTTTACCGTGTCCCATCCATATCCGAAGCTGCAGGTAAAGACGACATCGCACCCCTTCTCAAACATTTCATCTATATAATCGCTGACTTCGGGCTCCGGGACAATCTCTGCATACACGGTTTCGAGCCAATCATATTTCTCGGCAACTTTCATTCGTCCTCTGTCGTGTGCCATGGTCCAACCGAAGTCTTCGATAGGACCGACATAGACAAAACCAGCTTTCAAGGACATACCCTTTTTTAATTCCTCGATTTCTGCTAACGCCTTGGTTAGATCCGTTTGAACCGTATCAAGATCGGCCTTGATGCTGTCGTAGTCAGATTTTAGCGTATCATAATCCGCTTTCGGAACCATCCCCACAGGCTCTGGAACCGGTTTCATGACGTAACCCACTGCTGCTCCAATCACCAAACCTATAATTAAGGCCGCGATCGCGTAACCCCATACTTTCTGCAAGATAGATCCTTCCTCCTTTTTCCTGTCAATACAGAAATCGGCTGTCTATAAAAGGCTTTTTAACACGTTTATATTAGCAAGAATTCTTGTGGAGCGGATATTATTGATTTTTAGTCATTGAAGAAGGGTGCTGATTCAGGTAAAAAATTTTATGCAGAGTGATAGATATTACCGATATTTATAGTTATAGACCGGTGTATACAATGGATGTTATCTCTTTCTAAGATTCTATATCCCTCCTATATCACAAGGTTCTTTGGCTAGCTTTTCAGTTGGTGCTTATAGCTTTTCTTAATCCACCTCAACGTTTATACTTTGCACTTTTTCAATTGGTATTGTACATTCTACATCAATTAAAAACACTTTGATTTATAATTTGGTTTAAATACATCAGTGTAGTGCATTTTCCAAAAAAGTATATTTCTTTTAGGTCAGTCAACAAGCAACATCTTCATCTTTTTAGTTGAGCCTTCTTATTAATTGAACATTTTAGTCCATTCGCGTTCTCACCAAGAGACGTGTCTTTTCTTAATGAACATTAAGCATGTCTCCTCGAATTCAACATTTTTAGGTGATTGTCGAACAACTGCAAGATAATCCTCCTATAGGAGTATGTTTAGAAGTAACAACGCGAATATGATGCCAAGCAATAGGCCAACTGAGACTGCGTGTTTGTGTCCATACTCATGTGCGATAGGAATCAGCTCATCAACCACCCACATGTGCGATAAGCATCAACTACCATACTCGGACGTGTCATGCCTCAAAATACGTAAGTATATCAACTTAGAGGATGAATACCGAGTCTTCAAATTTTTGTCGTATATGCTCCGCTTACTGCAAATTGCAACAAGATGCGAGCAAAGATCGGGTTTGACTCTACCTATTAGATCTTCAATTATTCCATTATTGAGCTCTGAAGTTATGTATCCGGCAAATGGAATTGAGATATGATCACATCTAACCTGAAGAACTTGGAGGCCATCTTTCAAGATTATCTTTAACAACGATGTTAGATATAGGCGAGGATAGTATTTAGTTCCAAGGAACTCTACCAGTAACCTAAGCAATCCGTGAGAGAAAGGAAGGTTATCTGTAATTAACATAGAGGTCTTACCCTCTGTCCCAAGAAACTGCGCTATGTAAATAGAAACCTCACAGCGATATCACAAGACTTAAATCTATAACAGTGTTATGTTTTATAACGTTGGGGTGGCCGAGTGGTTCAGGCGGTGGGCTGCAGACCCGCTCTACGTGGGTTCAATTCCTACCCCCGGCTCCAAAGAGGATAGATAAATACATTGATTGAGATAGAACAAATTTGGCGGAAGAGAGCTCTCAATTATGAACTAAGTTCTGTGGAGCCCAAAATCTTCGAGTATCTGCTCTTGTCAACCACCATCAAGGGA
>Ga0111221_1063_pt1 | contig 14215 bp, 10 predicted proteins | sample DeeMarSWOR152_54_FD_80385 | JGI IMG/M metagenome (GOLD analysis project Ga0111221, IMG submission 80385) | Spirochaetes bacterium DG_61 | reverse complement strand
CCGAAAGGAGTGCCCTGGTATAGGGATGGAGAGCACTGTTGAACATGGCTGAGGTTTGAGCGAGCTCGACGATTTTGCCAAGATACATGACTGCGATTCTATCACTGATGTGTTCAACAACCAGGAGGTGGTGTGTGATAAACAGATAGGTAAGGTTATACCTGTTCTTCAGATCGATGAGAAGGTTGAGAATCTGAGCCTGTACAGAAACGTCCAGAGCTGAGGTGGGTTCATCGAGGATGATGAACTCGGGGTTTGTGGAAAGAGCCCGTGCGATGGCGATCCGCTGCCGCTGACCCCCAGAAAACTCATGGGGGTAGCGCATCGTGTGATCCTCGCTCAGACCCACCGATTTGAGAAGCTCTATTACCCGATTAATCTTTTCCCTGCCACTGGCAAGGCGATGGATGCTCAGCGCTTCACCGATGATGTTTTTCACAAGCATTCTGGGATTCAATGAGGTCGAAGGGTCTTGAAACACGATCTGGATCTTCTGACGAAGCCGTTTCAACGTCTTTTTACGGATCGAAACCAGATCTATTACACCCTCCCCTGCTTCGCTCACCTTCCCCGTGCTATGGAGGAAGATCCTTCCGTCGGTCGCCCTTGTGAGCTGAAGGATTGTTTTCCCCAGTGTTGTTTTTCCACACCCCGACTCACCCACAAGTCCGAGACACTCCCCACGCTGCAGGGACAAGGAAATATCATCCACAGCACGAACGTAATTTTTTATTCTCCTGATAATACCAGCCCGTAACGGGTAATAGGTCTTAAGAGCTTTTAATTCCAGTAGATCCGCCAAGATACAAACCTCATTTCTGAAGAGTTACTTTAGGCTCAAGATACGTCCTCTCCATCTGCGTCTTCCAGGTAACTATTTTTTACTTGTACATAAAACAGGAAACCAGGTGCTCCTTACCCTCCCCATCGCTCTTTCTGTACAGCCCGGGCTTTTCCCTTCTGCAAATCTCCATAATCGATGGACAGCGCGGGTGGAATCTGCACCCTGAGGGGGGATTGATCAGATTCGGCACGTTTCCCTTTATGCTCTCAAGCCTCTCCTTTCTTCCCAGCTTGGGAACAGAGTTGAGGAGCGCTTTTGTGTACGGGTGAAGCGGATTTTTAAACAGCTCCCGTGTTCCTGCAAGCTCAACCAGTGTTCCCGCATACAGCACGATGACTCTTCGTGCAATCTCCGATACAACGCCGAGATCGTGAGTGATGAAAAGTACTGAAGATCGGTACTTTTCCTTCTGCTGATCGATGAGATCGAGAATCTGCGCCTGGATGGTCACGTCCAGATTTGAAGTGGGCTCATCTGCAATCAATATATTTGGATTACATGCAAGAGCCATTGCAATGACCACCCGCTGCTGCATCCCTCCCGAAAGCTCATGGGGATAACGGTTCACAACTTCCGCAGGATTTGGTATACCGAGGCTGCCCAAAAGGGCGATCGAAAGCCGTGTTGCCTCCTTTTTGAGCAATCGACCGTACCGTCTGTCTCTGAGACTGTCGGTCTGCGCTTTTTTCATCTTATTGCTGTACTTCCATCTTACGTATCTCAGGTAAGCACGTAAAATTGTCCTCTTTTCCTCCATACGTTGTGAAACAGAGTCCAGCACAGATTCACAGAGCTCTTTTTGACTGTGGAGCAGAAAGCTCTCACTGACCTGCCGATTTATGGTGAGCACCGGGTTGAGCGCTGCCCCTGCCTCCTGGAATATCATCGAAATTGCACACCCCCGTATGGAGCGCATGAACCGGTCACTCTGGCCTGTGAGCGTGACTGGTTTGCTCCCTAACCTGTAGACTATCCTACCTTTTTCAATCCTGCCAGGCGGCAGCACAAGCCCCAGGATTGACAGCACAGTTACGCTCTTCCCGCAACCGGTCTCCCCAACAATACCGAGCGTGTCCCCATCCTCGAGGGAGAATGAGATTTCATCGATTGCCCTAACCACGCCTTCGTAGGTGTAAAAGTTCACTTTCAGCTTGTCGACATCGAGAATCGATCTATCCAAAAACGAACTCCTTCTATGATATCTATTTTCTTCTCAGCTTTGGATCAAAAGTGTCCCTGAGCGCATCGCCCAGGAGGTTCCACCCCAATACGAAGAAGAGAATGAACAGCCCTGGTATGGTCACCACGTACCAATAAAGGAGCGGCTGGCCGGGGGGGCCCACAATATAGTTCCGTGCGAGGCTCACCATCTGGCCCCAGTCAGCATACCCTTCCTGCGCACCCAACCCAAGAAAGGAGAGAGCGGCTGCAGTGAGTACCATGGCTCCCACATCCAGTGATGCTAGGATGAGAACCGGATAGATTGCGTTTGGCAGTATGTGCCTGAATATGACCGTAAAGGTGCCTGCCCCGAGCGCCCTCGCGGCTTTGATGAAATCTTCCTCCCTGATTGTCAGTATGCTGCTCCTGATGGTTCGGGCATAGATCGGCCACCCCACAACAATGAGCGCTTTCATGATGTTGTCGAGGCTCCTTCCGAGCGCCGTCACAATGGCCATGGCCAGGATCAAAAGCGGCAGCGACATGAAGATGTCCACGATGCGCATGATGACCTCGTCGACGATACCGCCGAAATAGCCGGAAATACTGCCGACGACGATGCCGATGACCAGAATGCTGCCAACCACCATGAAACCGATTCTGAAGGCGGTCCTCGTCCCCCAGATGACGCCGTAGAATATATCGTACTGCTTCGTGGTCGTTCCGAACGGGTGGCCGGTCGTTGGCGGCTTCGGTATGACCGAGTACCCTTCATGGGGAATCCTGAAAGGTTCGGCTCTGTTTTGTGGTGGAGCGATTGCAGGGGCGAAAACAGCAAGCATGAAAAATATGAATATGAGTGAGAGCCCTGTAATGGAAAGAGGGTTCTTCAATATTTTACTGAAGGAGAACCGAAACTCCTTGAGCCTCGGATGCTGTTCAAAATCGAGGACTATCCTTCGCTTCTTGAGAAAAAACATAGCGTTCCTACCCCAGTCTCACACGAGGATCGATATAGGCATACAGAATATCAACGATCAGGTTGGTAATGACAAACAGAAGGCCGTTGAAGAGCACGGCCATGAGCACTGCAGGGATATCCAGCTGAGTTGCTGCACGGGCCCACCACCACCCGAGCCCCTTTCTGTTGAAGATCGTCTCGGTAATCACCACACCCGCCATGAGCTGGGCAAAGAGCCAGCCAGAGACGGTTATCACGGGAATGAGAGCGTTGCGCCGTGCATGTCTCCTGATCACGGTTTTAGGCGCCGCCCCTTTTGCCAGGGCAGTGAGAATGTATCCCTTTCCCATTGCCTCGAGCATGCTCGAGCGCATGATCCGCATGATGAGCGCGATCTGGATCACTGCCAGCGTGATAACCGGGAGGACGAGATGCCGCACCGCATCTACAAAGATCCACAGCTCCCCATTGAGGAGCGCATCGATGGTGTTCATACGGGTATAGCGTATAAACTCAGCGGAGTCAACAAAGGACTGGGCTTGATAACTCAGGATTTCCGGAGGAAAGAGTCCTTTAAAGTACCCGTAGAATACCATGAGCAGTATGAGACCGAACCAAAATGTCGGAAGAGACCAGCCAATGATTGCAAGAAATCGCGTGAAGTGATCAACCGGTTTGTCTCGGTGCACTGCGGAAAGCGATCCGAGCCAGATTCCAGCCAGGATGATCAGGGGAGCAGCAAAGAGTGCAAGCTCGATGGTGTGGGGAAGGAAAAACTTGAATGCATCGAGCACCGGACGAGAAACGGTGGTTGACCACCCAAAATTTCCATTCAAGATCTGGCGCAGCCACATAAAGTACTGCACGTACACAGGCCGGTCAAGTCCGTAGGTTTTTATAATACTGTCGAGGTCACTCAGCTGTTTTATGTCACGGATAAAGGTGGATGCACGCTGCTCTGGCGAGAATAGGGTAAGCAAGACGAATATGATGAGGGTCACCCCGACCAGCACGACAACGAGTAATAGTATCCTGCGCACAATGTAGTTCAGGAAGTTCATGATGTTCCAACACTTCAGAGATACAGGTCAATATCCGCTTGAAAATACGCGGCCGTTTTTGGACGGCCGCGTCTATATTGCCTGGCTCAGTACCCCTTCTTGAACATATAGAAGTGCATCATCTGGTCGCGTGCCGGATTCCAGTAGTATCCCGTGATCCATTCACGCACAAACACTCTGTAGACGGACTGGCTAATCATGAAGCCGGGGACATCCTGGTAGTATGTCCGCTCGAGTTTATAGTAGATATCCTGGCGCTTGCCCTTATCCACAGATTTGATACCGTCCCTGACGAGCCCGTCGACCTCGGTATTGTTGTAGCTCTGCCACTCGGCGAAAGTACCCTGGGAGTGCATGTAAGGGTGCACAAAATTGTGCGGGTCAGGAAAGTCCATGACCCACCCGATGATGAAGAGCGGGCACTTCTTCTGAACCATCATATTGAGATAGTTGCCCCAGTCAACGTTCATAATCTCTATCTGGAACTTGGGGTTGAGGGATTCGACGTTCTCCTCGATCATCTGGCAGGCGATCTCCCGATGCTCGTTGCCGGTGTTGTAGAGAATGGACAGCTTGAAACCGTTCTCCCAGACCTTGCCTCCCCAGGCCTTTTTGAAATGTTCCCTCGCTTTATCGAGGTTATATTCGTATATCGGAACTGTATCGTCCCGATAGGGCAGGCCCTTAGGCACAGGACTGTTCGGCGTCGTGGCAAACCCGAGCCATGCGTCCTTCACAAAGGTATCGTGATCAAAGCAGTAGGCGAATGCCTTGCGCACATTTATGTCTGAGAAGAAATCGGAGGGGACTCCCTGACCGTCGAGCTTTACGCTCCATATAGCCTGGTTTGCCTCCGGATTGATGTCGAAGTTGAAGAACACTGCTGTATTCTCAATGCGCGGAAGATCTCGGTAGATGGTCACGCCCTCGAGCATATCCATTTCAGGCCAGTACATCGTATCCACCTGCACCATATCCGCGTCCCCGGCGGTAAACATGAGCTTTCGGGTTGTCCACTCTTCAACGATTTTGATGACCACATTCTTTATGGGAGCTGGTCCCATAAAGTAGCCGTCAAAGCGGATCAAGGAGCTCTCGACACCCGGTTCCCATTTCACCAGTTTATAGGGACCGGTCCCCATAACCTTGTCGTAGAGCGCTTCAGCTCCCTGGTCTGGATTGTTGAACCTCTCCCAGCCCTGTTTTTTTCCATCCCATGCGCCGTTTGTGATCATGTACTCCTTGTTAAGAATACCGGACCAGTACTGAGCGAGAATACCGAGGAAGGGTGGATAGGGATCATTCAGGTGAAAGACGACACTCTGGCCCTCCACTTCCACTGCCTGCGTGATATCGTCGATGCTGACAACGAGGTTGCCGTCACCGTCTCTTGAGCCTGCCACGCCCAGGAGCGGCTCATAGAACATCCAGATCGGTCCCCCGTCCTGATCCGTAACCAGGGCCCTCTCAAAGGAGTACTCCACATCAGCAGGGGTGAGCTCAGCACCATTGTGGAACTTGATACCCCTTTTAATCGGAAAGACGTAGGTCCTTCCTCCGTCACGGATGAGGCCGTTGTCAATGCTTGGCACCTTCTCTGCGATCATCGGAACGAACCTGTCCGTTGCAGGTCCGTCAAAGGCGATGAGCGTATCATACATGTTCATGACGGCTTCGCCTGATGATGTGTCGTATGCCCTGTGCGGATCGAGGCTTTGTACGGTACCGTATCGGGCATAGATCATGGTATCCGGGTTTTTCACCATCTTCTTCGGCGGTACCTCCTCTTTCTTCATCTCCTCCTTCTTCTCAGTCTCGACCGGAGGAGGCGCTTCTTCTTTCTTGCCTTTCGCAAAGAGTGTGGAGGCAGAGATGATGAGAAACATCATGCAGAAACAGACCATAAAAACCTTTTTACCCATAATAGACACCCCCTTTTTACAGAATTATGAAAACACGGCTTCTGCCAAAGATTCATGATATACCTCGGAGGAATAATGTCAATACAATTTTCCATACTGTATCAGGAATAAAACCTATCTGAAACTGATCCCGGATTCCCTTTTAATTTCAACCGGGTTGTATGAGAGAAACGAGGATTATTCCACGACTATCAATCCTGCAATTGATCTATTCCAGAAATGAGGAGCTCATCACACCATTTCGAGAACCGGTGCGACAAAGGCACGCAGCCCCACAGAGGGAAAGTTCTTCTGAAGCACCTTCACCATTTCCACAAGCCTCCGCTTTTTCTCTTCATCGATGACCATCAGAAGAACGTTATTCAGACCAGGCCATACATCGTCCCCGAGATGGGGGTCCCTTCTCCCAACTCCGACCACGTCCCTCCATTTTGTGTAGTAGCGGATCTCCAGACTGCTCAGCATTTCCATCACCTCTTCGTCGATCGCCCTGTCATACATCATCAGTACAATGAGCAGTTCACTACTCACTTTTACCTCCATTTCGATGCTTCTTCATCCGCCTTTTCATCTTACCGGTCTCAAACATGGCATACAGCACCGGTATGAATATCAGAGTAAAGATCGTCGCTCCCAGAAGCCCGCCGATCACGGTTCTTGCCATGGGCGCTCTCATCTCGCTTCCCGCTCCAAGTGCGAAGGCCATCGGTACGAGGCCGAGCACCGTAGTGAACATGGTCATCATGATGGGACGGAGCCTCGTCCTGCCTGCAAGCATGACCGCCTCCTTCAGCTCGAAGCCCCGTTTGCGCAATAGGTTCGTGTAATCCACAAGAATTATCCCGTTGTTCACCACGATTCCTGCGAGCACCACCACGCCGATCCCGGAGACCGCGCTGAAGGTCATTCCGGTGAGAATATGCATCCAGACGACCCCGATGAAGGTAAGAGGGAGGGTGAACATAATAATGAAGGGATCGATGAAACTCTCGAAAAGCGCAGCCATGATAAAGTAGATCAGGATGATGGAGAGTATCATCACGAGTACAAGGTCCTGGATCGTTTCCACGAGGTTCTCCCAGGAACCGCCGTAACTGATAGAGAAACCGGGAGGAAGGGCGATCGCCCTGGCTTGGTTTTTTATCGCGTCCACTACTCCCTTCACATCTCCCTGTACGCGGGCGTTCACATAAATTACCCTCTGCTGCCGCTCCCGCTCTATTTCAACCGGTCCATAACCCTTTTGCAATTCTGCAATGTTGGAAAGGGAAACCTGTTGGCCGAAGGGGCTCATTACTGAAATGAGATCCAGATCCCTGGAATCCACCCTGTCCTGCTCCCGGAGCCGCACCAACACTCCCACTTCTTCCCCTTTCAACATGATGTCGGCCACTTCTTCTCCTGCGAAAGCGCGCTTGACCGCTGTTCCAACCTGGGCCGCGTTTATTCCGAAGAGGGCTGCGCGCTCTCTGTCAATAATCACCCTGTACTCCGGGAGGCCTTCCTCACGGGAGATCCTGACGTCCCGTACATTTGCGAGACTCTCCATGATCTCCTGTATGTGTTCAGCCAGCTTCTTCCCCTGGCGAAGGTCATACCCGGAAATGATAACATTGAGATTCCCTGTATCTCCAGTGGGACCTCCACCTGTTGAAAACCTGACCTCCACCCCAGGGATTTTCAATACGCTGCGCCTGAGCATCTCGATGATCTCCTTGTCGCTCCTCTGGCGCTCACCGACGTCTACTAGAGTCATCCATATTTCGGCCAGGTTAGGAGATTCGACTCCTTCCATTTCCCCGCTCCTTCCGATCTGAAGAAAGGTCACTTTACGCTCGGAGACGTTTTCCTCAATAATGTCATATATACTGTCCACAGTCCGGCGTGTGACATCGATGTTTGTGCCAACCGGCGTTTTGACCTTCATCTGAATGAAGCTCTCGTCCGATTCAGGCATGAACTCCACACCGATGACCTTCAGGAGGAATATACTCACACCGAGCACGAGAATCACCAGACATACGTAGACCCAGCGGTGTGAGAGCGCCCATCCGAGTACATCGCGGTACATTTCGTCGAGGAACCGGAACATCTTCCCCCTCGATCTGATTTCCTTGTCCAGGTCAAGGAGTGAATCCGCCCTGCTCTTGAGCTTCACCTCCCTCACCCTGCTCGAGAGCATGGGAATAACGGTGAGCGCAACGAGGAGGGATGACAGAAGTGAAAAAGTAACTGTAAAGGCGAGGTCCTTGAACAGCTCGCTCGCAAGCCCCTTGATAAACAGCACGAGGGGCAGAAAAACCGTAACCGTGGTGAGAGTGGACGCAATGATCGCCTTTGACATTTCCGACGAGCCAAGCTTTGCAGCTTCCTTCGGTTTTGCTCCGAACTCCCTGTAGCGAAATATGTTCTCAAGCACTACGATCGAGTTGTCCACCAGCATCCCGATACCGAGCGCAAGCCCGCCTAAGGACATCATATTGATGGTGAGGTCGAAGAGGTACATGAAAATAAAGGTGGTAACGATCGATAGGGGTATGGATACGGAAATGATGAGCGTAGTCGGCAAGTTTCTTAAGAATATGAACAACACCAATATGGCGAACACCCCTCCAACGAGGGCAACCTGCCACACGTTGGTAATAGAGTCTTTGATGAAATCCGCCGGGGAGTAGAACTTTTCCATCCTGATATCAGGAGGGAGCGAGGCTTCAAGCACCTTCAGCTTCTTCTCCACCCGGTTTGCAATTTGCACGGTGTTGGTGCCGGACTGCTTCTGAATTACCATGATGATGGCGTCTTTTCTCTCAATTCTCGCATCAATGTCAACTTCCACGTATCCATCATAGACCGAAGCGATGTCCTTTAGGTAGACCGGGATACCGTTTATGTTCGAGATCACCACGTGTTCAATCTCCTGAAGGCTCTGTAACTTTCCGACTGTCCGGAGCGTATAGGTGGAGCCCCCTTCATCCAGAGAGCCACCCGCCACATTCATGTGCTCCGCTTTGATGATGTTGATCACCTGATCCACGGTGAGGCCGTAGGACGCGAGGATGGTCCTGTCCAGATCCACGTGCACCTGTCGCTCGAGTCCACCCCAGATCTGTACGTTGGCTACACCATCGATCTGCTCGAAGTTGTTCCGTATATCGGTATCTGCAATGTAGCGGAGGCTCTTCAAGTCCCTTCTCCCTTCAACGACCAGGACCATGATGGGGATCATGGATGGATCAAACTTGAATATCACCGGCTGTGATGCCTCGTCGGGAAGGAAGTCCCTGACCAGGTCGAGCTTTTCCCGCAGGTCTGCGGCTGCTTCACCCATATCCGTCCCCCACTCGTACTCGACCGTAATGACGGACTGTCCCTCACGAGATTTCGAGGTGATCTTCTTCACATTGCTTGCAGAGGCAGCGGCGTTTTCTATGACTCTCGTAAGGTTCTCCTCCACTTCCTCAGGGGCAACACCCGAATAGTTTGAGAAGATCGCGATCACAGGGTAGGAGATGTCTGGGATGAGATCGATCGCCAGCCTCCCGAGGGAGTAGACCCCGAGCACGATAATTGCGAGGAAGATCACGACTGTGGTGACGGGTCTGTTGACCGCGATTTCCGAGATCTTCATTCTATTACCTCCGTCACGGTCAGCCTGTCACCGCTTGAAAGGTTGTGCTGCCCGACAACGATGATATTCTGTCCGGGCGTAAGGCCCTTAAGCACGGAGATTCTATTGCCCTCCCTGATCTCCAGCACCGGCTCGACTTCCACTGCCCTCCCATCCTGCTCAACAAAGACCACATTTCGCCCGTTCCTCTCGATGACTGCGGCCAGAGGGATGATGACCGTATTTTTTGACCGCCGGAGAATGATGTCCACCTCTCCGAACATGCCTGGCTTAAGAATTCGATCCGCGTTTTCGAGGTTAATCTTCACCTCGAGCGTTCGGGATGCCGGATCGACCACGGGGCTTACCTTGCCAACTCTTCCGGTAAATACCCTCCCCGGATAGGAAACCAGTCGAATCTCGGTGTAGAGACCTGATCTCACGCGGGCGATGTCTTTTTCAGGAACATGCACCACCACTTCCACCTGGTCGATATTGATTATCTGGAAAAGGGGGATCTGAGGAGTCACATAGTCTCCAATATCAATGAAAACTTTTTTCACTATTCCCTCTATGGTTGATTCAACGGGGTTGAGCGCAAAGGTGATACCAGCCTCGCTCCTGTCGATGTGGGCGAGCACGCTCCCTTTCTGCACATCGACACCCTCTGTAACCGGTATATCCTTTACCTTCCCCGGCACCTGAGAGTAGATGTTCACCTCAGTCGCTGCAAATACCTCACCATTGAGAACAAGAGATTCGTTGATGGAGCCGACCTTCACCGTTGAGATTGCAACCGGTGTTGCTATATCCAGTGTCTGTTCGCCTCTCTTACCAAGAAGCAGGATCTTCTCCTTGTACCGCGTGAACGCCGCGTAACCCAGTACAGCGATCACAACGAGGATGATCAGTACGATGATGAATCCCTTGAGCCACTTTTTCATACAAATCCCCCAGTTAGAAATGTTCGACCCCGACTGCGTCCATGAGATCGAAAAGAGCGAGGTTGTAGTCATACATTGCCTTGAGATACCCCAACTGTGCGGAGTTCAGGGAAACCTGTGAATCCCTGAGCTCCATGTTTGATGCCATACCATTTTCATACCGTTTTTTCGTTGAATCGTAGAGCCGGAGTGCGAGCTCCACCCCCTTTTCTCCGGAAAGGATTTTAGACTTCTCCTCTTCCAAGCGCAGAAGAACATTATCGACATTCATGCGGACTCCACTCTCAAGCGAGTCCAATCCCATCCTGAGCTGCTCGAGATCAAGCTTGGATTGCACGATATCCGCGTTCTCCTTGCTCCATGGAAAGAGTGCGCTGAGGGGCATCTGGATGCGCACTCCGGCGCTCAGATTGCCCTCCCATGAATCCTCCCCCCAGTAACGGGGTTTCCCGGTTTGTGGATCAAACCCGCTCTGCACCTCGTAACCAACAAACCCGTCGACCACCGGCTTTTTTCCATTTTTGGTAATCTCAGCCCCGAGGGCAGCGAGGTTGATATTCCTTTCATACTGACCGATCTCGTACTTCACTCTTCTGGCTAACGCAAAAAGCTCCTCTCGGTCAAACTCGTAGTACTCAACTCCCAGCTCGCTGATGAGCTCCACGTCGAAATCTCTCTCATCCTCCACTCCAAGGAGGTCTTTCACCGCCAGAAGCGCGTACTTCAGCTGGTTTGCCGCAGAAATGACAGAGGGCTTGAAGTTTTCCACGTCGGACTCTGCACTTAGCACTTCATAATCGGGTACGAGCCCGGCATCGTACCTTTTCCGCGCAACGTTGAGCGCCTCCTCCTTGTAGTTAAGAGTCTCTTCCTGAACCCGCAGAACCTCCCCTGCCAGTGTATACCAGTAGAAAGCCCTTTTGATTTTAACGATGAGATCTCTCTTCTCCTCCTCCAACTCCATCTCTACGAGGGTGAGGTTTTCCTCTGCAATCTTTACTGAGCTCTTCAATGTACCGAACGTATAGATCGTCTGGCTGAGATCTGCAGAAATCGAGACAGGGTCGGAGCTCGTCGAGTAGGAGCCAGGAAACGTGTATCCTTTGAAGGTGATGTCCTGAGTCTTCTCATTCTTGAAGAGGTGGAGGTAGGTCGCACTCAGGTCCACGCTGGGGTAGTAGGAGGCTTTTGCCGCCTGAACCGCGGCGCGAGCTGCGTTCACTGCGAGGAGCTTCTGTTTCAGGGTTGTGCTGTTTTTCAGTCCGAGGCCGATCGCTTCCTCAAGGTTCAGCTGCATAGTTTCTGCCAATGAAGCGGTTGTAACGCTCAATAACAGCGCAAGAGTGAAGAAAAAAAACACCTTCCTTTTCATAATAATAAGCCTTTCTCGATTTGATAGACCACCTCATTATCTCCATTCCGTATCGTCTTTGACAACTCCGCTTACCCCGTGCGAATACCATTAAAAAGTACCTTCATCATTGAATGGGTCTTTCCCAGAACATCCTCTGGTGGAGTAAAGACTCCCATGCTCCCAAACTGATGAATCGCGTTCGTCAGTATTCCATCAAAACTGATGACAATGTCTTCTGTGTCAATATCCTTTCTGATCAATCCCTCTTTCTTCCCCTTTTCCACTACTTGAACCTCATAGTTAATAAGATCCCGCTTCTTCTGGAGGAGGAGGGTGAACAGTTTTTCATGACTGAAGAGCAGGTTCTCGTGCAGGATGGTCTGGAAGATTCCGAAGCAATCCTTGTTCTGTGAAAAAAAATTCAATTCATTAAATGCAATGGATTCCAGAATCTCAAGGGGTCCCATCTTTTCATTTATATGGGACTTGAGATAGTCAGCGAGATTTTCGACGAAATTGAGCAGGGTGCTACAGAAGAGATCCTCCTTATCCCTGAAATAGAGATAAAGCGTTCCCTTTGCGATTCCGGCCTCCTGGGCAACCTCATCAAGGGCTGTGGTACCATACCCCTTTTTTGAAAATATTTTAAGCGCTGCATTCATTATGTTACTTCGCTTCAGCTCTCTTTCATTCAGGTCCATCTCTTTGCCCATTGCCCTTTCCTTTTTATGACTGAACAGTCAGTCACTATTCTACCATACTCGAGAGTAGTGTCAAATACTTTCTTCCCTTCAATCTTCAGACAGATACAGACTACCAGATCCTCGCGTCTTTTTGCAATTCGCAGTTTACATTAAGGAGAATATTATATACAATAAACGGAAAATCAGATCACAGGAGAAGAGGAGGTTAAAATCCTTGCTCCTCGACTTTTTCAAGACGCCGAAGCTCTATTGGTACCGGCTTGTGCTCTGGGGCTTTCAGCCCTTCTATATTCGGTACTTCAAACTAAAGGCGGTTGGCCTGGACAACCTTCCAGCAGAGGGCCCATATCTCATGGTAGCCAATCACAGCCATCTGCTCGATCCTTTCTTCATAGGGGCGCTTATCAGAAAACCCGTGTTTCAGATGGCAACCAATGAATTCTTCAGGAAGCCACTCATGCGACGGTTTATGTGGGCCATGGGAGCCTTTCCAAGGAAGAAGGGATTCGTCGATTTCAGATCCATAAAGTACGCCATCCAGATCGTACGGAAGGGATTCCCACTGGTGATATATCCAGAGGGCGGAAGAAATTGGGATGGTGAAACCCTTCCCATTTTAAAGTCAACGGTTAAACTCGTCCGTCTGCTTAAGGTCCCCCTCGTAACGGTCATATCGAGGGGGAACTATCTGGCATTTCCCCGCTGGGCTAAAAAAAGAAGAAGGTGTTCAATTACTATTTATTACTCCAAACCGGTGAGCTTCGACAAATCAGCACACGATGAAGAGATCATAGACTACATTCAGAAAGGGATCTACAACAACGACAACTATACTGAGGTGGAGCGGATAAGGGGAAAGAAACCGGCAGAAGGGCTCACCCGACTCCTGTGGAAGTGTCCCTCCTGCAGAGAAATGGAGGGGTTGAAAGAGGTGAACGGTATATCCCTTGTGTGCACCCGCTGCAGCAGTGAGTGGGAGGTCAACCTCCATTGCTTTATGAGGGAAAAGGGTTCTGAGGATTGGAAAGCGATAAAGGAGTACGCTGATCAGGTATTCGATGATAGAGAAATACATACGCTCACGCCTCAGGATGAGAGGGTGAAAGGGGAGCTTGATGCCGAGGAAGAGCTCTTCCTCTCTTCAAAGGAGGTCATACTCTTACATGAACCTCTCTATCCAAAGCTCGAGCGGGTTGGGTGTGGTGTTCTACATCTCACGAACCGGAGGTTGTTTTTCATCTGCAGGGAGAATAACAAAATCTACTCCTACCACTTCCCAGAGATCCGGGGGAGGTCTACTGAGCGGAACAGTATATTCCAATTAGTGCTTGATGAAGATATCGCCCGCTTTGAAATGCCCAATGAAAGCTGCTACAAGTGGGAGCTTATTTACGACCACGTACGCAAGAGTGCGGGTTACGGGAGTGAGGAGGAGTGAAAAGTTGATCGCTTCACCATACATGTGCTTTAGCGGCAGAGTATTTTCACATTCAGGCTGCTGAGCACATAAATGTCTTTGCTCAGGCATTTAACACCAAAGGTGTTGCACCTATGGTTTTATACCAATGTGCTTGAGCGGCTTGCCCACTCAGGAGCTTTGTAAGGATCGCATGAGTAGGTGCCAGCGACGCTTGAGTTCCTTTCGTATGTCAAGGAC
>Ga0111221_1062_pt1 | contig 14273 bp, 9 predicted proteins | sample DeeMarSWOR152_54_FD_80385 | JGI IMG/M metagenome (GOLD analysis project Ga0111221, IMG submission 80385) | Spirochaetes bacterium DG_61 | reverse complement strand
TACGATAGACGTAATCGTCAGAGCGGTTGCCACGGGAATTTTTATTTTAAGCATTTTTTTAAACGTGGCGTTTATCGTGGTGATCGTGGTTCTCGGCTCCATGCTCGGCGCCACGAAGTATCGGGATACCCTGAGCACCGGATATAAAAAGGTGTATACAGAGGGTGGCTCCTTCGTTTCAAAAGTGTCCCGCCATGAGATAGCCCTCCTGTATCTGACCGGCATGATAAGTGAAATGAGCTCCGGACGGGGAGTATTTGATTACAGCGAAGATCCGGTCAGTGCCATTACGAATCGCCTGCAGGCTGTACGGGAGGATGAAAAGATCAGGGGGGTGCTTCTCGTCGTTGACAGCCCCGGAGGGTCGGTTACGGCAAGCGATCATTTATACCGGGAGATTGTGAGGTTCAGAGAAGAGACGGGAGTTCCCGTGGTAACGATGATGAAACAGATTGCAGCCTCGGGTGGCTACTATGTTGCAGCTGCAAGCGATTATATTGTTGCCCAGCCCACCACTGTAACCGGCAGCATCGGAGTGATCATGTTCAATTTCAATGTAAAAGGATTGATGGATAAGTTTGGAGTAGAGTATATCGCTATAAAAACAGGCAAGTATAAGGATCTCATGTCTCCCTTCAAGGCGGCAGAGGAGGAGGAAATTTCCTGGATGCAGATAATCGTGGACCAGATGCTCGAGCAGTTTGTCGATGCTGTACAGAAGGGGAGAAAGAATCTCAGCAGGGAACAGGTCCTCGAGCTTACCGATGGACAAATCTTTATTGCGAAGGATGCACTTCGACTGGGTTTGATCGACGAAATTGGATATATGGAATCTGCGGTACGTTTTCTCTCCCAGATGGCCGGAGTCACCGACCCTGTCATAGTGGAATTTGAAAGGGAGAGAGTCCTGCGTGATATATTTGGATGGATGCGCCTGCGGTTGAGACCCCTCTCCATCAGTGAAGTATTGGGCCCATATATATCGAATTATAGGGAGGTTCTCCGTCCATATGAGGTGTATTATCTCTGGGAGGGTTTCATGAATATGCAGTAGGCTTCCCATGGGAAGATTTCTATACGGAGCAACGCTATGAAAAAAATTGTCTTTGTCGTTTTTTTCTTCTTTTTTCTATGTGGCGCATTCAATCTGATGGCTGAGCAGATCCCCGGCTCGCAGTATTTCTATCTTGGAAATGGTATTTCATTCTTTCCCATCGGGTCGAGTGGGGTCTCCTATTTCACGAGCATGGATTCGAACTACTACAATCCTGCAAGCTATGCAGATACGAGAAGGATCACCACGGATCTCACAGTGGGTGGGCTTGCGGGCGATAATATTCTCCTGGGAGTAAGGGGCAGCTTCCCTACGAACTACGGAGTGATCACCGGTAACGCACTCCTACTCACCTCTCCAAGCGGAAACACCGCAGGAGATATCTACGGTATCAAGGGGACATTTTCGAAATTCATAAGCGAGGAGTGGCTCTTCGGTGCCGCCATCAATGCGGGTTATGCCGATGGCTTTGAGAATGATTTCTACACATCCCTGGATCTGGGAACCATCTACAGAAAACAGGTGGACGGCACCGGTATCGGGATCTTCGATTATTCCCTTGGTGTGGCATTTAAAAACCTGGGGAAAAACATAACCTATACCGGTTACGACGCCTTTCCACCGCTTGAGATGGATATTGGAGCCAAGGCCGAGATAGTCAGGAAAGGCATTTATAAGTCGAGGATCGGTGGGCATTTTGCAATGCCTTTCAACCCTTTCAATACCTTTTTTGGAGTAGGTCTAGAAAACATCTTCATCGATATGGTGAACATAAAGCTTGGCCTCAATTTCGGTGTGGAGGATGTGGCACCCTATTCCTTCGGATTCGATCTTAACTTCGATCTGGAGGATACGGGAATACAGGTCTCCTACTCTCTGCTTCCCGTTGAATGGGGAGGGCAGCAGCAGATCACCCACAATGCGGGCATCAGTGTCGCATTCGGCACCTACGATAAAAAACCGCCTGAGACGAGTGTGGAGATCGAGGACATATATGTTTCCCCCAATCATGATGGAGTGAACGATATTTCAAAGTTCGATGTAAACGTGAAGGACAACACAATGGTTTTCGGATGGAAGCTTGAGATCACTGATGAGGGGGGAAAGCCGGTCAAATCCTATGCCGCGCAGGATGTGAGAAAGATACGTTACATGACCCTGGGAAAGTACCTAAGAAGGATTTTCGCGAAGAAGGAGGAGGTGCAGATACCAAATGTCATTGAATGGGATGGTGAGGACGTAGAGGGGAATATCGTTGAGGATGGAGAGTACTACTATATGATGACCGCCTGGGATGAAAACAACAACCAGAGCGTAACGGACAGGAAAAAGATAATTGTGGACACGGTTGTTCCAATGGTGGACGTTAAGACCCAGATGCTCCTCTTCTCTCCCAACAATGATGGAGTGAAGGATACACTGAGTCTTACCGTACAGAGCGAAAACATCGCTTCTGATGACAACGTGTTGATCAGGATTCTGAACAGGGATAGAAACGAGGTCTTGAGAAGCGAGCAGACAGGTTCAGCTCCATCGGAGTTTCTTTGGGACGGAAGGGATACCAGCGGGGCGCTCGTTCCTGAAGGGGTCTACAGTTTTCAGATCGAGACCTCTGACAAGGCAGGAAACAAAACTGCTTCAAAGGTGGACGGCATCATCGTAAAGACGGAGTATGAAAAGGTTTCAGCATCGCCAACTTTCCGTGGGTTTTCTCCCAATGGTGACGGGTATTTTGATATAAACGATATTATACTTTTCTCAAGCAGTAAGGAGGGGCTCATCGACTGGAGCCTTGACATCATCGACAAGAATGACCGGGTCGTGCGAAGCTATGGAGGGAAAAAGGACTTTCCCGAGATAATCAGCTTTGACGGGAAAGACAATAATGGAAAGGTTCTCCCTGACGGTCTGTACACTGTGCAATTTCGCCTCAACTATGAGAGCGGTAATTATCCGAAGGCCTTTTATAAGTTTCTCAAGGTCGACAACACCGCACCCGAAATCGAGATATCCACGGACATAACCGCTTTTTCTCCCAACGGAGATGGAGTCAAGGATACGGTGAGCATTCTGCACAAGATCAAGGCCGGTGAGGGGGATGAGTTTGAAGCGAGGCTGGTGAACGCTGCTGGAGCAGTTTTCAAGACCCTTGACTACGGGAAAAAGCCTCCTGAGGTTGTTGTCTGGGATGGAATGGGGGATGATAACACTCAACCGGTTGAGGGGATGTACACCTATACGATAACTGGGAAGGACGAGTACGGGAATGAGACGACGAGAGTGATTGGTCCTATAAAGCTCGCAACCGGGTTTGAGCAGGTGTCGGTGGAACCCAGCGAGTATGTATTCTCCCCCAATAACGATGGAAGAAAGGATACGGTGAGTTTCAAGCTCAATACCAACAACCTGCAGGGAATAGTGGAGTGGAAGCTGGACATCAAGGATTCGGTTGGGAAAGTGATACGGTCTTTCAATGACAGGAACATGGGGCTCAGGCTTCCGTCAGATATCCTCTGGGAAGGTCTGAGCGATGCAAAGGCATCTGTTGATGACGGTATCTATACCACAGTGTTCAGCATTCTCTACGACACGGGAAACAATCCAATCTCTAAGCCGAAGGATGTCAAGATCGATACAAGAGCTCCTGCAATAGAGATCTACGTCGATGATCTTCAAATCTCTCCGAACGACGACGGTGCAAAGGAAACGATCATCATATTCCAGAAAATAACTGGTGAGGAGGATGATTCCTATACAGCCGTGATCACAAGCGCCATTGGAGATGTGGTGAAGGAGTTCAGCTGGAGGGGAAAGGTTCCCTCGGAAATCGTGTGGGACGGAAGGGACAAGGAGGGAAATCCTCTTCCGGAGGGAATCTACAACTACAGTATCTCAGGCAGGGATACCTCTGGCAACCTTTCCGAAAGGCGGATCACGGGGTTTGTACTTACCACCACTTATGAAAAGATAAGCCTTGTGGCGGACAGAGAGGGAATCTCACCGAACGGGGACGGAGTGCTCGATACGGTGGAGTTCGTGCCCAGCTTCTCCTCTGAGAAGAATCTGAAGAGCTGGTACATGGATATCTACAACAACCAGGGACAGCGGGTACGGGGCATCGAAGGACAAATACCCGTGCCTACAAAACTAAAATGGGATGGGACGGACGGCTCTGATACTGTAGTTCCTGACGGGATCTACTATTACAAAATGGGCCTGATGTACAATAGCGGCAATCACCCCTCGTCTGAGACAGGAAAGATAACAGTTGACAACTCGCCGCCCGAACACAAGATCATCGTTTCTCCGAAGCTTTTCTCTCCCGATGGAGACGGAGAAGCAGACACCCTCTACATCACCCTAGAGGTCATCGACAGGAGCGGGGTGACTGACTGGGATATCTCTATCTATCGGAAGTGGAATGAAAGAATAGACCGAAGTACTCCTTTCAAGAAGTATAGCGGAAAGGGGAACTTCAAAGGTACGATTCGTTGGGATGGTTACTCCGATCCTCTCACAATGCCCACTGGTTTTACCATTCCGGATGAGTACACCTACAGACAGGCCGGGGACGAAAGATGGGTCATGCTCGTGGATTCGGCCTCAAGCTACGTAGTCGAGCTCACCACAAAGGATGTGTATAACAACGGGTTGAGCGATCTGAGAGAGTTTGAAACCGATATCCTCGTCATCCCCACACCCTACGGACTGAAGATCATGATCAACAGCATTCAATTCGAGTTCGACAAGGCGGAGCTTCTTCCGCAGAGCTTCTATATACTCAACAGGCTCATACAGATCATTGAGAAATTTCCAAACTACAAAATTCTTATTGTCGGACACACGGACTGGGTTGGAAGCGAAGAGTACAACCAGAAACTCTCTGAAAGGCGCGCTTACGCGGTGTACAAGTATCTCGTGGAGCATGATGTGGATAAGGAGAGGCTTGCGACCGAGGGTAGGGGAGAGTCACAACCCATTGATGACAACGAGATAGAATCGGGAAGGGCAAGAAACCGGCGCGTTGAGTTCTATCTCACGAAGAAGTAGAAGGTGGTGGAAGACATTACCCCTCGCAAACGGTACTACTTTCGCCTTGATTCCTTTCACTCGTGTTGACAATTATCCCACCATCAAGTATATTTCTCTTCAAATTTTTCCAGGATGTAAAACCAACCTATGTACGCACGAGCTCAAGAAATGCCGGTCGCACTTGTCACAGACCTGGAAGGAGTTCTCTTTCCTGAGATATGGATCGCGGTTTTGGAGAAGACCGGAATCGATAAGCTCAGACTCACTACAAGGGATGTTCCCGATTACGACCAGCTCGCGAGGGGAAGGCTTGAAATCCTCGAACAGAAGGAGTTTCCCCAGTATCACACACTGTTCACATACAAAGAGATGCGGCAGATGATTGAACGCTACATGAAGGGTGCGGCAACCTGAAGATTCTGTTCCTTTTCATTGGGAGATAAAAAATGCAGGAAATACAGATCGGTATTCTTGGAGTCGGGACTGTAGGGGCAGGTGTCTACCGTCTTCTGCAGAAGAATCATGAGCTCATTGGAAAGAAAGCCAATATCCGTATTCGTGTAAAAAAGGTCGTGGACAAGGATGAATCAAGAAAAGACTTTCTCGGGATCCCGGGTTCGATGTTTACCACTGCTGCGGAACAGGTTATTTCGGATCCCCAGATAGACATCATCGTAGAGCTCATCGGAGGGACCACTGCAGCCAAGGATTTGATGATCAGGGCGATTCGTGGGAAAAAGCACATCGTTACTGCCAATAAGGCGCTCTTCGCAGAGCATGGACAGGAAATTCTGAAGGAAGTTCGAGAAAACAGGGTGGAGTTCGGATACGAGGCCTCTGTGGGTGGAGGTATCCCCATCATCAAGACGATCAGAGAGGCACTTGTCGGGAACAGGATCGACAAGATCATTGGTATCCTGAACGGCACCACCAATTTCATACTCACAAAGATGACGAAAGAGGGGATCGGGTTCCAAGAGGCCCTGAAGATTGCACAGGAACTCGGGTTTGCCGAGGCGGATCCCTTTTTGGATATATCGGGGGGTGATGCCCGTCATAAGATCACGATCCTCTCCTCACTCGCCTTCAATACACCTGTGGATATACAGAAGGTGTATGTAGAAGGGATAGATGGTATCGAAAAAAAGGAAATACAGTATTCCGGCGAATTCGGTTTCGTGCTAAAGCTGCTTGCCATAGCTGAACGCTCCGAACAGGGTGTGCTCGTCAAGGTGCACCCTGCACTCGTCAGCAAAGAAAACTCACTCGCAGGAGTGAGCTGGGAAGACAACGCGATCATGGTGTATTCCGATTTTCTCGGTAAATCCATGTATCTGGGAAAAGGGGCAGGGGCAAACCCAACGGCAAGCGCAGTGGTTGCAGACATTACCGACATTGCCATGAAGGTCACAAGCAGTATCGAATACAATGCGAATGCTTACACCTACTTTGAAACACATCCCCAGGTTCATTTCGAAGAGAGCAGGACTCGCTATTACTTTAGGTTCAACGTGTTCGATAGACCCGGAATTCTGTCAAAAATCGCAGGGGTGCTCGGCAGTAACAATATAAGCATTGCCTCAGTTATACAGAAAGAGACTGAGGAGGTGCAGGAGCACGTGCCCCTGGTAATGCTTACTCACAGCGCCCTTGAGAAAGATGTACGGAGCGCGATTGCCGAGATCGACCGCTTTTCAGAGGTCGAAGGAAAGAGCAAGATAATTCGTGTGATCGAAGACGAGGGAAGAGAGTAAATGACAGAAGAGAGTAATTGTATTGACAACCTATTCCACCTGTGATAACATACACATTTGGTCTGGGAAATATTTGTGTTATCTGGTGTTAATTATAATAGTTCAGTGAAAATGGGTGCAGTCCCAGGCTTTTTTACAGTGTTCAGCTCAATGTGAAGCAAAATGCGAAGCCAAATGCTGAGAATAGTGCACCGCAGTATGCGGTGAAATATAAATCACGAAGGAGGTTTATCTATGAAAGTATCAAAACGCCTACTTTTTTTCGCTGTCGTGACAATGATCCTTGCTGCTTCCATGATGGTCCTCATGGCAGGAGGAAAGGAGAAGGGTGCTCCAAAAGAGAAGGGCATGCCGGCGATCACGATCTTCTGGGCCGAGTGGGATCCTGCAAACTATCTGCAGGAGCTCTGCAACGTCTACACCCAGCAGACGGGGAATACGGCGAATGTGGAGACAACCCCATGGTCAGACTTCCAGACAAAGGCTTTCAACGAGTTTGCGGCTCGTGGTGACGCCTACGACATCGTGGTCGGTGACTCGCAGTGGCTTGGAAGGGGTGCGACTCAGAGGCACTACGTAGAGCTCACAGACTGGATCAAGGAGCGCGGTGTTGACAAGAGCATGGCTGCCGCTACCATTACCGCGTACGCAGAGTATCCCAAGGGAAGTGGAAAGTACTATGCCGTGCCGGTAGAGGGTGATGCTTGTGGGTGGTCCTACAGAAAGGACCTCTTCGAGGATCCCATGGAGAAGGAAGCCTTTAGAAGAAAGTACGGGTATGAACTGAAGGTTCCGGAAACCTGGGACCAACTGCTTGATATCGCTGAGTTCTTCACCAGGCCGGACAAGAACTTCTATGGGTGCGCGATCTACACCCAGAAGGACTACGATGCGCTCACCATGGGTATCGAGAATGTGCTCTGGGCGTGGGGCGCTGACCTGGGTGACTACAAGACCTACAGGGTGAAGGGTGTTCTCAACAGCCAGGATGGGATCAAGTCGCTTGAGTTTTACAAGGAGCTCTATAAGTACACCCCCCCAGACTGGGGAAATGCTTTCTTTCCGGAGAACAACATGGCCATCACCGAGGGGCTTGCTGCAATGTCCATGAACTACTACGCCTTCTTCCCTGCCCTGATAAATCCTGAGATGAACAAGTATGCCGATGGGATGGGTTTCTTCGCAATGCCTAAGGGGCCGAAGGATCAGATTGCCGCCCTTGGAGGCCAGGGTGCTTCTATCATTACGTATTCAAAGAAGCAGGATGCTGCCTATGCCTGGCTTGAGTGGTTCGTGAAGCCTGAAAATCAGGCAAAGTGGGGTGAACTTGGTGGATACACCTGTGACCTCAAGACTCTGAAATCCGAGAAGTTCTTGAACATGACCCCATATAACAGGTCCTTCATGGAGACCATGCAGATGGTAAAGGACTTCTGGGCAGTACCGGAGTATGCCGAGCTGCTCGAGTCTTGCCAGAGGCGCTGGCACGAGTATGTGGTCGAAGGAAAGGGAACCGCAAAACAGTCTATGGACGGGATTGCGGATGAGTGGGAAGCGATCTTTGAGAAAGCCGGATACTATGATTGAGCTGAAAGCCGCACAGAGGGAAGGGTGTTCACCCTTCCCTCTGTAATATTAACATACCGGGATAATGAACATGAGTAATGGAAAGAGTGCTGAAATGTCCATCAGGCAGAGGGGACTGAGCGATATTGCAATAAAGCGGATGTTCATAATGCCAACGATCGTGCTTTTAATATGCATCAATATATTTCCTCTCATCTGGTCGCTGGGATTGAGCTTTGCAGACTACAGCGCGGTGAAGCCGCGAGTTGAGGGGGTGAATCCGAACTGGATCGGTGGAAAGAATTACAGAGACGTGCTCATGGACCTACACATCTGGGAATATTTTACTATTACTGCCAGGTACGTCATAATGGCGGTTGCAGGTGAGTTTATAATAGGGTTTGGGATCGCGCTGCTCCTCAACAGGGATTTTAAAGCAAAGGGTCTCGTCACCACCCTGATCCTTTTGCCGATGATGATGTCCATGTCCATTGTCGGGATGTTCTGGCGGTTGCTATACAATCCCGGCTGGGGGATAATCAACTCCATGCTCGGGCTCGGGGATTTTGTCTGGCTTGCAAATCCAAAGATGGCACTCATAGCAGTGGCCATCACTGACATCTGGATGTGGTCCCCTTTTACCATGCTGCTCGCCCTTGCAGGTCTTTCGGCGATACCGCAGTATCTCTACGAGGCCGCGGAGATCGACCGGGCTTCCTGGTGGTTCAAATTTCGCAAGATTACACTCCCCCTTGTTGCCCCACTTCTCTTCATCGCGCTGATATTCAGGACCATGGAGGCCTTCAAAATGTTCGATATTGCCTTCGTCATGACAGGAGGGGGGCCCGGAACCGCAACGGAGCTGATTGCGATAAATCTCTACCGACTCGCCTTTGCACAGTGGAACACCGGAAAGGCATCAGCATTTGCCTATATCATTCTCATCATGATCATCGCGATCACCAATATTTACATCAAATATCTCAACAGAGCAAAGGAAATGTAAAATGCCTGGAGTCATGACGAGAGGAAGAAGTATTACAAAGAGGATAATCATAGGCATTGTCGTCGTCATAATGATCTTTTATCTCATCCCAATCTACTGGGTCATTTCCACCTCCTTTAAACCCTTCAAGGCAGTGACCGCGGTGCCTCCAAAGGTGTTCTTCAAACCGGAGATTACCAGCTATATAAAGCTGTTTACCAAACGCTCTCTGGTCAGGAGCCCGGAAGAGCTCGAAGAACGGCTTTCCAGTGCGAGATGGGTCGAAAAGAAAGTCCTCGAGCTCGGCCAGACGATAACCGGGGTTTCTCCATTTCCTGCGCGGCTCTTCAACAGCTTCATTATCGCGATTGTCAGTACCCTGGCATCAGTGAGCCTTGGTACGCTTACCGCCTACGGGTTTTCCAGGTTCAGGGTCAAGGGCGAGGGTGACTGGCTGTTCTTCATACTGAGCACCAGGATGCTCCCTCCTGTGGTGGTGACCATCCCGCTATTCATCATGTACCGGTTTCTCGGTTTGAGCGATACACGCTTCGGCCTGATCCTGCTCTATACCTGTTTCAATCTATCCTTTGCCACATGGGTGATGAAGGGGTTCATAGATGAGATACCAAAGGAGTATGAAGAGGCAGCTATGGTGGACGGTTACACACGCTTTGAAGCTTTCAGAAAGATTGTATTGCCCCAGGCAGCGACCGGTATCGCGGCGACAATGGTGTTCTGCTTCATATTCGGATGGAACGAATACGTGTTTGCGCTTATCATGACGACAAGAAAAGCGCAAACCGCTCCTCCATTTATACCGTCACAGCTAGGAGTTGGCATTGTTGACTGGGGAGTGATCGCAGCCGGAGCTTCAATATTCCTAATCCCGGTTGCTGTGTTCACCTTTCTTTTGAGAAAACACCTGCTGCGAGGAGTTACCTTCGGCGCAATACGAAAATAGGGGAAATTCAGATGCTTTTTCGAAGGATAAGTAAAAAGATCATAGAGCCGCTCTCGATGATGATTATCGTGATCGGCATCATCGCTCTATGCCAGCCCTGGGTGCTCTACCTGCACAGGAAGGGGTTTCTCATCACCGGAATTGGTCTTGCGATGTTCATTTTCTTCTCCCACGTGAAACCACCTGTGGAAGAAGAGGTTGAAGAATCGGCGTAAATCATTGACTCTGTCAATGAGAATAATGCGGGATGGGGATGGCCACCGGCTGTAGGTTTCCTCAACCAGGTGAGCGAAGATGAAGGAACTGAAAGTCGGTGATAGAATGTATGGAGATGGGCTTTCGCGCATCCACATGCAAGGGGGTATCTATTTATCGATATAAGATCCAGAGAGGAGGATGTGGACAATGAAACTCGGCGTATTCTCGGCACTGTTTGGTGACAAGAGCTGGGAGGAAGCGGTAAAGCTCGTAAAAAAGGCGGGTCTCGAAGCGGTGGAGGTGGGATGCGGAGGTTTTCCAGGTAAGAATCACTGTGATCCAGAGGTGCTTCTCAAGAACAGTGATGCGCTGAAAAGATTTGTAGATGCATATAAATCTCAGGGGCTGGAGCTCAGCGCCCTTTCCATGCACGGAAATCCACTCCATCCCGATCCTAAATTTGCAGAGCCCCATAAAAAGGATATCGTTAATGCAATAACGCTTGCGGGAAAGATCGGTGTCAAGGTAATCAACGGATTTGCCGGATGCCCGGGTGCAGGGGAGGACGCAAAGCATCCAAACTGGATCACCTGCCCCTGGCCGACCTATTTCATCGATGCGGTGAACTGGCAATGGGAAAAGAAGGTGATTCCCTTCTGGAAGGAAATGGTAAAAAGGGCCAAGGATGCGGGAGTGAGGTTTGGGTTTGAGATGCATCCTGGTGATGTGGTGTACAATCCCGAGGCGCTGTTCAAGCTGCGGGAAGCGGTTGGGGAGGAGATAGGCTGCAACTTCGACCCGAGCCACCTCTTTTGGCAGGGAATGGATCCGCTCCTCGTGATCAAACTCATGGGAAAGATTATCGTACACGTTCACGCGAAAGACAGCAAGGTAGATGAAACGGTGGTGTCCTGGCGGGGCGTGAACGACTGGAAGCACTACAGCGATGTGATCAACAGGGCCTGGACATTCCGTACATGCGGATACGGACATGACAAGCTCTGGTGGAACAGCTTTGTGAGCAACTTGCGGATGGTGGGGTATGACTGGGTGATCAGCATTGAGCATGAGGACCCCCTCATGTCTGCCAATGAAGGGTTGAACAAAGCGGTGCAGTTCCTCAAGGAGGTGCTCCTCTTCGAGAAGGTGGGCGAAATGTGGTGGGCTTGATTTCGGTTCATCCCCTTGATGGTGAAGCCTTTCCATGATTTAAAAATGTACTCAGAGGTGCGTAACAGTGAGAGAGGTAAATCCATTCGGAGTAGTTGTGGATGGTGTAAACAGACGACCTTTCAGAAAGGATATTCTGATACAACACACGCGTGAAAGGGGGTATGCTCAGTGGCCGTAAAAATCAGGGTTGCGGTTGTAGGACTTGGGTTTGGTGCAGAGTTTGTGCCTCTCTATCAGAAGCACCCGAATGCGGAGTGCTACGCAATCTGCCAACGAACGGAAAGAAGCCTCAATGAAGTGGGGGACAAGTTCGGAGTTGAAAGGAGGTTCACACGATTCGAAGATCTGCTCAGCATCGGCGAGCTTGATGCGATTCACGTCGTTACTCCTATTGCTGACCACGCGCCCATGTCTGTTGCTTCACTCAATGCGGGAAAGCATACCGCCTGTACGGTGCCAATGGGGGTGACGAAGGAGGAGTGCCTAGAGATTGTGAAAGCCCGGAGACAATCGGGAAAGATCTTCATGATGATGGAAACCGCGATCTACACCCGTGAGTTTCTCTACGCCAAAGAGCTTGTTGAAACTGGTAAGCTCGGAAAGATACAGTTTTTACGTGGCTCTCATCAGCAGAACATGAGCCTGCCGGGCTGGCCGGCTTACTGGTATGGATTTCCCCCGATGCATTACGCGACACATGCGGTGAGCCCTTTGCTTGCGCTCGCAAAGGCTGAGGTCGAATCGGTTGTCTGTTCCGGCTCTGGAACGATCAGAAAGGAATATGCCGAGAAGTACAATTCGCCCTTTGCAGTTGAAACCGCCCTTTTGAAGCTCAGAGACTCGGACCTCGCGTGTGAGGTGACCCGGTCCCTTTTCGATACTATTCGCCAATACCGCGAGAGCTTCGACGTATACGGCACAAAACTCTCTTTCGAGTGGGAACAGGTCGCAGGAGAAAGCCCTGTGGTATACGCAGGGTACGAGGATGCAGAGCGTATCAAGGTCCCGGACTACGCCCACCTCCTTCCGAAGGAGATCGCACCCTACACGACGAGAGGAGTGTACGACGAGGACTACGAGCATACATCCTTTATCCAGGGAGCGGGGCATGGAGGCTCCCATCCCCATCTGGTACACGAGTTCGTGAGCGCCATCATCGAAAACAGGAAATCTTACGTGGATGCAGAAACGGCTGCGAACTGGACCATGGCCGGTATCTGTGCCCATGATTCGGCCATAAAGGGGGGAGAACGGATCGCACTCCCGCGACCCTAGGGACCGTGACCCATGAACCGTACTCAGCGCGCTCAGTCCCAGGGGGTCGGTCTTCCTGTGCGTATCTCCAAGGATTCTCGGGAGTCAAACAGGGTATAAGAGGTTAGTTTATCCTGTTCTGGGTCTCTGAAAGAAGAACTTAACATAAATATATAAAAGGAGTTTTATTCGTAAATGGCGAATATAAAACTAATAGATATCGTGAAGAGATTTGGGAGGCTTGAAGCTGTAAAGCACCTCAACCTGGAGATACATGACAGGGAATTTCTCGTCCTGCTCGGTCCTTCGGGCTGCGGGAAAACCACCACCCTTCGCGCTATCGCGGGCCTTGAGATTGTGGATGAGGGGGAGATCTGGATCGACAACAAGCTGGTGAACAACATTCGGGCTGCAGATCGAGATATCGCATTTGTGTTTCAGCTCTATGCGCTGTATCCGCACTTGACCGCTTACCGGAACATCGCGTTCCCTCTGGAGACCCAGGGAATGGCGAAACGTGACATTGAAAACAGCGTGATGGAAGTGGCTAAGATTTTGAAAATCGAGCATATTCTTAAAAAGCGTCCTTCCGCACTCAGCGGAGGTGATATGCAGCGGGTTGCTCTTGGGCGAGCAATGGTCCGGCGCCCCAAAGCATTCCTCATGGATGAGCCGATCGGGACGCTGGACGCGAAGTTCAGGGAGGAGATGCGAACAGAGCTGAAAAGGCTCCACATGGATATAGGGGCAACGACGGTGTATGTGACCCATGATCAGGTGGAGGCCATGTCCATGGGCGACAGAATCGCGGTCATGAGTGAAGGGGTGATGCAGCAGGTCGGGAAGCCATCGGACGTATATGACAACCCTTCAAATCTCTTTGTTGCAAACTTTATCGGAAGCCCGGGGATGAATTTCCTGGATGTCACGTGCGCGAAAACCGATCATACAACCAGGGCAGTATTGAAAAGCGATGAGACGATCTGCTGCAGTTTCTCCCGTGACATTTACAGTCTGTTGGAAGAAAAAAAGGCATTCAGTAAACTCCTCGTTCTCGGCATACGGCCTGAATGGATCAAAATTGAGAAAAAGAGGAAGGAAGGCCTCATACCGGCTGAGGTGTATGTGGTGGAACCGCTGGGGGCGAGCAAGATCGTGGATCTAAAAATAGGAGCAGAGATTGTGAGGGCGAGGACCGTTGCCGATTTTGAGGTGAAGATTGGCGACAGGGTGTGGGTGGAGTTTATTGAGAAGAGGGTACACTTCTTCGATAAAGAGAATGGAAAGGCAATT
>Ga0111221_1081_pt1 | contig 14395 bp, 15 predicted proteins | sample DeeMarSWOR152_54_FD_80385 | JGI IMG/M metagenome (GOLD analysis project Ga0111221, IMG submission 80385) | Spirochaetes bacterium DG_61 | reverse complement strand
ATATATTTCAAAGAAGCAATATTAAATACACTCTTATTCACTGTTACCACTGCTCCTGCAACTGTGATAATATCTCTTGGTATAGCTAGGCTTCTGCTAACCAAATTCTATGGAAGAGCTATTCTAAGACCTGTTGTGCTCATCCCGTGGGCTATTCCGGGATCTGTAGCAGGCATTCTCTGGCTCTGGATTTTCCATGGTCAATGGGGGCTGTTGAATGGATTTTTATTGAAGCTTGGGATTATTAAAAACTACATACCCTGGCTCATGGATGCTCGTCTTGCAAAATTCTGTGTAAGCGTGGCCCATATCTGGACACAGGTTCCATTTGCAAGCATTCTTCTCATGGCAGCTCTTACCACAATTCCAAAAGATATATATGAAGCTGCAGAAGTTGATGGCGCAGGCGCTTTCCGGAGGTTGTTTTCCATTACCATTCCTCAGATCAAGGGAATGATTATCATAACTCTGATCTACGAATGTATTATGGGGCTGACGAGTTATGATGTCGTATATTCAATGACTGCAGGTGGCCCTGGAGGTGCTACGACCCTCTTATCATACTTTATATGGGCAGAGGCATTTAAACTTTTATCCTTCGGCAGAGGAGCAGCTCTTGGGGTCATCATGGCTGTCATCACATTTGCTCTTATTATGGCTATTCTAAAAGCTATTCCCACTGACATACTTGTAAAGGAGTAGCGTTATGGCAAAAAAAATCTTGATTCATTTCTTAGCGTTAGTCGTGTTTCTTTTCTGTATTGGTCCTCTTTTGTTAACCCTTTTTGGTGGTATTATCCCGGATGCCGCGCTACTCTCATATCCACCCAAATGGTTTTCGATGAAACCAACACTCGATTATTATAACTATATTTTTAGAGGAAAGATTCCTCAGTCTTATGAAGTAAGAGGAGCAATGCGTGGTATGATTTCAGAGGAGGCCAGGTTAATCCCGCATGGGATGTTGAACAGCGCAATAATCGCCCTGTCTGTAATGGGTATAAACATCCTTTGTGGAAGCATGGCAGCCTATGCTTTTGCAAGAATCAGGTTCAGGGGTAAATCAGCTACGTTTATGGGGATTGTCATGTGCCGGCTCCTTCCGGCATCGGCTCTTGCTGTTCCATTTTATCTGATCGTTCAGGCTTTAGGGCTTCTTGACACAAAAATAGCAATTATTATGGTGCACAGCCTCCTTACCCTTCCATTTACTGTTCTCATTCTCTCAGTGTTTTTCAGAAGAATACCGATTGATATCGAGGAGGCAGCTTTAGTTGATGGTGCCAGTAGAATACAGGTTTTCAGGAAGATAACGCTTCCACTGTCCGCTGCGAGTATGGTGGCCACAGGATTGTTCGCCTTTATGCTTTCATATTCAGAGTTTTTATACGGCCTGATCCTCTCTGGCACCAAAAGGACTCGCTCTCTTCCTGTTATCATGGCATCTCTCTCCATTGAAACAGATGTTGCATGGGGTATGCTTATGTCTGGAGTGTTTATTACACTCATACCTTCGTTGGTGCTTGCAATTGTTGTATGGAAGTTTGTCGTAGAGGGAATCATCCTCGGTGCTGTGAAATACTGATATCCGGTGGTATCTTCCTCCCACAATTTTCTTGAAAGAACACCATTTTCCTTATACGATTTTCTTAGACTACACGAGAGGAGTAGGAAGAGATGAGAATAAATGGAAAAGAATACTCTCGCAATGATATTGATAGACGTATTGGCAATATTAACCAGATTGGTAATACAGTACATTATGAGTTCACGGATGGGCGTTCAAAGGGAGTAAGTGCTGTCGAGTTCAATAACGGGAGCGGGCTTAGATTTACTGTTCTCCCTGATAGAGGTCTCGATATAGTTAATCTTTGGGGGCCTGCTTACAACATGCGGGCTCACATACTTCGGGGCTCCTGGTAAGGACGGAGAAGAAGAGCTTGGTCTCCATGGCCGTTACTCCACACTGCCTGCAAGCAGAGTGCAGGATCTTTCTCGCTGGGAAGACGATCGTTATATCCTTGAAATTAAAGGAATTGTCGAGGAGAGCACACTCTTTGGCGATAAGCTTAGGCTCATCAGGAGTATCTCTACAGAGATCGGGAGGAGGTCACTTACTATTCACGATACTGTTGAAAACTACGGATTCAGGATTTCTCCTTTCAACATCCTCTACCATATCAATATTGGATTTCCTCTCCTGGATGAATCCAGTGAGCTCGTATTGACCTCATTAAAAACAGAACCATACGATGAGGTATCGAAAAACAATCTGAAGGATTGGAACAGGTTTTCATTGCCGGTGAAGGATTTTAAGGAGCAGAACTTTCTCCATACAATGATTGGTGATGATGAAGGATACACTTGTGCCGCTCTTGTGAATAGGAAGCTTGCTGGAGGCCTTGGTCTTGTTATTCGCTCTTCCATAAAGAGTCTTCCCTTTATAAGTGAATGGAAGCAGATGGGCGAGGGTGACTATGTATTGGGTATTGAGCCATGCAATACAAAGATTGAAAATAGAGCTTTATTGAGAAAGCATGGAAGGCTCCCCATGCTCGAGCCTGGTGATAAAAGGGAGATGATTGTCGAGATAGGGGTACTCGAGGGAGAAAAGGAGATCGAGGATTTTAGTAAAAAGGTGAAGGATACGGTTTCTTCAAATAGAGGATGAAACACGGAGTTTTAAAGGTGCTTCAAGATAGGATCAATGACGATGAGTTGTTTGTAAAACTCTTTGGATGTGACGAGAGGATCATTGCATATAAAAAACGAATGCTGAAATCTGTCTTCGATCTTTTCGAAAGTAAGTTCTCAGGTCTCATAGAAAGAGAGAGTATACGCATCATATCCGTGCCAAACAGAGTTGAGCTTCTGGGGAAGCATACAGATTATCAAGGTGGAGAGACCTTTCTTCTCACAGGTCCAAAGAACTTTTTTGCAATAAGCGCCATTTCCAGGGATGATATCTCGGAGTTGGTAAACGCTGACCCAAAGCTCGGCACTACAGTGCTGAAGCTCGGTAGGAGGAAACCCGAGGTGCTCAAAGAGGGTGAGGGGGCAAACTACACAATCACAGTTGCAAAACGACTTTACAATAATCTCCTGGATAAAGGTCAAAATCCGATCCGGAACGTCAAATCTGTGTTTATAGGGGATATACCTTTCGGTGGTGGGACTTCAGGGTCTTCTGCAAAGCTGATAGCAGATTTTTATATCTTTTCCTCCGTCAATGATCTTTTAGAGGATAAAGGTTTTATTTCTCTTGTTCTTGAGAATGGTAAAAAAGCAGGGATAAAGATCGGGCAACAGGAGGTAGATGACTTTACACTCTCGCTTTCTATGTACCTTGCACATTTTGAAAATGGACTTGACTTTGGCGATCTTAGGGGTAACAAGGGGGTCGGAACATTCGGTGGATCGGAGGATCATACAGCGATCCTTCTCGGGCAGAGGGGAAAGCTCCTCCTGTGCAGGTACTGTCCTACAGAAGTTTTAGAAAGGATCGATATGAAGGATGATTTCCAGACCGTAGTCGCCTATTCTGCAAAGGTGGCTGAAAAAACAAAGGATGCTATGGCAAAGTATAACAGACTTTCTAAGTATGCATCATCAAGTGTAAGTGTACTCAATGAGATCAATGGTACAAACCACAGACTTTTGAGGGATTGTTACCAGAATATGTCCTGCGAACAGATGGCCCGGGACGTATATAAACAGCTCAGCAGGCGAGATAAAATGCTTGCAGAAAGGGCGTATCAGTTTTTCATGGAACGTGAGATTATCAGGAAAGCAGTGAGGTGCATGAAAGACGGCGATATCAAAGGATATGAAAAATTGATAAATGAGTCTCATGAGCTTTCCAAACGATATCTTGGAAATATTGTACCGGAGGTTGACTTCCTGCAGCAGACGGCAAACCGCCTCGGTGCGTATGGAGCAACAGGATTTGGAGCTGGCTTCGGGGGTAGCTGCTATGCAGTGGTGGGCAGATCTGAGGCTAAGGATTTCATCAAGCGATGGGAAGAGGAGTACATGAAAACTTTTCCACAGTACAGGAAAAAGGCTCAATTTGATGAGTATCCTCCATCAAGCGGCTGCTACTGGGAGAAAACCGATGGTTAAAAATGCTGTGATACTCGCAGCTGGGAGTGCTTCCAGGATGCAAAAAGGTGTCGAGCGCTCTGTGAAAAACAGAGAAGAGCTCGCAGCAATTCGCAAAGGCGAAAAGATGGCTGTACGCTTCATCATGAAGGTGTGTTTGAAACATTAATGGGCATTCTGAATGAGAAAGGAAAAACAGTTTAGATGAACAGCAGAGAGCGGTTTTTAAAAATAGCGCATTTTGAGCTACAAGATTATGTTTTTCAGTCTTCCTGGCATCAGTGGTACTGGTATGATACTTTAAAAAGATGGATAAAGGAGGGTGCTTCACTTGAGGTTTTATCAATGGAGCATCGAGGTGAGTATTTTGGATTTGAAAGAGTTGAGGTAATACCTGTTTATGCCCAAATATACGGACTTGGGAAAAGTTCCGATCCACCGTATGTTCCCCCTTTTATACCACTTTTTAAGAGAAAAGTTTTAGCAGAGGATGACCAGACGTGAACTGTTATCGGAGAATCTGGTGTTACATATAAGGAGTGGAAGAAACAGCCCGAACGCATGCCCCAATGGTTAGAATATCCTGTGAAAAATCATAAAGATTGGGTAGCTCTGAAAAAAAGGCTTGATCCTCATGAACCTACAAGATACCCGGCTTGGTGGAAAGATAAAGTAAGATGCTGGAAAGATAGAGAATATGCACTGGGTCTGCCTGTAGGTAGTTTTTTTGGCTTATTAAGGGAGTTTGTGGGTTTTGAGAATCTATGCACAATGTTTTATGATGACCCAGGCCTCGTTCACGAGATGGGTGAATGGATGGAATATTTTGAGATCGAAATAATAAAAAAGGTGGTAAAAGACGTTCAAGTTGATTTTGTAATGTATTGGGAAGATATGGCGTATAAAACAGGTTATTTGATTTCACCAAAATTCTTCAGAAAATTTATGATACCTCATTATAAAAAGATAAATGAACTTCTACTGTCACATGGTATTGATATTATTTTGGTAGATTCAGATGGTAATACTGAAGAGCTGATACCTCTTTGGATTGAAAGTGGATTGACCGGCCATTTTCCTCTTGAAGTAACATCAGGAATGGATGCAGTAAATTTAAGAAAAAAGTACGGAAAGAACTTTATTCTTATTGGTAATATAGATAAAAGGGCTCTGGCCAATGGTAAAGAGGCAATCAGAGAAGAAGTGATGAATAAAGTTCCATTTCTTATATCCAAAGGGGGATATTTTCCCGCGTTGGATCATTTCTGTCCTCCTGATGTTTCTTTTAAGAATTATATGTATTATCTCGAACTCTTAAGGGAGCTGGGAAAAAAATAACCTGCGACCCATCATTATGATTGAGGAGCATGCGGGATGAACTCAAAAGAAAGGGTACAGCTCGCTCTTTCCCATGAAGAGCCGGACCGAGTACCTGTTGATCTGTGGATCACGCCTGAAGTTGAAAAATTATTAATGCAGGAAACAGGCACACAAGATCCTATGGACATGAGAGTCAAGCTCGGACATGATTGCCTCATGTCGATTGTGGGAATAGTTGCCTCTTTCTATAGCTCTGATGATCCTGAATACGTGGATCCATGGGGTATAACCTGGCGCAGTGTACAGTATGCAGAAGGCGCCGGTACCTATACTGAGATTGCAGGGCATCCTCTTGCAGGAGATGACGGAAAACTGCTTTCTTACAAAGCACCTGATCCCAAAGCGCCTGAACAGTACATGGAGGCTGAGAGTATCATAAAGAGGTTTGGAAAAACCCACAGTATTGCGGGGGGTGTGCTGGGTTCTGTTTTTGAAGGGCCGTGGTACCTCAGAGGTATGATGCAATTTTTACAGGATTTGATTAACAACAAAGATTACGCGCACCAGCTTATGGATCTCGTGATGGAGTTTCATTTCGAGGCTGGTTTGAAGCTCATTGAGATGGGGTGTGATATAATACTTGCAGGAGATGATGTTGGGACACAGGACAGGATGCTCATCTCCCCCAACCTCTGGAGAGAGTTCGTAAAACCTCGATACAGCAGGCTTTTTCAGAAGTTTAAAAGTGCAAATCCTGAGGTCAAGATCGCTGCACATATATGCGGTCACATAGAGCCTATAATCGACGACTTGATAGAGGTCGGCCTGGATATACTCAATCCGCTACAACCCCTTGCCATGGACCCGGCTCGCCTGAAAAAGAGATTTGGAAAGCGACTGAGTTTCTGGGGAGGAGTTGATGATCAGAAAGTCATTCCCTTCGGAACCCCTGAGGATGTTGAAAATGAAGTGAGGTTAAGGCTGGGTCAGCTTGGGTCCGGAGGAGGATATATCCTGTGCTCATCTCACAACGTCCAGCCAACAACCCCTATTGAGAATATCCATGCTTTTTACAGGTCATATAAAAGATACGGGAGCTATCCCCTGTGTGTATGAAACAAATCTTCCAGGAAGGAGAGGTTCGATTATGGAAAGTAGTATCACTTATTTTGAAGAGAGCGGGCAAAAGAACACCACCCGTACCCTAGAGATAGCAAAGCGAAGGGCTTCCGAGCTCGGAATAAGAACTGTGCTCGTTGCTTCCACTCACGGCCATACCGCACTCGAGGCATCCAAGATTTTCAAAGGCTCTGGGGTAAATGTAATCTCAGTGAGCATATCTGCTGCTTTCGATGATGAGGGATGGACGATGACAGCCCGAGAGAGAGAGCGAATAGAAAAGGCGGAAGTGAAGGTCCTCACTTCTCTCCATGCTCTTGCAGATGGAGTTGTTGAGGGACACTACGGTGAGAGCACGCCCGGGAGTATCATAGCAGATACCCTTCGCTGCTTTTCTCAGGGGACCAAGGTTGCATTTGAGATTGCAATAATGGCACTTGAAGCCGGCATGGTTCAGCAGGGTGAAGAGATGATCTCCATAGGGGGTACGAATGAGGGCGCTGATACAGCTATTGTGGTAAAGCCTTCATTTGCAAGGAAAGTAAAGAGTTTCAGGATCCTTGAGATATTATGCAAGCCAAGATTGGCATGAAGGCGATCAGAGATCTATGGGCAATCCCTCTCTGTAAGACCTTTGCGCCGCGAGGACAACTTTAAGTGCATTCATCCCGTCCTCACCTGTACTGATGATCGGTTTTTTCCCTTTTAAAACATTCAGGAAGTAGAGGTCTTCATAGAATACATCTCCGGTAACCTCTCCATGAAGAAGAGGCCAGTGGAGCGTATCAGGGAACTTCCATCCTTCGTTGTCGACAGCTGTGAGGGTCATGGGTCTGTAGTCGAGATAGAGAGAGCCCCTCTCGCCAATGAGCTCAAGGGAGACATCTCCAAAACCTCCCCATGATTCAGGACGCTTCCATTTCACTATTTCCTCACTGAGACCCCAGCCGGTTTCAATGACAGCAAGCTCGCCATCCTTGAATCGGATTGTGATCCATATAAAATCATGAACTCCCAGCTCCTTCATGACAGGGCCTTCAACGATCTCAGCACTCACCCTCATCGCATCGTCCTGGAAATACCAGAAGGCCTGATCTATATCGTGGACGGAGATATACTCCTCAACCTCACAGCGACCACCGAGTCTTCTGGCTTCCTGTATTGGTGCGTTTCTTCTCGCATAGCATACAAGAGGCTTCCCTATGGTGCCATCGTCAACAGCTGCCTTGATCTGGGCATATCTCGTGTCGTAGCGAAGGATGTGCCCCATCATAAGTTTGACTCTATTCCTCGAAGCTTCATCAACTATGGCCTGAGCATCTTCCAGTGTAGTTGCTATTGGCTTTTCCAGAAGAATATGCTTGCCATGATTGGCAGCGTCGACGCAGAACTCTCTGTGCAGGTCCTCCGGAGTTGCAATTATAACAGCACCCACATCATCGCGGCTCACCAATTCTTTATGATTACCATAGAGCTCTGGTTTTTGGATTTGTCCAGGTATAAGAGGGGCCTTTTTCAATGCCGGATCGCATACGGCAACAATCTTTGTCTCAGGAAGTTGTGCGAATATCCTTGCATGGAGCATACCCATTAAACCTACACCAATGATTCCTATCCCAATGGTATCATTCATCCCAATCCTCCATCAATAAAGTTTTGGTCAATCCTCTACAAGGCCATCCACCTCCCATCTTGAGCGTCTATGCGTGCAGTCTTCCATGAGAGCCTGCGAAAAATATTGCTTGGCTTTCAGAAGGTTTCCCCTGCCTTTATGTCCGAGACCTGCCAGATAGAGGTTATGGGCTTTATCACCCTCTTCCTGATCAAGTTTTTTGTTTGCATGAGCTATCAGATCATCGAAAATCCTTTTTCCCTTTGTACTCTCGTTAAGACGCCCGTGAGCTTTTGCTTCGTAGTAGCGAAGTTCATTCCATCCTTTATGCTCCTCACCCCTCGCCAGTTTGTAATATTTTTCTGCCTCCTTTTTATTCCCCTGTCGTTCATTTGCAAGTCCGATTCTATAGAGGGCTTCCGCATGGCTCTTTTTCGCAGGTTCACCGACTCCGATATTCCTGGGATATTTCATCACTTCTTTGAAGCTATTGATCGCTTCATTAAAATTTCCCATAGACATGAGTTTGAGTCCCTTCCCCATATTCGCAGCTTCATAAAGTCTTCTTCCCTCTGTATAAAACTCCCATGGGAAGAACTTCGTGCTGCGAAGGATATCGAGCACCCTGTCGAAGTTGTACGTATCAGTATAGAAGGAAGCGCATCTTTCAGCTACGATATCATTTCTTTTCAATGATTCAGGAACATTCTCTATGAGCGTTTTTCTCTTTTCGATAAGGCCGCATTTTGCATAGAGTTTATCTGCCTCATAGTATAGTCTGTAGTCCTCCGGGGCTAGTTTCAAGGCCTTTTCATACTCCTTTACTGCACGATCAGGATCCTTCAAGATACGCCATGAAGCCCTTCCAAGATTTCTGTGTAGAACTGAGAATCCTTTGAGATTCTTTGCTGCTTCCTGCCACAGTTTTATTGCTTCCAGTCCCCGCCCCTTTGCGCAGAGAAGGTTGCCGAGATAGTATTTTGCCTTCCCGTCTTCAGGTGAGGTTTTTATTACCCAGCGCAGTATACGCTCAGACTCGATGCGATGGGGAAAAACGAAAGATGGCTCCATCTCCCCGCCGGACCGCACGTATTTTTTAGCTTCAGGGTGTCTCCCAATCTTCTCGAGGTAATAGCCAAGGGAGTAGTGAAGGAGTGGATTCTGAGTAGTATGTCCCTTTTGCTCTATGCAGAGACGAAGTATATGTATACCTTCATTGTACAGAGAAAAAAAGATATATGCTGAAGCGAGTTCGAGGTAGGACTGCTCTTCATCCCTCAATACAGTCCTTAGCTGCTCTTTTCGATCCGCTCTTTTCTCTCTATCCTCCTGCTCTTGTGCTGTAAAGTAAGCTTCTGCAAGTGCAAGGTAGTTTGTCGGGTCTTCTTTGAGAATCGCCTGAATAAAAGAGTTCGCCCTCTCCAAATTACCTATCTTTCTCCAGGCACAGGCAAGATGGGCCTTCACGTCAAAATTTTGTGGATAAATATCAAGAGACTTTTCAAGTTGCCTTATTGCTCTTTTAATCTCCCCTTTACCGAGATAAACCCCTCCAAGAAGATATGAAGAAGCAGCTCCATAGGTTTTGCTCCTGAAAAGTGTGAGTAGTTCATCTATGGCATCATCGAACTGCTCTCTCATCATATGACACACACCGAGAAAGAATCTGGCTTCATGGCAGTTTTTATCCCTTTTGAGTGCTTCATTTAATGCAGCAATTGCCTCTTCATGCAGTCCTGATCTCACATGGAGGACTCCGAGAAAGACCTGGGCTTGAATGAAATCGGTATCATCCTTCAGTGCATCTCTATACGATTCCATGGCCCTCTCTGGCTCGCCAAGTTTCTCATAGGAGATTCCATTATACCAGAACTCCTCTGCCTTTCCGGCGTCAGATATTGGTTCGATTTTATAGTATTCCCTTATCTCCTCCTCAGGCTCTTTTTCTCTATATTTTCTTACCTCAGCAAGAATTTCTCCATCCCCATCTCTAAGTGTAAGTAGTGTCTCTTTCCCTTGTAAATGTTCCTTTTTAACAGTTATTTCTGTGCTGAAAGGATTTGAGGGATCAAGATTGATTTTTTTACTCCAAACCTTTTTCTCATCAATCCTTAGTAAGATCTCTGAGTCAGGCCTCGATGACGTTGTTTGGACCCCCAGATGGATTAGTTTTTCCTCAGGTTTTAGTTCGCAGGCGAGGCATGCTTCTGAATTTGCATAAACAGGAGACCCTATCTTTCGTATCGGGTACCAGATCTCTTTCCATGATTCTACAGTATATGGATGAAGTATCTCCCATATACGCATTGTCCTCAGGCGTCCGCTCTGCATCTCTGCATAGGGACCATCTTTATCCGTGAGTAGCTCGGTCCAGATATCTCCATCATCACTGTTTCCCCATGTATAGAACTTTTTTCCGCACGCCTCATAACGGTCGGCATGATTTACCATGCCGCGCTGTAAATCGTGGTTGTACCAGGCAACAAAATCATCCCTCGGGTTCAGACTGAAAAGATCCTGGGCTTCGAGGTGGTTCTTATCCCAGCTTATATCCACTCCATCATGAACTGGGAAGTTCATGACATCCGTGAGGGTCATTACCTTTGTTGCAGTGGTTATGAACTCAAGCCCTTCACTGATTGGCACTGCTGAGTTTGCCCAAAACCAGAACCTGTTCGGAAGAAATGTCCTGTTGAAAAGCCTTATCTTGGTTTCAAAGTAAGCATACTGAGGATACAGGGTTATTCCCACCGACCATTTCATTCTGGAAACCATCTCTACATCACTTATGTATATAGTTGCACTCCCATCCTGATTATTCCTTATGGTATAATCGATAGATGATGTTGTGGTTACTGTGTGCCCATTTGGGAAGTTCCATTCGATTCCTCCTGATACCCATGCTCCTCGAATACCAATCCTGTTAAACTTAAGAACATGATTCCTGTACATTGCCTCTTCTCCTGTAACCTTATCCAGCACAGAGAGTACATGACCTCCGAGTTCGGGAAGAACGGTAATGAGGAGAAAGTCGTTCTCAAGGAACAGAACCTTCCAGAATTGGTCTTCACATATATCTGTGAGGTTGTCCTGCATTGGATATGGGTATATGATACAACTCCCCGGATGGATAGGATTCCTTCGACTGATAAGAAGCGGAGGATTCTGATCTTCAGGACCTCTTCTGTATGTTGGTATAGAAATCTTATCTTCCCATACTTTAACTTTGGAGTAAGGTTCTCTCATGCTACTACACCCCCTATCTATTCTTTAATGGTTTCAAATTGATCAGAATTGGTAAATCTTCATTAAGGTAAATTAAAAGAAGGCTTCTTTTTAGAATAAGAATGATATGCAACTCCCTCTATTATAATGAGCGTACACAATGTGTCAAGAGGTAATCGTGCTGTCACTTAAATATCTCATTGATATAGAAAAAATTGCATTTTTTCATAAACATTGCTTATACTCCCAGGGGTTGAAAGGAACGAGGGAAGAATTAAAGGGAAAGGGACTCCTATCAACCTACATTGAGCAGTCCTCTTGTCCTGAACCACAGTAACTTTCTATAATAAAATGACTTAGTGATCATACCCCAATCCTTCGCGTTCCGTTTATTTAGATGGATCAAACATTCCCTCTTTCTATCTAAAGTCAACCCAGATATGGAATTATCAAACTATTCATCGTTGGTATGAGTCTTGCTCTATTTTCTTCAGGAGGAACAACCGGAGACCTTTTAAACAAAATCGGAGGTGAACAAAAATGGGAAAGCGAATAGCAAGCTCGATTCTTTACATTTTCACTCTGATCGCAATCGTTCCGTATGCCACGAGTGCAGGCTCTGAAAACGGTATTGCCGAAGAATCGTTTTTTCCCAAGGACAGTATCCACAATATCTTTGCAGCTGAATTGGTCCAAAAACCGATACGATTCTATGGAAAATATTAGAATTCAATCCCGGCAATAATACACGATCTGAAGCAGTGCACTCCTGTGAAGAAAGATCCCACCGGCGAAATTAGACAGTACGCCCAGTCCGTTATCGATTACGCAAAAGATCTCGAAACGTATGGTTTCGAAAATATGGAGAAAGCAACGGTTCAGAATGAAAAATACTGGAAAGCTGTTGTCACGCTGACAGCAAAAGACATTACCGCACTCTTGACGAGGCTACTTCTCTTGATGAGGGAGGGAGAACTAAAGCGAGCGAGAATCCTATTGCTGTACTGTCTCTACTACAAAAATGAAAACTGGGAAAGAGACACCCGTATTCTCGTCTAGGTTTGGAAGGACATAGCGGAGACAGTAGCTGAGAGCAATCGTCTTATGGAGGAAGGAATCCGAAGGTGGGATCAAGGGGACAGAAAGCAGGCCGTAGAGCTGTACCACCATGCTCTTGCGATATTTCCAAAAAATCCGTGGGCCCTTAGGGAGCTCGGCTTGGATTATATTAGGTACAACTTTGATCCGGAGGAGTTGCTGAATGGACAATTCGATTCATACTACGAGCTGATCAGGGAGATAGATCCTCACTATAAGCTGGCCTACTATCAAGGATCGATTACGGAGGACCTTCGCACAGCCGGATTGGCTTTGGACAACAAGGTTCTGCCGAGTTTCAACAAGCTCTGGAACGGTAAGGACGTGCTGGTGAATATGAAAGAGCTCGCGGATGGGTATTTCGAAATGGGGGAATATGAATTCGCACTTTATGCATACAAGTTTATCCTGTTTCAGACCTATGACGGAGGATTCGACTAGGATGCGATTCAGCAAATGGAGGCATGTTTGCAGGAGCTAAATATGGATCAGGTGATCCCTTTTCTAAATGAATATCTTATGTCATAGGAGCAAATTGTATTTTCCGGGCGACAATTTAGAATTTGAGGTTCGTAGCCAAATCTCGAAAAACCGCTGGCCACTAATCGAATTCGCCCCAATCCTCACTCATGCGGACGATAATCACACGGCTCTCGGTGCATACAAAGGTAAACCAGCGAACCCAATGAATGGAGGATTTTTCTGTTTTCAGAGAATAGTGCTTCAGTCGTATCGCTTCACGCAGTTCAGACAGGAGTTTCGTCCTCAGTTTATTCATGTATCTCTCCTGGAAGGCCTTTCCATGAATAAACAGGAATAGTGTGGTTTTTATTTCAATCAACTTGCATGAATGAAGGAAATCAGTTAGCATATGGGTGAGTGAGAAGGAAAACTGTCTGATATCAGCTTTCTTGACGTATAGTACTCCTGTTTGGAGTGATAAACAGCATAAATCACAGCAGGGGCTCTTCTTCATAACTGCAGTATACTTAATAGTTATCTGCGACACATTGTGGGAGTCAGGAATGTCAAAACCTAAATGGCATGCATACAGTGATCTTGCTTGGACTGAATCAATCGTCACCTCCCCTGATGAGTCTGCAGAAGAAACGGAGTTGTTTGTAAAAGTAATCAAGGAGAATTCCAATATCGAAGTAAGAACATTACTTCATCTTGGCTGTGGTGCAGGCGCCAATGATTATACCTTTAAGATGCATTTCTCAGTTACAGGGGTGGATATTAGTGATGGTATGCTCGAAATTGCAGAAAAGCGCAATCCAGAAGTTACCTATGTCTATGGCGATATGCGCGAAATTGACCTGAATGAATGCTTTGATGCAGTGGCTATCCCTGATTCCATAGGCTACATGACAACGATAGAAGACCTCCGTGCAGCGATTAATACAGCATGCAAGCATCTAAGGCCCGGCGGAGTGCTCTTAATCGTAGCTCACACCAGCGAAGGATTCAGAGAAAACAATTTTGCCTATACTGGTTCAAAAGAAGATATAGACGTCACCATTTTTGAAAACAACTATGTTTCCAAATCTGATCGAACGATCTATGAAGCAACCTTCGTCTACTTGATTAGACAGAAGGGTAAGTTGGTAATTTATACCGACTGCCACACGCTGGGTGTTTTTACGCGAGCGACATGGATTGCTCTCTTGACTGATGCAGGACTTGAGATAAAGCAGATAAAGATGGACCATTCCTTCGATCGTTTTATTCTGGGAGAAGGTCAGTACCCTCTTCTCGTGTTCATTTGTATTAAGCCGTTGTGATTTATGTTATTGAATTTCAAATAACAAGGCGCTTCCCCTGCCGCTTTTTCGCTGCGCTGCAAAGCGGCAGGGGAGCTTGGAATGTAGGCTGATAGTTTTGATTGAGTGGAGGATCGGGTGGGGACTACACTTCTAT
>Ga0111221_1061_pt1 | contig 14418 bp, 14 predicted proteins | sample DeeMarSWOR152_54_FD_80385 | JGI IMG/M metagenome (GOLD analysis project Ga0111221, IMG submission 80385) | Spirochaetes bacterium DG_61 | reverse complement strand
AATACGATCATCCGTCAGTGGCACCCGACCCATTTCAATAATGCGGAGGAAAAGCTGAAAAAGGAGACCGAAAAGAGCTGGGATGAAATGTTCCCTCTCGATTACTACTATCAGGTGATGCATCTCAAGCTCTTCCCCAAGCAGATCGTGCATGCCGAATGCCTCGGGGGTGATATCGATATGCTGAGTAACAAGCGATGCTGGATCGGTGCATTTCCCTGGAGAGCGGTCGAAATGGAATCCTGCATCTGCAGAATCGTCGCCTGGACTATGTAATGATATAGGCATAACAGGATTGCGGATTTTCAGTCTATGGAGGGCGGCACATGAAGATAGAGTCTTTCTGTGCCTCTGTTGTGAGATGGGAAAAAAAGTAAGCGTCAAAGAACTGAGAGAAAAGATACTTGAACGGAGAGCACAGGGTTTGAGTTACGAAGAAATTGCCGAGGAGCTTCATATGAGCGCGGAGGTGCTCATGGACTGGACAAAACTTTTTCAAGAAACAGCGCTTGATAAAGGATGTAACTGCTGAAGTTTGTTATTCACTCGTATAAAAGAGGTTCTGTTTGTAGAAAACACCGAGGTGAGAGAAAACACATTTTCAAAGGAGTAGAAAAGTGCAACCCAAGGACAAACCGATAGCCATTGTGGCCATGGGGGGGCATGCTTTCATGCTTCCCGGTGAAAAGGGAACCATTGATGAGCACCAGCTCAATGCGGCACAGATATCAGCCGAGCTCATGCATTTCATCGACCGTAACTATAATCTCGTAATAACCCACGGAAATGGACCGCAGGTCGGAAACCTACTTCTCATGACGGAACTCACAGGCACTCAGCTGCCCCCCTTCCCTCTCGATGTGCTCGTGGCCCAGACCGAGGGAAGTCTCGGATATATCATGCAGCAGGCCCTGCTGAATGAGCTTGCAAAGTCGAAACGCGACCAGAGAGTGGTTACGGTAGTGAGCCAAGTCCTCGTAAAAGGGGATGATCCAGCTTTTCAAAAACCCACGAAACCGATCGGGCCATTCCTCTCAAAAGAAGAAGCTGAAAAACGGCAGATGGAGCTGGGCTGGAAGATCATCGATGATTCCGGAAGGGGATGGCGGCGGGTTGTTCCATCTCCAGTTCCGCAGGAGGTAGTGCAGTACCGGGTTATTCTCGATTCCGTGATTGCAGGACATATCGTCATCGCATGCGGTGGAGGAGGTATCCCGGTTATCCAGAAGAGAGACGGCGGCTTTCAAGGAATAGAGGCGGTCATCGACAAGGATCTCACCAGCGCCGTGTTGGGAAACCAGATCAAGGCAGATCTCCTGGTCATTCTCACGGAAGTGCCGAATGTCTACCTGAATTACGGGAAACCGGATCAGAGGTCCCTCGGCGCGGTCACAGTGAGCGAAATGAATACCTACATGAAGGAGGGGCATTTTCCAGCCGGATCCATGGGCCCGAAGGTCCACGCCATCATCTCCTTTCTCACCCACGGAGGAAAGCGTGGACTCATCACCTCGCCGCAGAAGCTCAGTGAAGCGCTTGAAGGGCGTACAGGTACTCATTTCGTGGGCAGATACTGAGTGGACAACCCCCGAGCTGGCTTCATCCCGCTCCGATCTCCACACCTCGACTTTTTCTGTATATCACCGGGAGACTTTCCTGCTTCAGCCAGGATTTGAACTCCCCTATTCTCCCCTCAGAAACTGGCCTGAAGACCTTCATGTCCACAGGGTTGTAGTTCAGGAGGTTGACCTTGCAGGGGAGTCCCAGAAGGTACTCTCCGAGCTCGCGGGCATCGAACCTGGAATCGTTAACCCCCTCAATCAGGCAGCACTCGATACTTATCTGTTTGTTCGTGCGCTCTGTGTAACGGAGCATATGCTCTCTGAGCGTACTGACATTTCGGGTGCGGAGAGCATTTTTGAAGTTCTGGATTCTCTGCGCGCTGAACCCGTTCTCGATGAAGAGCGCATGAACCCCTTCGGGGGTGTTGTTTCGAAAGTCAATACGGTCAAGGCCTGCCATCTTTGAAAAACTCCTCATCTCACCTTTACATTCTCCCAACCGCTCAGGACCGTGTCCCACATTATCTCAAGGTCAACGACCTCTTCTATCAGATCGATTCCGTATCCCCTCCCTCCTGCGTTTCCGACTTCTCTCAGCTCCCCTCTCCGAAGGTCATCGATCCTGGAATCAAGGCGTATACTTCGCACCCTGAAGAGTCCCGGATCAGTGACGTATACTGCAGCGATCAGGTCCCAGGGATGAAAACCGTCCGTCCCGAACTTCTCCTCGACAAAGCATAGCCAGGGTAGAACCCTTTCCCCGAAATAGCGAGAGAGAAGAAAATCCTCTCTTCTGACGAGGCCCATGAGCCGTTCCCGAGAAAAAAGCACCTGGAGGCAGAGATTGGCGCTGACAACACTCATCGGACAACCTGAGCTGAGCACTGCGTACGCAGCTTCAGGGTCACAGGAGAAGTTCAGCTCCTCAAGCACCTTTCCCCCGATCTCCAGTGTGTCGGTGATCCCGCCCATGAGAACGATCTTCTTCAGACGTGTAAAAAAACCCGGGTCTCTCATCTGTGCCGCAAAAAGGTTCGTCGGAGAACCGGTTGCAAGGATGACAAGCTCACCTTCGTGAATGAGTGCCTTCTCTACAAGGAAATCCGCCGCTTCCGAGCCTCTCTCCCGGTTCGACTGTGCACCTATCAGAAGTGGAATACCCCCGATGCCGAGCTCCCCGAACATCCGCTGGGTGCAGGTGTACACCTCCTCAATAGACCCGTTCCCGAATGTGGTGGTCACACCGATGAGCCCAACATCATGTCTGCCAAGCAAGTAGAGGAGTGAAAGCGCATCGTCCACGTCTCTCCCTTCGAGTCCGATGGTATTGTCAAAGTCACATATGAGGGTGTGCATGTAAACCGCTCCCGTACGCTATTAACATAATATCGGAGAATGATTGAACAACCTTTTTTCGAAAAGAAAGGACTGAACTGGACCTGCGAATATGATATTCACCAAAGCTTCCAAGAAATCAATATTCTACTCTCTGAAACATGTTTATAGTTGAATACATGGTAAATCCCGGAGAAGGGATACAGAGAGCGTATCCTGTTATAAAAAATCAATTGATAGGCGGTATCTGTGTTCAGTTAACTAAAAATAGATCTATATAGGGGCGAAACAAATGCACGAGAAGAAAAACTACGATGCAATCATCATTGGGGCCGGACAGGGAGGGGTGCCCCTGGGAATGGCCCTTGCGAATGCAGGATGGAAAACAGCTCTTGTCGAGCGTAAGCATGTGGGAGGCACGTGCATAAACGAGGGCTGTACTCCCACAAAAACGATGATTGCGAGTGCACGGATAGCGTATCTCTCTCGAAGGGCTCGTAACTACGGTGTACATACCGGAGATCTGCGTATAGATATGGAAAAAGTACGGAAGCGGAAACGAAATATCGTTGCAAGTTTCAGAAGCGGGAGTGAACGTCGGATCAATGAGACGAAAAACCTGCACCTTCTTGAGGGCGAAGCGTCCTTCAGCGGATTCAAAACCATAAGTGTAAAGGAAGCCAAGGGAAATGTCAAAGAGCTCTCTTCAGAAACGATCATAATCAACACAGGTACGCATCCCTCCATCCCTGCAGTAGAGGGAATCGAGCAGGTATCTTTTTACACTTCAACCACAATCATGGAGCTCGACACGGTTCCTGAACATTTACTAATCATCGGGGGAGGGTACATCGGCCTAGAGTTCGGTCAGATGTTCGCCAGATTTGGCAGCAAGGTCACTCTTATTCACAGGGGAAAACAGCTTCTGTCAAGAGAGGATCCAGATGTTGCTGCAGAAGTGCTAAGTGTTCTGCGTGAGGACGGCATTGATGTACTCCTGGAATCCACTCCGGTTTCGGTGGAGTCCACCGGCAGGGGGATATCTCTCCAGGTGAAAAATAAAAATGCAGGAGATACCCTCCAAGGCTCTCACCTTCTCGCGGCCACCGGCAGGGTTCCAAACACCCATTCCTTAAAGCTCGAGCTCACAAGTGTCCGTACCGACGACCGCGGTTTCGTACAGGTCAACGAGAGGCTCGAAACAACCACATCCGGCATCTACGCCATAGGCGATGTGAAAGGAGGACCCATGTTCACCCACATCTCCTACGACGATTTTCGAGTCTTAAAAAGAAACCTGCTGACAGGCGAGAATGCGACGATAAAAGGCCGATTAGTGCCATACACCGTATTTATCGATCCCCAGCTTGGGAGGGTCGGGATGAGTGAGAAAGAGGCCAAGGCCGCAGGAAAACGCATTCGAGTTGCGAAACTCCCCATGGACTGGGTTGCACGGGCCATCGAGGTCGATGAATCCCGCGGCTTTATGAAGGCAGTAATCGATGCGCAGAATGACCAGATTCTTGGCTGTGCTGTCCTAGGAATCGAGGGTGGTGAGATAGCAGCAATTATCCAGATGGCCATGATGGGTGGTGTGACCCATCACCGAATAAGGGATGCAGTGTTTGCCCATCCCACCATAGCAGAATCCTTGAACAACCTCTTCGCTCATATTGAAGAAGAGTAAGCAATCGATTACAAACTGCAATCTGTTCTTATAATGACAACGATTCCCTTGCACTGGTTGGCAGGTGGTTTGGAGGCCGGATAGAGCCAAATGTGTTGATAATTATTTTGGGAATCGGGCTCTTCGTCGTTGGAGAGTGCCCAGCAAGGTTTCTGTCGCAACAAGAGTGTTTATCCTGGTTGCTGACTTAGCCGTCTCTGAGGTTGTGTTCTCGCACGAAAATACGCTACACAAGATCAAAGCAGTGCTGAGGAATGGAAATCCTGACACAACGATCAATGAGCTCAGGCTCCTTTACCCTTCTTTTTAAATAATGATTCGCACTGAATCGTGTTTGCCCAAAGGGTTGCTTCATCACCCCGATACATGCTTCACTACATCATGCATGAGATCCTTCAGACGCGGGTATGTTTCGATATATATATCAACATAATATTTATATGCTTCGGTATTTTTCGGAATCGGATCAATTCTGGCCTTTATTCGTACCATTTTCGATGTTGCCTCCTCAATACTCCTGTAGATTCCCGTTCCACAGGCAGCAAGTATCGCATCGCCGAGGAGCGGAGCATTCGGCTCTTCGGGGAGATATATTGGCAACCCAAGCACATCGCTGTGAATCTGCATCCAGAGTCTGCTCTTTGTTGCACCTCCACACGCATAGAACTCAGTGGCCTCAAACCCAGCACCGCTGAAAAAGCGCCGTATGTGCTCAGTTCCGTAGGCTACTCCCTCCATGATGGCGCGAAATACATGCTCAGGGGTGTGTTTGAGCGAAAAACCCCAGATGACTCCGCGGGCCTGCGGGTCGGTCAATGGCGTTCTGTTCCCCTGCCAGTAATCGAGCAGTACAAGACCTTCGGAACCCGGCTCTATCTTTTCCGCAAGTGAGGACATGTAATCGTAAAGGGAAAGTCCTGCCTCTTTTGCCATTGCCACGTATTCGCTTCCGATGTAGTTGGCTGTGAACCAATTGAGGATAGACCCGGTGGAAATTTGTCCTCCTTCCACCGAATAGAGCCCCGGTATAAGTGAATCCGGAAAGGTTCCGAATATACCCTTTCCATGAAAATCGACCGTGGTGAGCCCTATGACGATGTGGGAGGATCCGGTGATAAATGCGATCCGACCAGGTTTCACGACGTTCAACCCGATCATTGCGATGTAGCCGTCCCCTCCACCCTGAATGACCATTGTATCAGTCGAGAGGCCTATAAGCTTGGCCAGCTCCGGTTTGATCTTTCCGATCGGCCTACCCAGCTCGAGTATATCGGGAGGGAATTTATCGATAACCTCCCCAATGCCGATTTGCTCGTAGAAGTCACGAGGCCAGCCACCGCTTCGCGAATCGTAATACCATCGGATGGTCACTTCGTTGATGCAGCCGACATATTTTCCAGTCAGTTGATAGTTGATCCAGTCCTGAAACTCACAGATATACCGCGAACCCTTGTAGATGTCCGGCTCATTCTCCTTGAGCCAGAGTGCTTTGCAGGGCATCCATTCTGCCGAAACACTCCCATATCCGTTGTACTTCAACGCATTGTGCCCGGTCTTTTCAATGCGCTCTGCTTGAGAAAAAGCACGCACATCCATCCAGATAATCGCGTTTCGCAAAGGTTTAAACTGCTTGTCGATGGCAAGCATCGTGCAGGAGGTCGTATCAACAGACAGCCCCCTGATCGCTTCAGGCTGTACGCCGGTATTCTGAACGATATTCCGTACAACCGAAATGAACGAATCCCACCACAAATCTGGACGCTGCTCTGCCCATCCGCTATGGGGATAGTACGTTCTATAATTCTTGGATTCTGTATAGATGAGGTGTCCTTCGGTATCAAAGAGGCCACCCCGCACAGACTCGGTTCCGAAATCGAAGGCCAGGAGATACAGCTCGTCCTTTTTCATTCTCTCACTCCAATGCGAGTGTGGTTGATTCGCTCATCAGGGGTAGTCGGTTATATGGTTATTTCCGACCGCCATACAGCCGCCACGACCGCAGCAATCATAACGGCACCCTTGACGATTTCCTGAGGATAGGCAGGGACACCTGCAATGGTAAGACCCTTTGCGAGAGTTCCCATGATCAGAACGCCAATCATGCTACCGAGCACATTAGGCTTCCCAACTTTTATTGCGGTAACGCCCAGGAATACCGACCCGAGTCCTTCGAGCAGGAACTCCCCTCCTGCCGTTGGCTGGCCTGAGCCAAGGCGCCCCATCAGAATGACACCCGCGAGGGAAGCGAATAAACCGCTGATCACGAGACCGAGCGATCGGTATTTCTGAACGTTAATGCCCGAAAGCGCTGCAACGGTTTTGTTACCACCGATTGCGTAGATGTAGCGCCCTGTTTTCGTTTTATTGAGCAGGATAAAAATACAGAAAACGATGAAGGCCATGATGTAAATGGGTGTCGGGATCGAAAAGATTCTACCCGATCCCCAGAAGGTGAAGCTCTCAGGCAACGTTTCGTAGAGAGCAAGACCCTGTGTCCAGGTAAGGGATATACCGTAGGTAACGGTCATCATGCCAAGGGTTACGATGAGTGAAGGGATACCCACCCTTGTAATGAGCATACCATTTATGTATCCGATGATGATTCCTGTTCCGAAGGCGGCAAATATTGCCACCATGGTGGGCATGCCGTTGTTGATGAGGCTCACTGAAACGATACCGGCAAGCCCTGCAACCCGTCCAACAGAAAGGTCCCAGTCACCCGCAGTGATACAGATGGTGAGGCCGCAAGTGGCGATGGCGAGCATGGATATCTGCCTGAGCAAATTAACGAAATTATACGCGCTGAAAAATCCGGGAGCAACAACGGAAAATGCCCCGAACATTGCAAGCCATGCAAATACCGTGGTAAAACGTCCTACAGTCGGGGAATATGACTTTACGGTTCGAGACTGCATCTCCATGGTAGTGTCTCCTTACTTTCTGAATGACGATTCCAGAACGTTTTCCTGTGTCATCCTGTCACCTGAGAGTGTCTCAACGATCTCTCCTTCGTGCATCACGTATATCCGGTCACTGAGGGCAACGAGCTCGGGCAGCTCAGAGGAGACGAGCAGAATGCCTGCACGCTGTTTTACCAGGTCGTTCATGAGCCTGTAGATCTCCACTTTGCTGCCTACATCAATACCCTCCGTGGGTTCATCGAAGATGAAGATTTTTCCCTTGCCAAAGCTCCACTTTCCGAATGAAACCTTCTGCTTGTTTCCTCCGCTCAGGTTTTTCACCTCGGTATTGATACTCGGAGTGTCGATATTCAGCTTTTTGATGATTTTCTTCGACTACCTGGCTTCCTCGTCGTAATCGATGAAATCGAACTTGCAGAAAGAATTCAAGTGTGAGAGAGTCAGGTTCTCCTTTACGACAAATGAATCGATGATCCCCTTTTCACGCCGGTCCTCGGGTACGAGGAATAGGCCTTGCCTTATTGTATCGCTCACTGATTTTATATTTACCTTCTTACCCTCTATAAATATTTCGCCCCTCAGTCTTTTACGTGCACCAAAGACTGTTTCCATGAGCTCAGTTCGTCCCGAACCGACCATGCCTGCAAATCCCACGATCTCACCCTCTCTCAGTTCGAAGGAGATGTTTCGGAGAAAATCCGTTTCCAGTCCCCGCACCTCGAGAAGCATTTTTCCAATCGGAACCTTCTCCTTGGGATAGAGTGACTTGATATCGCGGTCAATCATCATCCTGATCAGGTCAGGCTTTTTTAACGACGAGCTCTGAACTGTTCCCACTTTCTTCCCGTTTCGAAGCACCGTGATACGATCTGCGATCGCGAACACCTCCTCGAGATGATGGGAAACGAATATGATCGCCATGCCCTGTTCCCTGAAACGTCTGAGCAGATTAAACAGGTTTTCAACCTCATCGATGGTTAGTGACGCAGTCGGCTCGTCGAGAATGAGAATTTTCAGCTGGAAATTGATTGCGCGGAGTATCTCTATGATCTTGCGCTCTGCGGCCCCGAGGTACCGCACTTCCTGTTGAAGGTCCAGATCAACCGTGATCCCCACCCGTTCTACGAGCTCCCGGGCACGCTTTTCGAGCTCACGAAATTTGATGAAATTCAATCTCGTTATCTCTCCACCGAGGAAGATATTTTCGATTGCGTTGAAGAATGGGATGATATTCATTTCCTGATGGACAGTGGCGATGCCGCTGTCAAGCGCCTCCCGGGGGGTGCTGAAAAATCCCCTTCCCTCATAGTTCATCTGACCTGCAGTGGGCCCAGTGCACCATCGATGACCTTGAGTAGAGTCGACTTACCCGCCCCATTCTCACCAACAAGGCCGTGGATCTCTCCTTTTTTTAGATCGAAATCCACATTGTCAAGAGCCCGGACCCCCGGAAAATCCTTTGTCAAACCTCGTATTTCCAGTATAGTGCTGTTACCCATGACCTGCCTCTGAAGGATGAAAGATATTGTGAATAGACACGGGATTCAGGCAGCACGCCCGAATCCCGTAAAGAAGTTTTTTTACTTCATTATTCCCAGGGTAACGGCCACGGCAACTTACCCTCTGGAGGCACATTGGTTGGATCAACCAGTGGAGTGTCGACGTATATCCTCTTGCCCCTCGGGATGAGTTGATCCGGGTTCATACCCCTCACTTCGATTTTATCGATCAAATCAAGGGTGATCGACGCGAAGTAGGAAAACTTCTGTCCAACGGTCGCCTCAAAGGGGCTCTTCGGATTACGGATGTGGTTGTAGGCATGGGGGTGGCCGTCAGCACCGTCAACGAACATATCATCCCGGGTATACCCACGCTCCAAGATCGCCTTGGCCGCCGCATCGCCCAGATCGTCCCATCCGCACCAGACAGCGTCGATCTCCTTTCCGTAACGGGTCAGGAAATCTTCCATGGCGCGTCGAGCATCCTCATAAAAGCTCTGATATCGAATGAGCGCGAGAGGAAGATTAACTTCTTATCCATAAGAAAAGAGAGGAAACATCCGTCCCACATATCTGTCCATATTATGCCCGGGCAAATCGTGTTGACATTATTATTCAATATTTTTTTTCTTACTATCGAGAATACCAGTGAAAGGTTTATGAGAAAGATTTATATGAATGAAAACAGTAAATCAAGTTTGTCCACATCAACTAGGAATAATATTTGACTGCGGCTACTTTTTAATGCAGTGTAAACTCGTGGGAAGTCTTACCATCACAACCTCGTTTACTTTACGAACATCTTTACCTCCGGGATCAGGAACATCTACGACGAAGGGTAGTTCCAGCTTTTCAACGTGAATCCTGTAACGTGCGACCGATCCGATGTAGATACAGTTCTGTATTCTCCCTTGAAAACAATTTTCCTGAGATTTGACCGATAGCATTTCGATTGACGCTGATTCCGGTCGAATGATCAGGGTGACGGTATCCCCTTTAGAGATATTCTTGAGCGACTCGTTTTTATTCCGCACCACTCCGAGATTCGTTTCCATGACATATTCATCATTAAACCTCTCTTTGACCGTTCCGTCTATTAGGTTGATATATCCAATGAAGGAGGCAACGAAAAGCGATTCCGGGGTGCCGTATATATCAAAGGCTGTTCCGATCTGTTCTACTTCACCCTTGTTCATTACCACGATACGGTCGGACATACTCATAGCCTCTTCCTGATCATGCGTGACAAAGATGGTCGTGAGATCGAGGGAGCGCTGGATCTTCCTGATTTCTTCTCTCATCAAGACTCTCAGGCTCGCATCAAGGTTTGAAAGTGGCTCATCGAGGAGAATGATCTCCGGCTCCAACACGATGCAGCGGGCGAGAGCAACCCTCTGTTGCTGACCACCTGAAAGTTCAGAGGGTCGTCTCTTTTCCAGACCCTCCAGCTGTACGATTGAGAGAATTTCAGTTACTTTTCTTCTAATCTTTTCTTTGGACAGCTTTCTCAGCTTCAGACCATAGGCGATATTATCGTACACGTTCATATGAGGAAAGAGCGCGTAATTCTGAAAAACCATACCCGTTCTTCTTTTTTCCGGTGGAATATCGTTTATTCTTTCCCCGTGCATGATGATGTCCCCTGAAGTGGGATAGTAGAACCCGGCGATCATACGCAACAGGGTAGTTTTTCCGCACCCTGAAGGACCGAGAAAAGTCACGAACTCCCCCCGATTTACATAAGGAATGCTGAGGTTATTGACGGCCACCACATTGCCGAATCTCTTTGTAAGATTCCTGAGCTCGAGCACCTTTTCACCACCCATGGTTAAAATCCTTTCAGTACTTCTACTTTCGATTTTTTCGATATGATCCTGAGGAGCATAAGGCTTATGAAGACCACAAGAGTGAGCATGACAGCCATTGCCGAGGCCTTTCCTATATTCCCGGTTTCGGCAAGTCGCAGAATAAGAAGGGAAGCCAAATTCGTCCCTGGGGCAATAAGGAATATGACCGCGCTGATGGTGATCATGCCTACCATGAAGGTGTACAAAAAACTTGCCGCAAATGCGGAACCCATGAGAGGAAATGCGATGCTAACAAAGGTCTTGAAGCTTCCTGCACCCAGATCCCTCGATGCTTCTTCGATGGAGGCATCGATCTGGTGGAGTTTGCTGATCCCTGCCTCAAGCCCGACGGGAAACTCCCTGAAGGATATATTTATGATTATTATGAGCAGAGTGCCGGTAAGCACCAGAGGAGACCTGTTGAACACAAGTATGTACCCTATGCCCATTACAGTCCCCGGAACCGCAAATCCGAGGAGTGCCATGAATTCAAGCAGCTGACGCGCTCTCGGTCTCTTTCTTACAAGAATATAGGCAAAAATAATCGATGTAAACGAAGTGATCATTGCTGCAATGGAAGACACGGTGAAGGAAGTTTTCAGCGCCTTCCATCCAGCATAACTCGAGAAGTGCTGCAGTGTAAGCGTATTGTTGATCATAAATAGCCGGGTGATCGAGCTGAGGAATATCACGGTGAAGCAGGCCACGATTAAAAGGCAGACGAAAAAAGAGAGGAGAAATAAAGGATACTTAATGAACCAGGCAATCTTTCTCCTCTCAGCGCCGACCATCTGGCCGCTCACAGTCACAAAAGACCCTTCCTTTAGTAAATAGTTTTGGATCACATAGACGATAATAGAGGGTATGATGAGGAGAATACAAAACACAGACGCCATTTCGACGTTCTGTTCACCGATCCAGAGGTTGTAGGCATCGGTTGCCATGATGGGAAGTCCACCGCCGATGAGCATTGGATTTCCGAAGTCTGCGAGGGACATGATGAAAACCAGGAGCGCTGCCTTCAAGAGTCCCGGAAGTGAGAGCGGGATTATGATCTTGAGCAGTGTCACCGCCTGGCTTGCTCCCAGATCAGAGGAAGCATCCTCAAAAGATAGATTCAAGGACTGCAGCACATTATTCACCATGAGAAAACCGAGCGGAAGAAAAGAGAGCACCTGGGCAATAATAAGCCCTGGCCACCCGTAGATATTCGGGCTTATTTTCAGAAACTGATATATGAGTCCCCGTCTCCCTGCGATGATGATGAGTGCAAGAGAGAAAATGAAGGGTGGAGAGATCAACGGGAGAAGAGACACTGTTCTCAAATACCCTTTGAGCGGAAGGTTGGACTTGTTTATTGTGTAGGAAAGTGAAAAGGAAACAACGAGCACGATTGAAGTGGTAACAGTTCCGAGAAGCAGTGTATTGATCATTGATTTATAATAATAGGAATACCTGAAAAAGCTCGCATAGCTCACAAGCGATACGCTGCCCTCATGATTGAATGACTTGATGAGCACGGACGCGACAGGATATACCACGAACATGAGGAGCAAAACAGTCATGAAGACCATCAGCCCTATGAAAGTAGTGTCATACCGCATCCCGAGTGCAGAGTTACTCTCTCTTTTTTCTGACCGCATAGGTTTTTTTTGCCTGAAATAATAAGAGAGACGGCCTCAGACCGTCTCTCTTCGTACAATTGATCTTGGCTACACGGAAACTCATTGTCCAAATCTTTCTTTCCAGGTGCTCATGATACGTTCCCTATTATCAGCGGCCCACTGTGCGTCGTAGTTGATGAGCTTGGGATCGAACTTCACAAGGGCCTCGACTCCGGGATAGGTTACCTTAGATCTGTACTGGGAAACAACCTCGTGGAACTCCTTGCTGCCGATGTAGTCGATGAACTTTTTCACACTTTCTGTGTTCTTCGTATTCTTGTATATCACTGCAATGTCCAGCACATAGCCCGTTCCCTCCTCCGGGATTATGAGCTCAATCGGGTATCCCTCGTCCCTGCGCTTCTGTATCGCCTGGTCCCAGGTGATACCGACCATGTACTCACCCTGGGCGACAAGCTGCCCAGGGGCAGACCCTGATTTCGTGTACTGGGCAACATTCGCACTGAGCTTTTCCAGATATCTCCACCCCTCCTCTTCCCCTAAGAGCTGCATAATTGTTGAAACGGTCAGGAACGCAGTCCCTGACGTTCCCGGATTGGGCATGACGATCTCACCCTTCCACTTCGGATCGAGAAGATCTTTCCAGGACCGGGGTTTGGCATATCCCTTTTCTTCGATAAGCTTTGTGTTCACCCCGATGCACGCAAACCAGTAGGACCATCCGTACCAGTAGCCCTCGGGGTCCTTGTACTGCGAAGCGATCGCGTACCATTCCGGTGACTTGTACTGCAGCAGCAATCCCTTTTGTTTTGCCATGATGGCGAAGGAAAGCGGCCAGCCGAAATGAATGTCGGCACCCACGTTCGGAGCTTCCGCGTCCACTCGTGCCCATGCTTCTCCGGAAGAGAGTCGCAACGGTTCAAGTTTAAGCCCTGTCCCTTTCGCAATCGCAGAGGCGAATGCGTCGAGTTCCGATTCATCGTTGTCGGTGTAGTACTTTATAACGCCGCTGTCCACAGATACTTTTTCCCCGCTCGCATGCACAATCGTTAAAGTGAAGGTAAAGAGTAATACAACTCCAAGGATCAGGTACTTTTTCATTGTGTATCCTCCTTAATATTTCTCTTTTATTGTTATTGCCCCATTCTTTAATAAAATGTTAAAATAGTGTTAAAAAATTTAACATGAATGGATACTAACACTCCGTCTGGTACATGTCAAGACAAAATCGCATCAGGCTGATCCTTATCGGGTTTTTCATACAGCTTACCACCATGGCATTCGGGAGGTTTGCCTACACCCTCATACTTCCCGACATGATGAGGTCACTGGGGTTTTCCGTCACACAGATGGGTATTCTCGGCATGGGTATCGTTGTAGGATACCTCATAAATTCCTTCTTCAGCGGTACCCTTTCAAGCAGATTCAGTGAACATCGAGTGGTGAAGATTTCAATGATTGCACTCTCAATCGCCCTGTTTTGTCTTGGTTATTTTTCCCACTTTGTTATTCTTCTGGCAGCAGCCATTCTGCTCGGGTCAGGTGCATCGGGGAGTTACATCCCGCTGGTGGCACTCCTCAACATATCATTTCGGGAGCGGGGCAAGGCATTCGGCATCGTGACAGGAGGTGCAGGGGTTGGAATCATGCTGTGCGGTTACCTCATCCCACCTATTCTCTCCCATTTCGGCGAATATGGGTACAGGACGGCCTGGTACACGCTTGCCGTCATAAATGCGATCGTATTTTTATCCTCGCTCTTCTTTTTAAAAAAAGAACCGGCACAAGAGAAGGTCGAATATCATCTCGAAAGTGGAAGGAGTTTCTTCAGCCTTTACCGAGGAAATAAATCCCTGATACTCATTTCGATCATCTATTTTCTGCTCGGTTTTTCCTACATCATCTATGCAACATATTTCGGGGCGTATGCAATAGAAGAAAT
>Ga0111221_1060_pt1 | contig 14711 bp, 11 predicted proteins | sample DeeMarSWOR152_54_FD_80385 | JGI IMG/M metagenome (GOLD analysis project Ga0111221, IMG submission 80385) | Spirochaetes bacterium DG_61 | reverse complement strand
AAAACTGTACTATTGAGAAAGGATATCTAGTAACATTTGATTTTATCCTAACATATATTTTCCCTATATTCAATAGGACAGTACGGAACAAAATCTCTTTACTTCAGATGTAATGAGAATCCGAGTGAATGATGTTACCCCTATGAAAATGAAGAAAAACATTCTTTTGACCGGACTTTCGGGGTGTGGAAAATCGACATTGATTGAATGGATCGTCAAATATGCAGGTGGCTCCGTTATTGCAGGAAAAATTTCTCTTTGTGGAAACTCAGGTATCTGTTCGTCAGCACGTCAAGCGGCTTCGTTGCGAGAATGAAGTGCTCGGAGAGCTTCATGAGTACTTCCTGCAGCTCGTGCAAATGGGTGGCACTCTGCTCTGCAGCCGCCCTGTAGAATAATTTTCCGTATTTCTCTATTCCCTCTCTGCTCCACCTGGCGAACATACCGAGACGGGCGCGGCCGAAGGAAGGTACTGTTTTCTGGGCTTCTATGTATTCGGGAAAAACACCTGAGATGAAAAGGCAGATGTCAGCGATCCGCTTGTAGGGACCGAAACGCTGGCTCTCCTCTATCATTTCACTGTACCTGATGAGGCTTTCCACATCGAAGTCGCTGAATCTCAGCTTCCTCCAACCTTCTTTTTTCACCCTGACGGAAATGGTAATGCTGTTGATCCGGATGAAGGATACGAGCAGGTCTGCGAGGTAGGCTGTTATCCTTGCCTCCTTGAGAAGGTCAGCTACTGCCCTACCGTCAAATACAACCATCTGCTGTCCTCTGCTTCGCTCGATCGTGTAATTCTGCTGCGCGATGTCTTTCTTCACCCATTCGAGCAGTACGGTGAAAAAGAGATGGGGGGAAACTCTCACGAAGGAATTCGCTTCTTCTGTAAGAGAGGAGAGGAGCCTTTTATCAAGAAGCATACCTCTGAGAATTTCCTCATCATTTCTGAGCGTTTTAACCATCCGCTGCATGTCGCGGGAATCCGGCATAAGTACATGTACGATAAAATGAAGGTCCTGGTCGCTGAGCAGTAAAGAGAGCCCGTTCATGGAGTCTTCGCCTCTTTCGATTGTTCTTGTATAAAGGTATAACCGGAGTAGGGACAAGGTAAGAGAAAAGTTTTTCTGTACTCATGGGATTGCCAAAGAAGTGTATAGTTTGGTACTCAGCAGTTGTGTAGCTGGCTACACAGTTAGGGGAATTAACATGGAGCAGTACCTCAGATCGGCGGCCAATAGTTTGTGAATCATTAATATGATAAACTCCTTAAGCATGGGTTAACAGTATGAAATAAAGGAGATATTCGCTTTTACATTCTGTTTTCCTAAATAAAATGTTTTATAGAAATATGTGCCGATTCTGGCATGGATATTGTAATATTAATTGGAGGGGAATAACCCTCATTATTAATTAATATGAAGGAGGTGTGGTATGAGAAAAGTGTTTGTTGTTACCATCTGTCTCCTGCTCGTCCTTTCGCTCGGTCTCTTTCTCTTCGGAAGCAAACCGGAAAAACCTGAAAAGAAGGAGCTTACCTTTGCCTACGCGCCGGGTATCGAGGACCCCTTCATGCGCATGATCGAGAAAGGGGCGAGGAAGAAGGCTGAGGAACTGGGGGTAAAACTCATCGTATCGGAGTACCCAAAAGCCTGGGGACCCGAGAATCAGGTTCCGATTCTGGAAGCGATGATGGCACGGGGGGGGATCGATCTGCTCTTGGCAGTCCCCACTTCGGTCGATGCGCTCATCGCCCCTTTGAAAAAGTTCTACGATCAGGGGGTGGAGATCATCACCTGCGACACCTTCATCGGGGATGGAGACTACTCGAAGTCGAGCAATTACTCATTCCCGCTTGCCTACATCGGAACTGACAATGAGCTCGGTGGAGAGAAGGTGGGCGAGCACCTGGCGAAGATGCTCGGGGAAAAGGGGAAGGTGTACCTCGTCAACACCAACCCTGACACCTCCTCGGTCATGGGGAGGGAAAAAGGATTTAGGAGAGGAATTGCCAAATACCCGAACTTGCAGCTCGTCGGAGTGGACTACTGCCTGGACGTGCAGCAGAAGGCACAGGAGCAGACACTTGCCGCGCTGCAGAAAAACCCTGACATCGTTGGAATATTCGGCGTCAACCTGTTCAGCGCTCAGGGTGCATACCAGGCAGTGGTAAATATGGGACTCACTGGCGCGGTGAAGATCGCAACCTGGGATGCGACCCTGGATCTTATTAACGCCCTCAAGGAGGGGAAGGTAGACCTCGTGCTCGCCCAGAAGCCTGCCGAGATCGGGACGCTTGCAGTAGAGTGGGGGTACAAGCACTTCACTGAAGGCGCGGAGGTGCCGAAGAAGATCATTCCGGGATTCGAGTTCTTCACCAGGGAGAATGTGAACGATCCAGACATGCAGCAGTTCATCTATCAGTAAAAAAGGAGGCTTTTGGGTATGAAAAAGAGGGTTAGGGCACTAACCCTCTTTTTCGCATGCGAGCCCGGGAGGGCGTACCTGCGGTATTTCCGGGCTTGTGCGAGAAATGAAAAGTCTTCTTGCACATTCTCACATTTTTTGTAGAATAGAGTGGATGATGATGGGGCACACCTTGCAGGAGAGTGGGGTTTGATAGGCAACGGTGTCGGTACGGTAAATCTGAAGTGGAGTTCCAGGCTGCTCATTCCGGTGGCAAAAAATTGGGCAGTCATCTTTCTCTTCCTGCTCATTGCGGTGTTCAGTTTCACAGGGAGAGGGTTCTTCAGCCTGACAAATTTCCAGAACATCATCCATCTGTCCACCATATTTCTTCTCCTCTCCGCTGCTGAGACCTACGTGATCATCACAGGCGGGATCGATCTCTCCGTTGGCTTCGTCATGGGGCTTTCATCGGTGCTCTCCGCAAAGATCATGCAGCTCCTGCACGCTGCCGCGCTTCCTCAGCCCATGAGCATCTTGATCGGAGGCATGGTGGGTATAGCGATCAGCTTCATTCCAGGCCTGATCAGCGGGACCCTCATCGCCAGGCTCAACGTACCCCCATTCATCGCGACGCTCGGAATGTGGGGAGTGACCAATGGAATCACCCTTCACCTCTGCCAGGGTTTTCCCATCTCTTTTCTCCCGTCAAAGCTCGTTGAGCTCGGAAACGGCTATCTGCTCTACGTGCTTCCCGGCAGGGCCGTATCCTTCTTACACAAACCCTACGGGTTGCAGGATACCCAGATCAGGGAGCTGATCCGTATATTCCCCAATTCTCTGGTATTTTCCCTCGTGGTGCTCTTCATCCTCTGGCATGTGCTGAAGCACAGCAGGTTCGGACAGCACACCTATGCAATCGGCGGGAGCATGGATGCATCGGTCAGAGCAGGTATCAATGTGAAGAAGCACCTCATTGCTATCTATACCCTTTCCTCATTTCTTGCCGGGCTTGCAGGGGTTTTCAACGTGTTTCAGACAGGCATCGGGAACTTTACCCCCTTCAGCTCAATGTACGAGCTGTTTGCGATCGCGGGCGTGGTAATCGGCGGTGCAAGCCTCATGGGCGGAAAGGGGAGCATAGTGGGGTCCTGTATCGGTGCGGTGATGATCAGGCTCCTGGAAAACGGGCTCTCGATATCTGGAGTCGAACCGTTCTACCGCTTTATCGCGGTCGGCCTCATTCTCATCATGGCGGTCGTGATCGATCAGATGTTTCCCGAACTTTTTTAGTCAGCCGGAGATAGATTTGAACCGTAATTCTGATAAAAGAAAGAGCCTCCTGGTTTTTCTGGGGAGAAGGTGGGCGCTGATTTTTCTGGTCATCGAATCTTTGGTCTTCAGCTTCACCACCGAGGCATTTTTCAGCCTGAAGGGCATTCAGATCGTGCTCTTCTATGGCACGACCATTTTCCTGCTCGGGACTGCAGAGACCTTTGTGATCATTACAGGCGGGATTGATCTCTCCGTGGGATTCGTCATGGGTTTTGCGAGCATCGTGTCCGCAAAGCTCGTCGTTATGCTCACCAACATGGGCGTGCCGCCGGCAATAAGCATACTCCTGGGTATGCTGATTACCTGGATGATCGGGTTCGTGCCCGGGTACGTGAACGGGAGTCTCGTCGCACGCCTCAACGTTCCCCCCTTCATTGCGACCTTTTCAATGCTCGGCATCACCCACGGAACCTCTGAGCTCCTCATACGAGGGGTACCGGCGAAGAATCTTCCCTATCTTGCAAACGCGATCGGGAATGGGTACTTCATCTATCTTCTCCCAGGAAAGGCTATCTCATTCTTCAATAAGCCTGTTATCCAGAGGGGAGAGCTTCTCCTGGAGATCATCCCCAATATGGTTGTCATCGCTTTTGTGTTCATACTGATATTTGCATTCCTTCTCAAGAGGTCGAAGTTCGGTCAGCATATTTACGCAATCGGAGGGAGCACAGATGCCGCATTACGGGCAGGGATCAACGTGAAGGCCCATCTCATAAAGGTGTACATGATTTCCTCCTTTTTCGCCACCCTGTCGGGAACCGTCTACATGCTGCAGTACGTAACAGGGAAGGCGGATGCGGGGGCACCCTTTCTGCTTGACGCTATCGTCGCGGTGGTGATTGGAGGCGCAAGCCTCTATGGCGGAATTGGAACGATCGGGGGGACCATCCTGGGCTGCCTCATCCTCTCGGTGCTCGAGACTGGATTGCGTATGATGGGTGTGCCCACATTCGACAAGTACATAGCGGTAGGAGTAATCCTGATCCTTGCCGTGCTGATCGACCAGTTTTTCCCCGAACTCATACACAGAGAGGAGTAGAAGATGGGGTATGTGCTTGAAGTCCAGAACATCACCAAACGGTTTGGCGGCCTCGTTGCAGTAGACAACGTGAGCATGGGAGTGAATGCGGGAGAGGTCGTGGGTCTGCTGGGGGATAACGGGGCCGGAAAATCGACCTTGATAAAAATGGTCTCCGGTGTCTATCACCCGGATGGTGGTAAGATCTTCTTTTTGGGTAAAGAGACGAGGATAAACAACCCAATGGACGCCCTCTTTCTCGGTATAGAGACGATTTATCAGGACCTCGCGCTTGCCGAAAACCTCAATGTGTACTCGAACATATTTCTGGGAAGGGAGAAGCTGAAAAAGATACTCGGGATGATAAAAGTGCTGGACCACGATTACATGCTCGCAGAATCGAAGAAAGTATTAAAGAAGCTTGAAATCGAGATACCCTCCCTGAAGAACAGGATCAGCATGCTTTCTGGCGGCCAGCGGCAGGCTGTGGCCATTTCCCGTTCCCTCTACTGGGATGCGAAGTTTCTCATCATGGACGAGCCAACTGCAGCGCTGGGAATCACGGAGCAGAAGAAGGTGCTCGACCTGGTGAGGCTCCTCAGGTCTCAGGGGCTCGGAATCATCATCATCAGCCACCAGCTCCACGACGTGTTCTCAGTGGCTGATCGGCTCGTGATCATGAGGCGGGGGGAGAAGGTGGCAGAGAGAATCACAAAAAACACAGATCCCAACGAAGTGGTGGGCCTCATCGTCGGAGCGGAAACGGTAAAAAGGTAAGCGGTATGAAGCTTTTTACCAAAACCTTTCTCTTTTTCATCAGTATCATCATCATTCAATCGAATCTTGCCTTCTTCATAATTACCAACATCATAAAGAAGAACAACGAGGAGGATGCGAAAAAGGAACTGACCGAGGAGGCATACATCGTGTACGAGAGCTACAATGCCTGGAAGAGGAGCCTCTGGATAAATCTCATCACGCTCAGGGAAGACGAGCAGTTGAAGCGCATTTTACGTGACCTTGACGTTTACTCAAGAAAACAGCTCTTCTCCTACATCAAGGAGAACTTTCTCACCGGAGGGATAGACTGCGTGGTGATCAGGAGCACCGGTTATCCGCACATTGAGTTGATCCCCTACGACTACAGCATCTTTACACTCTCAGACCTTGAGTCCCTGAATAATGTGAAATCCCATCCCTATCTGCAGACCGCCCTCCTCGGTCCGGTGCTGAACCTGGTGGGAACCTGCAGACTGCTCTCAAGCCCCGATTTCTCTGTAGATGTGTTTCTCATAAAACAGATAGGGCAGGACTTCTGCCAGAACCTTTCTTTAGAGAGGAGATCGAGAGTCTCCTTTCTCCTCGGTGATTTCTCACTTGCCGGAGAGTTGAGAGGTCAGTCCCTCCCATCTCAGATCGACAGGGCTCAAACTCAGTCTGTGTATCGAGATTTCTATGATGTAGACATAGGAGAAAGGGGATACAATATTGCCCTCCAAAAACTTGGAATGTTGGATTCTTCTGAAGGGGAGCGACCTCTGTATATTGTGACCTCTCTTTCCAATGCACCCTTTCAGAGGAGGGTGGTGGCGGTAAAGAGAATCGTTCTGTTCGTGTCCCTTTTCGGCGCTCTGCTCACTGCGGTTCTGAGTCTTTTTCTCTCGAGAAACATATCAAAGCCGGTAAAGAGATTGCTCAGAGGGATGTACCGCGTAAAGAATGGGGGGTATGAAACAGAGATCGGGGTGAAAGCGGGAAGTGAGATCGGTGAGCTTTTCCGCGGTTTCAACGAGATGGCCCATAAGCTGAGCCTGGACAAGGACCAGATGGAGAATTATATTCGCGAAATAATCCTGCTGAAGGATTACAACGAAAAGATTATCCATTCCCTTAGGGCGGGTGTCGCCATCATCAATCCCAATCTGTGTATCGAAATGGCAAACAGCTCTTTTCTTCAGTATTTCCAGCTCAATGAGACGGATATTATCGGAACGAGAGTTGATGAACTCCCCATCGTGCTCATCGATGACGAAATATTGCAGAACGTGGGGCTCCTCATTCAGGGGAAAAGGGAGTTCTACAGTAAGATCAAGAGGTCAGGGGATAGTGGGGTCTTTGAGATAAAACTCTACCCACTCGCCGGGTCCCAGTATAAGAGCACAGGGTCTGCGGGGTGTGTTTTAACCATAGATGATGTGAGCGAGAAGGTTGAGCTCGAGGAAAAGATATTTCAGGCAGAAAAGCTCTCTTCCCTCAGTGTGCTGTCTGCCGGGGTGGCCCATGAGATCAACAATCCACTCAGCTCGATCATGAGCAACGTACAGAACCTCATCGAAGAGGAGCAGGATGAAGAGAGAAAGGTATCGCTCAAATGGATCGAGCAGGAGACCAGGCGGATCGCCCATACGGTCAGGGAGCTTTTAAACTTCTCATCAACCGATGCCAGGGGTGTCCAGGGATCGGATGTGAATGAGGTAATCACACAGGTCATTGCCCTCATCAAGTACTCAATGCACAAGGAGAAGGACATTCGAATAGAGACGGTTTTCGAGGATGGTCTCCTTCGTGCAATGATCAACGAGAACGAGCTTCAGCAGGTCATCATCAATCTGGTCCATAATTCTATCCAGGCTGTTGAGGGAAGCGGAACAGTCTCGCTTCGCACCTTTAGTGGAAGTGTTGATCACAGAATCAATATCGTTGTAGAGGACACCGGTCACGGGATCAGTGAAGAGCACATTCCTCACATCTTCGATCCCTTTTTTACCACCAAGCACAACAGCCAGGGAACAGGGCTCGGGTTGTCTGTAGTCTACGGGATCGTGCGGAAACACAGTGGCCATATAAAGGTCGAGAGCACCCCTGGCAAAGGAACTAGAGTTACACTTGATTTTCCGACACTCTAGACGATGGGTAGGTAACGATGGAGACATTCACGGAACGCACCCACTCGATACTCATTGTGGACGATGAGGAGGGAATCAGGCACGGCCTGAAGAACCTTTTCCAAAAAAAGGGTTTTGTCATCTATGAAGCCGGTGATTTCGGTTCTGCAATCACGACTGCTGAAGCACACCCGATTGACGTTGCCATTATCGACATACGTTTGAAAAATGAAAGAGACGGGATCGATCTGCTGAGAGAGTTGCGAAGGAACGAGCCGGATCTTATCGAAATCATCATCACCGGTTACGGCAGTGTAGACACTGCGGTCACATCCATGAAGGAGGGTGCATCTGACTACATTGTGAAGCCTATAGATAACAAGAAGCTCCTGGATGCGGTGAGAAAAAACCTCCAGATACGGGATCTGAAGAGTGAAAACTATTTCCTCAAACGCGAGCTGATGGACCGCTCAATTCCACACAACTTCGTCACAGTCAATCCCGATCTGAAAGCAATGCTTAAGAAGGTGGATAGAATAAAGGACAGCCCGGTCACCGTCTTGATCACCGGAGAGAGCGGAACAGGCAAAGAGGTGCTCGCCCGTTACATCCATTTCACCAGCAACCGCCGGCAGGGGAAGTTCGTTACCATAAACTGCGCATCTCTTTCGGAAAACCTCCTTTTAAGTGAGCTCTTCGGACACGAGAAGGGTGCGTTCACGGGTGCGATCGAACGACAGATCGGGAAATTCGAAATAGCGGACGGAGGAACGATCTTTCTCGATGAAATCGGAGACATGTCCCTGGAAATACAGGCTAAATTGCTACGCGTTATTGAAGAGAGCAGCTTTGAAAGAGTGGGGGGTACTCGACGGATTCATGTTGATGTTCGGATCATAACGGCAACCAACAAGGACCTGGTAAAACTCATGCATGAAGGACGGTTCAGGAATGACCTCTATTATAGAATCAATGTGATGAGCTTTCACCTGACACCGCTGAGGGAGCGAAGAGAAGATATCCCGCTACTGATGGATCTCTTTATCAAGAAGTATAACAGAAAGTATAACAAGGTGGTGCAGGAGTTCAGCCCGGAGGCAGTTGAGCTCATGTCTTCCTATGGCTGGCAGGGGAATGTGCGGGAGCTGGAAAACGTGGTAAACCAGGCTGTCCTGCTGAGTGAAGGAAAATGGGTGGAGGCCAGAACCCTGAGGAAAGCACTCTTCATGGGAGAGGAAAAGGCTGCCCCAATTATCGATTTTGATCAGATAAAATCATTCAAAGAAGCAGTGCGAGACATGCTCCAAGTGTATGAATACCAGATCATCGAACACTTTCTTACGAAAAACAACTTCAATAAATCAAAGACCGCAAAGGAGCTCTCGATCACGAGAAAGACCCTGGACGACAAGATCACGAAATACAATATTCGTCCTCGGTGAGGGCCTGGATTCTTATACAGGATACTGCTGCACCGGATTCATGACGTTATCGTCAATCACGGTTCCTTCCATGGAGGCATCCTGATTACCATATCGACAGCAGTGCTGAGAGTATAACCTTTGGAATTCCGCGTCAATAGGGTATGTAATTATCCAGTCCGAGCTTCCTGATGCGCTCCCGGGTGGGTATTCCGAACTCATTCCATCCCCTGCACTGATAATACTCGCTCAGCATGATATTGAGGGGTGGTAGCTCATTTGTACCTCCTCCCCGTCTGTGGGTGAGCATACGGAGAGGAAGAGTGTCGTCCTTTCTCGAGACTCCCACTCGGACATTGAAGAGCCTCTTCAGGTTGAAGATCCTCTCCCCTGTCTCGAAAAAGGCCGTATGATCAAGGTCCCACCCGGTTGCAGCGTTCAGGAAGTCAATGAGTGGATTCACGGTGAGTCCCCCGTAGAGCCCGAACTTGCAGCAGGAGAGAGAATCGAACATGCACATGAGGTTCTGCATCATGAATACATTCTCTGCTTTTCCCTCTGTGGTGAACCGCTTGGGAAGACCTGGTGTACCCAGGTCTTCGATAACCAGGCCTTCCTCGAAATCATGGGTGAATGCCCCCAGGTGACAGGCACCCCTGTTCGCGGTCGCAAGCCCGAGTGCAACGGTGAACCGTGCTCTCCCATCGTGGGCGGGCGGCTCAAGCCCCTTCACCTCAACTGCAAACTCACAGGCATTCCCTCCGATCTGCTCTGCCGCTTTTCTTACCCCTTCTCCCAGCACTCTGCAGAATCCCTCACGGCGCGCGATGCGATCTATCACCTTGAGCAGTGCGGGTCCGTTGCCCCAGGTGAGCTCGATGCCGTCCAGGTCCTGGCTGCTGATCAATCCGCGCTCAAAAGCTTCCATTGCAAAGCCGATGACGCTCCCTGTCGAAATAGTGTCAAGCCCGTACCGATTGCAGAGCTCGTTTGCCTTCAGCACCGTCCTGAGGTGATCGATCATGCAGTTCGAGCCGAGAAGACCCATGGTCTCATACTCGGGTCCTGCCATCTCCTGGCCCTCGTAGGGACCGCCCTCGGCCCTTACCACCCTGCCGCAGTTTATGACGCACTGCCCGCAGTGATAGCGCTTCACGAGGGCTTCTTCCACCATGGTCATACCGGTGATCTTCTTCGCTCCTTCAGGCCACGATCCCTGATTCCAGTTCTTTATTGGAAGGTTTCCGATTGATTCGCTGCCTTCCACTCCACCTGAAGTTCCTCCGATTCGAAGCGCAGTGGGTTGGTCCCTCATCAAAGGGCCCAGTTTCTTGAGCGTTGAGGCCATTTTCTCTTCATCGGCGATTTCAGTGGGCCTGTTCCCGTTCACTACCACCGCCTTCAGGTTCTTAGAACCCATGACCGCACCGAAACCGCACCTGCCGAGTGTTCTCCCGTGCATACCGTCGGTGATGACGCTGGCAAAACGGACAAGCGCTTCTCCCGCTGGTCCGATCACCGCAGCCCTGCAGGTCTTACCCTCCATTTCTCTGAGAATCTCGGTCGCTTCGAAGGTTTCCTTCCCCCAAAGCGACTTTGCGTTCTTTATCTCAACCCTTTTATCGGTGATGGATAGATAAACCGGTTCAGCAGATTTCCCGCATATGACGAGTGCATCGTATCCGCATTTCTTAAACACGCCACCCCAATACCCTCCTGCGTTTGATTCGGCATAGATTCCGGTAAGGGGGGACATTGTCACCGCGTCGAATCGGTCGGAGTTGAAGGCTCTTGTCCCAGTCACAGGCCCGACAGCAATGATCAAGAGATTGTCCGGTCCCAGGGGTTCGGTCATGTTCGTCGTCTCTTCGTACAGGATCTTGGTTCCAAGGCCGTTTCCTCCGATGTACTTTTCCACTACTGTATCGCTCAGCTCTTCCGTTGAAACTCTGCGTGTATCCAGATCAACCCGCAGTATCTTTCCCATGAATCCCTTGGATTTCAATGCCCTTCCTCCTATAGAGTAATTCTACTGCCGGTGAGAAGATATGCAAATTGTGTGAGCATTATTGTACCTGATAAGGTAAAATACGCAACACTCAGGAACAAATTTATTCACTGCAAAGGGATTTACTAATCCCGAATAATAAATTTTTTTAGGTTCCTTTCCACCACCTGGATGATACCTCGTTCCCCGTTTACACGCCACTCAGGATCGATCTGCGAAAGCCTCTGGGCCCATTCCCTTTGGATATCGACTGCTATCTCACTCTTCATTGTGCGCAGGGTTGCAAAAGAAGAGGGAAAATAAGGTGTAAGGTCTTCAAGCCGCTCCCAGCTATCCCACCTTCGGTCCTGAAGCAGCCTCCTGTAGTTCACATCTCCCTTCAGAATTACCAGATTGGACTCGAGAAGTTCTTCGTGTATCTCTCCGGGCAGTTCGTCGTAGTGAAGGGCACTGTTCCAGAAGTAGTGCAGATGCACCACAAACCTCCCCTTCTCCTGCAATTCCATCAACTCCTTTCCGATTCGGGAGAGGGCTTCATCGTCTGCATCGGCAATTTCACGTACGGTTGTTTGCACGTCTTTTTGCATCGCATCTGAGACGTAGATAGGGTGTTTTTTCGCGTGAAGGTGAACTTCCGACGCTTTCGAAGAAGAGAGGAGGTGCCATGCAAGCAGAAGATCGCAGACGAGCTCAGATCCAACATTGTCGAGTATCACATCAATCCTGGCTGCCCTTTCGAGAAGTTCTCTGAGCCTTTCAGAGTGGTCGATGAGGAGGTTTTGCTCCTGGTCGGTGAATAGCTTCTCCCTCGAGCGATCTACCAGGTGGAACATGCTGAGGTCGATCCTGTTTCCCCAGAGGCAGTTCAGTATGAGCGTTCTCCACTTATCCTCGGATTCGTCAAGAGCCGTGAGTGTCCCCTCTACCATCTTTGCAGTGTCAAGCCCTCCCCCCCGGGAGAGGAGCTCATGCTTCTTGAACTTCTCAAAGGGGTCTTTGCCGAAGGTTGATGATCCTTGCTCGAAATATCCGAAGGCGATTAAAATCCTCAGGTACAGGTAGGCTTCGGCAAAATAGAAGGGAATGTCAAACCAGGATCGCCCGATGTAGCATGCGATTATTTTTTTCCAGGTTTCAGTTTCCTTATCTTCAAGGAGGCCACAGTTGCGAAGGTTGACATCAAAGGGATCGAACACGGTGCCACCCAGAATCTCCTCTTTGAGGGCGAGGAGTGCATCCCGTCGATCCTGCGGACATTGATCCGCTCCTGCCACCTGCTCTATGATAAGAATCTTCCTCTTCTTCATCGTATTCTTTGCAAAGGAGCCGGGATCACCGGTGGAGAAGCAGGGGGGGGTCTTTCTGTTCATCCGGATATGCTCCTCCTTATTTCACCAGAGGCGACGATGCGTTTCATCTGAGCCTGCGCTTCCATTTCAAAAGAAGTACAAATAAATATAATCTATCTCATGGAAAAAAGAAAAAAATGCTGACAGGAGAGGAAGAACGAGGTAAAAATAGTAGGGACAAAAATTTATCTTTATGGTATAGTGGTAGGGTGAGACACTTTAAGAGAGGAGGAAATATCAATGAGCAAGAATGTGATTGTTATGTTTGTTATTTTCATTGCTGTATCCATGTGCCTCTATGCATCAGGGGAGAAGGTCGCGGTTCTGGGCTCTGAAGAAAACCCTATCATCTGGTCCTTTGTTCCGTCAGGGGAGATGGAGCGTGTGGCTGCAGGTGCACAGTCGGTCGCGGATTTGTTACACGACAAGACAGGGTTATACTTCAGTACCAACGTGGCTACCGAGTATGCGGGTGTGATCGAAGCGCTCGCGAGTGATCCGCCTGAAACGCACATGGCGTCTCTTGCCACTTTCGCCTATGTGCTCGCCGCTGACCGCGGAGTCGTGGAGGCAGCCCTCGTATCCGTGCGTTACGGAAGCCCCACCTACAACGGTCAGATCATCGCCAGGGTGGGAAGCGGAATCAGAAGGATAGCAGATCTGAGGGGTAAAACCTTTGCCCGTCCCGATCCGCTTTCCACGAGCGGCTGGATCATTCCAATGCTCACCTTGCGGGCAGCGGGGATCAATCCGGAGACGGACCTCAGGGAAATCGTTGATGCGGGAAGCCACGATTCGGTCGTGGCAGCGGTATACAACGGAGACGTGGATGCGGGCGCGACCTATGTGGACGCGAGAACGCGAATAGAAAAACAGCATCCTGATGTGATGGAGAAGGTGATCATAATTGAAGTGACCACGGATATCCCGAACGATGGGGTTCAGTTTCACCCCTCGATACCGAAGGATATGATTGAAAAGATCGTGAACGCGCTCCTCGAAATCGCGAAAACGGAAGAGGGGAAAGCTGCGCTGACAACCGCTTATCAGTGGACTGCGCTTGAGCGTCACGACGATACCTTTTACGATCCATTCAGGCAGGTTCTGCAGGCAGCCGGCCTGAGTATAGACGAGCTGCAGAAGTAGACTAGCAGCCTCCACACTGAACCGGTTAATAAATTGCAGATTGAAATGAACGGGAAATGAAGAGGCATACCCTGCTTCCCTTCGTGTGGAAATCAAATAGGTTAAGGAACATGCACGATCATCCATAGAGAGGGCTTTTCTTGAGAGTGCAGTGGGTGGAGGAAGAAGTGTGCTTTTCAATAGAAGGAGGATGAGGTATGTTCGAAGTGAGAGAGCTTACGAAGGTGTATGATGACGGGACTGTTGCCATCAGGGACGTGAGTTTCACTGTTGATCCCGGCGAATTCCTTGTCATCATCGGCCTGAGTGGCTCGGGAAAGTCCACCCTTCTCCGCTGCATTAACCGCCTGATCGAGCCTACCGAGGGTAGTATCCTATGGGAGGGGGTCGATATTACCACAGCAGATCCAGGGCAACTTCGAAAGATACGCCGTCAGATTGGAATGATATTCCAGCATTTCAATCTGGTAAAGCGCTCCAGCGTGCTCACCAACGTGCTTTCTGGAAGGCTCGGTTACGTGAATCCCATAGCGAGCATACTTAACAGGTTTCCGATGCGGGATCGGAACCTTGCGTTGAAGGCGCTTCAAAGGGTGGGAATCGCAGACCAAGCATACAAGCGAGCAGACGAGTTGAGCGGCGGACAGCAGCAGCGGGTCGGTATCGCCAGAGCCCTGATGCAGCAGCCCCGCATGATTCTTGCCGATGAGCCGGTTGCGAGCCTCGATCCCGTGCTCGCGCACAGTATCCTTGGGTATATCGAAAAAATGAATCAGGAGGACGGGATCACGGTGCTGTGCAGTCTACACTATCTAGACCTGGTGCAGCGATACGCAACAAAGGTGATCGGTTTGCGCGAAGGCAGAATCGTCTACAGGGGCAGCCGTGAGGATATCAGGCGGATGACCGATAGAGAGTTCAAGGAGATCTACGGTCAGGAAGCGGAGCGGGTGAGCGCTGGGTTCGATGAAAAAGGGAGTAGCTGAAATGGCCCAGAATCAGCATTCAGAGCTCAGAAGCATGGTTTCCGGACCGGTTGCTTTGTTTACCTCCCAGATAGTACCGGGTCTGGGACAGTCCCTCGCAGGGCAGTTCCGACGGGGCATTCTCATGTTTGGTGCCATGGGGAGCATTCTGGGCCTG
>Ga0111221_1059_pt1 | contig 15156 bp, 10 predicted proteins | sample DeeMarSWOR152_54_FD_80385 | JGI IMG/M metagenome (GOLD analysis project Ga0111221, IMG submission 80385) | Spirochaetes bacterium DG_61 | reverse complement strand
GATGAAAACAGTTTGCATGCTGCCCACAGGATGGAAAAAATGGCTATCCGGGCAGACGAGAAAACCCTCTGCATTCTCCTTATTTCAGGCGGCGGGTCTGCTCTCCTCACCTCACCGGCAAACTACCAGCAAGGAACGGTGCGGATTAACCTCGATCTTGAGTACATCCAGAAGACCACAAGCACGCTGCTTGCTTGCGGTGCAACGATCGATGAGATTAACTGCATTCGAAAACATCTGTCGAGTATTAAAGGGGGAAGGCTTGCCAGGCTCCTCTTCCCTGCGAGAACGATCAGCCTTATTCTGTCCGACGTAGTCGGGGACAGGCTCGCTACCATCGCATCGGGGTTAACGACCCATGATGCGTCCACCTTCAGTGAGGCGTTGAAAATCCTTAACAGATATGAAATCCAGAACGCGGTTCCTGAGCCGGTCATGCGAGTCCTGGAAGCAGGTGCCCGGGGCGATATCGAAGAAACGCCGAAACAGTACGATCCAGCTTTTTCGAAGGTGACGAACATTCTCATTGGAACTAACTACACAGCTCTCCTGGCCGCTTCGAAAAAATCGAATGCGCTCGGTTACCATACTACGATCATATCTTCACAGATCACCGGTGAGGCACGGGAAGTGGCCAAGGTCTTTTACGCAATCGCAATGGACGTTAAAATACACGGCCTTCTCCTTGAAAAGCCCGCCTGCGTGATCGCAGGAGGAGAAACGACCGTTACACTCAGGGGGAAAGGTAAAGGAGGACGAAACCAGGAGATCGCCCTCTCCTTTCTCTCCCAGATGGAAAAAGAGAAAGAACAGGCTCAGGGGATCTACTTTCTCTCCGCATCAACAGACGGGAACGACGGCCCGACCGATGCTGCCGGTGCGTTCGTCTCCCTAGACATCATGAAGGAGTGCACCGAAAAAGGGCTCAATGTAGAAGCAGCCCTGAAGGAAAACGACTCCTACACCTTTTTCAGCGCCCTGGATGCGTTACTGATAACTGGTCCGACAAACACGAACGTCTGCGACGTCCATATTATCCTTGTTCCGTAATATTCAATACGGCTGCAATCCGCTCAAAAGACTTCAAGATTTTCTGTGAGTTGTGTAAAAAATCACGAGCGCTCCCTGAATCAATAGCCCGAAGAAAACAGCGAATGCGCAGAGGGTATACACCCTCTGCATGGTAAATCTCTGATAAACGAAACCTCCCCCAGATGAACCAATTATAAGGCCTGCTGAGAGAATCGCCTCATGTATCGCCATTCTTCCCGTCCGCTGAAAGCTTCCTGATACACCGTGAAAGATACTGTTGAAGTAGCTCAAGGCCATGCAGAATCCAATTAAAGCGATGAGAATCCCATTTACAAGAGGTGAGAGCGCAGAACGCATACAGAACACTGTACCCGCCAAGATCGCCTGACCGAATAAAATCTGATGAGGCTTGAAGTGCCAAACGTCCGTTCTTCCCAGGAGGACAAACCCCACTGTGGCGCATAGCGCTCTGACCTGAAGCAAAAATCCGATCATCCCTTTACTGAAACCAAGTCCCTCTGCCCCGTAGAGCGGAAAAATACTCAGCAGCATCCCTATCACCACGTATGTCGTGAAAAGACCAACCCAGGAGGGGTAGCGCAAAAAGGTGCTCCTGTCTTTACGATTCTCTTCCTCTGTTTCGATCACCCCGGCAATTGCCTCCTCCCTGATCCTGGGAAAAGTAATCCCTGCGACGAGAATCAAAATACTTGTGAGGAGGTACGTTCCGCATCCCATGGTGAGGGGAAACACCGTTCCTATTGAGCTCAGGAGCCCGGCAACCAGCGGGCCGATAATCATTCCCATGCTCCAGGAGAAGTTATATATGGACATCTTTTTACTGAGTGAAGACCCTTCGACACCTCTTGAAAGCCACCCCATCGTAGACGGCCAGAACAGAGACTCGACGAATCCATACATCGAATACAGCACATAGGCGATCAAGAGAGCTTTTACAAAGAGGATACACAAGAGGAAGAGGAACATGAATAAGGTAGAAATGAGCATAAGCGATTGCGGGACTGCCCTTTGAAAAACCGGACGCATGAAGATGCAGCCAAGAATATAGGAAAGAGCCCAGACTGCTGAAAGCGAACCTACCTGACTTGGGGTTGCCCCAAGTGCTTCTCTCAAGTGAAATACCATACCCAGCATGGTCACTCCCACACCGAAGGCAACAAGGAAAACAGAAGGAAATATTACAACCTCCTTTCCTGCGCGCAGGAGAGCCATTCGTTCGATATGGCATTTTTTCCCTTTAGATGTTTTATCTATTTTTCCTGATATCTGGAACACTCGAGACCTCCGAAAATACATACCGGCACATTCCCTCCGCAGTCCCGCGGATATGCACCTTAAGAAAAGGAGCAAACCGGTAGAGCGGAGCCAAATCTATGTGCGATGTAGAGATTGAAAACCCTTAAGAAACGCGCGTCTGTAAAAAATATGGAGGTGTTTCACAATCCTTTCACTGCGCACTGCTCTCATAAGGTGGAAAGAGACTTGACGTAATTGAAAAAGTCAATCTCGTTCGCATCCAGGCCGTGGGTATACACGAAGCTGGTCGCAATCTTGGTTGAGATGATCGCGGCAATATAATTCTCTGGCACCCTTTTCAGGATATTCTTAAGTCCGACGAGCCTGAGCAGCGATTGGGGAGAATACTCGGTGATGATTTTCTCCCTGACAACCGGGTCCTTATGCAGGTCTGAGTTGTGTACCTCATCGGTGATCCTGTTTATCTTCTCGCTTATAAGGTTGGTGAGTGTGGTGAAGGGGATATCCTTTTTTGCGTGCTCCTCCCACAGGAGGTTGAACTCGAGGCGCGCGTTCCTTTTTATCGTGTCAATGATTTCCTCGATGTATTCCTTTCGAAAGTCCGGGATCTTTCCCTCTTTCACTCTCATGTGCTGCTCAAACTCTTCATCACTCAGGGCAAGCGATGCGTAGACCTCGAGGGAAGAGGAGTTCACTCCACCTTTGTTCGTGGAGGCATCTTTTATAATGATAACACCGTGTTCCTCCAGCCTGAGCCGTGCCTCTTCCGTGATGAACAGGTTTGCGCCCTCGATGATGACCCGGAACTTCGGCATCCCCTGCCCATCGAGGAGGTTCTGCCAGTTGTTGATATTAATCGCCGCGGGTCTTCCCCCACAAGGAACGAAGAGGTCTGCTTTTGCAAGGGGATTGAAATGAAACTTGTTCCTGAACTCCTCTCCATTGTGAATGACCGTTCCATCGGGGAGGGTCACCTCTTTGTCGTTGATGGAAACGAAAAACCCCTGCGGCGAGAGGTATTTCCTGTTGAAATGCTCCACAGGTTTTCTCTGCTTCACAAGCCGTACAAGCTCCTCCCTGTTGATGCCCTTTGGATCGAAGAGCACACCGCTCACATCTACCATGGCGATGGTCCTGTCCTTTGAAATGAGAATCTCATTTCCCCCGAGGTCTCCGTCCGGACCACCGGTCTGGATCTTGATGATCTCCTCCTCCTTCATGCCCAGTTTTTCTAAAACCGCACACACATACTCGTGAATCCCGACGGTCGTCATTCCGAAGGTGTTGTGTGGAATACCGCCGATTTCAGGTTCCTTCCCGGTGGTAAAGGCTTTCCAGAAAGGGTAATTACGCCGCTTCGCATAGAGCGCTGCCCAATTCATCAACTCGGCTGTTCCTTCATCTGGACCGAGGAACAGAATCTCGTCCCTGCAGCATAGATCAAGTACTTCTTCATTCGGCATGATGAGGTCCACAAGACCGTCTATGTAGCTCTTGAACGCCCGTTCCCACTCACCCTGGTTTTTCAGTCCCAACAGAATGGTCCCTTTGGCCCCACCTTCGGGTATATCCTTGTTCTTTCTCTGCTGAGTGTGGGCAAGATTGTAGTTTTCCATGAAGAGAGTGTCCAGATTATGCTCGTACCACGTGAGGTTCCCTGATCTGATGATCCGTATTCCACCCCTCGCAATGTCCCGGAAACGCAGATGGAAGCCGATGAACTCCCTCCCCACGAAGAAGTAGAGGGCAAAGGGCGCCTCAGGGAAGTCGTAAGAGTTTAAAAACACGGGCTTGAGCGCGTATGACATACAAGTCTTGTCCCGCATGAAGAAGTTGGTCTTCAAAATACTGTTGTTGAAGGTTATAAAAAACCTGAGAATGGTTTTATCCTTATCTGAAGGAACATCGGTTTCGATCCTGCCGAGGATCTCTTTCTCGATCTCCTGGGGATTTCTTTTCACACGCTTCGGATGGAGCCGGTTCACAAAGTGGCTGTGGATCAGAGAAACGATGTCATGATGCGCGATCACCGCCTGGGCTATTCTCGATTCGGAAAAGGTGTCCTTTATGAGCCGCGTCTTTATGGTTTCGAGCAGACCCTTTGCCTCTGGCTGATCCTTGAGCGCCCTATTCAGCGCCATGTATTCCTCGGTGAGAACGGTTAAAAATTGGTGGGTAAATGCCGCTGCAGAGATTGCATACATGGTTTTCTCAGGAGTGAACAGTTCATCGATAAATAGCCTCGTAATGGGGTTTTCAAGCAGCATCACCACAGCATTGAGATCGCGGGAAAACTCTTCGATGGTCTCAAGGTCGATCTTATTGAAATAAAAGGTGTACACCCGTTTCTGATCGACAAATGTCTCCCTGTATTTCCTGTTCGAGAAAATGGCATAGTTATTAATGAGATGCGTAAAGTTCGAAAGAAACTGACGCTCCGCCTCCCCATGAATGCCCAGCATCACCCTTGTTTCCCTGGTTTCAGGCTTATCTGTAATGGAGATGTAGGGAGACTCCCTGTTATTCATGGATTCCCAGGCAGCCCTGTACCTGTCTATGGTTTCGGGTGCAGACCGCTGGAGAAACGCCCTGTTGACAGTATCCTCAAAGGTGAGCCGCTCTCCCTTTGCTGGCCTTTTGTTGTAAACCGGCTTCGAGACGATGTAGAAGCGCAGGAAGTGGTTGTGTGTCTTTTTCTTGGTCCTGTAACTCTCAAGCCGGTACATGGGATACTTCTTTTCGATTCGCTTTTCAATTTCGTCAGTTGCCAGCGTATCCGCCTCGACGATGTACACGGAAAGATCTTCCCGCTCATTGATAAGTTGTATCCCCACCCCCTCTCCGCCATACTCCGAGATGAGCTCTGATGCGCTCAAAGCGATCAGGTGCTTTGCAATTTCATCGATGCTGGTGGTCTTAAAATAGTACTCATCGATTCCCAGCTCCACTGTGAACCACTCCACCTCCCTGCGCACCTTCTCGGGTGTCATGTACCCCGTACCGTGGATGAAGTCTTCAAGCTTTACCAAATCTTCAAGGGAAAGGTATGATTTCTTCTGAATGTCTTTGAGGGCTTTCATCGGGACCTTCTTTCAGGAGCAGATCTATGATATCTTAAGGGTATTACATTATCAATTTCTTGTCAATATTCTTCACATACGATATGACAAAAGGTGAGACAGCGAAAGACCACTTGCGTCCTTATCCTCTGCGTGTACCCTTCGCTTTTTACGGTGCCTGAGGAAAAACTGTGCTGAGGGTGACAATCTGGATGGGTGCTGGGAGTTCCTTTTTGATATAGAGAGACTGTAGCCGGTGGAATTAATCCGGCGGATATAATTTGGCAGCGGATTCTACTTTGTCTCGATGATCACGATGTTCCTCTCCTCCTCATCTAAAAACGGGACTCTCACCCGCTGGATGGAGAGATTCAGACTTTTCCCACCTGCCGTTTTTTCCTTGAGCCTGGATACTTCCTTTTCGATCTCCGTTATTCTTCCTTTGAACGCAATGATCATCGCGTGCTCCTTCACTGTTTTTCTGGTCAGCTCATAGAGCACCGCCAGCTCTCCTACCCCCCGCGCGAGCACAACGTCAAACCTGCCACTGATGTCTCTCACGTCTGCTTCGATCACCTCGAGGTGATCGAGATTGAGGAGCACCGCGATATTTTGGAGAAAGGCAGCTCGTTTATGCCTCCGCTCCACCGCGGCGATCCTGAGCGCCCTATCAATGATTGCAAGCGGTACCGATGGAAAGCCAGCGCCCGCTCCTACATCCAGTATCGACGCGTTTTTCTCTTTCAATAAATGGTAAACGGAAAGGGAATCGAACACGTGACGGATTATGATCTCGCGGGTAGTCGCCTTCCCAATGAGGTTCGTCCTCCTGTTCCAGAGGAGGAGCTCTTCAAGGAAGAGTGAAAAGCTATCCACCTTCTCATCATGAAACTCATCGAGCTTTTTATCGGAAAGCCCACCTGCTCCGCTTCGTAAGATTCCAAGGGTCTTCAGACCGGCGGCAATAAGCTCTCTCTCCCCCTTTTCGAGCGGCATCAACAGACCCTCTTTCCCGAGGTTTCACCCATTTTTCTCAGGTAATACAGCAGGTTTGTCATATCAGACGGTTTCACTCCTGCGATTCTCGAAGCCTGGCCCAGTGAGATGGGGCGTATTCTATTCAATTTCTCCCGTGCCTCTACGGATATGCACTGGATCGACGAATAATCTATATCCTCGGGGATATGCAAGCTCTCCATCTTCTTGAATTGTCGAATTTTTTCGTTCTGCCGCTCGATGTATCCGCTGTACTTCACTTCTATTTCTACACACTTTCTGACCGATGGGACGTACTTACCTATCTCTTCATCCACTTCCACAAGGTTTTCTAGGGAAGATCCTTTCTGTTTGAGCAGCGTAAAATAACTCTTTTCACCCTTACGCTTTCGCTCAAGAAGACTCATGAGTTCATCGAACTGCTGCTTCCTCTCACGGGCCCTCGCGTAATCCCGGTCATTCAGGAGCCCAACTCTGCATCCGTAATCCGCCAAACGAAGATCCGCATTGTCATGCCTGAGGTTGAGGCGATATTCGGCACTTGAGGTAAAGAGCCTGTACGGTTCCTTGGTCCCCTTTGTAACGAGGTCATCTATGAGTACCGCTATGTATGCCTCAGACCTGTCAAGCACAAGTGGGGGTTCTTTCCGAATATCAAGCACCGCGTTGATCCCGGCCATGATTCCCTGCGCTGCCGCTTCCTCATACCCGCTCGTACCGTTAATCTGGCCGGCAAAGTACAAACCACTAATCCGCTTTGTCTCGAGGGTCGGCTTCAGCTCGACTGGAGGAACGAAATCGTACTCCACCGCGTAACCGGGCTTCATTATCTCCACCTGCTCAAGCCCCCTGATTGTCCGCAGAAACTGATACTGCGTTTCCTCGGGCATGCTCGAAGAAATCCCGTTTAGATACATCTCCTCCGTATCCAGTCCTTCCGGCTCTACAAAGATCTGGTGACGGTCCCTGTCCCCAAATCGTACTACCTTGTCTTCAATCGAGGGACAGTACCGGGGTCCGATTCCCTTTATCTGCCCGGAAAAGAGGGGTGCATCTGAAAGGTGATTGCGGATTATCTCGTGGGTTTTCTCATTGGTGTAAGTGATATAACATGGGACAGATGTACTATCTATTTTTTCTGTGGAATAGGAGAAGGGCACAGGATGCTCATCCCCATCCTGTCGTGCGAGCCCATCGAAATTTATGCTCTTCCTGTTGACCCGTGCCGGAGTTCCGGTCTTCAACCTTCCCATGGGGAAACCGAGCGAAATAAGGCTCAGGCTCAACTGTTCTGCAGAAAGTTCTCCGATTCTGCCCGCCTTTTGGGTGTATCTCCCTATGTGGATCAGGCCCCTCAGGAAGGTCCCGGTGGTCAAAATGACCTTATGGCAGTAATACACATTCCCGCGTAAGGTTATTATCCCGATGACCCTCCCATTGTCGGTGAGAATTTCGGCGGCGACATCCTGTTTCAGCTCAATGAGTTCTTCTTTTTCTATCACGTGTTTCATTTCAAACTGGTATCCCTTTTTATCCGCCTGCGCCCTGAGAGCCTGTACCGCCGGTCCCTTGTTTGTGTTGAGCATCCGAAACTGTATCCCGTGTCTGTCGATCACCTTTGCCATCTGTCCGCCAAGTGCATCGATCTCACGGACAAGCTGTCCTTTTGCGAGTCCGCCAATGGCAGGATTGCAGGACATCTGGGCAACAGTGTCGAGGTTGATACTGAGGAGAAGGGTCTTTGCTCCCATCCGCGCGCTCGCGAGTGCCGCTTCACAGCCGGCATGCCCTGCACCAACCACGATAATATCAAAAAAATCTTCCCCCATGCTACTCACTCTCCGACGGATTACATCACCAATGATAAAATACACTATGGGTGTATAAAAGAGAAAGAAAAATGCATACCGGTCTTTCCCCTTCTTGACAACCTCTCTTCCGCCTCTTATGGTCTGTGAGTAGAAGAACAACCACCACCGGTTCGAGAGGAGTATCCAATGAAAAAGAGAAGGAAGTCATGGATCAGTTCAACCTTACAAGCTCCTGTATTGGTTGTGATCCCATTCTTTATTGTCTCAGGATTTTTCACAATTGAAGCAGGCGTTTCACTGTATGGTTCAGACCTGTTTAGGCTCGGAGCAGACCTGTCCCCTCCAGGAGCACACCTGCTCTTAGCCGGCTTAGGGAGGACCGATGAAGAGCTTGAGAGGCGGGAAGCTCCACGCATTTCAGAAGAAGCTGTCACAGAGCAAAAAGGGGGGTCTGATGAACTCCCGGAGCCGCTTCGCCTGCTCACCAGAGGCTGGAACACCAACTGGAGCACACGCACGATTGAGTTCAATGAACTTCAGCACGGTGGGCCTCCACGGGACGGAATCCCGTCAATCGATAATCCCACGTTTGTATCTGTGGAAGTCGCATCAACGTGGCTTGCGCCCAATGAACCGGTTATCTTTACCCAAATAGAGGATGATACCCGGGCATATCCGCTTCAGATACTCATCTGGCACGAGATCGTGAACGACAGGGTTGGAGGTATCCCTGTCCTCGTTACTTTTTGCCCCCTCTGTAACGCTTCGATCCTGTACAACCGTCGACTGGAAGGAAAGGAGTTTGAGTTTGGAACCTCAGGTCTCCTCCGTAACTCAGACCTCGTCATGTACGACCGCTCAACCGAGAGCCTCTGGCAGCAGCTCACTGGTGAGGCAATCGTGGGAGACCTGGCTGGAAAAAGGCTGGATATCATCCCCAGCAGCATCGCAAGCTTCGGGGATTTCAGTAACCAGTATCCCAAAGGAGAAGTGTTGTCCCGTGAGACGGGATATCAAAGAAGATACGGAGAAAATCCCTACACGGGGTACGAATCAATTGATCAAAATCCCTTCCTCTTCAAGGGAGAACTAGATCACAGATTGAAGCCTATGGAACGGGTGGTGGCGGTCAGTCTTATAACCGCAGAAGGAAAGAGCATCGACGTTGCCTATCCCTTTCGCCTGCTCTCCCAAAAGGAGGTGATCAATGATTCCGTTGAGGGAATTGACCTCGTCGTCTTTTACACACCGGGCACGAGCAGCGCTCTGAGCTCGTCCTCCATCTCAGAGGGGACTGATGTTGGCGCAAGTGGCGTGTACTCACCCCAGCAAAAAGGAGAAAAATTGATCTTTGTAAAGAAGGGGGATAATATACAAGACATACAGAGTGGGAGCAGATGGAACATCTTCGGATTGGCAATCGAAGGGTCTCTTGAGGGCGTAAAACTCACCCCCATCCCACACGGTGATTTCTTCTGGTTCGCCTGGGCCGCATTTAAGCCGGACACGATCATCTATAGATAGAGGATTACTTTTTCCGTCTTTTGGGATACACCCTCACCTTTTTCAGGCTTCCCGTTCCCTCGCTCTTTGTGTTCACAGAAGGATCATTCTGAAGAGTCATGTGAATGATTCTTCTCTCGAAGGGATTCATCGGTTCGAGCAGCTGCGCTTTTCCTGTTTTTTTCACCTTATCCGCAACCTTCATCGCGAGCTCTCGCAGGGTTGATTCTCTCTTGTCCCGGTAGTTTTCGATATCCAGTAAAACCTTTTTCCAGTCTTCCCTGTTTTTATTCAGTACGATGTTTGTGATTAGCTGAAGTGCCTCCAGGGTCTTGCCCCGCTTTCCGATGATGAGGCCTGCACTATCCGAAACAATCTCCACATAGAGTTTGTTCACTTCCTCATAGGTCTCAAGGGAAACGTCCACGCCGATGGTTTTGAACAGGCCCACCAGAAAGGTACTCACCTTTTGTGAATCTGCCTGCTCGAGATCATCAAGAAAAACCCTGATCTTAACCGGGCTGCCGAAACTGAAAAATTTTGCTTTTTCGGTAATCACTTCTATTTTTAACTGATCGCTCTGTACGCCCAGATCCTCTGCAGCTTTCTTAACAGCGTCACGTTCCGTCCTTCCTTCATATTCTCTTATAACCATACATATACCTCCAATTTCCTACACTATCTTCTCTTTCGCTTCCCTAATGTTTTCACTGGCGCCTTCGCCGCTAATGCCTTTCTCTTCTTCAAACGGTAATCGATGAAATACTGCTGGCCGATAGTGAGAATATTCTGTATTGTCCAGTAGAGCACAAGGCCAGACGGCATGTTCCAGAAAATAAAGAAAAACATGATCGGGAACAGATAGGTCATCATCTTTCCCTGCTGAGCAGTCTGGCCACCCGAGGTCAGTTTGGACTGAAGGAGCGTGGTGGCCGTCATTATGAAGGGAAGTACATTAATATCCGTGAAACCCTGATTCCCTATTCTATACCCAAGAAGTGGAATTGCAGTTTTGATCGTGGCAACTGTGTCGGGCAGAGAAAGATCTTTGATCCAGAGAAACGATTCGTTCCTGAGCTCCACCATCCCTGAAAGCAGTGTGTAAAGAGCGTAGAATATAGGAAGCTGAAGGAGCAGGGGTAGGCAGCCACCCATGGGGTTTATTTTTTCTTTTCGATACAGCGCCTGTACCTCCCTATTCATTTGCTGGGGATTGCTTTTATACCTCTCCCGTATCTCGTTCACCTTTGGCTGGAGCGTGCTCATCCTTCTCATCGATTCAAAACTTTTGAAGGTGAGCGGGTGGAGTATAATCTTTATCATTATTGTCAGGAGAATAATTGCAATACCATAGTTGTGAGTAAAACTGTAGAAAAACTTGATCATAACCTCCATGAAGATGACGATCGGTTTCAGAATCCTCCCGCTGATGACCGATTCGAAGCCACGCCCATAGGCTTTGAGAAGTTTCCTCTCCTTCGGCCCCGCATACACCCGAAAGGTATCCTCAAACTGGCTGCCTTTGAAATAGGGATGGGAAATACCAAAAAAGAATTTACCCTGAGTTCTCTGGTCAAAAGAATAGATGTAGGTCTTTGTATCAGGTACCACACCAATAAAGAAATACCTGTTTGTGACACCTATCCAGTCTACGATTTTTGATACTTCGATGTACCGCGCCTCCGCCCTCCTTAGCGAACAGCCACCTGCACCTCGCATGACCTTACTGAACTTTCCGTTCTCATGGTATCCCTGGGTAGTAATATTGTATCGGTTCCTGATAACGCTCATCGGTCCCAGTGCTGGACCCCAGGAGAGCGTATAGGACACGTTGTCATTGTTGATAAAAACCTCACTTCCATCAATCGAGTTCACTTTAATTTGTACGTCGAATATGAATGCGTCATTCTGAAACACATAGAGCTTCGAAAGACGGAATGGTTTACCGTTATCATCGAGAAAATCCCTGAAAAATAGATAGGAAGTATCCGACATTTTTTCCACGAAATAGAGCGTTCTGTCTCCAAAGGGGACGTTTCTCAGCCTGTCAAAATGCACCTCGAAGGGGAGTATATCATCCTCGTTGTACTCCACGAGATCAACGGGTTGCCCATTTGAATCCAGATAGTTCTTCAGCTTGAGGCTTGTGATTGACGCGCCCTCTGTGGTGATCTTCACGGAATAATTTTTTGTTTCAATGGTAACTAACTCCTCCTGAGGTTCCTCCTCAGGAATTGGTAGCTGCTCTTCCGGGATTACCGTTACTGTCTCGGGTTTCTCCTCCTCTACCTGTACCTGTGTACTCTCTGTAGCTTCCTCGATGTGCTCTGCGGCTTTCTCCTGTAGTCGAGGCCGAACATATAAAAATTGAAAGGCGAGCACGATGCCGAGAATAACAAAAATCGCAATGACCGTATTCTTATCCATTGTTCTTTCCAATCAATTGATTTGTGCTTCAGTTGTGCAGAATAATGCGGGTTTTTTACGGTACAGGATCAAAGCCACCCCTGTGAAAGGGGGTACAGCGAAGGATCCTCATCAGAGCGAGAAACCCGCCTCTGCATACACCATACTTTTTAAGCGCTGTTATGGTGTATTGTGAACACGTGGGAGAATAGATACACGAAGGAGGGAATAGAGGAGATATGGTTCCCTGATAGAATTTGACCAGAAAAATAAGCACTTCTTTAAAAACTGATGTTCCAGGCGCGCTTCTTTTTGTGAACTTCATCGTTCAAAGAGCATAGAGCAAGAGAACTTACCTAAGACTTTTATGGAGCAAGCTTTTCAGAGTATTATAACTTGTATGATAATCCTGCGTCTGCTTCTTAATAATGATAAGAATGTCTTTTCCCTTTATGAACCAATCTCTTTCTTTCCGAAAAAACTCTCTGCACACCCTTTTCTCGTAATTTCTGAACACTGCATTTCCGACCTTTCTTCCAATGGACAGGCCAAACCGAACGTAATCAAGATTGTTGGGTGTAATAATTACGGTATACTGTGTAGAATAATACCTCTTGCCACGCTTCAGTAACCTTATAAAGTCCTGTCTCTTGCTTATCCTCTCCTTTCTGTGTATTTTCTCCCTCTTTATCACCGATTCTACAGTCACTGAGACTGCACTATGCTCATAGACCAGAACAGATCCAGAAGATATGTGCCTGGATCATGCTTCATCTGCCATTGATAATCGTTTTCTGCCCCTCTGCCGCCTTCTCTTTAATATGTGCCTTCCACTCTTGCTGCTCATTCTTTTACGAAAACCTAATCTTCTATTCCTTTTAACATTGCTCGGCTGATAGGTTCGTTTCATTTAAATAAAATCCTTCACTTGTTCTTAAACAAAACAATACAATTTGACTCTATCTTTAGTGGTATGATTTTTATATATATTTTTCTGTATAAGAAAACATTCTTTATCAATTGAGTCAAGCAAAATCCACCTTAAATTTTTTCATTGATTATCCCTTGAGAATTGGTTACAATATCGATCGTCTGTTTCACGATGGAAGAAAGAGAGCGGTTACAGACATGTGAATAACCTGTGGATAAAATATGCATTTCGGACATAATTTGATGTAATTTATTGTTTTTCTAATAGTTATACCGTCTTTTCGGTTTCATACAATGGTTAATAAGGCATTTAGGAATCTAAATATTGCTATTTATTTAATTATATACTCAAGTATACAAATTTATAATCATATGTAGGAAACCCATTGGGACTAAGACAACAGGCTGAAGTACAATAAAATATACCCTGTGTAAAAACTGTGGATAAGTTATTAAATATTTATCCCATATTGATTTGAAAAACAGATTCGGGCGGACATCCTTCGATGACAACCAATGTATGGAATGAACTACTCAACGTTATTTCCCTCGAAGTTTCTTACCAGGAATACACTACCTGGTTCAGCCAAGTACACTACCTCTCTTCGGATGACAACAGCATCAATCTGGCAGTCCCCTCAAAACTGGTAAAGGATATTGTAATCGAGCGCTACGCCGAACTGATCGGGCACAAGATAAATGAACTCGTTGGAAAAAATCTTGCAGTCAATATAGCCGTCCGTTCAAACCTCAGTGATCTTTCAGAAGAGGGTGAGAAGAAAGAAAAGGAAAAACGAAGTAAGGAAGATCCGAGAAAATCGTATTTCAATCCCAAGTATACCTTCGGAAAATTCGTTGTCGGTGACAGTAATGATCTTGCAGCAGCAGCAGCAAAAAAAATTGCAGAAAATCCTAGTAAATACTGGAATCCATTTTTTGTATATGGAGGAGTAGGGCTCGGGAAAACCCACCTTTTGCATGCCATCGGACAAACCATCATTGACAAGTTTGCAGAGTTGAAGATTCTTTACATTACCGGTGAATCATTCATGAACGATTACATCACCTCAATCCAGAAGGGCACAATGAATAGCTTCAGGATGAAGTACAGAAAAGCGGATCTTCTGCTGGTTGACGATGTGCACTCAATTCAGGGAAAAGAAGGAACGATGGAGGAGCTCTTCCACACTTTCAATACCCTTTACGCTGCAAAAAAACAGATGGTATTCACCAGCGATCGACCGCCGAAAGAATTAAAAAAATTGGAAGACAGATTGAGAAGCAGATTCGAATGGGGTCTCACGGCTGACATCCAGCCACCAAACTTTGAAATGCGCGAGTCGATTCTCAGACAGAAAATCAAAGAAGAGAAATATGAGGTGCCGGAAGAGGTAACTCACTTCATTGCGGAAAACTTCACCTGGAACATACGTGAGCTCGAATCTGCACTCTATAAACTATTCGCCTACCACGATCTCGTGCATGAGGAGCTTACCCTCGACCTTGCAAAACGCGCTCTTAAAGATATGATTTCAATAAAGACTGTAGAGGATATATCCATAGATCTCATTCAAAAAAAGGTCGCAAATGCGTTCAATATAAGCTACTCAGATATGAGAAGTAAAAAGAGGGTAAAAAACATCGCACTTCCTCGGCAGATTGCAATGTACCTTTCACGGCAACTCACAGAATACTCTACCACAGAAATATGAGTTTGGAGGTAAAGATCATTCAACCGTGATCCACGCCGTAACAAAAATCAGCGAGAAGTATGAGACCGACGAACCCTTCAGATTGAAAGTCGATAATCTCATACAGTCAATTAAGGAGAGGCAATAGCATACAGGCAGGGGAGAGATAAAGCGCACATCCATTTTCCTGTGAATTACACGTGAATTAGTTGTGATAGGAATGGTGAAAAGTGCTGTAATATTGTTAATATATGATCCAGATACTCACAGGTATAGGATCTATGGTGTTGATATCTTTATATTTTTCCACAGGAGGAAAGAACAAACAAACTCCTGGAATAGAACAAATTAGTTATTTTTTCACACTATCCACAGCATTACTATTACTACTATTATTTAATATATATAATAAGGATTAGTATTATGAACATTACCATCCCAAAACAAAAA
>Ga0111221_1085_pt1 | contig 15609 bp, 15 predicted proteins | sample DeeMarSWOR152_54_FD_80385 | JGI IMG/M metagenome (GOLD analysis project Ga0111221, IMG submission 80385) | Spirochaetes bacterium DG_61 | reverse complement strand
ATATCGAATATTTGTTGTTCTGCAACACAAACACCACCGGTAATTTGAAGGCAGCTGCCATGTTTAAACCTTCATGAAAATCTCCCCTATTTGCAGCGCCGTCCCCAAAAAAGGCCATTGCCACGCCCTTTGACTTTTTCACTTTGAGCCCAAGACCTGCACCTGTGGCGACAGGTATAAGAGAACCGATAATTCCTGTACCCGGAATCACATGCTTGCTCATATCACCGTACATATGTGAGCCTGTGGGAACTCTGCCACCCCCAAGCCCTTCTTTTTTGTTGTAATACCCCGCCATCAAGTATTTGAGATCTATCCCCATCATCAGCTCTGGCAATTTACCCCGATGGGATGGTACGATATAATCATCTTCTGGAATGAGCCCGTAACAGCACCCGACATGTATCCCTTCTATCCCTATTCCAGGATGATGGTGTCCCCGGAGTCTCCCTTCTTTAAAAAGCAGGGTAATCTTCTGCTCTATTCTCCTTCCCAGCACCATCCAATACATCATTTCTTTTAATTGTTTCTCGGTTACATTCAACGATTTATCCTTCATGCCTCTCTCCATGTATTTCACACTCCTGTGATATCTTTCTTTCCAGTGTTTTTAATGTAAGTGCATCAGGAGCACACTCAAATCCTCCAGGCAGTCTTTCATCTTTTTTAGAAATCTTCCCCCCGCAGCACCGTTTATCACTCGATGATCGTAGGTTGCCCCAAATATCATCTTCTTTCGTATTTCAATTCGCCCATACCAGACTCCGGGTACTTCTCGTGCTGCGCCCATATAAAGTATCGCAACCTGGGGTGGAAGAATTATCGATGTTACTGAATGGATCTGGAACATTCCCACATTCGTAAGAGTTATTGTGCCGCCTTCTACATCAGGAGGCTCGAGCCTGTCCTCACGTGCTTTTTTCACTATACCTTCGAGCTCGCCCATCAGTTCCAGGATTGATTTCTGCTTTACATTCTTGATTACCGGCACCAAAAGTTTTTCTCCTAAATCTACCGCAATTCCGATGTTGATATCATCGAGTATGGTATATCCCTCTTTATCGCAGTATGAGTTCACGGCAGGAACCTCTTTAATTCCGACTACCATCGCTTTCATCATGAATGGGATATAAGTAAAATGCAGACTTTCCCTCTCGCGCAGTACATCTATCGTCCGAGAAAGCTCTGTTACATCGTCCGAGAAAGCTCTGTTACATCTGCTTCTATTGACATTGTATAATGGGGTATGTCTCGTTTACTGGCGGTCATACGGTCAGCAATGACCTTCCGCCACGCCTTGAACTCTATTCTCGTTCTCTTTTCGGCTCCTACTTTTTCCTGCACCCGCTCAGCAGCGGTCCCTGCCGTTGTTATTTCAGATCTAACCGGCGCCACCGCAGGCCTGGAGATAAAATCAAGCACATCCTGCTTCACTATCCTCCCGTGCGGCCCGGTTCCTGTTTTTATTTGTGAAAGGTTCACCCCTTTTGCCTTTGCTACGGCCTTGGCAGCAGGGGATATTCGCCTATCTTTTTCATCTTTTACCCGATGCCCTCCTTCTACCTTTACTGCTTTTTCCTTTTCTTCTTTTTTGTGAACTGGGACAACCTCTCCAGCAGCGTATTTAACTTCATGTAAAATACCCGATCTTTCAGCCGGCACCTCAACTGTGATTTTGTCTGTTTCTACGCTGACAACGTTTTCTCCTTCTTCAACTTTATCCCCTACTTCTTTATACCACTCGATAACGGTCCCTTCGGTGATGCTGAAACCCGCCTCAGGCATTTTAATTTCTATCATCTAATACTCCTAAAAATTTATTACTTCGTGTGCCGTAGTCACAATCTTCTCTGCATTAGGGAGATAGTACTCTTCCATCTTGATCCAATTTGGAAGAGGAGTGAATGGTGCTCCAACTCTTTTCACAGGTCCATCCAAGTAATCTATTCCCTTGTCTGCCAGAATGCCTGCTATCTCACCGCCAAATCCTCCAAATACAGGAGCCTCGTGTACGATGATTGCACGTCCGGTTTTTTTTACAGAACTCAGTATAAGCTCCTCATCAAACGGCTGTATCGTCCTCGGATCTATGATCTCAGCCTCAACCCCCCTTTTCTCCAAAGCTTCTGCCGCCTGCAGTGCCGCCCTCACCATAGCTCCTGTGGCAATAATCGTAATGTCTTCACCAGGCCTCTTTATATCTCCTTTCCCCAGTGGAATGAGATACTCTTCTTCAGGCACCGGACCGCTCATTCTCTTGTATAAAAGCTTATGCTCCATGAAAATCACCGGATCGTTATCTCTTATGGCCGCTTTTAAAAGGCCCTTTGCATCAGCCGGATCAGAAGGCATTGCTACCTTTAACCCGGGCACATGGGCAATCCATGCTTCAAAACTCTGCGAATGGTGAAAACCCGCTCCAATACCTGCTCCATAGGCAGTTCGGTAGACAATCGGAACATCGACTTCGTCGTTTAATACCCATCGCATCTTTGCCACATTATTCACGAGCTGATCCATTATTATAGACATGAAGTCTCCAAACATAATCTCTGCAATTGGACGCAGCCCAACTAGAGCCGCGCCGAGTGCGGCTCCAGAAATCGCTATTTCTGACAGTGGTGTATCGATAACCCTTTCTGGCCCAAATTTCTCTGCAAGTCCCCGTGTGGCTCCAAAAATTCCCCCGCCCCCGTATCCTATGGAAATATCCTCCCCAAATATGAAAACCCTCTCATCTCTCTCCCATATGTTATCTCTCGCATCTCTCTCCCACTTCCTTATAAAATCAGAATAGCTAATATAACATAATCATATTATCTTATTATCTTGTAATTACAAGTTATTATACAGTATTATTTTTCACTGTCAAGAAAAATATTATTCATTTTTTCTATTTATTTTAACATGAAGATTGGTTACAGAACAAGAAAGTGGGTGAATTACTATACGCTTACACTAGTTCACATTGATCATCATCCCACCATCAATTACTATGCACGAGCCGTTCACCATCTCTGCCTCATCAGAAGCCAGGAAAGACGCAACGGCCGCAACATCTTCAGGCCTCAAGAGCCGCCTCATAGGAATCTTATTGGCAACCTCCTCTTTCACTCCAGGGTAGAGTTTTTCAATGATGTCGGCACTCGGCGTGTCAACAAAGCCCGGGCATATTGCATTGACTGTGATTCCTTTTGGTCCCAGTTCCAGGGCAAGTGACCTGGTAAGTCCTGCAATCCCATGCTTCGATGCCACGTAAGTGGAAAAGTTTGGGTCGCCCACAAAGGAATCTATAGACCCCATATTGATGATTCTCCCCTTCTTTTTCTTGAGCATATGGGGAAGGGCATGCATTATACAAAGGAAATGTCCCTTCATGTTTGTATCGATGATATGATCCCAATCCTCCTCGGTAATCTCTTCGATTGGTGCTATTCTCCCATTTGTACCTGCATTGTTTACGAGTACGTCGATTCCACCGAATGTGGAAATACATGTTACGATGAGGTTCTTCACCTCGTTGGATTTTGTGACATTTGCCTTTACTGCTATTGATCTTGATCCGCTCTTTTCGATCTCAGCAACTACTTCCTTTGCTTTGTCTTCAGATTTCGAGTAGTTTACCACAATATTTGCACCATCCCTTCCAAGCCGTATTGCAATTCCTCTTCCTATCCCATAGCTCGATCCCGTTACAATAACGGTCTTTCCATCCAGTTTTCCCATTTTACTACCTCCAATCATTGAAAATAGAGCTGGCCTCCCCTACACCAGCAATAGTGTAGGTATACTTAGGCATATTTCCCTTCTGGTAGGGGCTTAAGAGCAATTCTCACTTGTCGAGGCATCCAGAAGATGATACAACGTGAGCTGAAGGTCTCTAGATAAAATTTGCTTGAATATCTCACAATACCTGGCGTACTTCCTGTTGCTTTCTTTGTTTGGGAAAAAAATATTTCCCTCTCTACTACCACTCATGTGGGAAATTGCTGACTCTAGATCGCTGTACACCCCGCAGCCGTATGCGGCAATCATTCCGCAACCCCTGATTGCATACTCGTATCCTTCTAATCTCCTGAAATTTACCCCGAAGACATCGGCCTTTATCTGATTCCATAAACTGTTTTTTGATCCCCCGCCTGAAACAAGAATTTCACCAGCCTTTAAATCTGGAAACATCTCCATGATCGCCTGAAAGCCAAGGTAACTGTCATAGGCTATGGACTCGAGGACTGCCCTGTAGAGGTGTTCTCTCCTATGACCCCAGTTGAGGCCGAGCCACCCTCCCCTTACCCTCACATCGAAGGGGCACTGTCTTCCACCAAAGTATGGAATGAATATAAGTCCATCAGAACCAGGAGGTAAACGTGAAGCCAACTCAGTAAGCTCATCATACAGGCCTTTGTCAGAGGGCGCGCCCCCACCCAAAATGCTCTCCACATACCAGGGGAGAGACATACCACCACCGTTAATATAAGTAAATGCATAATAGATATCCTTCTTCACTGATGGTATGTACATTATTGTACTGTTCTTCAAGTCTGGTATAAATCCATTTACGCACATGGACAGGAGTGTCGAGCTCCCGGTGACATCAATTATCTGCCCGGGTTCCAAAATACCCACTCCTAGAAAACCTGCAGCCTGGTCCCCCGCCCCGGCCAGAACCGGTGTTCCCTGTTTCAATCCGCTCAGATCGGCAGTTTGTTTATTGATATAACCCACAACCTTATATGACGGCACTACAGTGGGGAGCTTCTCCATCTCCACATCTAATATTTCACACATCTCTTCTGACCAATTCAGCTCTCTCGCACTCTCGAGCCCAAAAAACGCCAGAAGTGTATGATCAATAAACGCATCTTCTCCACTCAAGCCCGCCATCCTTCCTGCAACATATCCATTCAGGGTCACGAATTTGTACACCTTTTGATAAACCTCAGGATAATCCCGTTTCCACTTTAATACCTTCTGTCCGTTCAGTGGAGATCCACAGGTGATCTTTGTGAGCAGCTCACCGAACCTATCGTGCATCACCGAGTTATATTTTTCAGACTGCATATCGAGGTTCGAATCGAGTCCCGTCACGGAGGCGAACTCTTCGTCAACACCTACAATACCTGCCATCTGTCCGTCAAGTACAACCGCACCGACATCTTCGCTCTTTACCTGTGCTTTCTGGATCACTTCTTTTACTATCTTCAAAGTGTCTGTCAATATCTCGACAACATTCTGCTTCATCCTGCCAGGCTCTGTAGAGACGCACCTCGTCTTCCAATACGCACTTGCAGTCACATTGCCCTGTGTGTCGATCATTCCGGCCTTTAATCCGCTCGTTCCAATATCCAACCCCATGAAATAAATCATAATAGCTCTTACCTTATTTAATTCGGTTTTGCCGCTCTATTATACCTCCACATTAAACCCCGCCGCACCATCGTTCCCTGCACCTCTAGGGACATTCCGACATCACGACATAGTCTTCGAAAAGATAGTGTCTGCTTCTACAGGAGTAGTCCAGATGGTTATATTCTGCTTTGTGAGAGAGCCGTCCGGATTCTTCCTCAACTTCAAGAGAGAACCTGGAAAATGCATTGTGGGCTTTCTGAAAAGGGTTTCCCTCAGAGATGTGCGGTGCCATCTCCCTGCAAAAAAAACCACCTCGGTTCGCTTCGCTCTCAAAATATCGTGGGGCCCTATGGTAACCGCAAAGGGAGGTATTGCGGCCCTGTCTCCGCAGCCGGCAACGAGGGCGTCCATATCCACCGTTGAGGTCTTCACCAGCACGAGCCGTGTCCTATCCTCGAGGAACTCTTCTTCTGATACTTCCACATGGTTGAAGTTAGGATCTTCATCGAATGCAATGTGGCCTTCCGGTCCGACCGCAGCGAGGCAAAGATCCACACCGTCAGGGGCATGACTGTCGAACGCCCTATCTATTTCCTCCAGATTGTCGTGTCTTGGAAAATGCATCTGCTCAATGGGCATCCTGAGCTCAGACCGGATCAGACCATAAAAATTTTTCATCATATCACCTTTAAAGGACATGGAATGAGATTCTGGTATCGTTTTCCCGTTTCGGTCTAAAAACTCATCCATGTTGAAGGTCCAGAGGTTTTTAAGATTAATCCTGCGCTCATTTACTTTTTTGGCAAACACAGGGTACTGTTGGGTAGGGCCAACTGGAAGTATCATGGTGACCTTTTCTCCCTTTTTCTCCTGAATGAACTGGACCATCATCTCAGCAACAGCGTCGTAGAGGCTCTCATAGTCCGGCAAAACCTTGATCGGAAAACCCGACCTGTGCTCCAGTTCTTCAGGTGGGAGCTGCTGCACCTCCTCCTTTGTCATTTTTTTACCGTCTTTGTCATAGTACTCTCTAACCATAACAGCACCTCTTCATTTTAGTTTTTTGGTTCAGCGAGTGTCAGTACACATTTCGGATTCTCTACAACAATCGTATGTATTTGTTCTTCTGTGAGCCCTCTCTGCCTCATCCACGGTATGATGTGCTCCAATATATGCGCGTATCCATACCCGCCGTACCTCACGTACTTGTGTTTGAAGCAGCAATCCTGTGAAATGAGAATTCTATCTAGAAATCCTTCACTAATGAGCTCTCGTATATGGTATATTCTTTGCACATCGCTGGGCATCTCCAGAAGTGTCTTTTCGTGGGTAAAGCACTCGATAGGGAGTGCGGGGTGCCCGAAGGTGTCAAACTCTATGCAGCATCCTTTGGTTGCAAGCCCTTTTATTGTCGTCTTTGAGAAGGGGAAGTGTCCTGAGTGGCTTATGATCACCCTCGATAGATCTGCGCCGGACTTCTCCAGTATCTCCACCGACTCGAGCAAGAGGTCGTCGCTTCTACTTGGATGGATATTTATCGCCGCCCCTGTACTTCTCTGTGCAATTGCGCTCGCACGAAGCACCTTACGCTCTGAGTCCTCAAGTGGCATGGAGCACCCAACCTCCCCAATTATCCCTGCTCGTACGCCTGTATCCCCTGCACCAACTTTGATATCCCTTACTATCTCATCCGCAATTTCCTGCTCACTCTTTTTTTTCAAGTCAGCTGGGTGTGAACAGCTTACATAGTACCCCGTACCCATAATGATATTCAAGCCCGTTGCCCTCGCTATGCGTTTCAATCCAAGAGGATCCCTTCCCAGACCGATACAGCTCATCTCGACCACCGTATCTCCACCTGCCAGTTTGAACCTCATGAGCTCTCTAATTGCAAGATTCTCATCGTTCATCAAAAGATCGTCTCTGTTCCCCATAAGATGTGTGTGTACCCAGTAGAGATTCTCAACAGATACTGGCTCGTATGCCATACGCTTCTCTGTTGATTCTGTTGGCTCAACAAAATAGGCCGTCATATCGGCCAGTATATGTTCATGTGACAATACTATTCCGAGTGATTTTGGGTCAACAGGTCCGAGCACAGTGAGAGCCTTTCCTTTTAATTCATCGATTCCCATCTTTACTCCTCATCTTCTGCTATCTATCTACCCGGCAACGTTCTGTTACTATGTTAAGTGAATATCTAAGAGAATTGTAATTGATTTAAACATCGTTATGTTATTGTAGTTTGGGGATTGTCTGTATTCTGCACCAATAAAAGAAAAACTGCAATCCCCAAACATTAAGACTAAAAGCTTACATCGCGATATCCAGTGGCACTACGAGCTTTTCTCCCAGTCTGTTATTCTCGATTTTGAAGAGAAGTGTCGGATTCTGCCGTACGCCATCAACGACCTTCACATGACCAAAGATGCTCTCAAAACTGCAGTTGTTCATATAATTTTTAATGGCAATCCTCTCCTCTTTCAGCTTTGCAGGATTCCCGGTGATCTTGAGATCCTCAAAGCACTTCTTGATGAGATAGAGCTCATCATACCCCTTCCACACCATCATGAATGATGCGGGAGCGCCAAAAGACTCCTCGTGACGCTTTGACAGCTTCTCCCATCTCGGGTTTTTTGAATTTGGGTCAAACCACATCCAGACATAACTGCCATCCATATACCCCTCCCCAATCTGCCAGAGCTCCGGAACAGGGGCCGCCTGGGAGAGTAGAAACTTTGAATTGTCGGTCCACCCTCGTTTGTGGAGCTCAACGATTATCTTTGCAATACCTTCAGGATGACTCGTAAAGATCATTCCATCCGCGTTCTCGCCAAGAGCTCGAACTGCAATCGGACCATAATTTACAGTATCATAAGGGACGGCAATGTCAACCGTCTCTATTTCGTGATCATGAAGCGCACTGTTCTCTGCTTTGGCAATGCTCATCCATGTCCCGCTCTGCGGCGCAGTAAAGTGCACGACCTTCTTCATACCAGGTACGAGCTCGACCCATTTGTACACTGCCGCTCTTGCCTGGTCCCAATCGTTTGCCACAAATGAGAGTGTCATTGGGGTAAACTCCCGTGCCATGGGGTAACCGGCCAATGTACACATGCTGTACACACCCTCTTCAACAGCAAGGGGGACTGCTGCACGAACACTCACATCACTACAGGGCCCCATAACCAGGAGTGGATCCATATCAAGCATCGAGCTCATGGCAGCGACAGCCCTCGCAGAATCCTGTGTTCCCTCATCGTACCACCTGACCCTCACAGGCTTTCCGCTGATTCCACCAGCCGTGTTGATATCCTCGATGGCCATATCAGCGCCAAACTCATTCAACATTCCGTGATAGGCACTCACACCGGTGATTATGTTACTCGATGGAAACACCCACTCATTGACCCACACATCATACTCTGCCATTACTTCTTCTTTTTCCACCCCAGCTGCAGGAGTGGGTTCCTCTTTCGCACCACCGGCAAAACAAAGGAACATCCCTGCAAAGGCAATAATAAAAACTATACTTACTACCTTTAGAGTCTTCATTCTTTCCTCCTTCCTATTTATTTTTTTAAATGCCGAATCCTTGTACTACTGCTACCTTTCCTTTCTGAATCAATATCACCCCCTTACATTTTTTGATTTTTTATGCTTATTTTATTAACCACCCACCTGACGCTCATATTGAGCTTTTTCAAGAAACGTCTGTCAATTACGCCTTCTGATCTTAAAATGAGTGTTCCCATCAATAAAGCACCGTATATAAAGTTCCTGAAAACCGCTAGGTTCTCCGGAAGAATAAGTGGAATTCCCCAGAGTATCGGGGTAAATACTATAACCCCCCACATGGTTGTGTAGCCGCCGACGAATATAAACGTCGTTATTGCAAGGAGAAACGGGAAACCAAAGTACACAGGAATGACTGTTCTTATTGTAAAAGCGTACAGGACTCCGGTGACCGCCCCTATAAAACCTGTCATTACCTGCAAGCACACGCTGAAAAGGTAAAAGTTGACACCGAGGGTGCTCGCAACGTCCCTATCCTCGAAAACTACGTCTGCTGCCCTTCCCAGTCTCGAGTGATCAAATCTGTATATAAGTATTCCGAAGAAGATCAGAAAGCCATAAGTGATCCACAGCAGACTCTTTATCTTTGGTATACCGAACAGCCCAATGGACCCACCGAACCACGGAAGATTTCTGAATACAGTTTGCATTATAAATATGAGGGCGATCGTAGCAATTACCATTGAAAAGGCAGGGGCCCGCCCGAGCGCGAGGGCTGGAATGAGTGCGAAGGTCGCACCGCATATAATAGCAAAGACGAAGGCGAGAGGGAAAGGCCATCCCCACTTTAAAACAGCATACGAGCTGAGATACGCCCCTATCGCCATGATCGCTATGGGAGCATTATTGAGTTGACCTATCCGATACACCCAGTAGAGATTCCAGCCGAGCATGATAAATAATGCGGTGAGCTGTAAGTAGTAGTAGAGTCCTAATGACATCAGAACTAAGCTCCTTTGTCACACCATTGTTCCAAAAAGCCCTTTGGGTCGAATCATCACGATGATCATTATCATTCCAAATGCAATCGCCTGTGACCAATCTCCTGGAAGATATGCAAGAACCATACCCTCCGAGAGTCCGAGTATGAGAGCAGCGACAAGCCCGCCACCGAGATTACCCACACCGGCAAACATGGCAACAGCCATTACCTTGAGTGCAAGGTTATCACCAAGGGAGGACGATGCTGTCCCTAGAGCCATTGCGAGAAAGATCGCAGATATCCCTCCCATTAATCCTGCAATGATATAGGAGTAAATCCTCGTTCGCACTATAGGGATACCAAGAAGCCTCGCTGAAAATGGACTCTGGCCCATCGCCCTGAATGCTCTTCCCTGCTTGGTACGGTACAGGAGGTAAAAGAAACCGAGGAAAGATGCGATACTTCCCAGTATCGTGGCAATCTGCCCTGCAGTTATTGTTGCAGCCCCGAACTTTATGAGCGCTTCCTGCCCCTGAAGGTTCTGGGGGAAGCTAATCACGATACCCATGTTGAGCTTCTGGGCCATGATCTCCGTTAATATGAGTGCCAATGCCATTGCCACGATAAAAGACCCGAGCTGTGCTTGACGTTTCGCCAGAGGTCTGAAGATAGGCTCTGTGATGAAACTGAAGGCTATCCCTGAGATAACACCTGAAAGTATCCCGGCGAGCAGATTGTTGCCCGTTACTTTCATCGCAAACCAGCACATGTACATGGCAAGAACAACAATATGCGAGTATGCAAATGGGAAAATTCCACCAACAACGACAAGGAGGTTGAATCCTGTCACGAGCAGCGCGTACACGCTCCCCAGAGCAATTGCATTTATCAGCTGCGCGATAAAAATTTCCATAACAATCCCTTTTCAGCTAAGACTCACGTACTCCTCCGAGATATGCCTGCTGTATCTTGCTACTGCTCACAAGCTCCTGAGCATTGCCGCTCAGCACAATCTCTCCGGTCCCAAAGACGTAACCCCGATGGGCGCATTGTAATGCCTGTCTGGCATTCTGTTCGGAGAGGAGTATCGTGTACCCTGCTCTGTTGAGATCGATGATTCTTCTAAACAGTTCTTTGACAATTGATGGCGCCAGACCGAGAGATGGCTCATCGAGCATCATGAGCTTTGGCGCCGACATCAATCCCCGGGCTACTGACAACATCTGCTGCTCTCCACCACTCAAAGTCCCTGCCATCTGGGCCGATCTTTCCTTGAGAACTGGAAAAAGGCTGTAGATCAGTTTGAGGTTCTCACTTATATCACCCTTAACATGGTAGGCACCGAGCAGTAGATTTTCCATGACTGTCATCAGAGGAAGAATACCGCGTCCCTCTGGAACGAGACATATACCAGAGGCAACTATATGCTCTGTCTTCTTATGGGTGATATCCTCTCCCATGAAGCTAATACGACCGCTGGCGACATGAGTGATACCAAGAATCGTTTCGACGAGTGTCGTCTTCCCTGCACCATTTGCCCCGATAAGCACAACAATCTCTCCTTCATTTACCTCAATGTTTACACCCCTCAAGGCCCTGATTGGCCCATAGGACACGTGGATGTCTTCAACTTTTAAAACGTTACGCTTTCCCAAGGTATGCCTCTAATACATCTGGATTGTTCTGCACCTCTTCAGGGGTACCTTCACAGATCTTTTTACCAAAATTGATACAGGTAACCCTGTCCGAAATTCCCGTTACCAGTCGCATATCGTGTGCAACGACTATGATCGTCGTTCCGAGCTCCTTCCTTATCTTCTGTATTATACTGTCAACCTTTATCGACTCCTCTTCTCCCATTCCTCCTGTTGGTTCATCCATGAGAAGGAGCTTCGGCTCAGCAACCATTGCCCGTGCTATCTGCACCATCTGACGCTCAACCCACACGAGGTCACCTGCAAAATTGTCGGCACGGTACATGAGACCGACAAGCTCGAGCGACTTTATCGCCATCTCTTTTATGCGCCTCTCCTGGCAGGGGACAATGAAGGGGGCATGGAAAAATGTCCCCAAAATATTGTTCTTTGTACGGGAATGAGCTCCGGTCATGACATTTTCAAGTACTGTCAGATTCGGTGCGATCTTACCAGCCTGGAAGGTTCGGCACATTCCCATTCTCGCAATGATGTGAGGCTTGAAGTCTGTGATATCTGTCGAATCGAAGAATATTTTGCCCAATGTGGTGCTCAATACACCTGAAACAACGTTGAAGAAGGTTGACTTCCCGGATCCATTGGGACCGATGAGCCCGTGTATATCACCCTTCCGCACAGCCATATCGAGGTGGTCTATTGCCCTCAGACCGATAAAATCTTTACAAAGTGCCTCTGCACGAAGAATATACTCTTCCAATCTTCAGTACTCTCACTACTTTAGATTTCTATTTTAGTTCAACAGGCAACCCTGTTTTCACGGATTTATTTGCGGCAACAACGACCTCGACAGCTGCAAGACCGTCTTTACCTGTCACAAGAGGGCTTTTATCATTTAACACCGCATCAATAAAGCTATTGATTTCCTTAATATATGCGTCCCTGAACCTCGTTCTCCAGCTCTTGAAGGCATTTCCCTGCACCGCGCCTTTGAGATCACAGGTCAGTATGGCCTCTTCTTTTAGCTCACCTATGATAATGAGTCCCTTGGAGAGTACAACCTCACCTCTTATGTCAAAACCGTAGTCTGCGGGACAAGTCGCATCAAAGGTGCCTATGACCTCGTTCTGCATCCTCACTGTGCATACGACATTGTCATAAAAGTCAGGGTACTGTTTTTTTATATCCGGGGTCTTTCTGTTCACTGCCTCTGCAAATACCCTCCTGTATTCACTCCCGCTGAACCATCTTGTTGAATCAAAATCATGGCTCAGTATTTCAGCGAGCAGGCCATTGCTTTTGCGCACATCGTAGTACCATGGCGAAGGGAGGCCTGGCCCGCGTGCCAGGGACTTGATGATGATAGGTTCTCCGAGAGCACCGCTATCTATGATATCCTTGGCATTCTGAAAGAGAGAATCAAACCTCCTCATGAATGCTATCTGCAGCTTTACATTATTCTGCTCTGCTGCATCGATCATGGCTTTAGCTTCCTCCGCGGTCACGGCCATTGGCTTTTCGCAAAATATATGCTTCTTCGCATTCGCACACTTTATGGTATACCCGTGATGAGTAAATATCGGTGCTCCAATCACAACTGCATCAAAGAGATCTTTGGAGAGTGCGTCATCGATATTTGTGAAAAGGCTTTTGACGCCAAGCTCCTCACCTCGTTCTCTCAGCTGCTGTTCATTCATGTCAATAATTGCCGTAAGTTCTGCACCCTTGACATTAAAAACAATATTCTTCGCATGAACCATTCCAGCTCTTCCCGCACCGATCAAACAGAACCGCAATCTTTCCATTTTAAAACTCCAGATTTGACATCATAAACTGTTTTATTTATTTTTTGATAAATCTTGTTCTATAAGTATATTTTTCTTGTAATTTCCTTCAAAAAAATATAAAATAAAAGGCAAAAATTTTTATTTTTAAAAAATTTATAGAAAAATTATTTATCAGGTATTTTACTAGAAATCAATTTCTTGTCAACACTTTTTTAACATTTTATTTAAAGGAACTCCTATGAAAGAAAATGAAACTCTTCTCCTCAAGATAAGGGGGCTCACTCCTTCCTTGAATCCAGCGCTGCGACGAATCGCTGATTTTATTCTTATCGACCCTTCAAAGATCAAATACCTCAAAATTAAAGACCTCGCACAAGTATGCGATGTTTCTGAATCGACTGTAATGAGATTCGTGCGCACCATAGGGTTGGACAGCTTTCAGGACCTTAAAATAATAATCACAGAGATCACCACACAGCAGGATATAGGGAAGGTGCGAGAGGAGGAATACGTCTACGACGACATATCAAAGAAAGACTCCATCAACAGCATTATAAACAAAATCGTCCACAGGAACACGAAAACCTTACAGGATACAAAAAAGCTCATCTCAAGCAGGGATATAGAACGAGCAGTCGAAGCAATAACAAACGCCAAGAAGATAGATATTTACGGGGCAGGCGGCTCATTCATAGCAGCAGAAAATGCAAGGCTAAGATTCTACAGAATTGGCAAGCAGTGTTTTGCGTCAAATGACGGCAACCAGCAGTTAGTCTCTGCCTCACTTCTCACAAAAGACGATATAGCCATTGGTATCAGCAATTCTGGAAAGACAAAATCAACAGTAATGGCGTTGAAAAAGGCAAAAGAATGTGGAGCAAAAACCATATGTATTACAAACTACGATCAATCACCCATTACAGAGTATGCTGACATTAAACTCTTTAGCTCCACCCAGGATCTCGCCTTTTTTCAGGAATCTATGACATCTCGAGTTGCCCAGATACTCATCGTGGATATTATCTACGCGGCCCTCGCGGTCAAAGATTTTACTACCTCTGTGAGGATGATAGAAAAATCATCAGAAGCACTGAAAAGCTCTTTTATATGATTTTCTAACCATCATCATATATCACTTTGAGTGTACCAACCTGTTCTTTTCAGTGCATTTCTGATTATTTTGATTGATTTCGAGAGGTAAATCTCACCAGGTTGACCTCAAACTTTGTCCTGTCACCTCGATGAAGCGCATGAAAATACTCAAGCGGCCGACCGTCCTCTAAATAACTCACACTGTCCAGCTCTATCAACGGAGAACCCGCCTCTATTCCCAACAACGATGCTTCATACTCATTGGCCAAACTCACCCCTATGTACCGGTGCCCCGTATGTATCTTTAACCTACACTTCTCCAAAAACGCATATAGTGATTTGTTCTCCATATCTTCCTGTAAAAGCTGCGGACATAACTCCTGGGGAATATAGGTCGTTACGTACACCGAGGGCTCATCGTTCAGTTTGCGAAGACGGCTGAGCGTGATCACAGGTGTATTTACAGGAATCCTCAATGCCTCTTCTTCGGTTTAGCAATAAAGGTGCCTTTCCCTTTTTCAGTTGTTAAATATCCCTGATTCTGAAGCTCCTTTATGGCCTGCCGTACAACGGTTCTGCTAATGTCAAGCTGTTCACAGAACTCTGTTTCTGATGGTAATTTCTGTTCGGCCTTCCAGTTTCCGGACTCAATCTGACTGAGGATATATAACTTGAGCTGGTGGTAGTAAGGAACAGGACTTTCCTTGTCGATGATATAACCTTCACCCAGTGGTATTAAATCACTCATTTTTTTACTCTATTGCTCACTTATATTTTTCAATTAAAAAACAAATTACTTCAATTTTCAATCACTCGAATACACCCCGCGGAGGATATCTGCGGGATCAGGATCGGTACACTCTTGCTCGGCATACTTTACCGCAGCCTCAATTTCTTCGTCCGCACGTTTCTGTATAGCGGCGAATGTCAGCATCGCTGATTGAATGACCCGTCCATCGGTGCCACATGCCTTCTAAAAGGGTTGGGCCCTTTCCTTCCCGAGCCCTCTTAATAGCCTTTGTCGCTTCCTTATACACATCCAGTACATCACAGCCTTCAACCGTTACTCCTGGAATCCCGTATGAAGTAGCTCTAACAGATAAATGCTCCATACCTGTTGCTTTCTCTACAGATACAGATATCGAATATTTGTTGTTCTGCAACACAAACACCACCGGTAATTTGAAGGCAGCTGCCATGTTTAAACCTTCATGAAAATCTCCCCTATTTG
>Ga0111221_1055_pt1 | contig 15922 bp, 10 predicted proteins | sample DeeMarSWOR152_54_FD_80385 | JGI IMG/M metagenome (GOLD analysis project Ga0111221, IMG submission 80385) | Spirochaetes bacterium DG_61 | reverse complement strand
ATCTGTCCTGTGTGTTGAGATTGACGTTGTATGCGATCAGAAACTCCCGTGCTCCGGTAATGAGCGCTCCTGACCGTTTCACCCGCTCGGTATATTGAGCAGTCCCATAGTCCGGTCTCCAACCAGGATCCCTGAGCTTTGCCTCAAGCCCTTCGTACTCGCCGGCGCGTATGCTCTCCAGAGCCTTCCGCTCAGGAACTCTTGCCGCTTCCGCATAGAGATACACTGGGATGTTGAGCGTGTGCCCCACTCGTTCACCGAGCGCGTGGGCGAGGGCGATGCAGTCATCCATGTTCACTCCTGTGACAGGTACGAAAGGGCACACATCACACGCGCCGAGCCGGGGGTGGGCACCCCTGTGTGTAGACATATCGATGAGCTGAAGGCCCGTCTCAACCGCCGAATAGGCAGCGGCAAGTACGTCATCGGACGTTCCTGCAAAGGTATACACTGTCCGGTTCGTGTCGAACCCCGAACTCACATCGAGAAGAATCGCACCCTGCACGCACCTGATTGCATCCGCAATCCTGCCAATAACCTCCCTGTTCCTCCCCTCGGAGAAGTTTGGAACACACTCCACGATCCTCATGTCCCCTCCAAAATCTGTTTATCAATTTATGACTTTCATTATATAATAGAAATGGAGCATTTACCACGAATGACTTCAGTTCCCGGCCGCAGGTGACGGTGCTCCTGCACGAATGTGCTCCTTCTACGCTAAAACTGGAACCCAGAATGCGGCAGGAGAGCATCAGGAACAGCCCGATGTACAGGCCTGCTTCGCAGGACTGGAGATTTTCTTTTAAAGGAGGTACGTGCCATGGCCGTGAAAGACAAGCCTTCCACACTGATCCTCGAGAGCGTTCTCCCCGGAATACCGGAATTCCTACCGGGTGTGAGAAGGGCACCTGACAGGGGGTTCAGACTCACTCGGGAGCAGACCCAGATCGCCCTGAAAAATGCACTCCGCTACATACCTGAAACACTCCACGAGCACATGGCAGCTGAGCTTCTCGAGGAGCTCCTCACGCGGGGACGTATTTACGGATACCGGTTCAGGCCGCCTGGGCACATAAAGGCGAGGCCCATTGACGAGTATGATGGCAGGTGCCTTGCGGGAAAAGCCTTTCAGGTCATGATCGACAACAACCTTGACTTCGATGTCGCGCTTTACCCCTATGAGCTCGTTACCTATGGGGAGACGGGCAGGGTATGTCAGAACTGGATGCAGTACCGTCTCATTAAAAGATACCTGGAGATCATGACAGATGAACAGACTCTGGTGGTGGAATCCGGACACCCTCTCGGCCTCTTCAGTTCTCACCCATGGAGTCCCCGAGTGATCATCACCAACGGTCTCATGGTCGGGATATTCGACGATTTCGAAAACTTCGAAATTGCCGAACAGATGGGAGTAGCCAACTACGGTCAGATGACCGCTGGTGGCTGGATGTACATCGGCCCTCAGGGGATCGTGCATGGCACCTACAATACCCTCCTGCACGCGGGGCGAAAAATGCTTCATCTGGATCAGAAATCAGGGCTCAAGGGGAACCTTTTCGTCTCCTCCGGCCTCGGAGGAATGAGTGGAGCCCAGGCAAAGGCCATCGAAATTGCAGGGGGCGTGGGAATAATCGCAGAGGTGGACCGTTCGCGTATTGAAACCAGGCTCACGCAGGGGTGGGTGCGCTCCATGACATCGAGCATTGAAGAGGCAGTCCAGATCTCAGGTGAGCACCTCAAAAAGGGAACTTCTTACTCAATTGCCTTCTACGGTAACGTGCTTGATCTGCTGGAGTATCTTGTTGAGAAAGGAATAGATGTGAACCTTCTCTCGGATCAGACCTCCTGCCACGTGCCTTACAGCGGCGGGTACTGTCCGCAAGGCGTGACCTTTGAGGAGAGAACCACGCTGCTGAAAACAAACAGGAAGAAGTTACGGGAGCTCGTTGATCGGAGCCTGAAGCGTCATTTCGAACTGATCAAAAAGCTCGTGGATCGGGGGAGCTACTTCTTCGACTACGGTAACTCCTTCATGAAGGCGGTATTCGATGCAGGGGTAAAGGAGATCTCGAGAAACGGGATCGACGAGAAGAACGGATTTATCTTTCCCTCCTACGTGGAGGACATAATGGGACCCAGCCTCTTCGACTACGGCTACGGTCCTTTCCGATGGGTATGCCTGAGCGGAAGGCCCGAGGACCTGAGGAAGACTGATCGGGCGGCGATGGAGTGCATAGATCCCAGCAGGAGTCCTCAGGACAGGGACAACTATCTCTGGATCAGGGATGCACACGAGAACAGGCTTGTGGTCGGAAGCCAGGCCAGGATCCTGTACCAGGACGAAGAAGGCAGGGTGAAGATCGCCCTCAGGTTCAACGAAATGGTCCGGAGAGGCGAGGTAGGCCCCATAATGCTTGGCAGAGACCATCACGACACGGGTGGAACCGACTCCCCCTTCAGGGAGACCTCGAACATCAAGGACGGAAGCAATATCATGGCAGACATGGCCACCCAGTGTTTTGCCGGGAATGCAGGCCGAGGAATGACCATGGTCTCGCTCCACAACGGTGGAGGTGTCGGGATTGGCAAAGCGATAAATGGCGGCTTCGGTCTCCTTCTGGACGGACGTGAGGAGGTTGATGAGACCATCAGGAGGGCAATGCGGTGGGATATAATGGGGGGCGTGGCGCGACGCGCGTGGGCGAGAAACGAAAACGCCCTCGAGACATGCAGAGGGTACAATGAGACGCGTCGTAACACAGATCACATCACCCTTCCCCACATCGCGGAAGACGATCTGGTAAGGCGCACAGTAGCCAGGGCATTCGAGAGGTCTGGAGGAATGAACCCAGGATGAATGAAGGAAACCTGTTCGTAAAAAATACTGCGCAGCTCGTTACCTGCAGCGGTTTATCCGCCAAAACAGGATCGGGTATGTCGGAACTCGGGGTCATCGAACAAGGCGCGGTTGCCGTGGAGAAGGGCATTATCAGGGCGGTAGGGCCGAGTGCAGATCTTCAGGAACAGTACGAAAGAGATGGATTCGAGATTCTGGACGCGAGCGGGAAAGCGGTCATGCCGGGGTTCGTCGATGCACATACTCACTTCCTGTTTGCCGGCGAGAGAGCAGAGGAGTTCACATGGCGGATCGAGGGCGTTCCCTATATGGAGATCCTCTCGCGGGGTGGTGGAATTCTCAGCACGGTGAAAGCCACCCGGGCCTGCACTAAAGATGATCTCTTCGTGACAGGATTGAAGAGGCTGAACAGGATGCTCTCCTTCGGAGTCACCACGTTGGAGGGCAAGAGCGGGTACGGTCTGGACCGTGAAACAGAGATACGGCAGCTTGCGGTTATGCAAGAACTGCAGGGAGCCCAGCCGGTTGAGATCGTCCGGACCTATCTGGGTGCCCACGTTCCGCCGCCTGAGTACTCGAACCGGACGGACCGGTACATTGACTACATCATCGAGGAGGTTCTCCCGATCGTGGCTCGGGATGGACTCGCGCAGTTCTGCGATGTGTTCTGTGAAGAAAACGTCTTTTCCATCGAGCAATCGAGAAGACTGCTCCGCAGGGCAAAGGAGCTCGGCCTCGGGGCTAAACTCCACGCCGATGAAATGGTATCCCTTGGAGGAGCTGAGCTTGCCGCAGAGATTGGCGCTATTTCCGCAGATCACCTGCTGAAGGCCTCGGATGAGGGCATAGAACACATGGCCCGGGCGGGAGTGATCGGGGTGCTCCTCCCCGGTACCGCATTCTGCCTGAAGACGGAGTATGCCCGTGCACGTTTCATGATCGATCACGGACTTTCAGTTGCCCTTGCAACGGATTTCAATCCAGGCACCTTCTTCAGCGAATCGCTGCCTCTTGTGTGCGCCCTCGCAGTGCTGCAGATGGGGATGCGGATTGAGGAGGTGGTCACAGCGATCACCATCAATGCGGCAGCAGCTTGTGGGCTTGCCCACAGGATCGGAAGCATCGACGTCGGAAAACAGGGCGACCTGGTTATCCTGGAACACCCTTCCTACATATATATCCCCTACCACACTGGGGTGAGCGGTATAGATACGGTCATAAAAAGGGGCAGGGTGGTATTCAAGAGGGCACAGGTGCCAGAATAATGGTCAGCTGAAGACCGCCCGTTTTTCCTCATTCCTCCAGCGCGGAAAGGTCTGTGCTCCTACCGTACGATAAATCCTGTTGTCCGTTTGCGGTGACGGTGCATATATTCCCTGCAAACACGGATCGTTCTGATTGAAGGATTGGTGCGGATGTCTGCTTTTATACGTTTTCTCATCGCCTTTTTTCTACTACTCATGGTCATCGCGGTAGGGACTGCTGGCTACACCCTCATTGAGCACTGGCCGGTGAGCGATAGCCTGTACATGACCTTCATCACCGTCACCACCGTCGGATTCGGTGAGGTTCACCCCCTATCTGAGCAGGGCAGGCACTTCACCATCATACTAATCGTATTCAGCATTGCGACCGTGGGCTACTCTGTTACCATACTCTTTACCTATATATTCGAAGGCATCATACTCAAAGCAATGCGGGAGTATCGGATGAAACGCTCGATCAAACGAATGAAGGATCACTATATCATCTGCGGCTGCGGCGACGTGGGACGCGAGGTTGCGCTGGAGTTCAAGCGGACCAGGGTGAGGTTCCTGATCATCGACCGGGAACCGGAGAAATCCGAGCTCGCTCGCGATGAGTCCATACTATTCGTAAAGGGCGATGCGGTTGACGACGAGGTTCTGCTCGAGGCAAACATCGAACAGGCGAAAGGACTCGTCTCTGCGCTTCCTGAAGATGAGGCAAACCTGTTTGTGGTGCTCACCGCACGTCAGCTCAACCCAAGGCTCACCATTGTATCACAGGCGGAGGAGCAGCGCACTATCAGAAAGCTCCTGAAAGCAGGGGCGAACCGGGTGATCTCACCCTCACAGATTGCAGGACGGCGTCTGGCATCCATTATCCTCAGGCCATCGGTGGTGAACTTTCTGGACGTCATGGTAGATGGCCCAAGCGATTCCATGCGGATGGAAGAGGTGGCGGTAGAAACGGGGTCACCCCTGGTGAACAAGAATCTTCGCGAAGCGGGCATCGGACGCCACACGGGAGCCGTCATCGTCGGAATCAACGGTCCGGATGGCAAAACAAAGGTAAACCCTTCGGCCTCGTCGAATCTGTCAACCGTCCCCATACGGGAAAACGATGTGCTTATTGCGATGGGAAACGAAGCGCAGATACAGCATTTAAGAAACTTTGTGAAACACGGAAGGTAGCTTCGTCAGTACGGGGAGGATGGGTTAAGAGTCTTTCTATTCTGTGCTTTCCGGTGGGGCTTTCTCCTTTTCTGCTTCTGAGGGAGGTGCAGTCTTTTTTGCCTTCGGTTTGGGCTTTGCCTTCGTCTCTACAGGCTCCTCCTTCTTTGCCGCATCTATCTTTTTTTCCATATCCTTTAGCTGCTTCTTCAGCCTGTTTACCTCGGCTATCATCTTTTTCACCGTCTCATCGTTTTCGATCTGGGCTACCTTCTTCTTACTCAGATCATACACCTTTTGTCCAACTTCAGTAAAAATCTTGTCCACCTTATGGTTGAGCGTCTGGATCTGGAGCTTGAGTTTTCCGATGCTGATCGCCTCCTGGGTTCTCTCTGCAACGGTTGCGGCAACCTCAGGGGCCTTTTCTGCGACAATCTCTGTTCCTCTTTTCACCACCTCCAAGCCTTCCTGAAGGGTTTTTTTCATCCGGTCAAAAAATTTTGCCATATTTTTTCCTCCTTTTCATTTAACGAATCGTAACCTTTCATATTATATAAAATAATAGCGCCTGCCACATTGTTCAACAGCATTCCGTTTCACCGATGTCGTGTCACCCCCACCTTTTCACAGAGATGGCTCAGGGCGCAGCGTGAGCAGTGAGGGGAGATGGGAGTGCAGAGGTTCTGCCCGAAGGTAACGAGTAGATCATTGTACTCGATCCAATACTCCTCCGGAAGTCTCTCCCTGAGGGCGAACTCGGTCTTCTCCGGGTTCCTGGTACGCACATACCCGAGGCGGTTTGATATGCGATGCACATGGGTGTCGACGCAGATTCCGGGCTTTCCGTATCCGAGAGTAACCACGAGGTTAGCGGTTTTTCGCCCAACTCCCGGAAGCAGAAGGAGCTCCTCAATATCATCAGGAACCCTGCCTCCCGTCTGCTTTAGGAGCAGCCATGAGACCTTCAATATGTTTTTTGCCTTGGTTCGGTAAAAGCCCGCCGGATATAAGGCTTTTTCAATAGCTTCTGGTTGAAGCCTCACCATACCAGCTGGACTATCTGCCATCTGGAAGAGCCGGGTTGCTGCTGTCCTCGTCACCTCATCCTTCGTCCTGAGAGAGATGAGGGTAGAAATGAGCACCCGAAAGGGGTCGCGCTGCTGCGCGATCTCTGTCACAATCGGCTGGTCCCATTTTCCGTATTCCCCTCTCAGTATCTTCATCACCTCATGAATATCACTGTCCCTCAAAGATGGCCTCCATTGCCTGTAAAAATCGTGCGGAAAGATTTATTTGAACATTACTGAAAGAATATATTACTTTTGTCGCATCGAACTGCAAAAAAATGATCAGGGGACACAATGGAACTTACCACCATGAGCAGCGAAAGGGTCTCGGAGCTCATCAGCGAGAAAAAACTCCATGAACTGAAGACCCTCCTCTCAGACCTTCTCCCCTTTGACATCACCGGACTCATAGAACCCCTCGAAACCGGTGAAAAGGTAATCCTTTTCCGGCTCCTCAACAAGGAAACTGCAGCAGAGGTTTTCTCACTGCTCGAGCGGGACGATCAGGAGCAGCTCCTCACTCATTTCAGCACCGATAAGGTCAAAGAGATCGTGGAGGAGATGGACCCAGACGATAGGGCAGAGCTCTTTGATGAGCTTCCGGAAAGAATGATCAAAAAGCTCATGCGACTTTTGAGCCCCGAGGAACGGACTGTGGTGAACCGGCTGCTCGGGTATCCGGAGGACTCGGCAGGAAGGCTCATGACCCCCGAGTTCATCGAGCTAAAGGCACACTGGACTGCCGAACAGGCGATACAGCACATAAGGGACATCGGTCTGGACAAGGAGACCATCTACAACTCCTACGTCATCGACGAAAAGGGCATTCTCATCGGTATCCTGAGCCTGAAGGATCTTCTCCTTGCACCACCGAAGACCATAATCTCGGACATCATGACTACCAACTTCGTGTCCGTGCAGACAACCCAGGATCAAGAGGAGGCGGCGGGTGTACTCGCCGACTACGACCTGAACGCTATTCCCGTTGTCGACCTCGGTGAAAAGCTCGTCGGGATCATCACCGTTGACGACATCCTGGACGTTATCCATAAAGAGGCCTCTGAAGACGTATATAAAATGGCCGGTATGGAGGCACCGGAGGAACCTTATTTCAGCACACGGTTTTTCGTTCTCGGCAGGAAGAGGGCGCTCTGGCTCGTGGTGCTACTGGTCATGTCCTACCTCTCCTCCATCGTGCTGAAACATTATTCGGCAATTCTTGAGATCGTGATCCCATTGGCCTTTTTTATTCCCATGCTCACCGGCACATGCGGAAACACAGGGATGCAGTCAGCGACCCTCATCATCCGGGGTCTCGCCACAGGGGAAATTATGTTGAAGGACTTCATGCGCATATTCAGCCGGGAGATACTGATGGGAGGGTTTCTGGGGATCATTCTCGGCGCCTTTGCCTTTGTGCGGGCCCGATTCGTAGACGTAAATCCCTTCATCGGTATCGCAGTCGGTATCGCTGTCTTTATTAGCGTGATTGCTGCAAACATCATCGGAACCCTGCTCCCCCTCATTCTGAAAAAGCTCAAAATAGACCCGGCGATTTCCGCAGGTCCCTTTATCTCCACGATTATCGATGTCACCTCCCTCATCATCTATTTCAGAGTTGCCGGGATGATATTCAATATACGAGTGTGAGAACATCGGTGATACGGAATGAGTACGCGATCGAAGGGATAGAAAAAACGAGAGCGTTATGTGTATGCAGGACCGCTTTATAAACCGCCTCAGAAGAGATGTCCCTCTTGCACCCTTCACCTCCTTCAGGATTGGAGGACCTGCACGCTATTACTTTTCTCCAAGGAATATCAAAGATTTCAGCAAAGCCCTGGCCTGGGCACTACGGGAACGAGTTCCCTATTTTATTCTCGGCGGCGGTTCGAACGTACTGATTCACGACAGCGGATACAACGGCCTTGTGATACACACCCACAGACTCGCTACAATGAGAACCGAGGGGAATGTGATCGAGTGTGAGTGCGGTGTCCTGATCGACAGTCTCGTTGATTTGAGCCTCGAATGCAATCTCGGCGGCCTGGAGTTTGCCGCAGGCCTCCCCGGTACGGTTGGAGGGGCGCTCTTCATGAACGCACGTGCATATGGGGGTGCCTTCTCTGACATCACCGACTCGGTGACCGCGCTGAAGGTTGAGGAGACTGGGGTAAGGAAAATACTGCTTCAGAGAGAGGGTTTCCGGTTCTCTTACAAGAGGTCCTTGTTCCAGGAGGATACGCTCTACGTGTACAGCGCCTGCTTTTCCCTCCTGCCGCGGGAAAGGATGAGAATCAGCAATGACATACAAAAAAACCGCTCGAGCAGGCAAGAAAAAGGACAGTATATGTTCCCCAACGTCGGCTGCATCTTTAAGAACGATTATAGAATCGGAGTGCCCACAGGGATCATTGTCGAGGAGCTCGGACTCAAGGGCAAGAGAATCGGGGATGCGGAAGTCTACGAAAAACATGCTAACTTCATTGTGAACCGCGGAAATGCGACCGCTCAGGATGTGTACAGGCTCATCCGTCTCATCGAATCAGAAGTGAAAACGAAACGGAACATCGAGCTTGAGCTTGAGATTAAGCTTATCGGAGAATGGCCGGAGGCCGAAAAAAAGAGTGGGAGAAAAGAAGTAGAAATTGATTGAGAGTGTGTTATATTTTCTGTTAAGACCATGAAAAGAGTGGGAATTCTTATATTTTCAGTCCTTCTCCTGTGTATTCCGGCGGGTCTCTACGCATCTACCGAGACAGGCGGGGTTGACGGTGTATTTTCCTATGGTGCAGGGCTCCGTGCGCTCGGCATGGGCGGTGCATTTACCGCAATGAAACACGATGCAACACTTGCCTACTGGAACCCAGGGGCAATGGCGTTCAACCAGCACACGGAGGTATCGATCTTCGGCACCCGGTCAATCGCATCCTCCTACTACTTCGCCGGCTTCTATACGAATCCAACCATAAGCCTGGGAACGCTCAGCGCAGGGTTCATGGGTATTTACACAGGAGGCATACAGTCCTACGATCAAGACGCTTCGCCTATCACCGACGCAAGGACGGACTACCTGCACTATCAGGTCCTTTTCTCTTACGGGTACAAATTCAAATTCGGCCTCGGGGTCGGAGCGACTGCCAAGATCGAGCAGATGAGGATAACCGATTATAAGGGGACTGGGGCTGGTTTCGATCTCGGCGTGCTTTATACTCCTCCGAACCTCTCCTGGTTTTCCGTGGGCGCCGTTATACAGGACGCGTATTCAACTGGAATCAAACTCTCGGAGGATTTCGAGGCGAACACCCGGATCTACAAGGTCGGGATCGCAGGCATCTTCCCTGTGGGCGCACAGAAAAAAAGTCAACTCTCCCTTGCGCTTGACTCCCGCTTCTACCTCGACAACTACAACACGGGACCCAGAAAGCTGCTCTACGACTTCAGCGTCGGAAGCGAGCTCGCATTCTCCGACCAGTTTGCCCTCCGCTTCGGGTACAAGAACTTCTCACCTGAGGGAATGTTTCAGAACCTCCCCACGGGACTGTCGGTCGGGGCAGGTTATCGGCGATGGGGTCTCGGAATCGACTATGCGGTCTCCTTTGAGGACCCAGACTGGCAGGGAGTCCCCGAGCTCCTCATGAGAGTCGGTCTCAGCTACCGGTTCGGAAAGAGCATTGACGAGAAGAAAAAACAACTCGCAGAAGACATCCGGAACCAGATCGAAACGGGAATCAGGGAAGCCACAGAGACGTTCGAAGACCAGCTTGAAGAGCTTAAAACAGACTACGACAGAGAAAAGGACAGGATCACCCAGGAGATCGATGCAAAGTATGAGGAGAAGATCGCGTCTCTTGATGAGAGCCTCGAAGAGTCCCAACAGGAAATTGCACGGCTTTCGGTTCAGCAGGAGTTGGACAAGGAGAGCGTGATCAATGAGCTCACCCAGAAGTATGAGACTGAGAAATCGGCACTGGAGCAGCAGCTCACCCAGGAACGTTCGAGCTACGAAGGGAAAATTGTGAGCCTCGAACGCAGGTTTGTGGAGGAGAACGCCCTCAGGGACAAGATGATCGCCGATGAGGCCTTCAAGTCAGAACGGTATGCCCGGGCCCTTCAGCTCTACTCCGATGGAGATTACGAGGAAGCGCTCACTGAGTTCGAGGCTGTGGCACGGTTTGACCCAGATTACCTGAAAGTCCAGGAGTACATCAATCGGGTCAAGGCCGAGCTCACAGACGTTCGTACATACAGCCCGGAAATTCTCGATCTCTACTACAACGGTATTGATCTGTTCGTGCAGAAGAAGTATCAGGATGCAATCAACGAGTGGAACAAGATTCTGAAGATTGATCCGTACAACAAGCTCGCACGAAGGAATATCAGAGAGGCAAAGGAGCGGCTGAAGAAGCTCAGGGAGCTTGGGATAAAAGAGTAGGCCGATCATATTCATGTCAAAAAGTTGACTACCAGGATGCGCGATAGGAGGCCTCTGAATGATGATCGACGCCCACTGTCACACAGATTGCTCAGACGGTTCCATCTCCATTGAAGAGAGAATCGACCTTATACGGCGCTGTGGATTTAATGCAGCAACGATCACTGATCACGATTACATCAGCGAAGAGCAGATACAACGAGCCTGTGATGCTGCAGGTAACATGCCCTTCATACCCGGAATTGAGCTGACCCTTTCCCACCAGGGGGGAGTGGTTCATCTGCTCGGTTACTTTGTGGACCCCGCAAGCGATGAGCTCAAACGGCACATCAATCGGGTGCAGAATCTGGATCAGGCCTACACATCGATGCTTATCGAGCTGTTTCGTCCCCGAGGGATCAGCTTCGGCCTGTACGATCTCATATCTCCGTCCCTGCACACCCATTACTCAATGCGGTTTATCAAGCGCATGTCCTTCGAGCTCTTCTCCTATAACAGGAGGCACACCCTCGCCATCTTTCTCCGTGCCCTTACGGTCCTCGGGATGCGGTATGCAGACCTCTCGCCGTGGCCGGTGCGCGAGGGCATCGACCTTATACACGGAGCGGGTGGTTACGCGGTACTCGCCCATCCGGGTGGAGCAAATCAGAAGGTGATGCGGGAACTCGGCTTTCTGCTCCACGATGAGCCCCACATCCGTCAGTATGTAGAATGGGGACTCGACGGAGTCGAAGTATCCTGTCCGGCTCACTCCACCGGAGAAAAACACCTCTACTCACAGATCGCCGACCAATACAACCTGCTGCAGACCGCAGGCAGTGACTGTCACGGAGGTGACCCGCTTACCGGTCCATGCGCAATGGGCACCTTCTCCGATATCCCGGATGATCTTTACGATCGCATGGTTACCTATAACAACCTGCAGAGGTGCATCGTGTGATAACATGAGTCGTGTTTGAATAAACGTGTGCACATCAATCTGGAGTACGACTTCACCTCTTACGCAATCAGGTAAAAAAGAGCAATGAAAAAAGTGCGAAATGCCATTGTCGGGCTCGGCAGAATCGGAAGCACTCTCGAAGAAGATCGACTGAGGGAAAAACCCTGTACCCATGCGGGAGTGATCGCTTCGAACCCCTCCTGCCTCCTGGTGGGGGGGTGCGATATCGACAGGGAAAAGCGCCATGCCTTCTCGAAGCAGTGGAAGTGTAGCGCACTGTTCTCATCGACGGACGAGATGCTGAAGCGTACCCGACCTGACATTTTCCACATCGCAACACCCCCTGAAACACACCTGGAAATGGTGGAAAAGGCCCTCCGCTGGCATGTGAAGGTAGTGATTTGTGAAAAACCGCTTGCCCACACCAGGCAGCATGCTTACAGAATCGCCCGAATCCACGCCTCGGGGCGCATAAAGATCCTGGCGAACCATGAACGGAGATATTCAGAGGATTACAGAAGGGTGAAGCGTATCACCCAGGACCGTCGCTACGGGAAGCTCCGCACCATAACCGGAAAGCTCATACTTGAGCAGCAGGAACCGCTCGCTTCAGTTCTCTGGAACGACGGGACACACCTCATCGATGCGATCCACTTTCTCGTCTCCGAACGAGACCATGCTGGAGATGTCTTCTCCAACAGGGTTCGCACTATGGCGGTGCACGGGAACCTTTCGACCGGGAGAAAAAATTGTTCTTTCTTCAGCCGTACTACGGACCTGAAAGAGGACCTCTCGATCGGGAAGAAAACCTGTTATATCTTTGGCCGTGCCGCAAAGATTCCCGTGGCGATCGAAGTGGGAGGAGGCAGAGACCACTTCCTCTTCGAGCTCGATCTCGGCTTCTCAAGGGGGAGGGTCAGGATCGGAAACGGCCTCTACGAAGAGTATGAAAGCGCTGAAAGCCCCTTCTACGAGCACATGAGGTCACTTAAACTGGTGGAGGTCCTGCCCGAACAACCGGGCATGTGGCCCGAGGGCCCCACAGGCTACTTCACCAAAATGCTCGAGGACGCGCTCCTCTGCCTCAAGGAAAAGGGGCGAAATCCGGTCTCAAGCTCGGTTCACGGATATCTCGCGATCGCATCGATCGACGAAGCAGTTCGCCGTTTTTCAGTTCACTCCGGCTGATACCCTCTCCCAGCCCGCACTCTAAAAACATTAAAATGTATAATAAAATAGACACTTTGCGCCCATTTTAATTTCAGAATTGTAAAAAAAGTACGTGAAACCGCTGAAATACGAAAAATTTGCGATACACTAGTATGATGCACTATACTTGAGAGGGCCGTTCTACCATATATATGAATGGGCGGAGGGAATATGAGAGTAGCATTCATCAAAATATTCATCTTGACGCTCGCAATTCTCCTACTCACGACTTCCTGTCTTCTGGTTCGAGAGGATCTTTACGATAAACTCAACGAGGACTCCATCCAGCAGGGCACTACTACGGGCTCAACTCCGGGGGTCATCGTAAACATTGGGGACGGCCTCATCACCAGTGAGGATTCGGCTTCTCCAAACCACACAGATATCTTTACAGTGGTACTGAACACGCAACCAACCGCTGATGTGAGCATTGGCCCCATCTCAAGCTTCGACACATTTGAAGTGACCGTTTCTCTTTCGAGCCTGAGCTTCACCACCTCGAACTGGGACGTTCCTCAGACGGTGAGCGTAACCGGGATCGACGATGCGATCACGGACGGCATGCAGTCGGTTTTGATCGACCTCGGAACAGCCTCAGGCGGTGACTATGAGGGAATCAACCCGCACGATGTGACCGTGTACAACCTGGACGACGAAGTTCCCTCCACTCAGGAGGTGATCATGCTTCCAGGAGACGGGCTCATCACCTGTGAGCATCCGACAGCGCCCCTCTCGGACACCTTTCAGCTGGTGCTGAACTCCGCTCCCACTGCGAATGTCACCATAGGGACAATTGCCAGTACTGATACGGGCGAGGTCACCGTAACTCCTTCGAGCATCACCTTCACTCCAGCGAACTGGGACATTCTTCAGCCTGTGACCGTGACTGGAGTGGATGATACGGACACGGACGGTATGATATCAGTAACCGTCAACCTGGGAAGCACCTCGAGTGCAGACCTGAGCTGGGACGGTCTCGGCCTTGCGCCCGTTACGGTGCACAACCTGGATGACGACAAGCCAAAGGGGATCACCGTGATCGCGGGCTCGAGTATGCTCGTTTCCGAAAACGGAGGATTCAGCTCCTTCCAGATCGTGCTCGACGCACAGCCTTCTGCGGGTGTAACGATCCCGATCTCATCGAGCGACATAACAGAGGGAACGGTTTCAACCGGAAGTCTGGTATTTTCTACCGCAAACTGGGCTACTCCGCAAACTGTAACCGTGAGCGGCATTGACGATGCCGAGGCGGACGGAAACCAGTCTTTTAACGCGGTTATCGGGGCCGCATCCACGAGCGATACGGTATACAATGGCATGAATCCGCCAGATGTGCTATACACCAACCTGGACGACGATACTCCGGGAGTTACCGTGGTTGCAGGTCCGAATATGCTCGTCACAGAGAGCGGCACCATAAACTCCTTTAATGTGCTGCTAAACTCTCAACCCACGGCAGATGTGAGCATCCATTTCTGGTCGAACGACACGAACGAGGGAGACATCACTGCACCTGCAGGAGGAACTCTTACCTTCACATCAGGGAACTGGAACACAGCCCAGGCCGTTGTCGTGGGTGGTGTGGACGACAGCGCGATCGACGGTAACCAGACTTTCATCATCGTTTCCGATGCGGCAACCTCCACAGATACGGATTATAACGGGATTAATCCTACTGACATAAACTTCACGAACGTGGACGATGAGATACCGGGAATCACCGTGCTCGCAGGCTCCTCAATGCTCGTGACGGAAAACGGAACAACGAGCTCCTTCACTATGGTGCTCAACGCCCAACCCTCAGCCAACGTGGATATTCATGTGAGTTCTTCGAACCCCGCGGAAGGGGATATCATAGTTCCGGCTTCGGGGGACCTCACGTTCACGTCTGCAAACTGGAGCACCCCACAGACCGTCACGGTCATGGGAATGGACGACAGCAGCGTTGATGGAAACCAGATTTTTACGGTTGTGATCGACCCTGCATCTTCTGGTGATCCTTCATATAACGGTATCGACCCGGCAGACGTGCCCTTTACGAACGTGGACAACGAAGTTCCCGGGATCACGGTGCTCGCGGGCTCCTTAATGCTCGTACACGAGAGTGGCACAGGAAGTTCCTTCACCGTGGTGCTGAACTCCGAGCCCACGACAAACGTGGATATACAGGTATCCTCCAATGACGCGACAGAGGGGGACGTGAGCGTTCCTGCATCGGGCATGCTCACCTTCGACGCGGGCAACTGGAACATTCCACAGACGGTCACCGTGGATGGTGTGGACGACGGCACGGTGGACGGAAATCAGCCTTTCTGGGTAATGCTCGACCCGGCGAACTCCGGCGACATGAACTACGACGGTATCGACCCTGCAGACGTGAGCTTCATCTGTATAGACGACGATACCGCCGGAGTGAAGGCTGTGAGTGTGATTGCAGGATCACAGATGCTCGTTTCTGAGAACGGAAGCTCCTCCTCCTTCCAGGTGGTGCTCACCGCAGCGCCCACCGCTGATGTGGACATCAACGTGTGGTGCGACGACAGCTCCGAGGGAACGGTGAGCGCACCCGCCCTGGGAGTGATCACCTTCAGCACAGCAAACTGGAACATACCGGTCACAGTTACCATAAGCGGCGTAAACGACGCGGTTGCCGACGGCAACCAGCCCTTTTTGGTGGTTCTTGACGCCGCAACCTCTCTAGATCCGGGCTATGCTGGCTATGACCCCGTGGATGTGAGCTTCATCAACGTGGATGACGAAACACCGGGAATCACCGTGCTCGCAGGCACCTCCATGCTCGTACACGAGAGCGGAACCTCGAGCTCCTTCACCGTGGTACTCAACACCCAGCCTACCGATGATGTAAGCATCGGCGTGTCATCGAACAACGTAACCGAGGGCTATATATCCGATCCTGCATCCGGCTCGCTCACCTTTACCGCTGCTGACTGGAACATTCCGCAGACCGTGACCGTAACGGGTGTGGATGACGACACT
>Ga0111221_1054_pt1 | contig 16223 bp, 12 predicted proteins | sample DeeMarSWOR152_54_FD_80385 | JGI IMG/M metagenome (GOLD analysis project Ga0111221, IMG submission 80385) | Spirochaetes bacterium DG_61 | reverse complement strand
CCAACGCGCGATACTTCGAAGAAAATGGAGCCGCCCGGGTTATCAGAAACGAGGATTTAAACGAACAGGTTCTCTACGACGCCATCGATCTGCTCCTTTCGGACCCTGAGCAACTGAAGAGAATGGGGCAGAGGGCTCACTCCCTCTGTAAAAAGGATGCGGAGAAAGAGATCTCCGATGTCATCGAGTCAGTGCGTACATGTAAAAGGGAACTTGATCGAAGTCGGAATACCTGAACACCTCTTGTAAACTTATCCTTTAACAATCGCTCTTACATCGCTCTCCACATCCGTAGTGCTCTTGAGGTTGAACTTTTCAATGAGGAGCTGCTTCACATTCTCAGAAAGGAAGGCGGGCAGCGTCGGCCCGATCCGGATTCCCGTGAAGCCCAGGGCGAGCAGTGCCAGGAGCACACAGACCGCCTTCTGTTCGTACCAGGCGATGTCAAAGTCCACGGGAAGTTCGTTTATGTCCTCAAGATCGAAGGCTTCCTTGAGCTTCTGGGAAATCACGGCAATGGAGTAGGAGTCGTTACACTGGCCTGCGTCAAGAACGCGGGGAATCCCGTCTATATCACCGAGGGGGAGCTTGTTATACCGATACTTTGCGCACCCTGCAGTCAGAATCACGGTGTCTCCCGGAAGAGCCTTTGCGACCTCAGTGAAGTACTCACGCGATTTCATTCGTCCGTCGCACCCACCCATTACGACAAACTTCCTTATTCTGCCTGATTTGACAGCCTGGACGATCTTTTCTGCAAGCTGTTCGACCTGATGGTGTGCGAAACCACCTGTTATTTCATCGGTTTCGATTGGGTCCATCTCGCTTCGCTCGATTGGTCCGGGGGGAGCGCAATTTTTAGCGAGCGCAATTATCGGAGAAAAGTCCTTCGGTATACCGTCCGTTATGTGGGATACGCCGGGGTAACCTGCCATTCCAGTCGTAAAGATACGGTCTCTGTAGGCTTCCTTTACCGGTGTGATACAGTTTGTAGTCATGAGAATCGGCCCATTGAAGGAGGCAAACTCTCTGTCCTGTCGCCACCATGATCCTCCATAGTTTCCTACCAAATGGGAATACTTCTTGAACGCTGGATAATAGTGGGCCGGAAGCATCTCGCCATGGGTGTAGACGTCGATTCCGCTGCCCTGTGTCTGCTCGAGGAGCTCCTCAAGGTCTTTCAGGTCGTGGCCCGAAATGAGGATGCCTGGATTGTTACTCACACCGGTGTTTACCCTGGTTATCTCAGGGTGGCCGTAAGTCGATGTATTGGCCTCATCGAGGAGTGCCATCGATCTGGCACAGGCCTTCCCCGTTCTCAGAACGAGATCGAGTAGATCCCCAAACGGTAGCTTGCTGGTTGTTGCAGCAATGATTTCAACGAGCTCACCCAAAAGCTCCTCATTTTCAAATCCCAGGATATGGGCGTGCACGCCATACGCTGCAAGCCCTTTCAGACCGTACATGATTAACTCCTTGAGCGATCGAACATCTACATCAGCCTCCGATTGTACCGATGCGTCGGCGGCCTGATTGATGAAATCTTCTTTTGACTCTCCGTGCCACGCCTCAATCCTACTAAGCGTGCCGCCGGTAGGATACCCTTTGGCAAGCTGCTTTTTCCGGGTGTTCGCCTCACGAATGAGCTCCGCGATCCGGTTTTCGTCGAAATTTGCATTGGTGATGGTCGCAAAAAGACACTTCATGAGAAATACTCCCTCTTCGGATATCGATTCTCCTGAACTTTTTTTTCGCAGCGTAAGAAGGGCAAGACCCTTTAGAGTATGGATAAGAACATCCTGAAGGTTTGCTGTTGTTTCGTCTTTTCCGCAGACCCCGCGGACCGTACACCCGGTGTTCTTTGCCGTTTCCTGACATTGAAAACAGAACATGCCCATGACACCCTCCTGGTGAGTTTTCTGTTATATCTCCTGTAAACGCTTGATAGAACTCCTGTTCAATACCGCGTAATAATGTGGCTCTACTCTGATAGTCCTTTACATCTCTAAATGTAAGGGAGTACAAAGGATGAACCCTTGATCTCGATCAATAGAATACTAACTTTTTCGCAATACGCACACCATAAAAGAGAGTTCCAGGAATAGGGTCCATTGCATGCAATTTTTCATTGCGTATAGGGCTTGCTGGTATTATATTTGGGAAAAAATTTTACAAGGAGGGTGTGATGATTGATATAGAAAAGTTACTCGGAAGCGAGGCGAAAGACCTTCTTGGACATACATGCAAGACTGTAACGAAAGACAAGCTCCATCTTCCGGGGCCTGATTTCATCGACAGGATCATGGTGCACACCGACAGGTCCACCGCCGTTTTGAGGAACATGTCCATTGTATTCAACAACGGCAGGCTTGCAGGCACCGGTTACCTCTCGATTCTCCCTGTTGACCAGGGGATCGAGCACTCTGCGGGGAGCGCCTTCGCGCCGAATCCGATCTACTTTGATCCCGAAAATATTGTGAAGCTCGCGATCGAAGGAGACTGCAACGCAGTTGCTTCAACGCTCGGGGTACTGGGTTCCGTATCCAGGAAGTACGCCCACAAGATCCCGTTCATCGTAAAGATAAATCACAACGAGTTTCTCACCTATCCGAACAAGTACGACCAGGTGCTCTTCGCATCCGTGGATCAGGCTTTTAATCTGGGTGCAGTTGCAGTGGGAGCAACGATTTACTACGGGTCGGAGGAATCGAGCAGACAGATACAGGAGATCAGCCAGGCCTTTGAATACGCGCACAGTCTCGGTATGTTCACCGTGCTTTGGGCATACCTGAGGAACAGCGCATTCAAGACAAAAGACAACGATTACCACCTCGCAGCCGACCTTTCGAACCAGGCAAACCACCTGGGGGTTACCATACAGGCGGACATCATCAAGCAGAAGCAGGCAGAGTGCAACGGTGGGTTCAAGGCGCTCAACTTCGGCAGGACCCATGAGAAGGTGTATACTCAGCTCACCTCCGATCATCCTATCGACCTAACACGCTATCAGGTTGTGGGCTGCTATATGGGAAGGTCCGGAATGATCAACTCCGGCGGTGCTTCTGGGAAGGATGACATGGCCCAGGCAGTAAGAACCGCAGTGATCAATAAGCGCGCAGGCGGTATGGGTCTTATATCAGGGAGGAAGGCTTTCCAGCGGCCCATGGAGGAAGGGGTGAAGCTGCTCAATGCGATCCAGGACGTGTACCTGAACAAGGAGATTACGGTCGCCTGAGGTGAAGTGAGCCCTGGGTTTCGATTTTAAAGCTTTTTCCCCATCACCAGGGCGTTTTCTCTTTCCTGCGGATAGTAGTTTTCGATGATCCCGATAATCGAGAAACCTGATTTTCTGTAGAAATGAAGAGCCTTCTCATTGGATGGGCGCACCTCGAGGTAGCAGTATTCTCCTCTGCTTGTCCGCGCGTGGTTCACCAATGTATTGAGAAGGAAGGTACCGTAGCCCCGATTCTGCTCGCACGGCGTAACAGCGATATTGATCAGGTGCACGATTTTGTTGTAATCACTGTTGGGAAAAAGAAAGTTGTTCTTCGCTTTAAGGAGATGATACCCACCGTAACCGATCACGGCTTTTCCGAGCTTCAGGGTGATGACGTAATTGTTTATGTCTGCAATAAGGAGCCGGAAGAAGTCCTTTGACCACGGATGTTTGAAAACCGATTGTTCTATGAACAGGACCTGGTCCAGGTCCTTTTCCAGCATGGTTGTGTAAGTGCAGGTGAGTGCCATGGGGAGAAACCTATTTTTTTAAATATCCCGCGAGTTTGTCGAGTTCATCGGGTTTCAGGATTGTGAGAATGGTTCCGTCACTGGATAAAAAGCCCGAGCTCGCCAGCCGCTCTATGACCGATTCGACCTCCTTCTCTACTGAGTTGATCTGCTCTGCAATGTTCTTTACGGTTTCTCCATATTTGAGGGCCTGTGAAATCTGTCCGTTCGCCGAAGATTTTGCCACCCTCCGGAGATCGTTTAGCGCGGTGATGACGAGGAGTTTCATGTCCCGTTTCGCGAGGTCTCTTATCTGATTGTCAGCCTTCTCAAGTCTGAGGCATAGAGCTTCTATGATGTTCATGGCAATGTTTGAGTTCTTGCTGATCATGCTGAGGAATCCGTTCCTGTTGAAGGCGAGGAGCTCACAGTCATCCACTGCAGTAGCGGTTGCCGTTCTCTTTGTCTGACGGATGAGCGCCATTTCACCAAAGAACTCTCCCTTACCGAGCACCATCAATATTTTGTCCACATCGGTGACCCGTTTGGTGATCTTTACTCTCCCCTTCTGGATGATGTACATTGTGTCCCCTGTTTCGCCTTCTTTAAAGAGAACCTTCCCCGCTTCGATAAAGGTACCGTACTTTTGAAACAGTGAGCTTTTCTCCATCAATCTATCCTCTCCGCGATTATCGCTGATTGCTATTGAAATTTTACCTGATATTTAACCTCTTTTCAATACTTTTCAAATATTTTATTGCTTTTTTACTCCAACGATACTAGCATTTTCAAAATGAGGTTCCTGGCCCCTTATCTGCTGCTCTTCCTGCTGGTCGGTTTTTCCGCTCCTGCTGAGAACGCCTATGAAGTGCTGGTCTCCGAGGGAGGAGAGAAAGAAACCTATCCGCTGATCACGCTCTACCAGCAGGTAATCTCCCGGCACGATGGTCCCCGGTGTCTCTTCTACCCGACCTGCTCGGAGTTCTGCAACCAGGCCTTCTCCCAGCATGGCGTTTTTTGGGGTGCACTGATGACCCTTGACAGGCTTTTCTACCGGGAACGGCCGGGTTCCATGAAGTACTACCGTCTTTTGGATGATGAGGAGAGGTATGACGACCCGGTAGAGCACAATTATATATTCGAGAAAGCGGGATACTACAGATGAAGGTGATTGTATGGATACTGGTCATGACCATCACCCTCATCGCTCTCCCCCTTCGAATGGGGTGCTCAGATGAAGGGCCGGAGTACGGGATCTATCTCTTCAGACAGGGAAAGGATGAATTGGCCATTCCTGAGCTCGAACGCACCCTTTATTATCATGAAAGCGCACCGGATGCTCCCTACCTGAAGCTTCTCCTCGGTCTTTCCTACGCCCGGTCAGGGCAGTATGGTAGTGCACTTTCTTTGCTCAGCGCGCTTGTCGAAGAGCTTGAGGATACACCTCACGGAATAAGGAAGGAAAAACTCTCATGTGAGACGACGTTTCACATACTCAATATCTATTTCAGGCAGAAGCGGTTTACCGATTTTTACTATGGCCGCGAACAGTTGGCGCTCCGTTGTCCTGAGCTGGATACAGCGCTTGCATCCTCTGTGCAGTACATGTCGATCGCCGGGCATATCTATACATTTGACTGGAAAGCTGCACTGGGGGAGCTGGAAATGTCCCCTCTTCAGTCCACCGATTTCCTTAAAGAACAGATCGAACCGCTCGTCGGATACCGGAGTAAGAGTCCTGTTCTGGGCGGCATCCTCTCCATAATCCCCGGTCTTGGCCATGTGTATGCAGGCAGGTTTGGGGACGGCATTAGGAGCCTCCTCATCAACATCGCATTTGTCTCACTGAGCTATTTTTCCTTCAAAGAGGATATGCCTGCCCTCGGTGCAGTGTTCGGAGTGATCGAGGCATCCCTCTATGCTGCAAATATCTACGGGGGTGTGAATGCGGTAAACCAGGAAAACGCACGTTTTTTCATTGAGAAGAGGGAAAGTATCCTTAAGCAGATCCCGGTTCCACCGCTCGACATCATCACCCTGAGGAAGGAGCTCGATTTCTGATGATCGCCCACGATGTGCTCACCTATCTCTGCGGCAGGGACGTCGGTTTGAGTGACAAACCGATAAGGATCACTCCCTATACGTACGGAGATATGGACACGGCACTCTACAACAGCGATTTTCCCTTGGAAATGAGAGAGGGAAAGAGGCCAACGGTAACCTCCGAAGAACCTGAGTATGACGAAAATGACTACTACACGCCCTTTGTACACTATGATGAACCCAGGGATGGAACGGTTCCTGCGATTCAGGTTCTCTCCCTCTACTCGGTGGAACCGGATTGGGGCATGGACTTCGGGCTCAGGCTCTCGCCTCTGCAGTCGCTGATGGGAGGGAGCCAGGGGTACAGGCATCTGAGGTATTCCTTGTGTTTTCTTCGCGCAGGTGTGGCGCACAAGCGAACGCTCTATTTTCATAGCCTGTCCAACCGGGCATTTAGAAGTGGAGATGTCTACTGGGGTGTTCGTTTTGCAGCCCGGGCAATCCATTATATTGAAGACATGCTTACTCCCTTCCATACCAAGCCCTTTCCAGAGAGCTTTCTTCTTAAAAAAATGTTGAATCCGAAGGGCCTGTTCTTCATCACCTACAATTACCACATGAACTTTGAGCGTTTTTCCGGCTATCATCTCTGGCACGGCAGGAGAGATTTTATCGATCCCATACAGGCCGCACAGGTGTTTCCTATCCGTCGTCTTGGATCAGTTCTTTTCAGAAACTGGAATCGAATGCGTGCTCTCTTCTATCCTCTGTTCAGGGAGTGCAGAAAATTATGGGGAGATACCATGATCAACGGTCCTTTCAGGCTCAACAGAGATGATGTTGCACGTATCAATCCACACGGTCCGCTGCTCGAAGCGACACAGAAATGGCTTGAATCGACGGCCTCGGTTGTAAAAGGATACATCGTTCAATACGTCATCCCCTCTATGAAGGACGCCACAGGGTGAATGTTGTACAGCTCTCCTTTCGCGATAACCCGGCGCACACCTGTGCGCGCGTGCTCAAATCCGCAGGATGTTCGCCTGAAAACACGCTCGTCATATCCCCGACTCAACGTTTCAAAAGTGCGCTCGCCTCCTCTCTTATGGAAGAGTGGGGTTTGGACGATCTTCGAGCTCCCCCGATTCTGAGCAGCGAGGAGCTCGTCGATTCGATGAACGCAGGCCTCGGATTAGAGAGCGCGAACGAGGCGCAGAGATACTCGATGTTCTACGAGGCTTGTTCGACCATTGAGGGGATCGGGGAGCTATTTACAGAGAATTTCCTCTTAACCTTCTCCTCTTTCAGAGGTGTTGCTCAGCGCACCCTGCAGGCCTTCGATGAACTGAATGCGGGAGAGATCGACCTGCACAATGTTCGTTTCTCCCAGCATCCCTACAGGCTTTTCGAGCGACACTTCGAGATATTCCGAAATCTCTATGAGCGGTTTTTTGAGGTGCAGCAGGAGAAAAGGGTCTACGTCCGGAGCTTTCTCACTCGTCTCCTTCGTGGAGAGTACATGGATCGCTTCTTCAATAGGTACTCTACGGTTCTGCTCCTTCTGCCAGTCTCACTCACCGCTTTTGAAAAACGGATGTATGCACGGATTGAAGACAAGCTTTCGGTGATCTTCCAGGATGCTCAAGATTACGATTTTTCAATAATACTCGATTTTAAAGGAGCATCCTCACTCCCCCCACGCAGGTATCCGGAGGTGACCTTCCTCGAGCTCCCTTCCAGAACGCACCAGCTCATGCTCTCCCTTTCAATTATCCAGAGGGAACTGGAAATGGGTGTTCCACCTCAAGAGATCGCGGTACTGAACGCAGATTCGTTCTTCTGCAATATGTTCTTCGATTCCCTCACCTCGGCTTGTATTCCTGTCAACTACTCACAGGGACTTGAGGTGAAAAAGAGTCCTCTCTACGCACTGCTCAGGCTAGCAGCACGTTTTTTTGACAATAGCTTAGATTCGGATGTTTTCCTCCAAATAATCGCTCATCCCCTCTTCGCAGAGGCCTGTCGGTTGAATGGCCGCGGGCTCTACAGAATGATAAAAAAAAGGGTATATCAGGAGCGGATGTTCCGTCTTTCCTCGCTCAAAAGCGTCCTCCTCAAGGGGGAACCCAAAGTCGAAGAAGGGTTTTCCCTCCTGTACAGACTGTATCACGCTCCCTCCTTTGAAGCGGTTCATGAGAGTCTGAGGGACTTTGTTTCGCGAATTTCAGAGGGAAAGACCTATGAGTTCTTCGCAGTCAGGGATATTCTTCTCAACACTGCGGTAGAGCTTACCGACCTCACCACAGGTGTGAGGGAGCGCCCCTTTGAAATACTTCTGCAGATCATCAAGAACAGGAGGTATCCGCTGAAGGGCATCTATGGCAGAGGGATACAGATATTAGGGCTGCTCGAGACGAGAGGTATCCTGTTTAATAAGCTCATTGTTCCCACATTTAACGAAGGATACTTTCCCGTCAGGGAGGGTGAGGACATCCTGTTCAACCTTCAGGTGCGAAAGTCCCTCGGACTTCCGACGCTCCTGGATCGAGAGCAGCTTCAGTTTTATTATCTCAAGCGGCTAGTCGATTCTTCGAACAGCGCCTGGTTCCTCTCCCTCCAGGATAAGCGGGGGGAGATGGACGTAAGAAGCAGGTACTCCTACTACTTTTCCCGACATCCCTACGTGTATAGCTCCGATTTACAATTTTCAGACAAACATATATCTGGCCTTGTTGCGGCCGAACCGAGTTCGGCCGAAATGAGATTGAATGGAATCATGCCTGAGAAAACCTCTGTATTGGAAAACAAGTGGGGGAAGCTGCCCTACACCCTGTCGGTGATAGCTGAACAGGGACGAGATGGACGCAGGGAAGTCACGCAGCCTGCTTTAGGTTCTCCAGTCACAGAGTTTTCACGGCTCGATATTGACAGGATAAAAAGATGTGAGACACAGTACTACATCGCACGGGCACTCGGTGTACGGGAAGAAGAAACGCTTGACCATGAAATCGAGCTTCATGTGATAGGCCAGAAGGTCCATGCCCTTTTCAATGAGCTCTATGTTGAGCCGAGTCTTGATGCCGGAACGTGCCTTGCCCGTTTTGATGAGCTTTTTAAAAAGTATCTTAAAGAGGGGCTTTTTTTTACAGCCGAAGAGGTGCTCATAAAAAAACTCCTGAAGAGCAACCTCACCCGCGTTGTCAGGCGTGATCTCGAGCGTTTTACAAAAGGTTACCGGATATGCGGCGAGTTTATGGAGAAGGAGCTTTCTGCTCTCCTCACCCGTTCAGGCTCTACCTTTACATTGAAAGGGAGGATAGACAGAATAGACAGGACTCCATCGGGTAACTACGAGATCATTGACTATAAAACAGGAAGGCTTCCGGGTAAGAAAAGCCATTTCGCGGAGGGAGGATTCGCCCAGATCCAGCTCGGCTTCTACGGCCTGCTCTTCAAGTTTAACTACCCGGAAGTGAAGATCGGAGCCCTCTCTTATTACGATCTTTCAGGCAAAAAGGACATTGAGACAGTGGTGGAGGAAGGTCATGTTCAAGGTTACCTCAAGGAGTTCGAGGATCATCTGGGCGAGCTCCTCGAGACCTTCAGCATGAAGGGCCGTTTCGACCTCACCGATGAATATGAACACTGCCTTTACTGCCCATACTACAATATATGCCGGGTGTTTGAGGAATGAGTAAAAAGAGCATCTTCGATGTACAACGCTCCCTGGCTTTGAGTGCATCTGCAGGGAGCGGTAAGACCTTTGTACTTACCACGCGGCTCATCGCACTGCTCCTTCAGGGCGTGAAACCCTCCGATATCATGGTAGTGACCTTCACAAATCTCGCAGCTTCTGACATCCGTAAAAAGCTCTTTCAAAGGGTGGCGGGACTCGGGGAGGGGAATAAAGGGGAAATCGTCCTGTTTGCTTCTCTTCTTGGTGAGCGGGAAGAGAGGGTTCAAGAAAGATGTCTCGATCTTGGCCATACGCTCGTGTCCCAGTTCAGCCTCCTTCAGATTTCTACAGTGCACGGATTTTTTGCCAGGATGTTGAAATGTTTTCCCAGGGAAACCGGCCTCATTCAGGATATAGTAATCATCGACGAAATGGAGCGGGTTGCACTGCTTGCAGAGTCCTTTGAGCGCTTTTACTCTTCGTTGAGAGAGAACAGCGCACTCCTGGAGAGGGTCTTCAGCTTCATCACTCATTTCAGGGAATCAACGATGAGCCCTGGTGGTGCATTGAGGGATGTGTACCGGACGATCGAATCGCAGAGACATGTGTTGGAGGATTTCGAGTGCTTGGAAACGGATGCAGAGGGTGCTTACGGAGAGTTCATCGAAAGAGGGCGTGCCTTTTTCTCCCTCGATATGCGTGCAAGAATGGAGTTTTTAATCGAGAACCTATCCCGGTACACTCGGGAACAGGGAAGCAACAGGAACGTGGAGTCTTTCCGAAGGGATCTCGAGCTCTTCCTCAGGTACGGGAACGTTGACTCACTCGCAGGGATTACCCCATTCAAGAAAGATGGGGCTTCCTATATCGAAAGGGTACGCAATTTCCTTCAGGTCCAGGTGGCATTACGCTTTGAACGCGAGATTGCCGACATCCGGACGGATCTCTATGCCTTCCTCTGGGCTCAGATGCGCTACTACGTATCAACCTGGTTGGAAATACACCGGAGAATCGACGATGCCTACAGAAGGAGAAAGGAAGGGGGAAACTTCATCGATTTCAAAGATATCGAGGAGCGCGCTCGTGGGTTTCTCTCCCTGCTTTCGGATTTTGACTATCTCCACTACAGAATCGGTTCACAATTTCGTCACATCCTCATCGATGAGTTTCAGGACACATCAGAGCTCCAGTGGGAAGCTCTCCGCCCGATTATCCGTGAGAGTCTTGCGGGGGGAGGGAGCCTCTTCTATGTCGGTGACGAGAAGCAGTCGATCTACCGGTGGAGGGGCGGCCAGCCGCAGCTCTTCGAGAAGGTAAGAAAGGAGCTCAACCTTGAAAGGGAGGGTCTCAGGTATAGCTACAGGCAGAACCGGGTGCTCCTCGATTTTGTGAACCAGGTATTTTTATATATAGATACAGAAGTATTTCGCTCCTACAGGTACGAGTTGCAGGATTTCCCGAAAGAGAAAGGTGAGGAGGTCCGCGGTTTTGTTTCGATCATGGAGGTGGATAACAGAGAAGCACTGTTACAGGAGATCACCAACAGGATCGTCAGCCTCCGGTCGGAGGGTGTTGACCTGGATGATATTGCGATTCTGTGCAGAAAGAACAGCGAGATTGAAGAGCTCGAGAAGCACTTTCTGAAAAACAGAATACCCTGCAGGACCGCAGGGAAGAGCAGACTGTTTCAGGACTACAGTGTTCTGGATATGCTGGGTGTTATTCACTTTTCGTTGGATCCTGAGGTCGACATCCATCTTTCAGGGCTCTTACGTTCACCGCTGTTCCGCTTCACCTATGAGGATTTGGAAGGGCTGAAGGAAAAGGGTGGAAAGCCCTTCATTGAAGTGCTCAAGAATGCGTATCCCGGAATCCATCAAAAACTTATTTCTCTTGCTGCACGGGCACGGTTTCTCTCTCCAACTGAGTTCCTCCGGGCTGCCTATGAGGAGCTGAACGTGATCGAGCTATACAGGGAGAAGCGGGAGGTCCTCCTGAAGCTTCTGGAGCTTGCCTATGATTTTGAGCACAGAAACGATTCCATCACCCTGCAGGATTTCGTCCACTACCTGGAGGAAAAGAAAGATTTTCTCACCCTTGAGCTGAGCGACGTGTATGGTGTGATGCTTCTGACCATTCACGCAGCCAAAGGGCTTGAGTTTCACACGGTCATCCTCCCATTTTTAAACCAGCCATTCCGATTCAGACCGGACGGATCGATCCTCTTTAGAAGAGACAGCGAGGGGAGAATCACTTTCTGCATGATCGCTCGTTCGATCTACAGGGATTATTTTTCGGGTACTCCGGAGGTAGACGAGCTGCTTGAGTCCACGGATGAAGAGTACAAAATCGATGAGCTCAATACTCTCTACGTGGCGCTCACCAGGGCCCGTGAAAACCTGCTGATCTTCCCCCTGAGAAAGGGGCCCAAAGAGTCGATGGGAAAGCTGCTCATCCAGAGCATAGACCCGACTGCGGTAAAAAGGGAAGCTCTGTTCAAGTGGGAGAGGGGAACGCCAACTCCAGGTGAGGGTGACAGGGGTTCTGTGAAGCGAGAAATGCACAATCTGAAGCGGTATGTTGAAATAGATAGGGAGAGGCTGGCGTATCCGTTGCCCTTTGGTGAAGAGATGCCGGGTGAGGACATTCAATCACGGAGAATCGGGCTTTTGAAAGGGCTCATTTTTCACAGGGCACTGGAATCTATCTCACGAATTACATTGGGCGGGGAAGAGTTATCTCAGGCGCTTATACATGCCCTTGCTTCTGAGGGGCGGGCGTACACGCGGGCGGAAAGAGAAAGCGCGCTCAATGCAGCGCGGACATCGCTTATGAACGCCATCTCCGACAGGCGCCTCGAGAGGTACTTCAGCACCGGTGCAATCACTGAGGGTCTCTTTCTCTCAAGGGAATACCCCAATCTCATAGGAAGAATCGACAGGGTCCTGGTGAATGAAGCGGTTGAGGTCCTTGATTTCAAGACCAACTGCATTTACAGCAGGAAACACCTCGATGAGCTCGTTTCTTTGTACAGAGGGCAGGTAATTGCCTACTGCAGATCCATGGAGAGGCTGTACGCTGAAAAGAAAATCAGAGGTTTCCTCTATTTCACGGATGCAGACTATGACAGCAGGTTGGTGCGGGTTGTGTGAGGAAGCAGTGTATTGAGGGATATGGTATTACAGTGCGTTCTTCTCGGCGAACACCTCAACTTCGAACAAGATGTCAATGACAACGAGGCTGCCTCTTTTCAATACTTAGGGGAGGACGAGAGAAGCAGCGCCGACAATACCTGCATGTTCGCCGAAAGAGGTTTTACGCACCAGAATCTGTTTCGTCTTCCTCTCAAACCAGTGCTCATTGAGGTATTGCTGGGCGATATCGATGTAGAGGTCCGAGGCTCCTGCGAGGCCTCCTCCAATGACGATGAGATCAGGGGAGAAGATATTTGCGTAGGTTACGAGCGCTGCACCGAGATAGCGACTGAACTCCCTGTAGACACGCCGGGCGTTCTCATCTCCTTCGAGAGCCTTTCTGTAGACTGCTTCCGGGATGAGAGCATCCGAGCCATTTGGATTTTTTCTTCCTCCCGCAGCTTTTTGTGGCATGATTCTTTCCGTGACACCGAGGCGATCTGCGATACGTGCAATTCCTCTTATGGATACGATGGTCTCCACACACCCTCTATTTCCGCAGACGCAGGGATACCCATCAGGTTCGAGGGTCAGATGCCCCAGCTCTCCGATAGAATCGCCACTGATCCTGCATATTTCTCCATTGATACAGAGCCCGACACCGACCCCTGTTCCGATAGTCACGTACATAAGCCGGAAGGCACGGTTTTTATAACAAAATAGATACTCAGCCATACATGGGCCGTTACGGTCGATATCCAGAGCAACGTGAACATCGTATCTCTCGCTTAGAAGGCGATAGAAAGGCGCGTTCTCGAGCATCGGTATGTTTACCATGATGGAGGGTATGGTGCGATTTTCTTTCAGATAGCCTGGGAGAAGCACTCCTATCCCGCAGACCTTCCGTCGGCTGAGCGGACGGCTCAGCCGACGGGTCAGCCGAGGGATCCTCCTTCGGAATATATTCCGCCGGAAGATATTCCGCCGGATATTCCGTCCATCTATGAGGCGGTCGATCGATACGTAGAGTGAATGCAGGAAGGCATCGATTCCTGCCTTATGGTTGATCTGAAAAGCGGTATGGTCGATAACATTTCCCTTTTCGTCGACCAGACCTGCCTTACAGTTGGTCCCACCAATATCGATACCGAGTGCAGGATGTGAATAGGTTTGCATTATTTATATTCCTCAGCCTTTGTGGGGTTTGTTCCTGTCAGCCGATCTGAGGTTCGGTGCTGATGAAGACGAATGCGTGTAATATATTCTCGTTTTCTCCCGAAAGATGACAAAACGATCGGCGGTTATCAGTTATTTCGTCCTTGCTTTACCGGTGACGATCATTTTCTCAAGCTGCTCCATGGTGATTTCCTCTTTTCTGAAATCTCCGACCTTTTCGCCGTGGCTCAAGATCACGAACCGGTCGGCAATGGTGTAGACGTGGAGCAGGTTGTGAGTTACAAAGATGCTCGAAATCCCCTCTGTCCTGAGGTTTTTTACGAAGTTCATGACCTGTTGCGATTCCTTCACCGAGAGCGCATTTGTCGGCTCGTCAAGGAGGAGGAGCCTTGCTCTAAAGTAGATAGCCCGGGCTATTGCTACAGCCTGCTTCTGCCCCCCGGACAGATCACCAACCATCTGGTCGGGAGATTTGATTCCTATACTGATGGACTCATTGAGGACGCGGTCAGCCTCCTGTCTCATTCTCTTTTTATCGAGAAAGCGAAGGGGAGTGATAATCTCGTTTCCCATGAAGATGTTCCTGTAAATGGATACACTGTCCACCAGCGCCCGATCCTGGTAGATGGTCGCAATGCCGAGGTTTTGAGAATCCCGATAGCTGCCGATACGTACAGGTTTACCCTCACATCTGATCGTGCCGCTGTTCTGTGCGTAGATACCGCTCAGGATCTTGATGAGGGTTGACTTTCCGGCTCCATTATCTCCCACGAGGCCGATGATCTCACCTTTGAAAACCTCCATATCGACACCCTTCAGGGCCTCCACCTGACCGAAGGATTTGCTGATTCCCTTGAGGCTGTAGAGCGGAGTTGTAGCACTCGTCATTCTCTCCTCCCCTGAATAAGAATATGGGCTGAAACTGCAATAATCACTATTACCCCGACGAAGGTCCTGAACCAGAATGCAGGCGCTCCGGAAAGGACTATGATATTTTCAACGGAGAATATAATGATCGTTCCCATGATCGTTCCGATGATTGTACCGCTACCACCTGAGAGCAGCGTGCCGCCGATGACTGTCGCACCGATTGCCTGAAGCTCCATGCCCTGACCCGCGTTCGAGTAAGCGGACCCCATCCTGAATACCTGTATCGAGCCGGCCAGTGCGGTGAGACCCCCCAGGACCATGAAGTTGATGATCTTAACCATGTTGATAGGAATACCCAAGGCAACGGCGGCATTCTTGTTTCCACCGGTCACGTAGGTCCAGTTTCCGAAACGCGTGTTCTCGAGTATGACCCACATGATCAGAGCGAAGACGATGAACCAGATAAACTGGACAGGAAAGTTCGATAACTTCCCCGCGAAAAAATGTGCAACGGGTAGGTCCCGCTGAAAAACCTGGGGAAAACCTGCAGACATGAGGAGCACTGCGCCCCTCCAGGCCATCATGGTGCCGAGTGTGGTGATGAAGGACGGTATGCCCACCTTTGTGGTGATCACTCCGTTGACAAACCCGATAAAAATGCCCACAATTATGCATGCCACGAGAGCGAGCACGGGAGGCCATCCCGCCCTTTCGTTGAGTGCGGCCATGATAAAAGGGGCAAAGGCGAAGGTTGAACCGACAGAGAGATCGAACTCTCCGGAGATGATGAGCATTGTCATCCCGATCGCAAGAATTCCGAGCTCGGGCATCGTTTTTAATATAATGAAGAGGTTTTCCCGTGTGAGAAACGCCTTATTCACGAGAGAAAAGATGGTAAAGAGTGCGGCAGTAATGATGACAATGCTGATATCCTTATATCGAAGAATTTTTTTTAAGTTGGTTCTCTGTTGGGATACTTTTTTCTGTGAGTGATCCACTGCGGTGACTCCTGTGTGCAATATAAAGGATATATTGCATTTAATAAGTATTCATACGAATCGCTTACTGCAGTAGGGGGTTGTCATCACTAGTGACTAATTTGTTCTTGATGAATACCTAGTATGATTACGAAATATCTGTATTCTTTGAAAATACAACTACGAAATTATAAATAGTTACTGAACTAATTAGTCGCCGGTAAACCGGCTCAAAATAGTGAGTTGGTGAACGTTGTACACCAACGACTAATTAAGTGATGTGGTAAATATGAACCTACCGGCCAAAGCCCGTGGACGGAGTGTCCGTGGATTTCGTCCGGCAGGTTTCAACGATTTGCTCGTACGCTCGTGCATTCAGCACGTTTAACGGATCCTGCGTGTAACCAGTTCGAGAACTTCGTCTACATTTGATGCATCGACAATACCGCGTCCAGTATCGATGTTGAAAGCGGCGAATTTACCATATTTAATCATCGCAAGCTGCGCCACAGTATAGTAACCCTGAAGGTATGGTTGCTGGTCTATGACTGCTTTTGTGATACCCTTCTTGATCGCAGGTCCGGTATTTGGCAGCAAATCAAAACCTCCAACCACAACCTT
>Ga0111221_1052_pt1 | contig 16338 bp, 16 predicted proteins | sample DeeMarSWOR152_54_FD_80385 | JGI IMG/M metagenome (GOLD analysis project Ga0111221, IMG submission 80385) | Spirochaetes bacterium DG_61 | reverse complement strand
ACTTTAATATGACCTACCATCAGGCGCATGCCCAGAACGCTATCCTGACCGGACAGTACAAGGAGAGCGTGCGAACCATCGTGATGAGGGACGGGTCCATCTACAACACTCACTTCACTGCGATTCCATTCAATGCTCCCAACAAGCCGGGGGCCCTCGTCACGGCGAACTTCCTCCTCTCTTTTGAGGCACAATACTCTAAGAACGATCCTGCAAACTGGGGTGATTTCACCGTTCTCGATCTGAACAGGTTGTCCAGAGAGGAGAGGGAGCTCTTTAAAACACTTGATCTCGGACAGGCAACCCTTCCGGTGGATGTGCTCGCACAGCATGCGGTTCCTGAAATTCGCGCGGAGTACCTTGAAGCCCTCGAAAAGGGGTGGGAGGAGCACGTGTTGAGGCAGTGATATGAGAGACCGCGCAGTTGTATACTTAAAGCTATCTCCTCTACTCCTCCCTTTTGCGGTGATTTTTTCCACGGGCATCTTTCTGGCTTTTCTCCAGTCTCTGGGCTATTTTCTGCCGATACCGGTACAGGGAGGGTTGTTTGCCGCCTATAGGTCACTCTTCAGGAGTCTCTGGTTCTATCAGGATTTTGCCTTTACCCTCTACTGCGCCTTCTGTTCAGCTCTTCTTTCGGTATCCGTGGGAACGGCACTCGCCTACGGCATCTGGCGCCTACCGATAGGTCTTCAGAAAATCGGAGTGCTCACGAAGATTCCCCTTATTCTTCCTCACATTGCGGTTGCATTCATCGTGCTGATGTTTTTCAGCAAGACAGGCTACATTTCTTCATTTCTCTTCCAGGCAGGAATCATCGAGAGCGCGGAAGAGTTCCCCCCGATACTGTTCGGTGGGAGGGGATGGGGGATCATTCTCGCCTATGTGTACAAGGAGGTTCCCTTTGTCGTGCTCCTGGTTTCGTCGGTGCTGAAGAAGTTCGAGTATGCCCGAATACTGACCGCTCAGATGCTCGGGGCATCAAGGCTTACTGTTTTCTTCAGGGTGGTGTTTCCCTTTCTCACCCCTGTGGTAAATACCTCCTTCATCATCCTCTTCCTTTACAGCTTCGGAGCCTTTGACATTCCCTTTCTGCTCGGTGAAAGCCATCCCGGCATGCTCAGCATTCAGGTGTACAATCTCTACTTCAAGAGGGATCTGATGAATCGTCCCTCTGCAATGGCGATCCTGGTGGTGATGTTCCTTTTCTCCCTTGTATTCATCTATCTCTACTCGAGGCTCGCAGCGCGACTCGAAAGGGAGGGCAGGAAACTATGATCAAGCGTGTACTGTTAATACTGCTCATCGTCGCCGTGTTCCTGTTTCCCCTCATTGTTCTTGTTTTCTATACTTTTGCTCCGGGTTGGAGCTACCCCGACCTGATTCCAAAGATCTTACACACCGGCGGGCTACAGTATGTGTGGAGCCAGCACGAAAAAATCCTCCGCTCTCTTCTCACCTCCTTCGTGTACTCACTGCTCGTTATACTCTGTACGTTTCTGATCAGCATATTCCCCGCCTCGGTTTTTGCACGGTCTGATTTCAGGGCGAAGAAGTTCCTGGAAAGCCTCGCGCTCGCACCCGCCCTGGTTCCTGCGATTACCTTTTCAGTGGGCATCCACTACTTGTTCATTAAAACCGGGATTTCCGACAGTCTGCTCGGGGTAGTTCTGGTGCTCAGTATCTTCAGCTATCCTTACATGCTTCGATCGCTCACCTCAGGGTTTCTGGCTTTTGGAGTTGAGTATGAGGTGTGTGCACGGAATCTGGGGGCAGGGATACTGCAAAGGTTATTCATGGTGGATCTTCCCCTCCTTCTGCCGTCTATTGTGGCGGGGAGCACAGTCGTGTTTCTAGTTGCCTTTTCAGAGTACTTTCTCGTCTTTCTGATCGGGGGAGGTTCCGTGGAATCCTATACAGGATACCTCTTTCCCTTCCTGAACTCCTCCGACAGAGCCGTTGCTTCTCTGTTGACACTCATCTTCATGGTGATTCCGATCCTGCTCTTCTTCCTGGTCGACGAGACGGTGACTCTGGTGTATAGGAAAAGGGGGATGCTGTAAATATGGAGCGCAAACTACCTGCTATTTCCATTATCATCCCGGTGTATAGAGAAGAGGAGCTCATAAATGGCTGTCTTGAAGATCTCGCTGGGATTGAGAGAATATCGGAAGCAGAGGTAGTTGTTGTTGACGGGGGGGGCGGTTCCACGCTTCACGCGATCGAGAAGAAGGAGCATTCCTACTCCCTGATCACACTGGAATCTGAGAAGGGGAGGGGGAAGCAGCAGAACAGGGGCGCACAGGCCGCCAGAGCTCGTGTGTGCCTCTTTCTTCACGTGGATACAAGTCTTCCGAAAAACGCACTCTCCCTCATTGAGCACGTGCTCATCAGCTGTGACGCTGGTGCATTCAGACTTGGAATCGACTCGAAGAGACTGTTCTTGAGATTAGGAACTCTACTTGCCAACGTGAGGGCGGCAATCATTCACATTCCCTATGGTGACCAGGCCTATTTCATGAAGCGAGAACTCTTTTTTAAGGTTGGTGGATTTCAAAACATACCCATCATGGAAGATGTCGCACTGATGGTGGAGCTACGAAAGAGGGGTGTCGAGCTTGGCATGCTCAAGGAAAAGGTAATCACTTCGGACAGGAGGTGGCGAAAGGAGGGAATGCTGAAGGCAACTTTCCGCAACTGGTTCCTGTTTGCATCCTACCGGCTGGGTGCACCGGCTGAAAAGCTTGCACACAGGTACAGGCCTTACATCGAGTAGGGTAGATTAACTATTGACTTTTTCTCTTTCGATTTTATGGTTTTTATTACATAAAAATAGGAGGAAGGAAATTGAGAAAATATATTGTCAGGATCATCATTCTGGTTCTGATCGTTGGTGCGGTCTTTGCCGTAATAAAGTTTACCCCGGCTGGCCAGTATCTGAACCTGAGGGAAATATTCAAAAACAGAGATTCGCTTATTGAACAGGTCCAGAGCAGGTACACGCTGTCATCTGTTCTTTACATCGTCTTTTATATCGTGGTGGTAGCACTCTCCATACCGGGTGCCTCCATTCTTACGATAATGGGCGGATTCTTCTTTGGACCCCTGATCGCCACGCTTTACATCAATATTGGTGCGACTGTCGGCGCTTTCATAATTTTTATTGCGGCCCGTTTCTTTATAGGAGAGATGGTCCAGAAGAAGTACGCCGATAAACTGGAAAGGTTCAATAAAGAAATTGAGAAGAACGGGAGCAACTACCTTATCACACTCAGGCTCATACCTATCTTTCCGTTCTTTCTCATCAACCTCTTTGCCGGAGTGACCAAGATAAAGCCGGTTACCTTTCTCTGGACCACGTCTCTCGGCATTATCCCTGGTTCCCTCGCCTATGCCTACTCAGGATATGCGGTTGCCAAGCTTGGTGCCGAACCGGGAGTACCGAAGAACTTGATTTTTGCATTTCTCGCGCTTGCGGTTCTGAGTATTGTACCAGTCGTTTATAAGAAGTTGAAGGCACGTCGTGCGAATAAAGAGGTAGATTTAAAAAACGCTCAGATAGTATAGGACACCATCATCATCTGCCACGGAGAAGGGTGTGCATGGCGTTGCAACAATCGTGTTCTTCAAACGTCTCATAACGGGAAAGGTGAAAACCCGACTCGCTTCGCAGATAGGTCACCGAGCTGCCCTTTTGATCTACAAGGCAATGATTAGAGACCTTATGCGTAATTTACACCCTCTTTTAGGTGAGATCTTTGCATTTGAGGACAGCGGTGAGGATAAACCAGACGTGGAGCTTGTCAACCTTATCGGTTCAGCGCCCCTTGTGCAGAGAGGAAATGATCTGGGAGAGAGGATGTGCGAAGCCTTTATCCGTGTGTTCGGTACAGGTGTGCGACGGGCGCTCCTCATCGGTTCGGACATACCTCATATTACCGCACAGCTCATAGAGTGTTTCTTTTTTGCACTGGATGATTACCCACTCGTTCTCGGTCCCGCAGAGGATGGAGGATACTATCTCATCGGGTTCCGAGAAGACACTTTTTCAGAGGATCTGTTCAAAGATGTTCACTGGAGCACTCAAATGGTGCTCGAGCAGACACTCAGGAAGGCCCGCAGAAACGGGCTTAACCCTTACTTAGGGGAAAAAATGAGGGATATAGACAGGCTCGAAGATCTGGAAGCAGTTCTGAACGACTCTTCCACGGCGCGGCTCCTTCCCGAAACCTATACAGCCTTTGGGAACCTCACGTGATGCTGTTCCATCGAATCGAGGCCTCATATCCGAGATGCTTGACAATCTGGACGATCCTCTCTAGCGAACCAGGGTTTCCCTCGAAAGAGACGTGAATCTCCCCGTTGCCGGTAACCACACGGATGTCCTTCACACCATCCACCTTTCTCCCCAGATGCTCTATGGTAAAGGCACAGGATGCGCAGTGTGCCCCATCCACATCAATCACCGCTCTCTTCAACTGTTTGATATTTTTTTCTTTCATAAAATAAACGTTAGGCTTTGAAACCTGCCGGGGCAACGGCAAATGGTCAGTATCCCACGGTGAAGCTTTTATACCGTGGAAAGGCGATTTCGTGCCAGTTTTCCGCCACACCCTGCACGTGGGCAGATCGGGGGCCGATTCTTATCTCTTCCAGGAAGGGAACAAGCCTCTTCCGCGTGCCTTCCGCTTCTATCTCTACTCTCCCATCGTAGAGGTTTTTAACCCATCCGGTGACACCGTAAGCACGCGCACTGTTAATCGTATAGAAACGAAAACCGACCCCCTGCACGAATCCTGAGATATGCAGGTGAAGGGAGAAGTACTTTTCCATTCCTTCCATGGATGAGCCAACCATTTCTTGAGGGCTCTCCTCTTTCAGGTGGAAGATTCGAGCTTCTGTATGAGCTTTTGGATTTTCTCTCTTTCCGGGTAGTCAGGTGCGATTGAGAGAAGTGACTTGAATATCGTTAGTGCATCCTTTTTGTTACCCTTTTTGAGGAAGAGATTTCCGAGGGGCTCGTAGGCGGGAACGAAGTGCTTGTCAGACTTTATCGCCCGTAAATATTCTGATACCGCCTCATCCTCCTTATTGAGATTCAGATAGGCGGTTGCGAGTCCGTAGTGGGCTTCAGGCGATAGCGGGTCAATATCGATTGCGGTTTTGAACTGCTCCACGCTCTCCTTGTAGAGCTCTGTCTTCAAGAGCGCATTTCCGAGGTTGATCCGTGCAGCGAGAGACTTTGGGTTGAGGCTGATTGCCTTTCGCAGTGTTGCGAGGGCTTTGTCGTAAAGGTTACTCTTGATATAAATATCACTGATGTTGTTGTAAGCCTCCATGTAGTTCGAGTCGATCGCGATGGCCTGTTCATAGGCATTTATCGCCTCGTTGTACTTTCCCATCCGTGAGTAGTTGTTTCCCAGGTTGTAGTAGTACCGCTTGTCGTTTTTTTTCAGTGAAATAGCTGATTCCAGCGCCTGCACCGCAAGGTCGTACCTTTCCTCCATCTCGTACATGATGGAGAGATTGTAGTAAGTGAGATCGCTTTCAGGGTCGAGCTTCAACGCGGTTTCGTAGGCCCTTTTTGCCTCTTCGTACATCTTTTTCGATCGGAGCGCGTCACCCAGTTTGATATGCGCATTCGCGCTGGAGGGTTCGAAGGAGATGGCCTTTTTGTAGTGTTCGATGGCTCTGTCGTAAAAGTTATTTTCATAGTAGAGGAGACCCAGGTTTATGAGCGCTTTCGTGTAGCCCGGTTTCAATGTTATTGCATTCCCGTAAGCATTTATTGCAGTATTTGTCTGCCCTAACTTCTGCGCCGTGAGTCCAAGATTGTAGAAAGCCTGTGGAAAGTCCGGGAGAAGCTGTGTCGCCTTGGTAAAAGAGATCAGCGCATCCTTATACTGTCTCTGCAGGTACTGAATGATACCGAGCTTATAATAGGCCATGCCGTTATTTGGGTCGAGCTCAAGGGCTTTCTGATACTCCTGGATTGCGCTCGCGATGAGGTCCTGCTGATCGTAAATCTGGCCCAGGGTATAATGGGGGAGTGAAAGGGTTGGGTCCAGCGCAACTGCCCTCTTGCTGTGTTCGATTGACTTCTTAATGTTATCCTGTGATGTGCTGTCCTTCGCGAAGTAGCTTGCGCCAAGATAGGCGAGGGCCTGAGCATTGTCCGGTTTGAGTTCGAGTGATTTATTCAGGTCTCCGATCGCGGCTGAATAATTTTCTCCCTCGAAGGCCTTTTTTCCGCTGAGAAAATATCTCTGTGCTTCCTTATCCCTCGCCGATTTTTCCTCCTCGAGATTGATCTGTTTTTCATCCTTTTTCGGCTGTTCAGGGACAACAGTTTGCTTTGATGTTTCCTTCTTCGGAATTGATTCTTTCAATGTCGTCACCATCCGGTCGAGCTGCTCGTCCTCCCGCTTTTCCTGCCTCCTTTCCAACTCCTTCTTTTTCGCAACTAACTCTTCCAGAAGTTCCAGCGCCTCTTCATTCTCGGGGTCCTTTATGAGTACCTCTTCGAGCTGTGTTCGTGCCAGATCATATTCCTCCTTTTCCATGTAGTATCTGGCGAGTTTGAGTTTATTTTCGAGCTCACCTTCTTTTGCCTCTCCTGATACGGGAACCCTCTCCTTTCGCGCTTTGGACAGGAAGAAGTAACTCCCCCCACCTCCGAGAAGGAGAATCATGATCAGGATGAGCAGCAGTGTCAGGGTTTTTCTGTTTTTAGCCATAATGTTCCCTCACCTCTCGATCTCTTCACTCCGGAGATCATCGATGGGAGCTTCGCTGGTCTCCATCACGTTTTCCGTCCTGCTGATGAGCTCCTCGAGATCGCTCAGCACCTCGCTGAGAAGTTCTTCTTCAAGCTCAGGTTGAGCGGTCTGTGAATCAGTTGCAGCAACAAGCTCTCCCTTCAGATAGGCGATCGCCTTTTCGATTTTCACGTACTGCGGTGTCTCTGGATATACCCTCAGATAGGTTTCCCACTGAACGATCGTTTTTGGTATGTCCCCCTTTTTATAGAAGGCATTTCCAGCGTTTAGATAAGAGTCGTAAAGGGTAGGATCATTCTGAGAAGCCTTTGAGTACATTTCGGCCGCAAAATCATAATTGCCCTTTAAAAAATAACAGTTGCCCAGGTTGTAAAAATATACTCCTTTTTTATCGGTGAAGTTCAATCCTGTAGTAAAGTTAAGTATGGCATTGTCCAGGTCTTTGATCTCATAGTAAGAGTTGCCGAGGTAGAAATAGATGAGGGCTTCCCGTGGAACCGTTTTTTTTGCCTCTTCCAGGTGAGCGATAGCGATCTGAAAATCGCCTTCCTGGTAATACTTGAGCCCTCTTTGAAAAAATTCATCATTTGCGAGGCAGACGCCGAAATAAGAAGTGAAGAGAAAATAACAAATCAGTATAAGAAACGGTTTTTTTCGCATACAACTCTATTATAATGCTTTTAGTATCTTGTGAGCAATACCTTACAAGAATAGTATCGTGTAAAATGGAGGTGAGCTCAACCATTTTTCGCCCTCCACTTTCTGTCAGGGTTGTATTTATCGGGCATGGAGGCCCCGGGCGGGGAAGCCCCGGGGGGGAGGCCCCGGGCGGGGAAAAAATAGTTTGTTGAAACATGCAGTTCTCTTTATAATTAATAAGAGAGAAGAGGTTTCTTCTATGAGCATGCTGATCGCATTCATTATCGTTTTTGGAGGGGTGGGGTTTGTTGTTTTATTCATATTTGTCTTCAAGCGGCTCGTAAGTCCGAAACGACTGATCGCGATCGAGCATATGATAGAGAGCGGAAACACGAAGACCGCCATCCGTCAGATAAAAAATATTCTTGCGCGTAATGAGAGAAATCCGGACGCACACTGGTTTCTCGGGGAATGCTACATGGCAGAGAACCGGCCTGATCTCGCCATTGTTGAGTACCGATTCATCAGCAATACGGGAAAATATACGAATATCGCAACAGAGAAAAAGGTCCGTGAAAGACTTGCAAATGAATATTTGAAGCTCGGACAGATCGATGAGGCGCAGAAGGAGTTCATTCTTCTTTCAAAAATAGAGCCCAACAATTACGAAACCTACTTTCACATCGCGAATCTATTTGAAGAAAGGGATTATACCGATTCGGCGCTCAGTAACTATCAGAAGGTTCTGGCCATCAATCCCAAGCATGCTCTCTCCTACATGCGAATCGGGGTGATACTCATAAAAAAACAGCAGCTGAGTGAGGCGAAGAAAGCACTCATGACATCGCTCAAGCTGGACCCTCAGAATATCGCCTGCCATTACCACCTCGGAAAGATATCGAAATCTACCGGTGAGACCGATGCAGCACTGGCGCAGTTTGAGAAAGCCTTCAAGGATCTGGAACTGAGACAGCGGGCGCTTCTAGAGAGGGCGAGCATTTTTGTGGCCAAACGGGATTACAAACAGGCGATAGCCGAGCTGGAAAAAGCGCTCAATTACGGAGAGGAAGATCAGTCGGTGATGCTTGCAGTACGTTACCTGCTCGCGCAGTGTTATGAAACATCGAAGGATATCATGAGTGCTGTCGAGCAGTGGGAGAGAATATACGATGCAAATCCCAAGTATAGGGATGTGGCAGAGAAACTCGCGATCTACAGCGATCTCAGGACCGATGACCGCCTGAAGGACTTTTTAACCGCATCGCAGGCAAAATTTCAGGAGTATTGCACGAAGATCGTGGAGTCAATGGGACTGGCGATCCAGGACGTGTTTCTGAAAAGCCAGGACCTCGTGGAAGTGTATGCCCTTGAAACACAGAGCAGGTGGAGAAACGCAAAAAAAGCGCCGAGTATTGTGAAAATCTTTCGGACCATTGATCCGATCGGTTATGACGTGATACGCATACTCTACGATCAGATGAGAAAGATGAATGCCATGAGGAGCATCTGCATCTCCGCCTCGAAGTTCACCAGAAACGCGGTCGAGTTTGCACAGATCAGACCAATAGATCTCATCGACAAAGATGAGCTCTCGAAACTCCTCGAAAAAATCTCACTATAACGAATGTATGCCGCACGGGATCTATTTTCCCCCTCCTGCATAAAGAAAATACTTGGGACCCATTCTCTGTCCCTCAGCCGTAAACTTGGCCAAAACTTTCTCATAAACAGGCAGATTGCCGGTCGGATACTCGAATACGCCAATCTAAAGAAGGAAGACAGGGTGCTGGAAGTGGGTTCTGGATTGGGTACGCTTACCTTTTTCATTGCGGAGAGAACAGAAGCAGTGGTCGCCGTCGAACTCGACGGCGGATTCTCGAGATACCTCCATCAGGTGTGCAAAACCCTCGGAGTGAAGAATGTGTATGTCCTGAACGAGGATTTTCTCAGGCTCGATCCCCGCAGTGTGTGCCGATATACAGAGCCGAGTACAGCAGTGAGTAATTTTCCATACAGCATCGCGCTGAAGGCAATCCTTAAAATCCTTGAGGAGTACCCGAGCGTTCGCCGGATCGTTGGCACTGTTCAGCAGGAAATTGCAGAGAGAATCACGGCTAAACCCGGAGAAAAAAATTATTCCTCTGTTTCTGTGTGCCTCCAGTTTCTTTCTCGCATGAGCATTCTCGAGTCGCATATCGCCCCTGGGAACTTTTATCCAGCCCCTGAAGTGGAGAGCTCGGTGATATCGATAGACAGGCGGGGAGAGACGCAGAGCGTTGAGCTTTCCATCTTCCGTGAGATCGTGAGGGGCTCCTTTGCGAACAGGAGGAAGAGCCTTGTGAACAACCTGCTTACATCGAAAATGGGGGTGAAGAGGGTTGAAATTGAGCCGATCATTCGGGAACGGTTCGGGGATGTGAAAGTCAGGGCGGAACGACTTTCGGTCTGGGAGTTCACAGTGCTTGCGAAGGAAATTCAGCGGCTCTTGGAAAAGAAGCGCTGATAATTCAGATGTAAGTTTTTAAAATCATTCGTGAATAATGGAATTATCTTAATATAGTAATAAAATATGTATTGCTCGTTCGATTTAAAAAGTGGGAAAGCCCTGGGCAGAATAAACCTTAATATAACTCCTGTGCACGTATAAATGACTGTAAAATGAGGTTATGGATCTAAAATGGGATATCTGATCGGCATAGATATCGGTTCAAGTGCCTGCAAGTCGACTATGATAGATGAACAAGGCATGGAAGTGGCTACCGCAGAAAAATCCTATCCGACGTACTCTCCTGCTCCAGGCTGGTATGAACAGGACCCAGAAGACTGGTATCGCGTCGCCTGTGAAACGGTGAAATTCTGTGTGGAAAAATCGGGCATAGATGTAAGGAATGTAATCGGTATAGCAGTGGATGGTCCAGCCCATGCGTTTGCACTCCTGGATTCCGAGGGGAAATCATTGGGGAGGGTGATTCACTGGTCTGATTTAAGAGCAATCGAGCAGGCTCGTTTACTCTTTGAAAAATACGGGAAAAGGATATTCGACCTTACGTTACAGCGAGCCTCAGTAGCTTCATCTCCAGCCCAACTTCTGTGGCTCAAAGAGAACAGGCCCGAAATCTGTTCGAGGGTTCAATTTTTATTTGTTACAAAAGATTTCGTCCGATATCGTCTGACAGGGACCTCTGTTACTGATCCTTACGATGCTGTCGGTGTACAACTGTATGATATTGAAAAAAAACAATGGTCAACCGATTTATCGGAGATCATTGATTTCCCAATAGATTACCTCCCAAAAGTATCGCCGTCACAGAAAATAGCCGGATTTTTATTGGCCGATCCTGCCCGTGAAATGGGGCTTCTTCAGGGGATCCCGGTTGCAGTCGGGAGCGGGGATTCCGCGGTTGAGACACTCTCCATCGGAGCCGTTTCACCTGGAGACTGTATAGTGAAGCTGGGGACTTCTGCAAATGTGGAGGTGATAACCGGAAGGGTTTGTCCGTCCATTGAATACATGACCTATCCATATTTTATTGGGGAAAGCTGGATTTCTATCGCTGCAACTAACTCTGGAGCACGGACGTTGAGCTGGTTTTCCGATTTAATATGCGATTTGCATAAGCACCATCTGTCCAAGGAAAATCTCTATGGCGAGTTGTTGAATCAGGCAGAGGCTGTCGAGCCGGGCAGTGCGGGGCTTCTTTTTCAACCTTTTTTAGCAGGAGAGAGATCTCCTTACTGGGATCCAAATCTCCGGGGTCAATTTATAGGTGTCAGGATAGATCATGGTGGAAAGCACTTTATACGAGCAATCCTGGAGGGCGTTGCCTATTCCTTGCGTGATTGCTTCGAAGTATTTAAAATGAATAATGTGCATGTTAGAAAAGTCCGTTTAATAGGGGGAGGAACGAAGAGCTCGCTCTGGTGCCAGATTATAAGCGATGTGCTTGGAATGGAGGTCTTTCTTTCTGCAAGACACGGAGCCGACATTGGCTCCGCGCTTATAGCTGGTGTGGCAACCGGTGTGTATTCTAATTTCAATGAAGCACATCAAAAATTACGAATCGATGAGAGTATGATTGCTCCACGAAAAGAATTCTATTATTTATATAGCAAATATTTTTCGATTTACAGAGAGATCGTACGCGATAATTCTCGTTTGGGAATGAAAATGGGTAACATTTTATCTGCGTTCAATAAAGAGGAAAAACATTGAAGATCAAATTACCGCGTCCAAATGAACAGGAACCAATTGACGTCTTTGAAAAAGAGTTTCTGGAGGAGATTTATCGTAAGATATATCTCATACGGAATTTTGAACAGCGCGTCAACCAGCTATTTCTGAAGGGCCTGATGCCCGGTACCATACATCTTTCTCACGGACAGGAGGCGGTTGCCGTTGGAACGTGTATGGCATTGAAAAAAGATGATGTAGTCACACTTACCCATCGTGGCCATGGACAGGCCCTTGCGAAAGGTATGTCGCCGCGGTCACTCATGGCAGAGTTGTTCGGTAAATCAACCGGATGTTGCGGAGGGAAGGGTGGATCGCTCCATATTGGTGATATGGGAGTCGGTGCATTTCCTTCTATTGCGATTATTGGAGCATCGTCACCCATTGCTGCTGGTATGGCATTCGCTTTTAAACAGCATGGGACCGGCCAGGTAGTATGTAATTTCCATGGGGATGGTACGGTGAATAAGGGTGATTGGCACGAAGCAATGAATCTTGCGGCAATATGGTCATTGCCGATGATTTTTATGTGTGAAAATAATTTTTTTGGAGTGTCCACTCACATTTCAGATGTTCTTCTCAATGAGAGCCTTGCTGAAAGAGCTGCTGCCTATCGTGTGCCAGGGAAAACCATTTTCGGGAACGACCCAATAGAGGTCTTCAAAGAAGTGTCCCGTTCAGTGGTCCACGCACGAAACGGGGAAGGTCCAACATTTATCGAGGCCTTCACGTACAGACAGGGAGGACACAAACGGGACGACCCGGCAACCTATAGGGATGAAGTGGAGGTACAGGCCTGGTTGAAACAGGATCCAGTGAGCACATTTCGAAAAAGAATACTCCATGATTCACGATTCGATGAAGAATTGGTTACTCATTTGGAAAGGGAAGCTGAAGAGGTCCTCGAAGATGCAGTAGAGTTTGCACTGTCAAGTCCCCAACCACCAACTGAAAGAGCTCTGGAGGACGTGTATGCATAAAAGGACATCATTGAATAATAAGAAAAGGGAATTGACAGTGGTGCAGGCCCTTCGTGAAGCGGTAAGAGAAGAAATGAGACGCGATTCTGAGGTGTTTGTGCTTGGTGAGGACATACGCATTGGTGGGTCCTTTTTATTCACCCTGGGTTTATTGGATGAGTTCGGCCCCCAGAGGGTCTTAAATACACCTATTTCAGAAAGCGGGTTTGTTGGTCTCGCAATCGGTGCGGCAATTAAGGGAATGAGGCCAATAGTGGATTTCCAATACAGTGATTTTATATTTACCGCCTTCGATCAGATTGTCCAGCAGGGATCAAAACTCAGGTACATGTCTGGAGGCCAGGTACAGGTCCCGATCGTGTTTCAAATGCCTACCGGTGCATCGGGGAGAGGCGCACAGCATGCCAATTCAATGGAAAGTTTTTTCTACCATATCCCCTGTATCAAAATAGTGAGCCCTGCAACACCCTATGACGCGAAGGGTCTTTTTAAATCTGCAGTACGCGATGATAACATGATTCTGTTCTGCGTTCACAAACATCTCTATGGCAGTAAAGGCAGGAACCTTGTGAAAAGCAGCCTCTCGGTTCACCACGTTCCGGAAGAAGAATACCTTATTCCTCTCGGAAAAGGAGACGTGAAGCGGGTCGGTCGTGATGTCACTCTGGTAGCAAATTCGTTAATGCTCCACTATGCGTTCAACGCCTCTGAGAAATTGATGGGAGAAGGAATAGAGGTGGAACTCATAGATCCACGTTGTATCGTACCCTTTGATGTTGAGCTTGTGCTTGAATCCGTACGGAAAACCGGTAGATTGGTCATTGTCGAGGAGAGTAATGAGCGTGGAGGGTGGGGAGCGCAACTCGCTGCCGATGTAGTTGCCACGTCCTTTGAATACCTCGATGCTCCAATCATTCGAGTTGCTGCACCGGATGTACCTGTGCCCTTTGCACCGAATCTTGAAAAAGCGGTGATTCCAGATGAGGAACGGATCCTCTCTGCTGTGAGAAACTTGATGCAGGGGATGTAAAGATGCAGATAGAAATTGTAGTACCGCAAATAGGTGAGGCTGTCTCAGAACTTACCATTGTAGAGTGGTATAAAAAGGAAGGGGATTATATTCGCAAGGGAGACCCCCTTTTTTCGGTAGACGCTGACAAATCCGTGGTCGAAGTTGAGTCTTTTACCGATGGAGTTCTGGAAAAGATCGTGGTGAGAGCGGGAGACACTGTATACCCAAATCAGGTCGTTGCTCTTGTAAAGAGTGAGCAGGAAACTGGAAAGACTTCAGTTTCCCCAACGAGGGATGAATGGACTGTGTCCGGTGCACTGCTTGTAAAAGAGACTTCTGAGGATATACAGGACATCAGAACTGGGGAGGATCATAGGAATAGGCCGAGAACATTTATATCGCCACGGGCAAAGAAACTGCTGAATCAGAGAGGTATTCCGTTGGATGAGCTGAAGGTTAGGGGAACTGGCGTTCGGGGAATCATTACAGAGAAAGATGTTGTTGCATATCTTTCGGAGTTGATGGAAAGTGCTTCAAAGTCACCTCAATCCGCAGCTGAGTCACAAGCCGTTGAAGCGCATATCCAGAGAGAGGAGACAGAAGCATCCAGTGTTTTTCATTTGAAAAAGGTGGAAGAGATGATCACCATAAAAACTGAAAAAAAGACACAGGTACTTAACGTCACCTCTCTTATCGTTCCATTGGTGGAAAAGGTCAAAGAGGGAATCGTTATTGTGTCCATCCCTCACACAACAGCTGCCCTATTTCTCGCAGAAGATGACCTGCAATTGAGGGATGATTTTATTAAAATTGCCGAGAACTGGTTGAAGGAGTTACGCCCCTTCACACATGTAAAGAGTAATAATCCCAATACCGAAGCCCACGTGCTCAGTGCGCTTTTCGGCTCTCAACTGGTGCTGGTAATAAAGGAGGGGCGACTGGACATCGGAAAATATCAAAACCTGCTGTTTCTGGAGATGGACGGTCCGAAAGAGCGTCAGATAAAAATTAAAATTATATAACGGGTTTTCGATCTCGATCTACACAGATATTCACAGGTTTACTTCTGGATACAACCCTTTTTTCTCCCTTTCGTTATGGGTTTAAAAACGTTTAATATTGAAACAGATTTCATTTTGAAACATATTCGCTTCTGTTTCTTAATAAAAAATAGGAGCAGGTCTAAAAAAGCAATTCAAGTTCCTGCCGGTTTGTTGTTTCATACAGAAACGTACATTATGTATTTCCTTTTATACATAGGGCATTAACATCCATAATTATTATCAAGACAGCAAATTAATTTTATATATTGACTCACGGCTGAAGTAATGGATAATGGTATAAATATTGCATTTATAAATAAAAGATAAAAATTATGACTTCCTTTTTCATCGACAAAATAAAGAAATCCATAGTTAATAAAGAATAGAAAGTTTTTAAATAGATATTAAAGATGTGAGTCCGCGAATAATGCTAATGATTATACATTCTACAATCATATCAAATCCTTAGCTGAGGGGTGAACACACCCTCATTCAGCTGAATTGTGTTTGAGCAGGAGGAAACTGGAAAACATGATAACAGACGATGAAAAACGTGCCCTCTACAAAAGCATGTTCCGTATTCGGAGATTCGAGGAGAGGTGCATCCAGCTGTATGCAGAGGGTTTTATACCGGGCCACATTCATCTGTACATAGGTGAAGAGCCAATCGCTTCCGGTGTATGCATGCACATGAGGAAATCGGATTTTGTATTCAGCTCCCATCGGGCGCATGGTCATCTCCTTGCAAAGGGAGCACGAATGGATAAGGTGCTCGCAGAGGTGTTCGGAAAGGAGTGGGGATACAACCATGGCAAGGGAGGGCACATGCATGTGATCGCTCCGGATGTACATGTGTTCGCAGATGGCATAGTAGGGGGTGGCTTTGGACCTTCTGTCGGAACTGCACTGACCCAGAAGCTTCAGAAAAAGGGTGATGTTACCGCGTATTTTTTTGGTGACGGAGCTGCAAACCAGGGTTGTTTGTATGAAGTGATGAACATGGCTGCACTGTGGAAGCTTCCCCTCCTCCTGGTGCTCGAGGACAATCTCTATGCAATTTCTACCCCCACAGAGATATCCACTTCGAAGCCGGGTCTTGCAGCGCGTGCAGATGCATTCGGTATCGTGGGAGAAGTGATCGATGGGTATGACCCTATTCGTGTCTATGAAGCCGGGGAGAGGGCAGTGCACCGAGCACGGGGAGGCGAAGGAGCAACCCTTCTTGAAGTAAAAACCTATCGTTTGCGGGGGCACCGGGAGGGAGATCCTCAGACCTACAGATCGAAGGAAGAGATCGCGCAGTGGAGAAAAAGGGATCCTGTGAAGATGTTTGCCAAAGAGTTGGAGGAACAGGGATTGCTCACACCGGAAATGCAGTCTGCACTGAAAAAAGAAATAGATGAAGAAATAGAGAAAGCAGTTCAGTTTTCTCTTGAATCGCCCTATCCGGAAGCGGAAATGGCTCTGAAGGATGTGATTTCGTAATAAAAAATGGGAAGAAACTAAGAAAGGTCTATTCCATGAGGGAAATAAAAGGATCGGAAGCGATCAGAGAAGCGATAAGAAATGAAATGCTGAAAGATGAACGCGTCTTTCTTATGGGTGAGGACATCGGGAGACTTGGGAATACCTTCAAGGTCCTGGCCGGCCTGTG
>Ga0111221_1108_pt1 | contig 16351 bp, 15 predicted proteins | sample DeeMarSWOR152_54_FD_80385 | JGI IMG/M metagenome (GOLD analysis project Ga0111221, IMG submission 80385) | Spirochaetes bacterium DG_61 | reverse complement strand
CATTGGAGCAGGGGACGCATATCCGGCCCGCATCCATCCCGGAAGACCGGTCGCCCAGTACCAGTGGCGCCATCCACGCCCTCTTCCATAGAAACCGCGTCCACCACGGGCAAATCTGCCGTATCCCCATACCGGGTTCATATACCCGGGGTACGAATACCCTGCGCAGTAACCGGCAGCTCTGCCTGTCATGGGTCCAAGCCCCGCAGGCCCTGTACCATCTCCAGCTGGCATTGTAATCACCTCCTTAAAATATGTTAATGATAATCATTATCATTACGAATACAAAAAAATTTTTCCGTCACTCCATGAGAAAGACCCCTTCATACTGTTAGAAGTCTATGTGATTCCATGATATACAGAAGGAGCGAGAAGTGACTCTCCCTTTTCTCACTCATTGTGAAAGTCCACCTGAGCTCTCAGACCGGCATCTATCGCACAGGCCATAGAAATTAATAACATGATTCGTTATCTGGAAATTATACTTTTTTGAGAGTCCAGATTCTGCCTTCTGGAGAAGCTCTTTTTCCTCTGAAATATAATCGGTATAATCAATGATTCTCCCGCAGCTGTTACAGACGAGATGATGATGATGTCTTTGACCCCCCGGTCCCTCATACAGCTCAAAGCGGGCTCTTTTATCCCCAAAATCGAACTTCAGTACAAGTCCCATACGTTCTAAAAGCTCGAGAGTCCGGTATACAGTGGTGAGGCCAATGGCAGGATATCTCTTGTGTACCTCAAGATAAATATCTTCCGCGCTGAGATGCCCCGACATACTGCTTAAAACTTCGAGAATCGCCTGTCTCGGTATGGTGAACCGGTACCCCTCACCCATGAATCTTCCATGATACCAGCCGTGCTTCATAAAAGCATAAACCTTTCAATAAAAATTTTAATGATAATGATTTTCATTACTAATTATAAACCTTTTGGTCTTTCCCGTCAAGAAAAAAATGCATATTTTTTCACGTATTCGTCCACTCTTTGTTGCGGCCGAAAGGTCCTTCCAAAGAGAAGCTTCACACCCCACACCAACCCCCAGAACGTAACGAGCGGTATGAGGATCGTCTGTATAAGAAAGATGACGATGAGATCGATTACATGACTGCTGATCTCTTTAAGTCTTTCAACAAGCGTGCCAAAGATATTTTTTAAACTCAAGGGGACGGTCGCATATCCGCCATTTTTCTCTGTTTGAGGAGCTTCCCGTACGTCTCTCATCCTGAATAATCGAAAAAAAGAGACTCTGTCACCCTCAAGCTCTCTTTTATTTCTCCCTTCTCCCCCACTGGTCGGACGCTCTTCAGGCCCAAAATCAAGATAATTGAGGATGCTGCTTACCTTTTCTCCCTGCTCATAGGCGTTCTCAATAAAACCACTTGCAACTTCATATTTCTTCTCTAAAAAAATGGTATTAATTCCTGAGCCTACCAGCGCAATGATGGGAATACACACCCTGATGACAATTGCAATGATCAATATCCGAAAAGAAAATGAATTTATTTTTTTTCTGGTGTCCACAAACCGGTCTGGAAGCACTGTTCCAATGATGAAGAGTAAAAGAGAAGCGGTAAGTAGAATGCTGATGCCCAACCACCTCCCGATCTCCATAAGCAACTTTTGAATACCAAGAGAGACCGTACTGATGAGCATCACGGTGGAAAACTTCTCAATGAGATCGTTCACTGGGTCAAGGAGCTCGAACAACGCAAGGTCTCCTGACACGAATAAATCAAACCCGATTCTCGATTCCTGTATCACCGATATGATTCCATTCAGACCTCGTGCGACCGCAAAGGTCACTCCCGCTTTCAGCATGGTTCGATTCAGGTACAGTGATGCACGCTCATCGATCCCCCTTAACGGTCGGTCAACAAGAGCGGTGCCCGAAAGAATAGCAAGTGCGAGGAGAAGTGCGATTGTGAGCAGCCGTTTCTTCGGGTTTGTCCAGTACACTTCCCTGCTTTCAGGGTCCTTTGAGCTCTGAGTTTCGTTATCCATAGGGTTCCTCTCATCATATAGAATCGGTATGGGTTAGTTGTTACAATACGAAAAAATATGATTTCTTCTTTTCAAGAGGAGTACACGGCAATAGAAGGATAAGAGGTATATTCAATTGAGCGGCTCGGGTCGCACCTCCAGTGCGCAGCAAACACTTTAACTAAGCCTCAATGATGGTTACTCTTTTACCGATTTTTCCTTGACAAACTCTAAAGCTATCCAATAAAGTATCTCTATGCCTGAAAAGGGAGAAGATGTCATTCCTGAGAATGGAGGGAAGATCAATGTGCGGGAGGTTCATTCAGAAATCCGAGAGAAGGATCATCACCGAGGAGTTCTACATCGGTGAATTCCTCAACGAGGTGATCACAAGCTACAATATTGCGCCCGGACAGAAGGCCGGAGTCATTGTCAACGATGGATCCAATAAATATGCCCAGTATCAGTGGGGCCTCGTTCCCTCATGGGCGAAGGACCCGGCAATCGGTAATCGGATGATAAATGCCCGCGTTGAAACTCTCAACGAGAAGCCGAGTTTCAGAGCAGCGTTCAGAAACAGGCGGTGTCTGATTCCTGCCGACGGATTCTACGAGTGGAAGAAAGAGGGGAACTACAAGGTTCCCTACTTCATATACCAGAAATCTGAAAAGCCCTTCAGCCTCGCCGGCCTGTGGGAGAGCTGGAAAAACCCGGATGGAATCACCCTCTACACCTTCACCATCATCACCACCGAAGCGAACGACCTCCTCAGGGAGCTTCATGACAGGATGCCCGTAATCGTCCCCCCTGAAAAAAGAGAGGCGTGGCTCAGTCCTGCAGATACAGATGCCGCATCACTCTCAGCGCTTCTCAAATCCTACGACGAATCAGCACTCGACTTTTATGAAATCTCGCGCTTGGTGAACTCACCCCAGAACAATTCACCGCAATGCATAGTGCCTGTATCCTGAGGTGAAAAAGCAGTGAAAGGAGAAAGCATCGATTGTAGATGATCAGGGTAAAATAGTATTAAAATCCACCACGTCTCACGATAATCCAATAATCAAGAGAAATGCCTGCATAGGCGTTGCTAAAGACAGCAGGCCAGAGGGACCTGCATCTGTTTATTACAATAGGGAAAGCCACCCCCGAGATGATTGCCATGAGCATTTCTTCCTGGGGTCTGTCGACGTGAAGCAGTACTGTTGCGATAAGGGATATCCCGAGGGCCTGCCACTCCCCCACATCCTCCTTTATCCCCATGAAGAGATATCCCCGAAAACAGAACTCATAGCCGATATAGTAGAGCATATAAAAGAGGGAGCCCTTTATAAAAAGAATCGGCGAGTCGCCGGCATTCAGCACTAGCGGATAGAATGACGCCAAGTCAGCTCTTTTTGATCCGAAATAGGTTAAGGGTGTGATTATCCCGATTCCGAAAAGGGTGATGAGCACTGCCGGAAGTGGTTTCCCACCGAAAAGACCATAGCGTGTGAGTTTCTGTCTGAACACAATTTTTATGATGAGCACTGGAACGATAATGACTTTTCTTGCATTATCTCTCTAATTTATATAGAATTACAGCCTCATAAAAGGATGTAGAGAGGCAGGTAGTCACCTCTCCTGAACGAGCACAAATATACGATATTCACGCGAAATTTCATTAAAAATAATTTTCTCCCATGGTATATAGTATTATGTTAAATGAGCCAGCCACATGAGAGGGGGGGAACTTTTCATGTCGCCTACCACCACGAAGGCCAAGCTCAGGCTCAGTGAGAATGCGATCACTGTACTGAAGAGAAGGTACCTCAAAAAAGACGAAAAGGGCAATCCGACGGAGTCACCGGAAGACCTCTTTGAACGGGTCGCAAAGAACATCGCTGAAGCAGACAGGCTCTACGACAGAAACGGCTCTCTGGAGAGGACTGAAGAAGAGTTCTATAACCTGATGGTGAGCCTTGATTTTCTGCCCAACTCGCCAACCCTTATGAACGCCGGGAGAGAACTGCAGCAGCTCTCCGCCTGTTTTGTTCTTCCAGTTGAAGACTCGATCGAAAGCATATTCGACGCGGTGAAGTACACCGCGCTCATTCACAAGAGTGGAGGAGGGACAGGCTTCTCCTTCTCGAGGCTTCGGCCAAAAAACGATGTAGTAAAATCGACAAAGGGGATATCCAGCGGGCCCGTGTCGTTCATGCGTATATTTGACACTGCCACAGAGACAATCGTGCAGGGCGGCACGAGACGGGGCGCCAATATGGGTATTCTGAATGTCCACCATCCAGATATCCTGGAGTTCATCAATTCAAAATGCGAGCAGCATATCCTGAACAATTTTAACATCTCTGCTGCTGTCACAGATCTGTTCATGGAGGCGGTACACTCGGACAGCGACTACGAGCTCATCAATCCGCGAACAGGGAAGGTAGTTGGTAGGCTTAAGGCCCGTCAGGTGTTCGATCTGATCGCAGAACGGGCATGGCGGTACGGTGACCCTGGAATCGTGTTCATCGATGAGATAAACAGGGCAAATCCTACGCCGTCCCTCGGCAGAATCGAATCCACCAACCCCTGCGGTGAGCAGCCGCTTTTGCCCTACGAGGCATGCAATCTCGGTTCTATAAACCTGAAAAATATAGTGGAGGGTGGCAGGATCGATTGGGAGAAGCTTGAGCGCACGGTGCACAAGGCTATTCACTTCCTCGACAATGTGATCGACATGAGTAAGTTCCCGCTTGAACAGATCGATGATCTCGTGCACGCAAACAGGAAGATCGGGCTCGGAGTTATGGGATTTGCAGATATGCTCATCCGGCTTGAGATTCCCTATAACTCACCCGAGGCAATAGAGATCGGAAAGAGGGTCATGAAGACTTTAAAAGAAGAAGCAGACACAGCGTCATTCGCTCTCGCCGAAAAACGCGGTGTCTTCCCGAACTGGGAGAGGTCGATCTTCGCAAAGGGCAACCTGAAATACCGAAATGCGACCAGAACGACGATCGCCCCGACAGGTACCATCAGTATTATTGCGGGCTGTTCCTCAGGAATCGAACCCCTCTTTGCGGTCTGCTTCGTAAGAAACGTGCTCGACAACACGAAGCTTCCTGAAACGAATCCCCTCTTTTTAGAGATCGCGGTTCGCGAGGGATTCTACTCCGACGATCTCATCAGGGAGATCGCCACCCATGGAAGCGTTATGGGTATTGATGGCGTGCCCTTGAAATACCAGAAAATATTTGTCACTGCCCATGACATCTTACCCCTCGATCATGTAAAGATGCAAGGGGGCTTCCAGGAGTTCACAGACAATGCGGTTTCAAAAACGGTCAACTTTCCAAACTCTGCAACCGTTGAAGAGGTAAAAAAGGTCTATCTGGAGGCTTACAGGCTTAAGTGCAAGGGTATTACGGTATATCGCGACGGCTCCCGCGATTTGCAGGTCCTGACAAAGGGAAAGTCGCAGAAGGAGCGGGAGGGCGAAAAAAGCGCTCCCCGAGAACGTCCCATGGTCACTCGTGGAATCACCGTCAAGGTGGAGACGGGCTGCGGAAAGCTCTACGTCACGATCAACGAGGATGATTACGGTCCCTGTGAGGTCTTTGCGAGCATGGGGAAGGCAGGCGGGTGCGCTGCCGCCCAGATCGATGCTCAGGCCCGTCTCATATCCATGGCACTGCGCTCGAATGTAGACCCTTACTCAGTCGTAAAACAGCTCAAAGGTCTCAGATGTCCCTCTCCCTCACTTCTTCCCCAGAAGGGTGGCAGAGTTCTCTCCTGTTCCGATGCACTCGCGAGGGTGCTCGAGCAGTACCTGGTAGAGTTCTACGGAAACAAAGACAGGCAGAAAAAACAGCAACAAAATGGGGAAGTGGAAGTATTTCGCCACGAGCAGCTCGATTTCAACTTCGGAGCGAGCTCACGGACGAAGAATATCGCGGGAATGTGTCCCGAGTGCAGCGGTGTCCTCGAGCACGATAGTGGCTGTGTCATCTGTCACTCCTGCGGTTACTCCAAGTGTTAAGCACAGTTTATTTTTCTGTTCACATCGGGTTTCATTTACACAGGTACATTTGTAGAATTTTTTCTTCCCTACGCGTGTTTCATAACAGAAAGTAAAAAAAATGAGGGGAGCACCCATGAAAGTCCCCATGTTCACCATCCTTCTGATCTCTGTATCCTTTTTTCTGGGCTGCTCTGGCTGCACGCAGATTGAAACGCCCACGCGGAATGAAACACCCTCGCAGTCGAAAGCACTTTTATTATACCCCGAGTCCTATGAAATCCTGGACACCGAACCGCTCAGGATCGAAGCGGACGGAGGAAGTGGAGAAATATTCTGGGAAACTGATCCTTCCTTTGACAACTGTTTTCAACCGGAGAAGGGAGCGCCTGTTCTGTTCACACCACCGGACCTGAGTGACGATCTTATCCTGGGCATAATCGCTTCAGACGGGAAGGAAAACGCGCGTATCGACATCACGGTTATTGATGAAGGTCCGCCACCTGCACCGGGGGATGTGCTGATAAACGAGATCGCCTGGGCAGGTACACACACAAGTTCCTACGACGAATATGTGGAGCTCATAAACAATACCGACAGGGTCTTTTACCTCAACAACTGGAGGATCGAAAACGCGGCAGGTGTGGGGAACCCGTTTATTTTTTCAGGGAAACTGTTCCCCTCTTCCCTCTTTCTCATTGCCAACTACGGGGAGTCAAGTGAAAAAAGTAGTATCACAGTGAGGATAGACCGTACGGATGCTGCCCTCTCCCTTCCGAACTTACAGGCAGGCCCCTACATACTCATGAACTCTGGTGGAATGGTCTTTGATACGGTGTGCGATGGTGGGGAGTACCTGCATGGAAAGAACGAGCAGGAGGTGAAAGCCTCGATGGCCAGGCTGTCCACCTCTTCAAGCCGGCAATGGGAGCCCGCGTCCTGGTACACGGAGAGCGTGAGCGTAAATCTTTCAGACGGCACCCTCGGAACCCCTGGTGCCCAGAACAGCGACAAACCACTCTCCGAACAGCTCCCGGCACCCGAAATAGGTGATGCGGCGCGCGCCATCATCACCGAGTTCTACATCGATTTAAATGACGGAAAGGTGGAAGACTGGGTCGAGCTCTATATTACCAAGGAGGGTAACGTTAAATATTTTATCGTGAGCGATCTGGACGGGGATTCCGATTCGTCGATCACGGACGGAGAAGACTGTTTTCTCTCTGCAGGTGAATATATTCAGGTGATCTGGAGCACCGCATATCACCGCGAGGGAAACCGCTTTTTCATTCCCGACGTGAATCCCACCGGCACGAAAGACGAGCTCGTACTCCTCTGCGCCACCGCTTTTCTAGACGGGCTCTGCTACTGCTCAACCGATGAGCTTCAGTTCGATGACCTGGAAGAAATGCGCGGCTACGGATGGAGCGGTGATCCGGTCTGCGGCAAGCGCGCTGCACGCAAGAGAGACGAAAGCGGACTCTACCTGGGAGGCTTGCAGGCTGAAATCTGGGACCTCGAGGCCGAACCGACACCGGGGGTCCCGAACCAGTAAAACTACTTTCCTCTGAACAGCTCCCTCTTCAACACCTGGTATTCATTGAAGGCAATCCGCATGCTGAAAAATATGTTGATGACACATGAGACGATTATACCGCTGAAGATCGCGATCATGACCGCGATCTGGTACTTAATGGCAACAAGGGGAGAGGAGCCACCGAGGATCTGCCCGGTCATCATCCCCGGCAGGGAGACAAGCCCGAGGGTGGCCATTGTTGCGATCGTGGGTGCGAGCGCCGGTTTTATCGCCTCCCTAAGATAGGGTAAAGTAGCTTCCCGCAGGGTTGCACCCATAAGCAGATAGGTCATGAACTCCTTTTCGTTCTTCCTGATCGAGGAGTAAAACCTCTCCAGAGAGATTACATTCGCCCGCATACAGTTTCCAATGATCATACCTGAGATCGGAATGAGATAGCGGGCATTGTAAAAGGGCACAGGCCGCACCGCGAGAAACACAAATACCGCGAGCACGGAGAAGGACCCGATCGTCAATCCTGCAAAAAGAACGGCGAAAAAATGCCTTGTCTTCAAACCCGCATTTTTATTAACCGAGAAGTTCGCAATCGCGATCATCAGCAGCACCCAGCCGAAGTTTATCCAGGCGTTCTGCAATCGGAACATGAAGTCCAAATAAAAGCCCATCACCGCAAGCTGGCCGGTCATGCGGAGCACTGCGATCACGATTTCCTTGAGATTACCAAGCCTGAAAAAGAAACTGAGCGCGACCGGTATGGCGAGGAGCCCGTATACAATAAGCATCGAGAGAAGTTTGATGTCCATGGTTTCCATTTTTTTCCCTATTTCCTTCGCTAGAGGTACGTCTTATCGGGGTGATCGGAACTTCGCACAAGCCTCCCCCCATCCACCTGCAGGAACCTGTTGCAGATCCCATACCATTCCGGATCATGGGAAACGGAGACGAGTGTATACGAGCTGTCCCTGAAGAGGTCAAGCACCGCCCCTTTGCTCTCCCTGTCGAGGGCTGAGGTAAGCTCGTCAACGAGGAATATCTCCTTATTCTGAAGGAGCTCCCGCACAATCGCGACTCGCTGTTTTTCCCCTCCGGACACCACTGACGCATCCTTATTCAGTATATCCCTGCTCAGATGTAGCCGCTCAAGGAGCTCCACTATCCTGTCCTCCTTAGGTGCTTTATCCCTGTTTACTTTAAAGGTAAAGGGAAGAAGGATGGCATCCAGGATTTTTTCCGCTCCGAGCACCGGCTCCTGGCCGATATAGGACACTGATCTGCGTACCCGGAGGATGTTTATTGCATTGAGCGCTTCCCCATCAAAATACACAGTCCCTTCTACCGGAATATGGGCGCCCAGAATGGTGGTAAGAATGGTCGTCTTTCCAGAGCCGGATTTTCCGTAAAATACCACCTTGTCCCTCAGAGCGATCTCAAAGGAGACATCCTCAATGATCGCCTTCCCGTCATACCGCACCGTCACCCGGTCGAACCGAACCATAAACTCCTCTTAAAAACTCATGAAGATCTTCATAAAATTACTGCTCTTTTTCGTAAAATCCAATCTCAAATGGCCAAACGCAGGTTCCCCTTATCCGGAGGGAGGGATGATGTTATAGTTTTCAATGCATACATTAGTTTGGAGGTTTACAGGTGCGAAAAACAGCGTTGATTTTTATTCTGTCAATTTTTTTGGTGAGTCTTCCTGCTGCTCTCCTCGCGAAAGAGCGGATCAAGCTCACTCCTGACACACCGGCAAGCGACATAGTACGCATGCAGCCCGACCAGGTAGATCCCTCCCTTCTTCCGGTAGAGCCGATCGAAAAGATCAACACCACGGGTGTTCCCCCAGAGATAGATATCAATACCTGGCGCCTCGAAGTGTCAGGTGAAAAGGTACGGAAGCCGATATCACTGAGCTACAAAGACCTCGAAGCCATGAACATGGTGAAAAAAAAGGTGCTCCTCATCTGCCCGTCGATATTCTACGACTACGCGGAATGGGAGGGTGTGCTCGTTTCAGACATTTTGAAACAGGCCCGTGTGAAAAAGAATTACAACAGGATCTACTTCAAAGCCGCCGATGGGTTCAGAACAGGACTTGACAAAGAAGAGATCAGGGGGAATCTCCTCTTCCTCGCCCTCAAGGTCAACGGCGTGGTGCTTCCAAAGGAGCACGGATATCCCGTCCGGCTCGTTGCTGAGGATATCCTGGGCGGGGCGTGGGTGAAATGGATCACCTCAATCGAGGTAAATTGAATGTGCCAGCTGCTTTTACACACAGTATGAAATCATCCGGGAAATGATTTCACCAGTTGGACAACCATATTTCTGGAATATATTTAACGCGGGGATTCATCGTCCTTCAAACCATCCGCTTCGCGGATTGCTCGGCTTCTCATATTTCATGCATATCGAATTTAAACGAATCCCCCGATACTCAACCTCCCTAAACGTTCGATCGATGTGATACCCTCTTAATTCGAGTTTACTCAACCAAGGGCCACATCAAGGAGCATCATGACTGCAAATCCGAACATGGCACCCATGGTAGCGATGTCTCCGTGCCCCTCCTGCTGCGCCTCCGGTATGAGCTCCTCCACGACCACGTAGATCATGGCACCTGCGGCAAAGGAGAGAGCATAGGGGAGCATAGGCTGTGCGATGAGCACCGCAGCAGCACCGAGCACACCTGCAACAGGCTCGACGACCCCTGAGAGCTGGCCATACCAGAAACTCTTTCCCCGGGAAAGTCCCTCTCTCCTCAGCGGCATTGATACTGCCATTCCCTCGGGAAAGTTCTGTATGCCGATTCCAAAGGCGAGGGCGATCGCGGCCGTGAGCGTTGCTGAGGGAAGACCGTAGGCCACGGCGCCGAAGGCGACCCCCACTGCAAGCCCCTCAGGAATGTTGTGCAGCGTGATGGCGAGCACCAGGAGGATGCTTCGCTGGAGGCTCGTCTTGACTCCTTCTGCCTCTGAAATTGGGAGACCCAGGTGCAGGTGGGGAAGGATCCGGTCGATCACGCGCAGGAAAATCCCACCAAGCAGGAAGCCCACAACCGCAGGAACATAGGCTGGCAGGGCTTTTCCCTCTGCCATCTCGATTGCAGGGGCAAGAAGCGACCAGAAGCTCGCTGCGATCATGACACCTGCTGCAAATCCGAGCATCGTATCGAGCACCTTTCTGTTGATCTTTTTTGTGACGAACACGGCCGCTGCTCCACAGGCGGTTAGAAACCAGGTGAAGAGGGTGCCGAGGAGAGCCTGGAGTACTGGGTGAAGCCCGGCGAGCTGTTCGAGCATGGATAGTCCTCCTCAGGCAGTTTCTTACAAAGATAATTTTCATCTAAATGAATGAAAAATATTTATTTTAAGAAGGGATTATATACAAGAGAGGAAAAATTGTCAATTTTTATATCAGAATGTGCACCCGAGGATCTGTTGTGAATAGTTGTATGGAAATCAGTTGAGCCACGCATTGTCGAACCAGAACTCATTAGGATTATTCATGCTGTTCCTGTCGAAACCAAAAATGCCCACCTTCCCGAAAGAGAACTGGTTGTCAGATGCGTATGCCTCCTTATGTAATTGGTGCTTCCCATTCCGGTGTAAAGGTTATAGGAAGTCCCACTGTCGATCGTTATGAAAACGCCTCCGCTATTCCTTTCAAAGCCCCAGTTCTGTGATGAGTCGATCCAGAGTAGGTACCCATCCAGATATCCGGTGTCGAGCTCTGAAGGATTAGCAGCCCTGAAAAAGATCCCTCTCCTGTCCGAAAGATCTCCATTTTTCTGCATTACGGACACCTCATAGGCAAAATCACCGAAATCATCATTGTAGTAGCTGTAAGCGTAGTTATCGCTCTTTGTGCCCCGCATCACATAGGTATAATTTAAGAGAGTCCACCGTGAGCCGTCGGGAAACCAGTTGTCAGCGACTCCGTCGTCGAAATCCTCATAGAACCCTTCGACCCACATATAGGTGTCATCCAAAGAGACGTCCACGGACAAGTCTGAATACAAGTATATCTCACTCGGGTTATCCCCAACGTTGTCGTAAAACTCGTAAGGTTCCCCCGTACTCGGGCTGCCGTCCATGTTAAAATCAAGGAACATGATCACCCCGTAGGAGAGCTCTTCCAGGTCAGAGAAGGTGTAGCTTCCGCTCGGGGAGGTGAGCGGGCTGCTTGGATACACGATATCGGGCTCGTTTCCACTGAAATAGTAACCGAAGACCGCGATATAGAGTGGAGAACTTGTGGACACAGAATAGATGCCGCTGTACAGGTAGTTCACGGTTATAGAATATTTCGAGGCAGATTTGTTTCCCCCTTCAATGAGATCATAGAGGAGCGCCACGCAGGAGGTAAGCATAAGGCTTGCGAGCAGGATGGCGACAATGAGAAAGACCCTATACCTACCCTGGTTTTTCCTCATGAGACTGTGTTCAGAAGATGTTCTCACCCTCACTTTCTGTGCCGTCGCTTTTAATTTTCCAGCCAAATGCCTGAACAGTCCTGACACCACAAACGAATTGTAAAGAAAAAAGATGATATTCATACCCGCACCCACATTAAGTATAGTGTACTTTTTTAACTTTTTCCTTTTATTGAAGCTCAAAGGCAGGAACTTGGAACCTCAAGTCCATGGGAACTTTAATTCCGGGGAACAATAAAGTCCCCACTACCGGTTCACCCGAATGCACACCTCTCATGCATACCTACTCACTTGCTCTGCAGGTAAAAATTGACCCAGTACTGGTCAATTTCGTATCCATCCTGGTCATAGGCTTTTGCACCGAGGCTGTGGTAAGAACCTACGGCGAGAGGGGATATGTTCACTGGAAATTCCCAGTAATTATAGTCGTGGGAGATGATCGCATCGCCCTGGTATGCGGTATTGATATACACCTCAATTCTGTCCACCGCATCGGTTATGAATCCGCCTTTTACGATGAAATTCCCGTTAATCGGCTCGCCTTCAGAAGGAAAGCGGATCACCACCGCATGAAACTCCTGGGAATCGTCAAACCTCACGGTGACAGTGATATTACTCGAGAGCTCAATCCTGTCCATCACGCCCGAGGCAAAGGATTCTCCTTCATAGATCGTATAGAACTCATAGAGGTTGAGCTGCCCGTCACCGTTTTCATCGTGGAAAGCGAGCAATGCGTACTCCCTGCTTTCGAGATCCGCTGAGATCATCCCATAGGGATCGTCGGCATGAAGCTCCTTCCTGAGGGGCGGTCCTTCAGGATCATTGGGATCTTTTATCACGTCACCCTTCTCGTCGAGCGGCATGACCCAGATGATGATCCGGGAATATCCGGGATTGAAGTAATCTCCATAGTAGTCGTAGTGTATGATCAGCGTATATTCCTGGTAGCTGCGACCTCCGAGAAGATCGTCAAGAACACCGTGCAAAAAGGCGCAGGATGAGGTGAGAAGCAGAAGACACACCAATAGCGCAACAGAAAGAACGCTGCATTTATAAAAACCCTTTCCTTTCATGCTGCTCACCCTTTATCAGAAAAAGGACCTTCCATCATTATGCACAAATTAGGATCACAGACGCCTCCGATCCAATAGAGGCCTACCGGGAATCCCTTATAAAAAAATATAGTCCAGTTTTCCTGATTTTCAATTTCTCCGGCTGATTATTCTATAAATCAATAGATGGCAGGTATGGCAGAAGGAATGGAAAAATCTCTCCGCAGGTAAGGGAAACACCTAAAGTCTGTAGCGTTTCAGTTCCTCTCCAATACGTACAAGCTCTTCTTCAATCCTTGAGAACGCAGTCCCACCCGGAACATCGTGGCTGTTAACGGATCGTTCATAATCGAACACTCCGTACACATCCTCATCAAAGGCTCTGTGAAAGCGTCTCATCTCTTCCAGGCTCATCTCATTCAGCGCTTTTCCCTGCTCGAGAGCGTACTTCACCATGCTCCCTACAGCCCTGTGCGCGCTTCGGAAGAACACCCCCTTCTTCACCAGGTAATCGGCCATGTCGGTTGCAAACAGCAAGCCCTCGGAGCCGTCCAGTACAGCCCGTATCCGTTTCGTGTTCGGCTCAAGACCGGCGATGACCTCCCGCATTACATCGAGCACGTCAATAGCAGTGTCTGCAGTATCAAACAACCCTTCCTTGTCCTCCTGCATATCCCGGTTGTAGGTGTAGGGAATACCTTTCATCAGGGTGAGAACTGCACAAAGGTTACCGATGACCCTGGCGGATTTTCCACGGATGAGCTCTACAGAATCGGGATTCTTCTTCTGGGGCATGAGAGATGAAGTAGTTGAAAGATCGTCCGGGAGGCTGAAGTATCCGATCTCATCTGAGGAAAAAAGGATGATATCTTCGGACATCCGTGAGAGGGTGACCAGGATGGAAGCGCAGACGAACTCAAACTCGAAGAGAAAATCCCGTGCTGAAACCGCATCAATGGAGTTGGGAGTAAGTCGTGCGAACTGCAGCTCCTCCCTGAGGAACTCTCTGTCGATCCCGACTGTTGATCCGGCTGCAGCCCCTGAGCCGAGGGGCATCACACTCAGGCGCTTTCGGTAATCGCCCAGCCTCTCCAAATCCCTGCGCAGGGCTTCAAAGTACGCAAGGAAGAGGTGTGCGAGGCTTATGGGCCGGGCCTTCCTGAAATGAGTGTAGGATGGGATGATTATCTTTTGATGGGCCTTTGCCTTTTTATAGAGGGCGGAAAGAAGACCGATGAGACGCATCTCGATATCCCGCGTCGCACTTAGGAGAAAGAGCCGCTCATCGAGGACGACCTGCTCATTTCTGCTCCTGCCGGTGTGCAGCTTGTAGGCGGTTTCTCCGATCAACTCGGAAAGCCGCCGCTCGACATTCATGTGGATGTCTTCATCCTCACGGCGAAACTCGAAACTCCCCTCCTCTATCTCCTTTTCAATTGATTTGAGCCCTTTCACGATGATGTCCTGCTCAGCAGGGCCCAGCAGACCACGCTTGTAGAGCGCCTTTGCGTACGCGATCGACCCCCGTATGTCCTCTCTGAAGAGCCTCCTGTCAACATCTATGGAGGCATTTATCTTTTCGAAGGCCCTGTTAATCTGTCCTTCAAACCTTCCCTCTCTTATGCTCACCCTGTACTCCTCTTTGAAAAACCGTTCCCTCTACTCACCTCACAGCTGATTGTCCGATACAGTGAGACCTCACCGCTGGTCAGAATCCTGTCCTGAGATACTCCTCTATTTCCCGGTCACTCAGTATCATGGTTCCGTTTCCCCTTTTTGTGAACACCTCGAGCAGCAGAGAGTTCTTCTCGAACCCGTTCAGAATGTGCACCCGCCGTACGTTGTTCTCCACCGCCCATATGCACTCCCTGATCTTTGGGATCATCCCTCCCTGGATCACCCCTTCCCTGATCAACGTAAGGGCCTCATTCTGTGAGATATAGGAGATCCTGCTGTCAGGGTCATTTATATCCCGTAGGATCCCGCCCACATTGGTCATGGTAATGTACTTGTAGGCTCTCATCGCTCCTGCGATATGGGACGCAACAGTATCGGCATTTATGTTCAGGATGTTCCCCTCGCTGTCGTCTGCAAGGGATGCAATCACCGGGATATACTGGTGAGACAGGAGCACCTCGGGAAGCTCAGTATTGATCGAAACGATATCACCTACATGCCCGAAATCGATGTTGTTCTTTTTACCGGTCTTTTCATCCACCAGTTCAACCGGGGCCCGCCTCTTCGCGACAATGATATCACCATCAATGCCCGAAAGGCCGACCGATTTCGCGCCATACTTCTTCAGCATGGTGAGTATCTCGTGATTGATTTTCCCGGCAAATACCATTTTTGCCACTTCCAGCACAGCCTCATCGGTCACCCGTCTCCCCTCGATGATTTTAGGGGAGATACCGAGCTTTTCGGATAGCTCTGTGGCCTGGGGACCGCCCCCGTGGACAAGAATGACCTTTATGCCAATCTGGTGCAGAAGGGAAATGTCCTGTGCAATGTCGTCGAGTACCTCCGCACCCTGCACGAGCTCCCCGCCGAGCTTTATCACAAATAGCTGGTTCTTGTATTTCCGGATGTAGGGAAGTGCCTGCCTAAGTATGTGTATATTTTCCATCTGATCAGCACACCTGTAAAAATTATCTCATCATCTCATAATATATAATCCGAAATGGAACGAGTTCGGAAAAAATCTCCACCCCGCCAAAAAGCATATCGCTCCTCCCCACTGAACATCATCCTCCCAGGAGATGGCACAGTACGGCTTTTTGCGCATGGAGCCTGTTCTCCGCTTCATCGTAGACAACGGACAGATCGCTGTCGATCACGGAGTCTGTCACCACCACTCCCCGTCGTACGGGGAGGCAATGCATGAAAACCGCACTGTCAGTGAGTCCCATCTTCCTTTCGTTCACGATCCATCCCCTGAGACCCTTCCTGTGTTCCTTTTCCTTTTCCCTCTGCCCATAGAACCGGAGACTCCCCCAGCTCTTCGCATAGACCACCTTCGATCCCTCATACCCGCCATCAGGATCCTCGCTCACCGTGATCCTCCCGCCTGCTTTTTTCGAAAGGGTATCTGCGCGGTCCATGATCCCTCCGTCCAGATCGTAGGCAGGAGGTCGCACAAAGCGTACATCCATCCCGAAGAGTGAGCAGGCAAGAAGAATGGAGTTGGGCACCGCCATGGGCAGCGGGTTGGGATGATTGGCCCAGGTTATGGTCACTGGCACCCCCCTCAGATCCTTCCCGTACCGCTCCTGCATGGTCATAATATCTGCGAGTACCTGGTTCGGGTGGTACAGGGAAGACTTCATCTTGATAATTCATACACC
>Ga0111221_1051_pt1 | contig 16504 bp, 17 predicted proteins | sample DeeMarSWOR152_54_FD_80385 | JGI IMG/M metagenome (GOLD analysis project Ga0111221, IMG submission 80385) | Spirochaetes bacterium DG_61 | reverse complement strand
TTCGCCACAGAGCGAATCGTCCAGTGGGTGCCATCACGAGGGGTCGTATCTAGGGTCTTTCGCATGAGTTCTGCCACTTGTTCATCCGAAATCGAGCGCGGTCGTCCAGGGCGTATTTCATCTTTCAGCCCGGACAATCCGTGCTGGAGATACCGCTTGTGCCATTTGCAGACTGACTGAACACTGAAAGGACTCCGTCTCGAATAATACGATGTGTGCTGAGTGAGTAGCTGCCACCGATAGAAGGATGAGCAAAAAAAAGAGGTTGCATCGTTTTACCCAATACGATGATCAGCGCATCATATTTTGCAAACTGTTTCAGCATTGAGGGGAACGTGAGGTCTCTTTTGGCCCCAAGGAGCTCCTGTACCAGTAAATCACAGGGTCGAAACACTACCTGGTACCCTTGGAGAATCAACTCCTGCCCAAGGGCGCATAAAATGTGCGTTTTCCCGCTTCCGGGATTCCCGAACACGAGCACGTTCTCCGCCCGTTTCACGAACGACCCTTCCAGAAGCATGCTCAGCTGCGCATCAACGGCCATCTCCTCGTAATAAGCCCTCACCCCCGGAAGTCCGCACCGTCGGAAACAAATCCTCCCGATACCGGTAATTTTCAAACGCCCCCGGCTTTCTCATAAGCCACTCAATTATATGCCGGCACTGTATATGATGCTTGCCTTCCCCACGAAGGCGGGGGATGCGCTCCACGCATCGCTGCGCATACCACACCTCAAGGTATTCGGCATACACCCGAACCCGCACCTGTTCCCTGATCAGCCTGCTATCGACGGAATAGGTGTTGTTGCTCACCCGGATCGTGGATCCCCCGGAGACCCTCACCCTCAGTCGCTTGCAGATAGGGAGCTTGCGGGAGGGAAGTCGCCGCAGCACCTTCACCTCTTCTTTGAGCCTTTTTTGTCTCCCCGCGTTGAGTTGCTGAAACAACCTCCGTACAAACACCTCGTAGTCCTTCCTGCTCGCGAAATCCCTCGACCCTCTCAGCATCAACGCCTGATCCAGCGCCTTCTTGAACCGGTAGTGCTGCTGCTCCACGTCCCCGTTCTCGTTCGGCCTCTGTCCCTGCGTTTTCACCCCTTTCATCCTGTAATGCCTCAACAGAGCCCCGTAGCGCTGCGTAAACTCCTCCGGATTGTCCGGTTTCTGCACCGCTGCCGTCAACTGGTCCGTTCGTTGCGCCCCTGGCAAGTGAATTAGCTCCCAGCATTCGTGTTAATACAATCCTTCCGGGATCAATTGATACACCAATGGCTGAAAATCTCCTTGGTGATGAGGGTAAGAAAAAAATGGCTGAAAGTATACCCTTAAAGAGACTAGGGAAAACTGAGGAAGTTGCATCAATGGTTCTTGAGCTCATCGGAAATTCGTACCTCAGTGGCACTGAGGTACGGGTGGATGGTGCACGGACGGTGAGCAGTTAGAATTGACAGAGTGATCTTAAGGAATTAGATCTTCTATCTATTCTTTACCATACCCAGCCATTAGACCTGAAACAAAATACTCTGAAAGAATGATAAAAACCGCCAAAGGGATGAAGGCTACAAATACCGCTCCCGCCATTTGAATATTCCATTGCGCAATCTGGGCTCCTTTCAGTTCTGCAAGAATGGGCATAACCGGTTTTACCTTTGGCCCCCGTGTAAGGGCAATGGCGAGGAGAAACTCATTATATATCTGTACAAATACAAGGATGGATGCAGAAATTAAACCGGGAATAGAAAGGGGAATTAATATCCTTCGATAAAAGGTAAATGATTTACATCCTTCAATGGATGCAGCTTCCTGGAAATCGACAGGAACCTTCATGAAAAATGTTGCTGTTATCAATGTCCCCATCGGTAAATTCAGTATTACATATATTAAAATCAAACCTCCATATGAGTTGAGGAGCTTCAAGGTACTTAAAAACCGAGTGATCGGTATTAGTACGATTTGATATGGCAAAAAGGTGGCAAAAACGATACAGAAAAATACAATTTTGGATGGTTTGAAATCAAACATAGTCAGAAAAAATCCTGCCAGCGACCCGAGAAATATGCAGATAAAGGTAGAGGGAAGCGTAATAACAATGCTATTCAGAAGTCCACGCTTCAGTGCCTTAAAAGCATTTATAAAATTCCCTATTTGGACTTTTTTTGGTAATTTGAGATATTCCTGTTTTGCAACTTCTTCCTGAGTTTTAATTGATGTGTTGATCATAGCGTAAATCGGTAATAACCATATTATGGTAAGCAGAATTATTATCGTTATTGATGTCGTTTTAAACTTAATATCTTTCATCTTAGCTAACCCATTTTTTTATTGCCCAGAGCGAATAGGGAATGATAATTCCTCCGGATAGTATCAATATTACTACACTAACTGCTGCGCCCATACCAACATTATGCTGGCTGAAGGTTAATCGATACATTAAGTAAGGCAATACTTCTGTTTTTATTCCAGGACCGCCTTGCGTCATAATCCACACGAGGTCAAAAACCTTCATGGACGTAATTGCAAGCATCGTTGTGCAGATGAGTGTTCCATGTCCCAGATTCGGAAATATTATCTGAAAGAGAATTCGGAAATGCCCAGCACCATCCATGTTTGCGGCCTCTACCATATCGAAGGATATTCCCCGAATAGCACCAGAGTAGATCACAAAAGTAAATCCTAAGTATTGCCAAAATGCAGCGAATATCATGCAGAAAATGGCACCCTTAGGATTTGCTATCCAACCAAACTTCGATGTATTGATGCTGAATACTCTCAACACTGAATTTATCACTCCTGAACTGGGGTCATACATCCAAGCCCATAGGCTTCCCGACACTATGAAAGACAGCGCCATAGGGAAGAGGAAAATTTGCCGAAATACTCTTTCAATTCGTTTTAAATTCAGAAACAGATAAGCCAATACATATCCTAATAAAGTGGTGGGGAGTATAAAGACGAATAGCCAGATAAAATTATTCTTCACATTAACCCAAAAGCGGCGTAATTGCCCGAGATGTATAAAGTTTTCAAATCCAGCAAATTTCCAGGTGGCCCTCATTCCTTCCCAACCGGTAAAAGAGGCAACAAGATTCCAGATAATCATTCCATAGAGAACTGCGACCAGTATTAAAACTGGGGTTAGATAAAAAAACCCTTCTTTTTTATTGTATTTCATATAGCGTCATACCCATTACGATTGGGATTACGTTGATACTCTGGTTAATATAATTACTATGATACTCTCTCTACCTATAAATGCATCATTAAAATCGGTATATGATTGATATTTTATTAGGGCGAACTTTGCTATTTTAGCCCGGTGGGCTTCGTTTTATTTATAAAAGCAATTTTTAATCTTTTTTGCAATACATATCATACAAAAACAACTTATTACATGAAGTTCGCCATCACAGCCACGCTTTTAATAGTTAAATATTTATTTTATATGGATTTGTATGAAACTCGACATTCGCCTTATTATACCTGTTGATTGCGTACTTATCCATCGTGCGACATAGCACATTGTTTGCCAGATAAATAAAAACGGGAGGTGTATTGATAAAATACACCTCCCATTTTGTATACATTACTCCCAGAACCAGCTACATTTTTCTCTGATATCGTTTCTCTCGGCAGATTCAGCGATCTGTTTAATTGCCGAGTCGACATCACCATCGGTGAGGAATTGTGTGAGTATGTCCATCAAATCATCCCCAAAAGCTGGTGTCATCATGCCACCGTGATATCCGTCACAAACGGCTCTCAATTTCGCCAAATCTCGTGCACTTCTCTGTCGATATGGATCGGGATATACATCTGGAGAAACATCATTTACTATTGTGACAGAACCTTTCTTCAAGTTGAAATTTTTCTGTGCTTCTTTGGTTGTACACATTTTGATCCAGTCTCTTGCCAGCGTCGGATGTGGAGCCCCGTATGCAAGCGGAAAAGTATCGGCATGTCCCATCCAGACATCTTTCGGTATGGCAGTGACGCTAAATTCTACTTCAGGTTCCATACCGATGGCGAGATAGTACCCGAGTATCCAGTCTCCCATCCAGTACATCGCAGCTTCACCACTCTTTATCAATGCCCCTGCCTCATCCCAACTCTTTGTTGAGTGATAGGGATAAATATATGGAATAAGCGATGCGTATCTGTTCATTACCTTTCTGAATGTGGCATCGGTACTAAAATCAATCCTTCCAGTATTGGCCTTTTCATAGAAATCGGGACCACCAGTATTTAATAGGAGCATGTCATACAGATAGGTTGACCAGACCTTCTCTCTTGTACCTAAGGCCAGAGGAGCGATATCAGGTTTTGCTGCTTTGATTTTTTTACATGCAGCTAGGAGCTCATCATATGTCTCTGGAGGCTTGACACCCACTTCCTTAAGGATGCCTTTGTTATACCACAGCCAGTTCGTTCTGTGAGCATTAATTGGTACGGAGTACACTTTCCCACCGAATTTAAGAGTTTTCACCCACATCGGATTGATTCGGGCTTCAAAATTCGTCTCCTCCCAAATGTCATTGACGGCTTCTAGATATCCGGCATCGATGTAATCCTTCTGCTGATTACCCTGATGATCCTGAAAAATGTCGGGCGGATTACCGGATTCCAGATTTCCCATCAATACAGCGAGCATTGACGCCCCACCACCTCCAGCAACGGGGTTTTCAAGGAGTTCAACATCCGGATGTTCGGCCATAAAAATTTTGAAAAGCTCATCGATAGCCTCTTTTTCACCTCCAGCTGTCCAGTAGTGGAAGATAATGAACTCATTCTCTTCTGCTTCCTTCTCACCTCCGGCAAATGCCATGGAAAACGCCGTTATCAAAATGATAACAGACATGAGCACAAATAGTTTTCTCATTTTCTTACCCCCTTATAAAAAGTTTGTTATAACTGCATTAATAATGCAGGTTTTAAACATTTAAAAGCTATGTAATGAATTGTAATCAATAAAATCCTTTTTAATAAACGTTATTTCCTTGAAAAATACGCATCATGATTTTCCAGAAAGCCAGTGTAAAGTATTCCTCCAAAATTTTCCATACCCTTCCCAGGCAACAAAGGCCGTACCCCAATGTTTTGATAAGTCAGAAGTAAACGCCATTGTTTTGCCATTTTCGTATGTGCCTAAGGCAATAAAAGGATCATCATTTATTCGAGCCAATAACCCAGCATCCTTCTTAATCATTACCTTATTGTATCCGAGAAATAAAGGCCATTTTTCCGGTAAATCATTAAATATCAGGTGTGTTTTTTCTAAAATTTCGGGATAAACTCCTTGCGGTTTTTCCACTCGATCATCGGACGGCTTAATTTCAACAGGGAGAATTTCTTCTATCACCGTATCATGATAGCCTGGAATTCCCCTTATCCCTTGATAAGAATTCCATCCCCCTGCCATGATAAATGCTTTTCCTTCAGCTACAAATTGTTTAATAACGTCAAGACGATCTGGGCCCATTGGCACCGTAAACATTTCCGGATATAACTGAAGGGTATTCTTCCCACAGTCGCTTAAAATAACTACATCATACTGGTTTATTTCTTCAAGTGTTCTGGGGAAGGAGGTTAAAACAATATGATTTGGCATATGCGTTATTTCTATATCTTCGAATTGTGAGAGCGCATCGACAAACCATTTGCCAAAATTTTCATAGCCACCAAGTGGTACCAGATCAAAGCCTTTAATATGCATTTTCAATACAAACCATGTTTCTCCTGCTAGTAAAACTTTTGTCTTTTCATTCATAAAACATTCTCCTTCTTGAATATACCAATTTTATAAACGATTATGCCCCCATTTCCATGAAAGTTAAATTTAAAGAACTCTTTTACGATGTGAGCAGGAATTAAATTAGTAATACACAGCCGAAAAATTTATTTAGAATCAAATGATACAATGCTACATTACTATTAAAATACAATTGTCTTTCATTAGAAAGTAATATATATTATAAACGTAGTCATTTTACCTAATGATAATTAGTTTGTCAACTTTTTTTTATTGAATCAAATTCAATAGTAAAGAATAATTTACAAAATTTCAATACATTTACCAGAAACTCATTATTTCTTGTTGAGAAAATACCTATGATTTTCAATATTCAAAGATTTTCCTTACATGACGGGGTTGGAATTAGAACAATTGTCTTCTTTAAGGGTTGCACCTTACGCTGTAAGTGGTGCAACAATCCAGAGAGTCTCTCTTTCAACTACGACATAATGCATAATAGTGCAAAATGCATATCCTGCATGAGTTGTGTTCGAGCAAGCCCTAATGGTGAAATTTTATACAAGAATGGAGAAATTCGTATTAACAGAGATAGGATAAATGAACCATTAAAATACAGTGAGGTATGTCCTACCAAAGCACTTACTGTTGTTGGAGAAATTAAAAGCGTTTACGAGATTATTGGTGAAATAAAAAAAGATTCTTCATTTTATAACAAGAGTAATGGTGGTGTTACCCTCTCTGGTGGGGAATCATTAGCCCAAAAGAAATTTTTATTCCCACTGTTAAAAAGGTTGAAAGAAGAAAATATACATGTTTGTATAGAAACGTCACTGCATACGAATTGGACCAATATATATGATTGTGTCGAATACATTGATGTTTTTTTAGCGGATTTGAAGCATACGGATGAAAAAAAATTTAAAGAGTTTACAGATGGCGATCTTCAGTTAGTACTGGAGAATTTTAAACGATTGGAAAGTATGGATGCAAAGGTAATTGTGAGGGTTCCAGTTATTCCGACGTTTAATAATACAAAAAAAGAAATGAAAGGAATAATGCGCTTTGCTGCAGTTCTTCATAGTGTTGAGGAAGTACATTTTATTCCTTTTCATACCCTCGGTCTCAATAAGTATAAATTGCTTTCAATGAAGTATAATTTTATTCCTACATTAAAAATATGTGATAGAGAACTTAAGGAGTATGTGAAGTTAGCGAAAGAAAATGGTCTAAGAGCAAGAATTGGGGGGTAGAAATGATTCAGGGTACTAAAAAGGATCTATCAACAAGGATTTATATCTTAAAAGAGAATGCATTGAGCGCAAAAGCTACAGTATGTACAGAGAGAGCACGGATTTACACTGATGTATATATAGAAAATGAAGCTAAAACAATTATAATGAAACGTGCGTTAGCACTCTTTGAAACTCTGAAAAGGATGACAATTTTCATCGATGAAGGCGAGCTCATTGTTGGTAATCATTCTTCAGAATTACGGGCTGCCCCTGTTTTTCCGGAATATGCGGTGTCATGGATTTTAAATGAACTCGATGAGTTTGAAAAGAGACCTGGAGATTCATTCTATCTTTCTGGAACTAAAAAGAAGGAGATCAAGGATATATGTACCTACTGGCACGGAAAAACGTTGATCGAAAAAGGTTATGAATTAATGCCCGAGTTAATGAAAGAGATACATGAAGTGCAGATAATTCGGGCGGAAGGTAATTTAACCTCAGGTGACGGACATATTGCTGTGAATTTTGAGAAGATATTAGAAATTGGAATCAAAGGGTATCTGGAACTCGTGCGAAAACAGAGGAAAATGCTTCGCCTAGAAAATCAACAGGATTTGAAAAAGGAACAATTTTACAAAGCCTTAGAAATTGGATTGAAAGGCATTAAAACCTTCATTGAAAGATTTGAAAATCTATCATTATTATTGAGCAAAACAGAAAATGATCCTCAAAGAAAAGAAGAACTTCAAAGAATAAGCAACATCTGCAACAATGTAAAGCAATATCCCCCAAGAAATTTTTATGAAGCTTTACAGCTTGTTTATTTCATTCAACTTATTTTACAAATAGAAAGCAACGGTCACTCGGTATCTCTGGGAAGGATGGATCAGTATCTCTATCCTTTCTATAAAAAAGATAGAGATAATAATGCTATTACAGAAGAGTTTACCACTGAACTGCTTGAAAATACCTGGATAAAACTCTACTCGATTAATAAAATAAGGCCCTGGTCTCATACGAGATACTCAGCAGGAAGCCCTCTCTATCAAAATGTGACGATTGGCGGGCAGGGGAGACATGGAGAGGATGCGGTCAATGAATTAAGCTATCATATCCTCCGCTCCGTAGGGAAGATGAAGCTTACGCAGCCAAATCTATCGGTCAGGTATCACAGAGGAATGAGTGATGATTTCATGAAGGAGTGTATCAAGGTAATCGAAAAAGGGTTTGGGATGCCTGCATTCAAAAATGATGAAATTGTTATCCCCTCATTAATAGGCATAGGCGTTGAAAAAAAGGATGCGTATAATTATTCGGCGATTGGTTGTATAGAAGTAGCAGTACCCGGGAAGTGGGGATATAGATGCACAGGTATGAGTTTTTTAAATCTTATGCGTGTCTTTCTCGCAGCTCTCAACAATGGATATGATACTGAATCTGGAAAAACCTTTCACAAGGGCACTGGGAAATTTGAAGATTTCAAATCCTTCGAAGAAGTCATGAAAGCATGGAAAAAGCAGATTGAGTTTTATGCAAGGGCTACTGTTGCTATTGATACAGTCGTTGACACAGCATTAGAAGAAAATGTTCCGGATGTAATATGTTCTGCTTTTATTGATAATTGTATCAAGCATGGAAAGACGGTAAAAGAGGGTGGTGCTAAGTATGATTTTATCTCCGGGCTCCAGGTAGGAATTGCTAACCTGGGTAATTCTCTTGCTGCAATCAAAAAACTTGTATTCGAAGATAAAAAGATTACAAAGCGCCAACTCATGAAAAATCTTTTGAATAACTTTAATGGATTGGAAGGTGAAAAAATCAGGCAACTCTTATTGAATTATGCCCCAAAATATGGTAATGATGTTGACTACGTTGATAACCTTTTAAGAGAAGCGTACATGTACTTCATTGATGAGCTGGACAGGTATCATAATACCCGTTATAGTCGCGGTTCTATTGGAGGAAAGTACTATGCTGGGACCTCCAGTATTTCTGCCAATGTCCCATCCGGTTCTGTTGTGCCTGCAACTCCTGATGGGAGAAAAGCGTATACACCGCTTGCAGAGGGGAGTTCACCATCTGCTGGTACTGATGTCCAAGGACCAACAGCTGTATTTAAGTCAGTCTCCAAACTTCCAACGAATAAAATCTTGGGGGGTGTCCTTCTCAATCAAAAAATGTCACCATTGGCAATTAAAAATGAACGGGATAAAGAGAAGTTGCTTTTGCTTTTAAGGACTTTCTTTGATGATTTAAAGGGCTGGCATGTTCAGTATAATATCGTGTCAAAAGAAACCCTCATAAATGCAAAGAAAAATCCAGAAAATTATAGAGACCTTGTTGTGAGGGTTGCGGGTTACTCTGCTTTTTTTACAACCCTCTCTCCAGATATGCAGGACGATATAATTGCACGAACAGAACATACTCTTTAAGGAGTTGTAATGAAAAACATTCTATGTGGAGTTGATCTGGGTGGCACTAAACTCTCAGTAGGACTCGTTAGGGAAAATGGTGTCGTCATTGACAAAACCACTGTATACAACCATTGTACAAAAAGTGAGCATGCAATAGTTCACCAAATAAGTGATATCATTAAAAACCTTTTACAAAGTAATAATATGGAAGGAGAAAATTTATTGGGAATAGGAGTGGTATTCCCGGGGCATATTAGATCGAGAGAAGGAATCACTATTACTTCGTCAAATATAGGAGGATTTAAAAATTTTCCCCTAAAAAAAGAAATAGAAAAATATTTCAATAACAAAGTGATTACGGATAATGACGCAAATGCGCAGGCATACGCAGAGCTTAAATACGGTGCTGGCGTTGGCTATAATAGTCTGATTTTTATTACTATCAGCTCCGGTGTTGGTGCAGGCATAATCATTGATAATAAAATATACAGAGGTATAACAGGCACTGCTGGTGAATTTGGACATATGATTGTTGACCCCCATGGCGATTTAAAATGTGGTTGTGGGAATTATGGATGTTTGATGACCTTTACCTGTGGACATGCGTTGGGAAAGATATTTAAAAAATATTTAATCAATGGTATGAAAACGAAGTTGCCGTTGGATGAAAATGTTTCTGCCAGTGATATAGATGGACAGGTGCTAAAAGATGGTTTGGAATTGAATGATGTAGTTACAAAACAGGTAGTTGATCAGTGCGCAAAATATTTAGGAATAGGTTTGTATAATTTATTTCAAATGTTTAACCCTCCTCTATTTGTATTGGGGGGAGGTCTTATGAATCTCGGTAGTTACTTTTTCGAACAGATAAAATTTCATTTTTACAACTATGCACAGGATATGTTGTTTGATGATGTATACTTTAATTTATCAAAATTAAAAGAGGATGCAGGTATCATTGGCGCTGCATCACTTATACTTGAAAATCAATGAATAATCGACGAAGAGAAATATTAAAAATAGTGTCTCAGAATAGTAGAATATCTGTAAATCAACTAGCAGAAAAATTTAAAGTTTCTACTGTAACGATCAGACAGGACCTTGACTACCTTGAAGGTGAGGGTTTTTTAAAGAGAATTCATGGAGGTGTGGCTTCTTTAGATTCGGATGATATTTCGAGTAGGCTTGCTGATAATTATGAAAGCAAGCTGAAGATTGCAAGAAAAGCATCGAGTTTCGTTGAAACAGGCGAAACTATTTTAATAGAAGGTGGCTCGACAAATACAATACTCGCCAAAGAGGTTTCTAAGAAAGAGGGTATAACAATTATAACGCCAAATATTTTTATAGCGAGGGAGTGCAGAAAAAGTAAAAACAATAATGTCATTCTCCTGGGAGGAATTTATCAGAAAGAAAGTGAAAGCCTTATTGGTTCGCTTGCTAAACTATGTATCGATAATGTTAACTATAAAAAGGTATTTCTAGGAGTTGATGGCTTCACTCCTGAAAATGGATTCACAAGCAAGGACATGATGAGGGCTGAATTAGCCACCTACATTGCACACAAAAGTGAGAAAGTATTTATTCTGACTGACTCGAGTAAATTTGGTAAAAGCGAACTTACAAAGTTATTCGATATTAAAGATATTCATTATGTAATAACCGATGAAGGTATACCTCATGATGACAGGGATTATTTAAGAAAAAAGGGTGTAAAGGTAATCATTGCATAATCTAATCCAACCCTCCTAAAATATTCTAAGACTCTTTAAAAAAGGTTAAAGCATTGATACTGACTGAATAGTTGCCTCCCGCTCAAGATGGTCGTAATGCACCAAAGAGCATAGATGCACGCAGTGTAAAAATTACAGATCATTTACTGCCCTTTCCTTTTTATTCCCGGAATAACCGGTACATCCTCTGAACCAGCAAACAATCAAGAATTGTTATCGCTACCATAGCCTCTATCACCGGTGCAGCTATTACTACAGACCCACTGAGCTGTCCATCTGGGAACAGAAACGGGAAGCTGATCTTCAGGACCGCATCGAACAGCTAGTGTGCGAGTTCCCTGGGTATGGGTATCGCAGGGTGACCAAGCAACTACAGCGTGAAGGCTGCCAGGTGAATCACAAGAGAGTGCTGAGAATGATGCGTGAGAGTTCTTTGTTATGCGCCGTAAAACGCTCGTATAAAAAAACTATGAACTCTCAGCACCCTTATCCACGATACCCGAACCTAATCAAAAACAGGGCTGTAAGTGCTATCAATGAGGTTTGGGTTGCTGACATCACCTACATCCGTATTGCCACTTCATTCGTGTACCTTGCGGTGATCCTCGACAGCTTCTCGAGAAAGGTGGTCGGGTATGCGATGTCGAATCGATTGGATACCGAGCTGGCATTGGCAGCACTGAAGATGGCTCTCGGTGAGAGGCAGCCTTTACCAGGGTGTATCCACCACTCAGACCAGGGAGTGCAGAACGCTTCTCATGAATATATTAAAGAACTGAAACACAGGGGATTTCTGATCAGCATGGCACGAACAGGAATCCCCCTATGAGAATGCTCAAGCAGAGAGTTTCTTTAAAACTCTGAAATACGAGGAGGTGAACCTATTCAATTACCGGACACTGAATGATGTTGTAGCCAGGATTCCGTATTTCATTCAGGAGGTGTACAATACGAAGCGACTTCACTCATCGATAGGGTATTTACCTCCTGAAGAGTTTGAAGCATCAATTATTGGTGTCAAAGAAACAGATTCGAAATCTGAGCTCTTGTCAGTTATAACTATCTGAGTGTCCAGTTTTAGGGGTTCACTCCATAGGTTATTTGTATTAAACCTCGTATTAATACAATATCTGCAATTGTAAATTGTTCCAAAATTGTTCCAAATTATGTTTGCATTATTGAATTAAGTTGTTATTCAAACTAAAAGAGCCATGCCCAGCTTCATTGTGATGATTTGGTTGATACGGTCTCCATCTCAGGATCTAGTATTTAAAAAGATTTCTTTCTTGGCACGGCGCTATACCCGAACTTGCAAGGCTCCCCTCTTTGTAGCGGTCTGCTCCAGAGGCAGGTTAGATAGCTTTGTTCGGCCTTCAGTTTGCAATTTTCTGTTTTCACTTGTGATAGATACTGATCTAATTCTAGCAGGCTACTTCCGCATCTCATCACATGACCTTCTTACATTCCCTTTTGAATTTGACCGACCAACCTCATGATGAACCTTGTTGCAGGAGCCCCATCAACTACATCATGATCAAACAACACTGTCATATGAAGGATATCCCTGATCTTAATCTCATTCTCTACAACCCACGGCTTCTTGATGATTGAGCCAAGGGCGAAACACAAATTGTGCATAGATTTGGGGATGAACCATCCTGACAGTCGTCCAACGGTGCCAATCGTTGTAACGATTGCGGTGCCCATCATCTCCTTCGTTCTGAATGGGTTATTCAAGATCCGTTTCAACAAGAACAAACGCACTTTCTGTGGAAGCATGTAGTAGAATCTCATCGTTCGCTTGGATAATTTGCTCTCACTGATCACGAAATCACTCTCATCACGTATTTCCTGTCCGCATGCTTTCTGAATCTCATGATAAATCTCTTCTTCCGATTTTTCGTTTGTCTTCTTGATCAAGAGTGCAAGCGGTACTTTCGTACCTTGAACCTCTCGTTCCACGGGCATGGAGATATCGATGTCGTTGAAAATAACCAGTGTGTTGTTTCTGCCCATCATAGCATGGGCGTATCTGTTATCATATAGCACCGTGCTGATGGATTTCACTATCCACGATGTAAAAGATGTCTTCTTTCCTTCCGCTCTTCTCTTCTTTATACTCTCAAGCGTTTTTGTGACATCGATTTCAAGTAGGCCTGCCACATGGTGCTTGCGCAATCCGATCTTCCCGAGATCGATTGTGCCGATTCTCGATGAAGGGTAGTGAGTGATTTCGTGCTCTGCTTTTTTCATTGATTCGTCCTAGTATACTACTCATATCAACTGCAATCCCTCAAGAGATGTTAACAGGGAAGAAATCAAGGTTCTACCGCACTCTATACGATTCGTAGATCCAATCCTTTAATAAAATCTACATAAGTAATACTGTCCTTATGATCAGCAATCGGGTACGTGCCATACTCGTATGCAGTGTCGAACATCGCCACAATATTTTCTGGTGGCGTATTGCATTGAATGATATAGCTAGCTGAAAAAATGTAGCCTCCTCCCTTTGCATATTCATCGATAAGGAGCTTTACTCCCTTTCTAATATCTTTCGCTTTTCCAAATGGTAACAGACTTTGGATATCGAATCCTCCAAGAAATGACACGTCCTTTCCATACTCTTTTTTCAATCTCCAAGGTTCCATGTTTTTCGCAAGAGGTTGTAACGGACTTAAGACATCCACACCTATTTCAATCAAGTCCCGTATGAAATGAATGATTGAGCCTCCGCTCTTGAGGATAATCTTCGTTTCTGGACGCAAGTGCTTCCTTATATGCTTTATCATCTCCGCCTGGTACGGCTTATAGAATTCCCTGTAGTCAGCAAGAGACATAAACGGTCCAGTTTGATAACCGAGATCATCGTATACGACAGTTGCATCTAAATACTTTCCTACTCCACCATAAAACACATCTGCAAGACGCATGCTGTAATCCATGAATTTCTCGCATAATTGGTGATAGAACTTGGGCCGAACTTTCATATCCATCAGCCATTTATCCATCCCACTTAAAAGACCATAACCATTGAGTGGAAAGTGACCAGATGATTGTGCCCCACATATAAAATATTCTGTTTCATCATGCAGCTTCTTCGCATTTTCTACTACACCTTGCATTATGTCCGCATGAATATCGGGCCAGTAAGGATATTCATCGATATCTTTATTGGTGATCATATGTGCCATCGGTGGATTCGTAAAATCGATCTGTTCGTATATGCCACTCTTTTTAATACGTCCGCCATAATAATAAGGCCATACCTTATAATCCTGGTCTATCACAATCGGCCCTGGTGGATCGTCGGAGATAAGGAGCATATCCGAATGTAGTCTCGCTATACACCGGGCATCGATATTTGACACAATGTTGCAGACGGGGTATAGTTTTATCGGTTCAGCATCTAATAATCCCAAATATTCGTATAGATTCGTTGCTGCACAGTGATCAGGAGGGCACTCTTCTATTCCCGTACCCGGTGTACCTCCAAAACAAATAGGTACCTTATCTGGTTCCTTCCGATTGATAGCTGCGTACACCCGTTCTCTAGAAGTCATATGTTCCATTTTGACCCTTTCTTTTCTTGATGTGCCATATCTTATTTTGATTTCTGCCTGAAAACGTATTGTAATGCACCAGAAATCTCACTTCACTTATCACATACTTGTGGATTTACAATCAGTCATTATTATTAATTTTATAAAAAATTTTCAATAGTCTACCTTCTTCAAAATATTACTCCCCCACTCGGTGGAGGAAAATGTCGATAAAAGGTTAAACGTTAGATTTGTACATTTTCCTACATCCTTATTGGTTTGTAAGGAATTTCAGCACCTCGTTGTTTACCCATTCTGTCTTTACGATTGCCAGGTCATGACCAGCATCAGGAGTGATTTCTGTTTTGACCTCAGGAGCGACACCATTCAAGCGTCGAATGGCTTTCTGAGCAGAATATGTCACCTCATTCTCCCCAACTAGGAAGAGGGTGGGAACTTCCAGGCTCTGCCAGTCTTGGTCTGTCAACACGGTCGGAGGGACAAACTTTCTACGTTTGAAGCACTTAAATGATAAAAGCGCTTCATTTACCATGTTGTTGATAGCCTCGCGGCTTGTTTCGTCCTTTTTTACCGCGTCAGCGTTGTACCAATAGAGATATCGTCGGACAATAAAACTAGTAGGAATGAAGTAATAAATCATCCCACGCACCAAAACCTCAAGTCTAGCAGGTAACACTCCTACTGAAGCAATCAGAATCAATTTATTTAGACGCTGCGGATAAGCGAGGGCGTAGAGGCTTGCTTGCCAACCTCCGTAGGAGAAACCAACGAGGTTTATACTATCTAATTCGAGCGCAGTGAACAACTCATCCAGCCATTGCACAAAATCACCCGGCTTCTCCATCGGACGGGTATAGATGCTGCGACCATTATCGAAGATATGATCCAGAGCGTATGTTCGATAGTCCACCGACAATGCTGCGATTTGAGGTATCCAGGCAAGAGAGTTCTCCGAGTCACCAGGTAACAGGACCAATGGAGGACCATCTTCAGGGCCACTAATCCGTACAAACGTCTGACCGAATGAAGTTTCTACCATCTTGAATTCCGAAGCAATCGGCCATTGTTTTGCATGCTCATCGTAATAGGTTAGGTATGTTTCCTTTGCTTCGTTGGATTTAAATGGGTGATAGGGTTCTTTCATTTTATCCGGCTGAAATTCCCGATTTTTTTGGATGTTACAATTTGTCAGCCCAAAAAGAATAATAACTACAATCGCAAATATCTTTCTCATTAGCTTTCCTTTTGATTATAGATAAAGGTTCTTCTCCAATTTAAGTGCAAGCTGCAAAGGCATCTTTGATAACCAAAGAAAAATAATTGATAGTAATTTTTATAAGTCGGGGTTTGCCGATTTTAGATAAGCTCGTTATGAAAAGCTCCCGATTTACCCATTATTTATTACCGACTGCTCTTACCGATGGAAAACACCAGACTTCTTGCAAACACACTACCGGGGCCAGGATAAATGATAGGAGTCTTTATAATTCGAGATTAGATAACATACGAAAAAATAGCTGAGAAATACTCCCGATTCACCTATAAAATACTTCCGAATGCTTTTTCAGACGAAAAAAGTCAGCTTTCTCATAAACACACTACCCGGAACAAGGCATTCTGTCTAAAATAAAGAAAAGGTGAAGTTCCCAAAGCAGTTCTGAAAATTAGGATGAGCGTGCCTCTCATTTGGATATTTCTTCTCATAATAATGTGTATGAAGATTAAAGTGGCAGCACTTGACTCGAGACAGTACTACCTGAACGCTTCTTCCTGAACCCCTAGTCTCATACCTCGAGTTTCAATTGTGCCGAATT
>Ga0111221_1050_pt1 | contig 16505 bp, 14 predicted proteins | sample DeeMarSWOR152_54_FD_80385 | JGI IMG/M metagenome (GOLD analysis project Ga0111221, IMG submission 80385) | Spirochaetes bacterium DG_61 | reverse complement strand
TCACCGTTGAAGATGATGGGAGGGGAATCAGGGAAGGAGATTTCGAGAAAATCTTTGAACCCTTCTATACCACCTCCGGAAAGGCTGATGGCGCCGGAATCGGACTGAGCATCACGAGAAAAATGGTGACGCTCCTCGGCGGCTCAATACGGGCGCTGCCGAAAAGAGGGAAAGGTACCGTCATGGAGATCACCTTTCTGGATAGGGGAATCGTGTATGACAAGAGTGCTGATCGTTGAAGATGAAGAGCACTATGGGGAGTTCCTTAAAAAAATCATCGGAAAAAAATATTCCTGCGATCATGCGAAGGATGGGAATGAGGCAAAACTACTCATAACGAAAAATCCCTACGACATAATCATTCATGACCTTCGGCTTCCAGGAGTGTTCGGCCGCGACTTGATAAGATACGTAAGGAGCACGGTTGACCCGGATATCATCAACATAGTTGTCACCGGGTATGAGGAAGACTGGCCCGCCCACGAAGCAACGGAAGAGCACATCTTCTTCTACCTGAAAAAAGGTAAGTTCAAACCTGAAGAGCTCCTGAAAGTCATCGACAATGCCGTCCAGCTCCGCGTTCTCAAGTTGAAGGAAAGAACCTATATGCAAAACCTCATCGCTGCGGAAAAACTCTCCTCAACTGGAAAACTCGCCATCGGAATTGCTCATGAAATCAACAATCCACTACAAAGCATGATGGCCATCGCCGAGGTAATCAAGAAAAAACTCATAGGCGTGGAGAGTTGGGGTGCTCTTTCACGTGATTTCGAGATTCTCGAAAAAGGCATTACCAGGATTAAGAGGGTAATAAAACAGCTCATCGACCTGCACCGAATCGATCTCAACATCCATGGAAAAAACCGCCTCGATACGATTATCGAACAGGTGGTCTCCTTTATCCGTCCAATCGCAAAGGAAAAGGACACAAAAATCCAGTGGCAGAACAACGTGCAAAACGTAAACATCTACGTCGCAGAAAGCCAATTTTTTCATGTACTGCTGAACATCTGCATGAGTCTCATGGATTACGGCAATGACTTCATCTCCATAGAGACCCGGAAACTAGAAGACAGCGTTGAAGTCCAGATCAAAACAGCAAAGAAGCAGCGCGACGAATACGAAGAGGAAGAAAAAGCACATATCGACTCTCTGAGCCTCGAGATATCGAAGAGCATCGTCAGTCACCTGGGCGGAACAATCAAATACGACGATACAGAAAAAGGAGAGCTCATCGCTATAAAATTTCCCTATTCGGATGTCGGCGTGAAAAAACAGAGGACTCCGTTGAGTCGTTGAGCGATTTCCCCAGATGATGTTCTATCGATCTTTTAAAGAGCCCATTTTCCTATTAGTCGGCCGTGCTGTTTGAGACAGCAATCGAAGATAATGAAAATGGGCAATTTTTCTTGTGCTCTCTTTTCATGCGACTGGCACCGCCAAGCTTGTAACAAGCAATTTTGGATGATGTTCTATTCATCTGAAGGAAAAGCCCATTTTCCTATTAGACATGTGCGAAGCGGGAGAGAAAGGGTTTCAGGTATTGCCCTGTATAGGAGTGCCGGTTTTTCACGATCTCCTCGGGTGTTCCTTCCGCTATGATTCTGCCGCCTCTACCGCCACCCTCTGGACCGAGATCGATGATATGATCGGCATTCTTCACCACATCCAGATTGTGCTCAATGACGAGCACCGTGTTTCCTTTGTCCACGAACCGCTGCAGAACTGTCAGCAGTTTCTTCACGTCGTCAAAGTGGAGCCCAGAGGTGGGTTCATCCAGAATGTAGAACGTCTTTCCGGTGCTCCTTTTCGCGAGCTCTGCAGAGAGCTTCACCCTCTGTGCTTCCCCTCCTGAAAGGGTCGTCGCAGGCTGACCGAGGCGAATATAACCAAGCCCCACCTCTTTGAGCGTATTCAGCTTCCGCTTGATCTGGGGTATATGAGTAAAAAATGAGAGAGCCTCCTCCACAGTCATGTCGAGCACTTCGGTAATATTTTTTCCTTTGTACCTCACTTCCAGTGTCTGGCTATTGTACCGCCTCCCCTTGCATACATCACAGGTGACGTAAATGTCAGGTAGAAAGTTCATCTCGATGCGTATCGTTCCCCCACCGCCGCAGTTTTCACATCTTCCCCCCTGTACATTGAAGGAAAACCTTCCCGGCTGATACCCCCTTATCTTCGATTCTGGGAGCGAGGCAAACAGCTCGCGTATGGGAGTGAACACACCGGTGTAGGTGGCAGGATTTGAGCGTGGCGTTCTTCCGATCGGTGACTGATCGATGTTGATGACTTTGTCAAGGTGCTCGTCTCCATCCATTCCGCTATGCACTCCGGTGCTCAGATGGGCCCTGTTGAGTTTGTTGGCGAGCACCGGATAGAGTACGTCGTTCACAAGGGAGGACTTCCCCGACCCTGAGACGCCTGTGACCGCAATGAAGCATCCGAGGGGAAAACGAACATCTATGTTTCTCAGGTTGTGCTCCTGCACTCCACGAAGAATGAGATTCTTCTCGTTTCCCTCTCTCCGTCTCTTTGGTTCTGGAATGGTGAGCTCTCTTTTCAGGTACTTCCCGGTGAGACTGTTGGGATTTTCCATGATATCTCGGGGGCTCCCCTGGGCAACGACCCATCCGCCGCGTTCACCCGCGCCAGGTCCAAGATCCACGATATAATCGGCGCTTTTAATCGTCTGCTCGTCATGTTCGACGATGACGAGCGTATTGCCAATATCCCTGAGGTGGAAAAGGGTGTCCAGCAGTTTCTGATTGTCCCGTTGGTGAAGTCCTATGGTCGGTTCGTCGAGAATGTAGAGCACCCCGACGAGACCTGATCCGATCTGCGTGGCGAGACGGATTCTCTGTCCCTCTCCCCCGGAGAGGGTTTCAGCCTTTCTATCAAGAGAGAGGTATCCTATCCCGACATTCTCTAAAAAGGTGAGCCGCGCCTTTATCTCCTTGATAATCTGGCGTGCGATGATTGTTTCTTTTTCAGAGAGGTTGAGATCATTGAAAAAATCGAGCTCTTTCTCAACGGTAAGCTCAGTAAGGTCGATAATTGATTTCCCCGCGATCTTGACGGACAGGCTTTCCTCTCTGAGCCGTTTACCACTGCAGGACGGACAGGGTATCTCCTTCATGAACTCTTCCATCCACTCCCGCATGTCCTCAGACTTTGTCTCCCTGTGCCGCCGCTCCAGGCTCCGAATGATGCCCTCGAACCGCGAAGTATATTCCCAGCGACCCTTTCCATTTCCGTGCAGGTGTACGAAGGTGAGCTCCTCTTCGGAGCCGTAAAGAAGCTTTTTATACACGGACCCGGGTATTTTCTCAATCGGTGTATCAGCGGTTATCCCAAAGTGCCGTGCGAATGCATCAAAAGAGTCCCTGGCCCAGGAAGAACGGGGATGAAAAGTGACAATTGCACCCTCGGCGAAGGATAGGCTCCTGTCCGGAATGATGAGATCTGGATCAAACTCCAATTTCAGACCCAATCCCGTGCACTCGGTGCATGCGCCATAGGGGCTATTGAATGAGAACATCCTCGGCTGTATCTCTGGATAGCTCACTCCACAGTACACACATGCAAGCTTCTTGGAAAAGAGTTCTTCACTCCCATCCTCCCTGAGCACACCCACGAGACCGTCGGTGAGGGCGCTTGCAGTTTCCACGGACTCTGATATTCTCTTCCTGTTCTCTTTTCTTACAGCCACTCTGTCCACGATGACATTGATAGTGTGTTTCTTCTGTTTGTCAAGGCTGAGCGCAAGCGCTTCTTCAACTCTGAACACCTGTCCATCGACCCTGACCCTGACGAATCCGCTCTTCAGGGCATCTTCGAATACCTTTCTGTACTCTCCCTTTCTCCCCCTCACCACGGGGGAAAAGAGCTGAAGTTTCTCCCCATCTCTGTACTCCATGATCCTGTCCACGATCTGGTCCACGCTCTGGCTTGCAATCTCCCTCCCGCATTTATAGCAGAAGGGCTTTCCGATCCGGGCGAATAGCAACCTCAGATAGTCGTAGATCTCTGTGATTGTGCCCACGGTTGAACGGGGGTTTCTACGTGCAGTCCTCTGCTCTATGCTGATAGCCGGGGAGAGCCCCTCAATGTAATCCACATCGGGCTTCTCCATCAGTCCGAGGAACTGACGCGCATAGGCGGACAGAGACTCAACATAGCGTCGCTGCCCTTCGGCGTAGATCGTATCGAAGGCGAGAGAGGATTTTCCTGAGCCGGATAACCCCGTCACCACCGTTATTCTGTCCCGTGGCATGTCGAGATTGATCGACTTGAGATTGTGCGCCCGCGCTCCGCGTATGGTGATGACGTCCTTCCCCATTTTCTTCTGCATTCCCCCCACCGGTCATTTCGGATCAAACCCTCTGTCTTCTTAAAAGATAGATGCAGAGGACCGAAAAAACAATGTTTCCAAGCCACCCTCCCACGGCAGGGGGTATCTTTCCACTGCTCCCGAAAGTGTAGCCGAGCTCGATTATGAAAAAAAAGACCAGAACGATGCCGATGGTCAGGCTGAAGCTGATGACCAGGGCGTTCCTGAATGGAATGCTTCCGAGAGCAAGCCCTATCACGAGCACGAGGAAGAGGGTAACCGAGCCCGCGATCTTGCGATGATATTTGGTGAGGTTTATACGGTAGTTCAACCCCATCTTCCTCATCATATGCACATAGTCGAACCCCTCTTTAAAGGTCATGTCTTCAATCTTGCGGGTATCCCTTCCGAAGTAACGTGGATTGTCGGAAATGGAGGTTCTGAGAACCGAAAAGAGCTTACTCTCGTGCACTGAGCCGTCCTCGGCGAGATACTGAACCACTCCATCAAAGAAATCCCAGGAGGTTCCACCCCAGCGAGCTTTCTCCGCATCGATCCTGTATTCCACAAACCCTGCGGAATTCTTCGATAGAACCAGTACTCCTCTCATCTCCCTGTTCTTTGAGGAGTACACATCGATCTTATAGATAACTCCCCCTTCACCGAACACCATCAAATCACGCTGGTCCCGATAAAACTCCCTGAGCTCCTCTCCCCGTAACCGAGCTTCATAGCGTTTTTTGGCCACAATGCTGGGAACAACTACGTAATTCTCGAAGAGGAGAGAGAAGATGCAGATGAAAAACCCGAATATAATGAGTGGGGAGATTATCCTGTACACACTCACGCCGCAACTTCGAAGTGCGAGAATTTCCCTGTTCTTGGTAAGATTACTCATGGTATAAACCGACGCGAACATGCTCGATGCAAGCAGCGTTTCTCTCGATATGATCTTCGGTGCTTCGAGCAACTGCAGAAGAAAGGTCTGAAAAATCCCGTACTCCTTCCAATCATCCAGACCCTGGAGGGTTCTCACAATATAGGAGAGACCGGCAATGAAGATAATCGAAATGATGAATACCTTGATGAACTCCCACAGAAGAAAAAGGGAGTACGTTTTCCCGGGAACCAGCTTCATACCCTGCCTTTTCTGATGAGATTGAACACGCCAACCACAAAGAACAGCATGTTGGGAAGCCAGATCGCAATCGTAGGATGGATTTCCCCATATTTCCCCATTCGCTCTAGTGTGAGAAGTAAAATGTAGTAAAGAAAAATGATCAAGACTCCCACGCCGAGCCCAAGACCCTTACCTGACCGACCTCTGGTAACGGCAAAAGGAGTTCCTAAAAACACAAAGAGCACACAGGCAAAGGGAATCGCAAGCTTCTTGTGGTACTCCATAAGATAGGTATTGTAGCTCCGGGACCGGGTCCCAGACCGATTTTCGGTTTTGAGCTCTGCCTTCTGTTCTCGCAGAGCGGACCGTAATTCTTTCATGCTCATATCACGGGCGGTTTTCACCACATTTTTCATTTCACCGTGGGCAAATGGGATGTTGAGGTCCAGCCTATGAAACATTGTGCTATCGAACTGCCTCCCCGTCCTGTCCTTTGGATCGATGATAGATCCTTCGACCAGACGTAGCTGGATATAAGGAATAGACTCATCCCGGGTGAGAAACCATCCTTTTCTCGCGGTAATCGTTTTTACCGACTCACCTTCCTGTTTTTCAAAGAGTGTCACATTGATCAGGTTACCAGTTTTCGTATCCACCTCCTCCACGAGCAGGGTTATATCACCGGTCAGTCTGTGAATGCTGCGGACCTCAATCTGAACATCGGGTCGTGCGAGTGTGAGCTTCTGATAAAGGGTTCTGAACTTGATGTTGCCCAGAGGGACGAAGTAATCGGTGAAAAAGTAACTGACTACCCCGATGGCAATTCCACCAATGTAGAGGGAAAGGAAAATCGAGCTCAACCTGATGCCGCTCGCCCTCATTGCGGTGATCTCGCTATCATGAGAGAGCCTCCCCACAGCGATCAGCGCCCCCATGATAGTGGACATGGGCATCGTTAGTGCGAGTGTCGGAGGAATCGAATAGAAGATCAAAACGAACAGGTCGAATATACTCGCGTACCCCTTGGCAACCAGACGAACGAAGCTCAATACTCGCTCCAGCAGAAGGAGCACGGAGAAAAATGCCATGCTACCGATGTAAGGAGGAATAAACTCTCTGAGAACGTAGATCTTGAGTATTTTCATCTTACCCTCAGGAAAAATGATGAGGTTTTTCGCAAAAGTCAATACCACTTCAAACTACTTCTATTTTTCTCTCCTTCGTGTTATATTTCAAGGAATATTTTCTTTAAAACGAGAAAGGAATGGTTGAAACCGCAGTCATACTTGCAGCGGGAACGGGGAGCCGTCTTAAGCCACTCACCGATCATGCGCCAAAGTGCCTCACAGAAATAAATGGCATACCGATTCTGGTGAATGCCCTGGAAAACCTGACGAAAGTCGGGATACGTCACTGCACGATCGTTGGAGGATACTTTTCTGAAAAAATAAAAACCGCCATTGGCAGCTCCTTTCGCAGCATAGGGGTGAATTACCTGCTGAACGAGCACTACTCTTCCACCAATGACATGTACTCGCTCTGGATTGCACGCCATCTACTTCCAAAGGGGGTGCTCCTACTGGAGGGAGACATCTTCTTCAGACACGAAACGATAGGGAGGGTTTTTTCAACCATGGGAAGTAAATCCTGCTACATTGCAGGCAAATATAACGGGAAGATGAACGAAATACTCATCTCCGTGGATCATGGGAAAAGGGTTCGTTCCATCGAGGTTTTGCGGGGAAAGTCAGGCCCGGTCGCTTTAAACAACTACATGTCAACCGGTATGCTGATCATTCAGAGGGAGTTCGGTAGCTTTTTTTCCCGATGGCTTACAGAATTTGTAGGTCGTAACAATGTGAATGTCCTCTTCGACGACGTCCTCGGTGCCCATACGGAAGATGCGGACCTCTACGTGTGCGAAGTAGCACAGGAAGAATGGGTCGAGGTAGACACCATTGAAGACGTAAGAGAAGCGGAAAAGGTCTTCGCCTGAAAAAGGCTACTTCTTCCATATATCCTTGATGGATTCGCAGATCCTGCTCGGCTGATAGGGGTAGGTATTCACACCCTGCCGCTTGGTTACACCGGTGAGCACCAAGATGGTCTCCATCCCTGTCTCGATACCCGCCAGAATATCCGTATCCATCCTGTCACCGATGATCACCGTATTCTCGGAGTGAGAGTTCAAGCGGCTCAGGGCGGTCCTCATCATGAGAGGATTTGGCTTTCCGATGAAATAGGGTTTCACCCCGGTTACCCTTTCTATCGGTGCGGTAAGAGCCCCGACCGCAGGTACTATTCCAAAATCCGACGGACCAGTAATATCCGGATGGGTACCGATGAACCGGGCGCCCTCTGAAATAAATTTACATGCCTTTTCGATCATCTCGTAGGAGTAAGATCTGGTCTCTCCCACCACAACATAGTCCGGATCAAATTCGGTGATCTGATATCCCACTTCGTGTAGCGCCTGGTAGAGGCCCGGATCCCCTATCACATAAGCGCTCCCCCTTTTCTTCTGTTTACTAAGGAAAGCCGCAGTGGCAATTGCCGCGGTGAATATCTTTCCCGGAGATACTTCAATACCCATTATCGCAAGCTTCTTACTGAGCTCGAGTGTGGTCTGACTCGAATTGTTTGTAAGAAAGAGATACTTGTTCCCGTTTCTGTTGAGGGTTTCAATGAACTCCCTGGCTCCGTCGATGATCCTGTTTCCAAAATAGACCACCCCATCCATATCAATCAGAAAGCTCTTACGTGTGTAATCCATTCAATGTCCCTTCTTTCCTCAATTCTGTCTCACCAACAAAGGTACTATGAAAATACGATTTCAAAAAGATAAATAGCATATCATTCGCAAGGACGACTCGTAAAAAAAGGGGGGAAGTGTAATGAGATCCTGGTGGAGAGATCAGGCCGCAAGCTTCTCTCTGCAGCCCTCTAAGATAAACACTTCATTGTTGTCCATGAGGTTCAGTACCACTTTGTCCGCAAGCTCCTTTCCCTCACCGTCTGAGAGCAGCTGAATGATAGGTCGCACGATACCCTCATTTTGCTCAAGCACCCGTGCAACGAATCCATTGTTGAGTTTCACGAGAGAACCCACCGGATAGATACCAATCGAACGCTGTAACAGGCTGACGAACTCGACATTGAAGTGCTTGTCACTCTCTGACACTATTATGGACATGGCGCTGATTGAGTCAATGGCTTTCTTATAGACCCGGTTGGAGGTGAGCGCATCATACACGTCTGCAATCGCAGCTATCTGTGCTCCTATCGGTGATTCCTCACCGGTGAGCCCAGAAGGGTAACCGCTCCCGTTGTACCGCTCATGATGCCATTTTGCGATCACTGCGACATCTTCACTGATATCGTTTTCTAGCAGGATGTTGTACCCCTTTACGGAGTGTGTTTTGATTTCATTGAACTCCTCGTCGGTGAGTTTACCGGGCTTGTTGAGAATTTTTTGATCCACGAGCATCTTTCCTACATCGTGGAGGAGGGCTCCGTTGCAGACCCATTGGAGCTTGTCCCCTTCGAGCCCGTACTCCTTCGCAATAATCGTGGTGTAGGCTGCGACATCCACCGAATGCACGAAGGTGTACTCATCCACCATGTGGACACCCGCAATGTTTAAAAAGGCGCTCTTGTTCAAAGAGATCGCGTATATCAGCTGACTTACCGTTTCTTCTGCACCCTTCACATTAAGCTTGCCTCCTTTGCTCACGTCCTGCAGGATCTTTCGGGCTGTATAAACTGCTTTTTTCTTTGTGGACTCGATCACCGGATCATCGATTTTCAGAATCATCTTCCCCTGGTAATCGAGAAAAATTTGCTCCTCCAGGGATTCAGGATAGGTAAAGAGTATTCCCTCCTTCCTCTTCGCGTCAGGAGGGAGCGGAAGCCGAAGCATTGATGTGGAGCTCATATCGATTTCCTCGATGGGCACGACATCGATAGCCCGCCTCTTGAGCCCGTCTATGAGCTCCTTTGAAAGGATAGTACCCTCTTTTATGAGCAAGCTCCTCTGGTCCGGTCCGTATAGATTGACCGCCAGTTTCATTCCGGGTTTCAAATTATCGATGCGCACTTTTGTCGTCTTCATATTAAAAACTCACTATATTTTGATAAGATGTTCACTACAAAGTGTAGTATATGAGACAAGCAATTTCCATTTTATTGATCAATCCCTGGATCACAGACTTTGCGGCGTACAACCTGTGGGCGGAGCCTCTCGGGCTCCTGTATGTGGCATCAATACTCAGGGAAGCAGGCGCAGAAGTGCAGTTCATCGACTGCCTCTCAAGCACCCGAAAGAAGAATCCGAGCCAGAAGGAGAACGGCTGCTCTAAATACCCTCGGAGGGTCATAGAAAAACCCTCAGCACTCCGGAGCATTGAAAGACAATATGCTGTATACGGAAAGGATGATGGGGAATTCATCAGTGAACTCAAGTCTGTGGGAAAACCCGATGCTGTGGTTATGACTTCCCACATGACCTACTGGTACCCGGGTGTGTCCAGGACTATCAGGTTCATCCGTAGTGTGCTCGGACCACGGGTGCCCATTATTCTCGGCGGTATCTATGTGAAGCTCTGTGAGCAGCACGCCCGGATTCACTCCGGCGCCGATGTTGTGTTCACCGATCACTCACTCCGTACCCTCCCCATACTCATCGAAGATGTAACGGGAAAGACCCTGAACTCCCATCCGTCTTTTTACACCTTCGCAGATTTCCCTCTCCCTCTCCACGAGCTCAGGAGAGGATTTAACTTTTTCTCTGTCCTTACCCGCCGGGGATGCCCTTTCAAATGCAGCTATTGCGCTTGTCCTCTCCTCTCACCGGATTTCGCATCCAGATCAAAGGAGTCTGTACTCAGGGAAATCGAAAAATACACCACGCTGCTCAACACAAAACAGATCGCCTTCTATGACGACGCACTTCTTTTCTCTTCCAAGCAGCATATTGAACCCCTCCTGGAAAGAATCATCGAACAAGGGCGTGGTCTTTCCTTTCACCTACCCAACGGGGTACACGTAGGGCTGATGACGGACAAAATCGCTCTGCTGTTCTTTCAGTCAGGAGTGAAAACCATACGACTCGGACTGGAAACCGCATCGAGAGAGCTTCAGGAAAAAACAGGAAGGAAAACAACGAACAGGGATTACGCCAAAGCGGTGAGCTCCCTGAGAAATGCAGGCTACCAAAGGGAAGAGGTTGGAACCTACATAATGGCAGGTCTACCCGGTCAGACTCCCGGGGATGTGGAAAATTCACTCGATTTCGTGCACCGCACAGGAGGAAACCCACACCTGTCCTACTTTTCCCCAATTCCCGGTACAGCGATCTTCAAAGAAGCGGTCTTGGCCTCACCCTTCCCGATAGAGGAGGAGCCTCTCTTCCAGAACAACACGATCTATATCCTCGGAAACCGGGCCTTTTCCGCCCAGAGTCTCACATATTTAAAGCAAAAGGCAGTAGAGCTACGCGGTCAACGATGAAAAGTCACAATCCCCCAAGCAGCACTTTTCGCCGCTCACTCCCTGACACCTCTTTTTCCCTCTCAAAACCGGTAACCTCGAGGAATTCCTTCAGCGCGATATATTTCACCACTGCAGGTTTTTCAACCTTTATTTCAACTTCTCCCACCGTCCATTTTCTCCATCTCGGAGTGAGCTCTTGCACAGGTCCATACTTCTCTTCGATACGCTCCGCGAGGGTGAGATAATCGATAAAGTGCTCGTCGAATATCACTGTAAGTGCATAGAGTGTTTCTGCATGGAATTGAAGGTACAGGTGGGGCACCTCTGGCTCTATTGAGAGAGCAAGTATCTTACGTTCTTCCACGGGAAAAAACTCAACATCCCTGTTCTTGGGAACATGGAGGAGTTCATTGGCATCGGCGTAGCCCAACACCTCGTCCCTGCTCATTCCGATGTTGATTCCCATGAAACCAATTTCCTGGCAAAAAAGGGAGGGGGCCATAAGTAAAAAAGTAAACAGAAAAAGGATTTTCTTCATATTCTAATTTCTTTATCGGTAATAACTCTCCCCTGTAAAGCGTCTTTCCCCCAAAGGTGTAATAATTACTTGAAAAATTCCGTAAGTGAATATAAAATTTTAACGATCAAAGGAAGGATATGGAAAAGGATTACTACAGCATCCTTGGTGTATCGAGAGGCGCGAAAAAGGAGGAAATCACCCGTGCCTACCGAAGGTTGGCCGCACGGTATCATCCTGACAAACATCAGGGGAATCCACTCGCCGATCTCGCGGAGGAAAAGTTTAAAGAAATCAACGAAGCCTACCACGAACTTGTCGGTGATGACTTTATCTACACACCACCGCCAAAGAAAGGTTCGAAAGAAAAGCCCCAGGAGGATATCTCACCCGATGCGAAGGACCTCCTCTACAAAGGAATACATTTTTTCAATGAGGGTAATTTTCAGAAGGCAATAGAATACTTAAACCAGGCTCTCGCTCTCTCGAAGACAGCCACACTCTATAATCTCCTGGGACTTGCCTACTGCGAGGCAGGTGAGTACAGAAAAGCGCTCGAGCCACTCGTCAGGGCGACTGAATTGGACGGCACGAACGGTAAGTACTTCTTCGATGCCGGTTATGCCTACTATCAACTGAAGACCTGGGAGTCGGCAATCACCTATCTGCTTGAGGCCTACAACCTACTCGAGGATGATAAAAGGCTCGCAATGACCTGTGTATACCTTGCCATGTGCAACTACAATGTCGGAAAAGACGCAAGGGCCGAGTTCTTTCTTGAGGAAGCCGTCTCCTATGATCCTGAGAACTCGAGCTATCGCATTCTCCTACAGGAGTTCAGAGAGTCACAGGAGGAGGAAGGTCATTCCAAGGGTAAATCCTCGGGAAAACTGAATCGCTTCTCCTTCTCTTCACGACTCGAAGAATCCCTAGGAAACCTGTTCCACACTCTTTTCTCCAAATAAGGAACCCGCCGAAGAGATAAAATATTTTCACTCTCTTTCCCAAGAGCCGATATTTACGAGTAGGGGCCAACAATTTTTGAAAAAATCACCTGCCCGATATATACTTGTGTTAAGAAGTAGGGGGGACCATGGAGCTTTCCAAAATCTTAAGGGCTGTTGTTGTCACACTGCTTCTTACTATTCCGCTCTCTGTGGCTGAGGGAGCAAATGTATTCGTCACCACCATGGATATAACCTCCCGCATAAATACGCAGGCTGAAATCGAAACGAGAGGGCAGTTTCGATTATCCTTTGAAGGAGGATACAAATATAAGGGGAAACTCTCCTTTCAGTATTATAATCTCGACCTGGAGAACGATACGACGCCTGCGCTCATATTCGACGGCGCCCAGGCAACCGTAGGGGATATATTTCATTTTCTGGATCTCACCTACTGGACCGGTTTTTACGGGGTTCTCGGAGAGGGAAAGCACTACAAGGGACACCTCTACCACAGGGACCCTGGATTCGACTATGACGGCTACCTTCCCGTACACGGGACAGGGCTTATCTTCGGTACAAGCCGCTATGAACCCTTCAGCGCTGAGCTCTTTCTCTATCAGAGATACGGTAGTAACTGGATAAACTCACTGGATCTGACCTTCGGTATCGACAGCGATCCTCTCCTTTTCTCTCTCTTCTTTGGTGGTTCAGACCAGGTCTACAGAGCGGGCACCCAGCTCAAATATCTTGGGAACGAGGTGGAGTTCTATCTGACTGTGGGCGATCCGACCATTGAATCCTCCAGGAGCATCGATTTTGACGATTTCTACTTCTTGCTTGAGGAGTGGTTCAAGCTGAAAAACTGGAATCTTATACTTTCTGTGTTCACGAGGCCGAAAGAGCATTACAATTACATTCTCCGCGACTACGTGGAAACCGATGAGAGGAATGATATCGACTTCAATTTCGATCTTAACTACGCCCCCGAGGCACGCTATTTCTCCACCGGGGGGGAGCTCAACATTCAGACGAATAAGCTGGAAACTCTGGGAGTATCCCTCTCCCCCTATATTAGTATTTACACATCGGGTGTGACATGGAAAGCAAAGATAGACTTCAATGTTCTCTCGGAATCGAGGGATCTGATAACGGGATACTTGAATATACAGGCCTCATTCTGAGTGGAAAAAGTAAAAACCCATTGTATCTCTCTAGGGAAAGAAATCGATGAAATCCTTTCTCCCGAAACTTGGCCTGTTCATATTCGTTTCGCTCCTTGGCATTTTTTTTCTTCTCACCGCTGCTGCTGCGAGATCAGAGCTCGTGGTGGAATCCTCAATCAAATATGGGAACTGGGGTTTTAAAAACACACGGAGCAGTACGGATACCGGATTTGACAGTCTCGCCCTTGATGAGCTCACCTTCAGCGTGACTTTCCCATTCGTGAAATCCATTTATCTTGCAGGAGGTTACCGGTATAGCTCTATTCTGGAGTCGCAGGCATTTCTCCATCTCCTGTACTCTCTGGAAAAGGTCGACATCGAAGCAGGATTCTCGCTTGGCTTTCAAAACGATCTTCCCATCATTATTGTACCAGGAGTGTACGGGAAACTCCAGGCAATGCTCAAGAAACATTTCATGGTCGGTCTCTGGGGACACACCTCCGTGTACCTTCAGCCTCTCGTATCCCTCTCTTCGTCAGGTGCCGACTTCGACCAGAACCTGTTCGGCCTCGCCGGTTCTTTTTTCATGCGTGACGCCATCCTCACCCTTTCTTTCGAGAATGAAAACATCTTTGTGGAGTCTTCCGCTATTACCTCAATGCGAAATGGGAAAAAAACCTACGAAATCAGCATCAGTACGAACCTGGAGGATTTCTGGCTTAATTCCCATACCGCCTTTGGGGGGGACATTCGTGATTTCAAAGAAGGATCGGTCAAGCACCGACTTATCGCACTCTACATTGAGGAAACGCTCATCTTTACACTGAAGCGTTTCGATATCAGCACGGGGTTAAAATGCGATATTTCCTATACGCCTCTGAAGGGTACAAGTTCGGAGTCACCGCCTCAAGCTCCTTCATTCAGCGTATATGGGGGATTCAAATGGAAAATACAGTGAAGTTCTTACTTCTGAACATAGTCGTAGCCCAGGTCAAGGGCCTTATAGTTTATATCCAGATACTTCAGGTTCCTTTTAGAGAGCACTTCTTTAAGTGAATCTTTCACTATGTCTCGGGATGCCACTCCCATTAATGCGAGTAACGCTCCGATCATGGCGATGTTTGCCGCTTTCCCGCTGCCTGCCTCCTCTGCGATGTTATTGGCTGGGATGTAAAATGCGTGCACGTCCTCTCGCTGTACCTTTCTCTCAATCAATGATGAGTTAACGAGGATGTGCCCATTCTCCACAACCAGTTTTTCGAACTTGTCCAGGGAGGGCTGATTCATCGCAATCAGCGTCGTTGGATGTGGCACCAGAGGGGAAGCCACCTCAATGTCCGATATCACAACAGAACAGTTGGCGGTTCCACCCCTCATTTCAACACCATAAGACGGAATGTGAGAAACGAACTTACCTTCCAGCATACCTGCATAGGCGATAAGCTTTCCCGCCATGATGACTCCCTGCCCCCCAAAACCGGCAATGATAATTTTTTCCTTCATTTACTATCCTCCGCCGCACCGAGATCCCGCTGGACACCGAGCGGATAGTATTCGAGCATGTATTCCTGTAACCACTGCACGGAGTTCAACGGTGAAATACCCCAGTTTGTAGGACACATTGAGAGGACTTCCAGAAAGGTATATCCGAGGCCTTTCTTCTGATAGGTCAATGCCTTCTTCATCGCCTTTTTGGCCTTCATGATGTGTTTCACGTCATGCACCGACACACGCTCAATGTACACGGGAGCCTCGAGCTGGTTAAGCAGTTCGCACATCTTCAGGGGATATCCTGCCATTCCCGAATCCCTGCCGAAGGGGGATGTTTTCGTTTTTTGTCCGAGCAGAGTGGTGGGCGCCATCTGGCCACCGGTCATCCCGTAGATAGCATTGTTGACGAAAATTACCGTGAAATTTTCCCCCCGGTTTGCGGCGTGGATTGTTTCCGCAGTACCGATTGCTGCAAGGTCACCATCACCCTGGTAGCAGACCACAATCTTGTCCGGCTGCGCTCGCTTCACTCCCGTGGCAACCGCCTGCGCTCTGCCGTGAGGGGACTCAGTACCGTCGCACTCAAAGTAGTTGTAAATTAGGACCGAGCATCCCACCGGACCCACGATCACCATCTCCTCCCGTATGCCGAGCTCACCGATGACCGAGGCGAGGAGTTTGTGTATGATACTGTGCCCGCACCCGGGGCAATAATGCATACGGACGTCTTTCAGCGACTTAGGCCTTTTGTAAACAACATTCATTGGTAACCTCCACAATCTTTTCTAGAAGCTCATTCTCATCGGGCAGCATACCAGCGGTCCTCCCGTAGAAATACACATTTCTCCGGCCGCTCACTGCAAGCCTCACATCTTCGATCATCTGTCCCATGTTCATTTCAACATCGATAAAGGCCCTCACCTGATGGTTGTCTGCAAGCTCTGAGATAATCTCGGCAGGAAAGGGCCACAGAGTCTTCGGACGAACCATACCGATCTTCATGCCCCTCTCCCGTGCCATATGGATCGAAGCCCGGGCTACCCGTGATGAAGTGCCGAAGGAAACGATGACGACCTGCGCGTCATCGATCATGTACTCCTCATACCTGATCTCTTTCCGGATGATTTCCTCGTATTTCTTTCTCAATTTTCTGTTGTGTTGCTCGAGCGCCTCCGGAGGTGAAAGCCTCAGGCTCATTATCTTCCGTGGATCACGTTTCCTCGCGCCGTCGAGCACGTAATCCTTGGGGGGAAGCACACGCCGGGATGGCTCGGGAAGCACCAGAGGCTCCGTCATTTGACCGAGAATCCCATCCCCGAATACGATCACCGGAGTTCTATAAAGGTCAGCAAGGTCGAAGGCATCCACCATCATGTGGGTGAGCTCCTCGACCGTAGCAGGTGCAAGCACCGGGGTAAAATAATCTCCATGGCCGCCACCCCTT